>JAEAMF010000248.1_pt1 | contig 84321 bp, 81 predicted proteins | sample 8958721 | NCBI WGS metagenome assembly JAEAMF01 (sample SAMN16933255, study PRJNA681124) | bioreactor sludge metagenome | isolation source: anaerobic bioreactor treating anionic surfactant - SDBS | place: India: Bengaluru | collected 2019-02-28
CGCAGGTCGAGCGGGACGCTTGACGCCATACGCTGTACGCCGTACGCCCGACTCACGACCATTCTGCCCAGCGCATCGTACACCCTGACGTTTACCGGCCCAGCCTTGGGTAGCGTGTAGCGCAGCGTCGCCCAGCCACCGGAGAGCGGATTGGGCGAAACGCGCATCACGCCGTACGCGGTACGCTCCACGCCGGAGACAACCCCGTCTCGGGCTTGCGGCGCGAAACGGGAGGCTTGCGGCGCCGGTATCAGATAGCGCCAGAACTCCACCGTTTTGTTGCCCTTGAGGGCCAGGAATGCGCCGCCGCCGAAGCTGACCAGGTCGCCGCCGGCCTTGACCTTCTTCTTCTTGGCGGTCGAGCCGTAGGACGGCATCGTGTCGAGTTCGACCCAGGAGTCGCCGGGCAGAGGCTCGTACCGGTAGAACTGGCAGGTGTTGCCGCCCTTCAGGGCATACAGGTTGCCGTCATACCACGCGCCCGAGCCACCGTCCTTCGACTTCTTGAGCTTCAGCCGGCCGCCGTCCAGTCCCTTCACCGGCATGCCGACCAGCGACTCGCCCCACGACTGCGAGACCAGGTCGTAGCGGAACATGTAGTGCCTGGTCTTGGCCCCGTCAGTGTACTTGGCCTGGTGAGCGTAGATGTATTGGCCGCCGTCGTAGGCCAGGAACGACCCCGCGTTGTACTTGGGCGCCACACCATATGGCACGTCCGGCAGCGTGTCCCAGTAGTTCGTCGCGGTGTTGAAGCGGTAGAACTCGGTCTTGTACCCCTTCATCAGGTAGACCCAGCCCGAGTCTTCACCAATCGGCACGTAGGCCAGGTCGTTGCCGCCCTTGACCTTCTTGCCGCCGGGGCCTTCGGGCACGTCCGGCAGGCGTGTCCACGAATCGCCGCCGATGTCGTAGCGCCAGAAGCCCAGCGTGTTGTTGCCCTTGGTCATGTAGATGTACTTCTGGCCGTCGCTTGTGCCCACGCAGCCCTTCTTGGGCAGCTTGGATCGGCCGCCTTCCTCTTCCTTGATAGGACTCAAGGGTGTCCACGAGTCCCCAACCAGCGAGTACCGGTAGAAGTCGGTAGTCTTGTTGCCCTTGGCCGCGTAGACGTACCGGTCACCGGACACCGGCTCGGCCGCCGTCAGCCAGCCGCCGTCCTTGACCGACTTCCCCGACGGCTCGGCCGGCAGAGGCTTGAACTCCTTCCAGGCGGTGAATGCCAGCCCGCTCGAGGTCTTGAACCACCACGTGCCCGAGCTGGTCGGCAGCTCGCCCGCTGGGTTCTTCGCCTTCACCGTCCAGTAGTACTTGACGTCCTTCTCCAGCGGCCCGTAAGCACAGAACGGCCCGGTCACGGTCGCCACCGACTCGGGCGGGTCGGTCTTGCCCAGGTACACGACGTAGCTCGCGGCGTTGGCCGAGGGGTACCAGATGAGGATGCCCGACTGCTGCAGGTTGGTGTCGCCGTTGGCCGGCGCGTAGAGCTCGAACGCGCCCGGCTGCCCGACGATGGTCTTGAACTTCCAGACTTCAGAAGGGGTGCTGCCCGCGCCGTTGCGCGCCACTACTTTCCACCAGTACGCATGGTCGTTGAGCAACTCCGAGTAGTCGAACGTCAGGCCGGGCTGGTTACTGCTCACGAGGACCGCCGGCGGGTTCCGAATGTCCAGGTAGACGTCGTACCCGGTCGCGTTGGTCGCCGCGTTCCAGGAGAGCTGGCCGGCGATGGGCACGTCCTCGGCGTCGTTGGCCGGCTGGTCGAGCACCGGTACGTCCGGCAGCGGCCGCCAGTCCACGAGACCGTTCGGGTCCTGCTCGTACGCGTAGCCCCAGCAGTTGCCGCCGCCGCCGGTGATGGTGATGTGACCCGACCCGTTTGGCTTGCTGACGTTGTAGTAGGGCGTCGTGCCGTTGAAGGTCACCTCGACGATGTCGTCCAGCGTCTGGTCGTTGTCGATCGCCAGCATCGGCCCGGCCGCGCCGCCGTGGTCGAAGGTGCAGTACGAGAAGTTGTCGGTCGCGTCCACCGTACCGCTGACCGCGATGCCGAACTGGTTCATCCGCTCAAACGTCGCGTACCGCGCCGCAATCGAAGCGCCGGCCGATACAATGAAGCTGTACGGCCAGTTGCCGCTCGCCGCGGTCACCCGGGCGTTGGCGTCCCGTGCCGAGCCGACCGCGGAGAACGCCGTGCCGCTCGCCAGCATCAGGCTGCCCGTGGCGGACGCGGAGCCGAGCGTCAGCGTGTGCTCGCCCAGCGCGAACGTGCCGGCGCCGATGTCAAGCAGGTTGCGCACGCCGATGTCGCTCGCCGCGGCCAGGCTGCCGCCGGGCTTGTTGACCGACACGTAGAGCGGCGCGAACCCGGGGCCGCCGGAAATGGTGCTCGCGCTCGAACCGGTGAAGGACAGCGAGCCCGGACCGGAGAACGCGCCGGTGCAGGCCAGGCTGCCGCTGGTGCTCACCGTGCCGGTCACGGTTATCGAGCCGGCGCCGATGTCGCCCGCCACGGTGAGGTTCGGCAGCGGCAGCGTGCCGGTCTGGGTGTAAGTGCCGGTACCACTCCACGCGGTGCAGCCGACAATGTCGCCGGTGCTGCCGACGTTCTGCCCGTTGTTGTCGTGGACGATGGTCCCGTTGTTGGTAACACTTGAGAACTTCCAGCCGACCGAACTGCCGACGAACCCGGAGAAGCGCAGGGTGAGAGTGCTGCCGTTGCCGACTGTCAGGTTGTCGGCGACAAAACTCTGCAGAGCCCGGCCGATCGGGTCGCTGGTGATCGTGACACCGAATCCGGAGTTCTTCTGAACCCTCAGATCGGTGAGGATCCAGTAGCCGCTGGCCGTCCCCATGTAGCTGTGCGTCGTCCAGGTGGAGTTGGTGCTGCCGTCGAGAATGACTACCGCGCTCCCCGACGTCGCCATCCGCGAGAACCAAGTGGCGGTGATACTGCCCGAAATGGTGATTGTGCCGCCGGTCGCGTACCACCCGGAGAGGGTCGTGCCCTGGGCATACATCCAGCCGGTGTCAAATCTCAGGTCGGTGCCCGTGCCGGTGTAATTGACCGTCCCGCCGCTGATCGTGCAAATGTGGTGGACCGGACCCTCGGCCGGCGCGATGGTGTGAGTACCGGTAATGGTGACGGTCGTGCCCGGGCCGATGGTCACCGTACCCAGGCCCTGCACCGGCGTCCCGTAGCCGCTCTGCTGTTCGAGGTTGGCGATGGTCACTGCGCCGCCGGTGTTGATGTCCAGCTTGCCGTTGGCCGAGTTGTTGCCGCATACCGAGGCGCTGGTCCCGGCGTTCACCGTCAGGTCCCGGCCGGCGGTCGAGAGCGTCCCGACGTTGATGGTCAGTGCCCCGGCTGCGTTCTGGCTGCAGGTCACGTTGGCGCCCAGCGTCACGGTCGTCGCCAGCACGTCTTTGGTGATAGTCAGCTTGTAGAAGGTAGTCGCGGCACTGCCGCCGAGTGTCGTGTTGGTGACCGGCGTAGTGTAGCCGATTGCCACGGTACCGGTACCGCAGGTGAACGTCCCGTTGTTGGTCCAGTTGCCACTCAGGCTGATATCGGCGCTGCCGCCGACGAGCGTACCGCCGCTGTTGATGGTCACGTCGTCCACCAGGTTGGTGGCGGCGTCCACGGTAACGGTGTAGGGACTGGCGATGATCACATCATCGCCGGCAGCCGGCGGGCCGGCCGGCGTCCATGTGCCCGGGGTGCTCCAGTCGCCGGTCGCGATGGCAGTGTGCGTATCTGCCCGGGCGGCGGTGAACACCACCAGCAGCGCCAAGACAGCCGCTGCAGCAACATGTCGGTTGCGCATTACATCTCCTTTGTCGGCGGCCGCGTGCTTTCTGCCCGCCGGGCCGACCGCCTTTGGCCCTACGGGTTGCGCTGCTCAGACACAAAGCCGGCCAACACACCAGACGTGCCGACCGTGTGTCGATTGCTCCACTACCAGTCTAGGTTATCCCAACCCGCTGTCAAACCGGCAGCAACAGGACGAGAAGGTCGGGCTTGACTTCGGGGCGGGTAATGCTACTATATCGTCGTTCTCGGATCGCGAACGAGAACTATAGAAAGTGAGCCACAGGGTGGCTCATTTCCTTTTTTCTAGCAGCCAGCCCCGCGGCCACGGAACCCAAGCGGGAACTGCCGAGTTCTACCGTGGTTCCGAACACGCGATCCACCCTCCTTCATTCTTTGTTGTCCATATGGACCCGGTCCTCCGGCCCGCCCGCGTCTTGACCCCGCGCCGCTGACGGCTACCATCTCTCGCTGATCAACCAAGGAGTGATGACATGATGCATCCGCTGGCCGGTCTGGTAATCGCCGGCATACTCGCCGGCATCGGCTACCTGTGTCTCTGGGCCGGCACGCGCGCCGACGCCCGGGGCATGAAGCTGTTCGGCCGGGTACTCGGAATCGTCCTGCTGTGCGTGGCCGGTCTGGCACTGGTCGGCCACATCGTGATGATGCCCTGCCGGCCCGGGCCTTGTGGCCTTGGCCCGCACGCGGGCCTCGTCCCCGGTGGCTGCGGCGGCGGACCCGGCCCGGTCCGGGTCGAGAAGCGCGTCTGCCGGGTCGACGAGGACGATGAAGAGGACATAATGGGCGAACTGCTGCCCGGCATGTTTGAGGACTTCATCGCCGAGTCGCCGGAGTTCGAAGCCCGAGTCCGGGAAATCGTCACGGAAATGCAGGACCAGAAGTAGACCTGAAGCCTGCGGCTCACGGCCCGAGCCAAGAATCAGGGGCGCGGTTTCCCGCGCCCCTCCTCTTGCCTTGGTCTTCCTGGTACCTTGGTGGAGAGTTTCCAGTCCTGGTCTGAACCCTTGGCGCTCTCTGTGTTCTGGCTGTCTGTTCTCTTCCCTACGGCGCGACGCTGGCCACGAACTTCTGGCCGTCGGCAGTGTACTGCAGCACCGCCGCGCTCTTGACCGGGTTTCCCCATTCGTCGAAGGAGATACTGCCCGAAACACACGGGAATCCCTTGATACCGGCGAGGGCGTCGCGGATTGACTTGGGCTCCAGCTTCTCGGCCTTCCTGAGCGCCTCGAGCATCAGCAGTGCGGCGTCGTAGCCGAGGGTCGCCAGCGCGTCCGGCCGCTGACCGTACTTGGCCTCGTACTTCTTCACCCAGTTCTGCACTTCGGGCCGCGGGTCGTCGGGCGAATAGTGGTTGGTAAAGTAGCCGCCGTGGATTGCGTCGCCCGCGATCTTGAGCATCTCGGGCGAGTCCCAGCCATCGCCGCCCAGGAGCTTCGCGGTCAGGCCGAGCTGCCGGACCTGCCTGGCGATCAGCCCGACCTTATTGTAGTAGTCGGGGATGAACAGCACGTCCGGCTGCTGCTGCTTGATCTTGGTCAGGACCGCCGAGAAGTCGACGTCGTCTTTGGCATACGACTCGTGGCCGACGACCTTCCCGCCCCGCTCCGCGAACGCCGCCCGGAAGTACTCGGCCAGCCCCTTCGAGTAGTCGTTGCCGACGTCGTACATCACCGCCGCCGTCTTAGCCCCGAGGCTGTCGAAGGCGAACTTGGCACCGACCGTACCCTGGAACGGGTCGATGAAGCAGGCCCGGAACACGAACTCCTTGTGCTTGCCGTCTTCGGTCAGCGTGACCTTGGGGTTGGTCGAGGTCGGCGTGATCATCGGTATGCCCGACACCTGGCACTTGTCCGAGAGCGGCACCGAGCACTTCGAGGAAACCGAGCCGATGACCGCCACCACCCGGTCCATGTCGATCAGCTTTGACCCGGCGTTGCTCGTCTCGGTCGGCTCGTTCTTGTCGTCGGACACGACCGCCTCGACCTTCTTGCCGCCGATGCCGCCCGCAGCGTTGGCCTCCTCGATGGCCAGCAGCACGCCGTTCTGGGCTGACTCGCCGAACGTCTTGACGTCGCCGGACAGCGGCACGATGACCCCGACCTTGATGGTGTCGCCGCCGCCACAGGCGACAACGAGCAACGCGGCGACCGCCGCCGCCAGTCCTGCAATCCGACTCATCACTCCTCCTTGGTTCTGTCTTCCGGACCGGCGCGACCGGACGGGCCTTCTGCCCCGTAACGGGCCAGGAATTCCCGGCTCCATTCGCGCCACTTGCCGTCTGCTATCGACTGCCTGATACCCCGCATCAGCGCCTGGAAGAACCAGACGTTATGCAGCGTCAGCAGCTTCGGGCCGAGCGCCTCCCCGGCGATGAACAGGTGCCGGAGGTAGGCGCGGGAGAACTTCAAACAGGTGTAGCAGCCGCAGCCCGGGTCCAGCGGCTCGGGGTCGTCGGCAAACCGGGCGTTGCGGATCGCCAGCGCGCCGGTAGCGGTGAACGCCGCGCCGGTCCGGCCGTTGCGCGTCGGCAGCACGCAGTCGAACATGTCAATGCCCTGGCCGACCGCGGCGATGATGTCCTCCGGGTAGCCCGCACCCATCAGGTACGAGGGCTTGCCGCCGGGCAGCCGCTCCTTGACCGCCGCCGCCAGCTCGTAGGTCAGTTCCGACGGCTCGCCCAGGCACAGCCCGCCCAGCGCGTAGCCCGGGAAGTCGAGCGCCACCAGCTCGTCGGCGCTCCGGCGGCGGAGGTCAAGGTAGGTCGCGCCCTGGACGATCCCGAAGACCGTCTGGCCGGGGCCCGCCGCCTGCCGGCAGCGGCCGGCCCAGACCGACGTCCGCTCGAGCGCCTGCTCCGCCCGCTCGCGGCTCACCGGGTACGCCGGGCATTCGTCGAGGCACATCGCGATGTCCGAGCCCAGCGCCGCCTGGACCTGCATCACCAGCTCCGGCGTGAAGAAATGGCGCGAGCCGTCGACGTGCGACTGGAACTCCGCGCCGTCGTCGCTCACCCGGGACAGGGCCGCGAGCGAGTAGACCTGGAACCCGCCGGAGTCGGTCAGGATGCAGCCGTCCCAGCCCATGAAGCTGTGCAGGCCGCCCAGGCGCCGGACCCGCTCGTGGCCGGGCCGCAGGTAAAGGTGATAGGTATTGCAGACGATAATCTCGGCGCCGGCCCGGGCCAGTTCCTCGGGCGTCAACGTCTTGACCGTCGCCTGGGTGCCGACGGGCATGAAACAGGGAGTGCTGATTGTTCCGTGCCCGAGCGTCAACCGGCCCCGGCGCGGCCCGGCCGGGTCCTGCCCGACTATCTCGAACTGCACTCCGGACACCGGCTAGGCCAGGTCGAGTTCCGAGAACCCGCCGAGGTTCAGCCGGCGCAGGCTGCCGCGCACGACCGAGTTCTCGCCCAGTATCGACCCTTCAAGCAGGGCCGATTCGACCAGCGCGCCGTGGTTGACTATCGAATCGCGGACGATGGCGTCGCGGACGACCGCGCCTGCGCCGACCGACACGTTCGGCCCGACGATGCAGTTCTCGAGCCGGGCGCTCTCATGGACGTACAGCGGCGGAACGAGCAGTGCGCCGGCACGCGGCTGGTAGCGGCTGGTCCGGGCCAGGAGGTAACGGTTGGTCGCCAGCAGCGCCTCGGGTGTGCCGCAATCCAGCCAGTGCTCGACCCGGCGCGCCACGAGCCGGGTGCCGGAGCGCACCAACTGCTGCAGCGCGTCGGTCAGCTGGAACTCACCCTTGGTCTGCTCGCCCGCGGCGATCAGCTGCTCGAGCGCGGCAAAGAGCACCCGGGAGTCGGCGAAGAAGTAGACGCCCACCACCGCCAGGTCTGACGGCGGGCTCTGCGGCTTCTCGACTAGCCGGGTGACGACGTCGCCCCGGGTTTCGACGATGCCGAACCGCTGCGGGTCCGCCACCGCCTTGACCGCGATGAGGTTCTCGCCGCCCACGAACGCGGTCATGTCCGCGTCGACGATCGTATCGCCCAGCATCACCAGCACGGGCTCGCCGGCGAACCGTTCGCGGGCCCGGTACACCGCGTCGCCCAGCCCCTTGGGGTCATCCTGGACCACGAAACTGAAGTGGCACGGGTAGTTGGCCGTCAGGTAGGACTGGATCTGCTCGCCCGAGCTGCCGACCACGACACAGACTTCCTCCGGGCCGGCGGGCAGCAACCGTTCGATAATGTGCCCGATGATCGGCTTACCCGCAACCTCGAGCAACGGCTTGGGTGTTGCCTGGGTGTGGGGCCTGAGCCGGCGGCCTTCACCGGCCGCCGGGATGACTGCCTTGAACTTCACGCTTGCCTCCTGCTCCGCGCCATCCGGCGCTTCAGTTCGTCGATGCGGTTCACCGGCAGCGGGTCGACGCCGCGCAGCCGCGCCAGCTCGCAACTCACCAGGTCGCCGAGCATCAGCAGCGAGACCAGCCGCGCCAGCCGAAACCGTCCTTCGCTCTCGAGCGCCAGCGCCTGGCGGTAGCCGCCGCGCGTGACCGCCAGCAAGTGGCGCCAGCGCAGCGCGGTCCGCGGGTTGGTGTCGCGGTCGAGAAGCCCGACAACGACCGACCGCTCGGCCAGCAACCCGGGCGCGCCCATCCCGACAATCTCGTTGTGGTTGTGCTCGGGCAGGTAGCTCGTGTGGCACATCACTTTGGCATTCTCGTTGAGCTGGCAGCGCCAGCGGTCGGCGACCGGATCCAGCAGCCGGCTCGTCGAGTAAACCAGTGGCAGCCGGTCGAGCAGCCGGCCGGCGAGCCGCGCGGCGCGGCGGTGCCACGCAGCACGCCGCTCCGCGGCCAAGCCGACGGCCTCGGCCAGGTCCCGGTCGTACGACCGACAGAACCCGAGACGCTCAAGGGTCACCAGCAACGAGACGAACAGGTGACCCACCGCCGCGCGCGGCGGCAAACCACCCGGCACGGGTACGACCGGGATGCCGTGGCGCGCCGCCTGCGCCGCCAGTGTGCCGCCGCTGGTGATGCAGACGACCCGGCTCCGGGCCCGCACCGCGTCGCGAAACGCGGTGACTGTTTCCTCGGTATTGCCCGAATAGCTGACCGCCACGAATAGCCCGGACCGGTCCAGCGCCGCCGGCGCCCGGTAGTCCCGGAGCGTGGTGATCGAAACCGGCACTTCGTCCCAGAACAGGCCGCGCGCCAGGTCCGCGCCGATCGCCGAACCTCCCATCCCTGCGACCATCACCGGGCCGCGCTTCACCGGCCGACCCAGTTTCACTCCTCGGCTCCGGGCCGCCGCCTCGGCCATCTGCTCGGGCAACCCGAGCACCATATCCAGCATGCGGCGGCTACCGCTTGTCGCCATTTTCACCCCCGCCGAACTCAAAGACAAACTCGGCCAGCTTCGGGAATCGGCTGATCATCTCGCGTCTCAGCATCCGGCGGACTTCGAGCGCGGTGGTCAGTTCGGTCGCCGACTGCATTATCTCGCGCGCCGACCCGACGTCAATCGACCTGATGATCTTCTTGGTTTCCGGCAGCAGGCCCGGCGCCACCGACAGTTCGTCGATACCCAACCCGAGCAGCACCATGATGCCCAGCGGATCACCGGCAAACTCGCCGCACAGACCGACCCAGATGCCCTGCCGGTGCGCTGCCGCGATCGTCATCCGGATCAGCTCGAGCACCGCCGGGTGAAAATGGTCGTATAGCCCGGCCACCCGCTGGTTTCCCCGGTCGACGGCGAGCGTGTACTGGGTGAGGTCGTTCGATCCGATCGACAGGAACGAACATTCCTGAGCCAGTCGGTGGGCCAGCAACGCCGCCGACGGCGTCTCGACCATCACTCCGACTTCCACGCCGTCATCGAATTCGACCCGCTCGCGCTTCAGGTCGCGCTTGACGCCGGCCAGCACCAGCTTGGCCCGCCTCAGTTCTTCAACGGTCGCGACCATCGGGAACATGATCTTCACCGTACCGTGGGCCGACGCGCGCAGGATCGCCCGAAGCTGGCACTTGAAGAACTCTACGTTGTCCAGGCACAGCCTGAGTCCCCGCCAACCGAGGAACGGATTGGACTCAACGTACCCGGGCACAACCTTATCCCCTCCCAGGTCGAACGTCCGAACGATAACCGGACCCGGTTTCATCGTCCGCGCCACTTCGGCCAGGACTTCGTACTGCTCGTCCTCGCTGGGCGGCTGCAGCCTGGACAGGTAGATGTACTCGGTACGAAACAGGCCGATGCCCCGCGCGCCATTGCGCCGGGCTGCCCGCGCCTCGGCGACGAACTCGATGTTGGCCGAGAGGTCGATCATCCGGCCGTCGAGCGTCACCGCTTCCTGCTCCGCCAGGCCGGCCAGCACCTCGCGGTGCCGTTTGTACAACTCTATGTCCGACTGGTAGGCGGCCAGCCGGCGCTGTGTCGGAGCGATAATCGCCAGCCCCCGGTAGCCGTCGACCAGCGCCTCATGGCCATCGCCGGCCACGCGCAGCACCGACTCGACCGCCACCACCGCCGGGATCTCCTTGGCCTTGGCCATGATGGCGGTGTGCGAGGTCTTGCCGCCGCCCTCGAGCACCAGGCCGTTGACGCGCTTCGGGTCGAGCAGCGCCGCCTCGGACGGCGGCAGGTCCCGCGCCACGACAATCGCGCCCGGCTCGATAGAGTGCAGCGACGGGAACGCCTCGCCCAGCAGGTGCTTCAGCACCCGCGAACCGACGTCGAACACGTCCAGGGCGCGCTCGCGGAAGAGCGAAGCGTCGGAACCGGTTACCGGCCGGGTGAGCTGTTTGAGCGTCTCGGCGTAGCTGAACTCGGCGTTGCGCCGGAACTCGGTGATGGCCTGCTCGGTCGCCTTGATGATCTCCTCGTCGCCAACCAGGGCCAGTTGGACGTCGATGAACTCAGCGAAGTCGCGGCCCATGTCCTGCCGGACGCGTGCGTGCAGCTGCTTCAGCTCGGCCCGGGCATCATCGACCGCCCGCCGGAACCGCCGCAGTTCGACCGGCACCTCCCTGGGCTTGATGGCGCGCTCGACCAGTTCGGGCAGGTACTGGCGGTAGACGAACACCCGGCCGCGGGCGAACCCGCGTGAGACCGGTATCCCCCTGAGTATCAATTCCTTAGTGCCTGCCAAACACGCCCCTTTCGTCGGTTCTCACGTCACGTGCTCCAGCTTCGCGCGCAGCGATGCAAACGCCTCAGCCTCGTCCGGGCCGCTGACCTCAAGGACCAGCGTCGAACCGGACTCGGCCGCCAGTGTCAGAATCGACAGGATGCTCTTGCCGTTCACCCAGACCCCGTCCTTCGCCAGCCGAACCCGTGACCGGTACTTCTCGGCCTCGCGCACGAACTCGGCCGCCGGCCGGGCATGCAGCCCCACCGGCCCGGAGACAACCACCTCGCCCCGGCTCACTGCCGCCGCCCGGGTGCCGAGTCACGGCTGAGACACATCGACAGCGACATCAGTCGGTAAATATAACCGGGCAGCGATTGTGGTCAACAGCACCCGTGCGGACGGCCATGGCGCAGTTGACATGCCCCTTGCTGCCGTCTTATAATCTGTCCGATGCGAAAACCCTGTCGCAGCAGCGCCGCGGGCGCAGGCCTGTCGGCATTGGCACCGGTCGGTCCCAGGAGGTCTGACAATGGCTGAAGATACCCAACAACCAAGCGAACAAGAAACGGGACCGGCACTCGAACAGCGCTACGGCGTGCCGTTCGTCGATCTCGCCAGTTTCCGGCTCGACTCCGAGGTGCTCCAGATGTTCCCGGAGCAGTTCCTCAGGAACAACCGGCTGATACCGCTCTTCCGTTCCGGCAACACGCTGGCGGTCGCCTTCGTCGACCCCGGTGACATCTTCACCATCGACGAGGTACGCCGGATGACCGGCATGGAAGTCGAGCCGATGGTCTGCCGGGAGCTCGATTTCTTCGGCGCGCTCAACCAGTACTACACCACACCCGAGGCGCCGGACTTGCCCGACGAGCCAGAAGTCACCAGCCTCGACGATCTGCCCGAGGAGGAAGGCGGCGTCGCCGCCGAGCAGAGCCTCGAGCCGCGCAAGCTCGAGGAAATGGCCTCCGAGGCGCCGGTCGTGCGCTGGGTCAACCAGATGATCATCCGCGCGGTCCGGGAACGTGCCTCCGACATTCACATCGAGCCGACGCGTGAAGGCCTGTCGGTCCGGTTCCGCATCGACGGCATCCTGCACCCGATCGTTTCCCCCAAGAAGGCGCTGCAGCTCGCCGTCGTGTCGCGTATCAAGATCATGTCGCGCATGAACATCGCCGAGAAGCGCGTGCCCCAGGACGGCCGCTACGGCGCCATCGTCGACGGCCGCGAGGTCGACTTCCGCGTCTCCACCTTCCCGAGCACCTACGGCGAAACGGTGGTCATGCGTATCCTCGACCGGATGCGCCTCTTGTCGCTCGACGAACTTGGGTTCATGGGTGACGGTCTCAAGATGATGCGCGAGATGATCGCCAAGCCCCACGGCGTGCTGCTGGTTACCGGCCCGACCGGCTCGGGCAAATCGACGACGGTGTACGCCATCCTCGGGGAAATCCGCGGCTCGGACAAGAACATCATAACCATCGAGGACCCGGTCGAGTACGACGTCGACAAGATCTGCCAGTCCCAGGTCAACGAGGCGGCCGGGTACACCTACCTGCGCGGCCTCAAGCACATCCTGCGCCAGGACCCGGACGTGATCATGATCGGCGAAATCCGTGACGGCGAGACCGCCGGCGTCGCCATCCGCGCGGCCCTGACCGGCCAGCTGGTCTTCTCGACTATCCACACCAACGACGCGCCCGGTACCATCACCCGTCTCATCGACATGGGCATCGAACCGTTCCTCGTCGCCTCCGCGACCGAGGGCACCGTCGCCCAGCGGCTGGTCCGCAAGATCTGCGCCAAGTGCAAGGAAACCTATGACCCGGCGCCCGCCATGATCGAGCACTTGGGCTTCCCGCCCGGCACCAAGCTCTACCGGGGCCGCGGCTGCGACCGCTGCCACAATACCGGCTACCACGGCCGGATCGGTATCTTCGAGGTGCTCAGGATGAACGACCGCATCCGCGAACTGGTCGTCACCCGGCCGCCGACCTCGGCCATCCGCGCCCTCGCCCGGGAGTACGGCATGCACACCCTGTGGGAAGACGGCATGGAGAAGATTCTCAACGGCGTGACAACCGTCGAGGAAGTACTCGACGAAACCGAAAAGCTCGACTGATGTCGACCAGATAACGGAGGAACGATGCCGCTGTTCCGCTACAGAGTCCGAGACAAGGAAGGCAATGTCGTATCCGGCACGCTCGAAAGCACCGACCTCTCGACCGTCACGGAGCGGCTGGACACGCTGGGCTATGTCCCGATCAGCATCAAGGAAGAGAAGACCGGCCCCGGGGTATCGTTCGACGTCAACAAGTACTTCGAGCGGGTCAAGCCCACCGAGCTCATCAACTTCACCCGCCAGTTCGTCACCCTGCACCGTGCCGGCCTGCCGATGCTCTCCGCCATCGGCGCGCTCCAGGCCCAGACCCGGTCCAAACCGCTGGCCCGGGCGCTTGACGCCATCCGCAAGGACCTGATGGGCGGCGCGTCGCTGTCGGCGGCGATGGCCAAGTTCCCACGTATCTTCAGCGACCTCTACGTCAACTCCATCTGGGCCGGCGAGACGGGCGGCGTGCTCGATGAGATTCTCGAACGGCTAACGATGCTGCTCGAACACGAACGCAAGCTCAAGTCGGACGTTGGCTCGGCGATGCGCTACCCCATCATACTGATGGTCGGCTTCGTCATCGCCGCGATCGTGCTCGCCACCTTCGTGCTGCCCAAGTTCACGATGCTGCTGCAGAACGTCGGCGGCAAGATGCCCCTGCCCACCGCCATCCTGATCGCGGTCACCAACTTCATGAGCAAGTTTTGGTACGTCGTCTTCCTGGTGGCCGGCGGCGCGGGGCTGCTGTTCTACCTGTTCATCCGCACCGGTGCGGGCCGTCTGTGGTGGGACCAGACCAGCCTGAAGATCCCGATTTTCGGCCCCATCCTGTACAAGATGGCGTTGTCCCGCTTCGCGCGGATGTTTGAAACCCTGGACCGCACCGGCCTGCCCATCCTGCGCAGCCTGAGCCTCGTCAGCAAGACGGTCGGCAACGCCTACATCGCGGTCAACGTCGAGAAGATCGCCGAGTCGGTCCGGCGCGGCCGCGGCCTCGCCGCGCCGATGCGCGAGGTCGGCGTCTTCCCGCCGATGGTCGTCCAGATGGTCGCCACCGGCGAAGAGTCGGGCGCGCTCGACGACATGCTCAAGCAGGTATCGGACTACTACGACAGCGAGGTCGAGTACGCGGTCAAGAACCTGACCGCCATGATCGAACCGATCATGATTCTCTTCATGGGCGTCGGCGCGATCTTCCTGATCATCGCCATCATCATGCCCTACATGTCCATCCTGTCCAACTTCGGCGCCGGCGGCGGCTACGGCACGAACTGAACGCGAACCGTAAATCAGGACGCCGGCCCGAGGGCCGGCGTCCGCTGTTGTCAGCTGCTCCGACTAGAACTGCCTCAGGCTTGCCGCCGCCGCCTCGTCGAGGTTCTCGAGAAACGCAACCAGCAGCTCGACCACCGCGTCGTAGTCCGCGACGGCGATGATGCCGGTGTGGGCATGGATGTAGCGCGTCGGCCAGCCGACCGCCAGCGACGGCACGCCGGCCCGGTGGATGTGAATGACCCCGGTGTCGTAGCCGCCGCGCACCGTCGTCAGGTGGAACTTCACCCCCGCCTTCTCGGCCCGGGCGATGGCCCAGTCGCGCAGCCGGGTGTTGGGTATCATCGAGCTGTCGTGCACCAGTATCGCCGCGCCGTTCTTCAGCCGTTCATCGACGCCTGAGCGGGCCTTGTCCGGGTGCTCGTAGCAGAGCGAAACGTCGAGCGCGAACGCGACGTCCGGCAGCACGACCTCGGCCGCGGTGCGCGCGCCCCGCAGCCCGACCTCCTCCTGGACGCTGCCGACGAAGTAAGCGGTGTTGGGGTACTTGCGGCCGGCCAGGCGCCGGGCCGCTTCGATGATGATGCCGCAGCCGCCCCGGTCGTCCCAGGCCTTGGCCATCAGCAGCTCGCCGGGCATCTCGACATACGGCGCCACCGGCACGATCGGGTCGCCGGGCCTCACGCCCAGCTGCTCCCGGACGTCGAACCCGTCGCTGCACCCGACGTCGATGAACATCTTGTCGATGTCCGGCAACTGCTTGCGCTCGTCCTCCGTCAGCTCGTGCGGCGGCTTGGACCCGATGACGCCCGTGTAATCGCCCTTGCGCGTCCGCACCCGGACCCGCTGCCCGAGCAGCACATTCGGCCACCAGCCGCCGATCGGCAGGAACTTGATGTAGCCGTCATTGGTCACCGACTTGACCATGAAACCGACCTCGTCCATGTGCGCCGACACCATCACCCGCGGCCGGTCGCTCGTTCCCTTCATCCGGCAGACGACGCTGCCCAGCCCGTCGCGGCTCACCTCGCCCGACTTTGCCAGCTCGCGCGCGACGATCGCCGCCGGCTCGCTCTCGAACCCGGACGGCCCGAACGCCTCGGTCAGTTCCTTCAACAGCGCTCTGTCCGCCAACGCTCCTCCTTACTCCATTCTCACTTGGTCTCTCGGTCTCTCTGCCTAAATATCCAGGTTTTCGACCGCGTGGGCGTTCTCCTCGATGAACTGCCGCCGCAGTTCGACCTCATCGCCCATCAACGTCCGGAACACCCGCTCTGCCTCGGTCGCATCCTCAAGCGTCACCTTCTTGATTATCCGGCGCTCCGGGTTGAGCGTCGTCTCCCAGAGCTGCTCCGGGTTCATCTCGCCCAGGCCCTTGTAGCGCTGGATGTCGACCTTGCCGCCATCGCCGGCCGCCTTGGCTTCCTTCTTGGAGAAGTCGGTCAGTTCCTCGTCCGAATAGAGGTAGCGCTCCACCTTGCCCGCCTTCACCTTGTACAACGGCGGTTGGGCGATGTAGACAAAGCCGGCGTCAATCAGCGGCATCATGAACCGGTAGAAGAAAGTCAGCAGCAGCGTCCGGATGTGCGAGCCGTCGACGTCGGCGTCAGTCATGATGACGATCTTCTGGTACCGGGCCTTCTGGGCGTCGAAATCCTCCTCGCTGATGCCGGCGCCGACCGCCGAGATGATCGTCCTTATCTCGTTGTTCGACAGCACGCGGTTCAGCCCGGACTTCTCGACGTTGAGGATCTTGCCGCGCAGCGGCAACACCGCCTGGAAGCGCCGGTCCCGGCCCTGCTTCGCCGAACCGCCGGCCGAGTCGCCCTCGACGATGAACAGCTCGCTCTCGGTCGGGTCCTCGGACGAGCAGTCGGCCAGCTTGCCGGGCAGCGTGTCCGATTCGAGCAGCGACCGGCGCCGGGCGAGCTCGCGCGCCTTGCGCGCCGCCACGCGCGCCCGGGCCGCGGCCACTACCTTGGCGATGATCCGGCCCGCCACCCGCGGGTTCTCCTCCAGGTAGGCGGCCAGCTTCTCGTAGACCACCGACTCGACCACGCTCTTCGCCTCGCTGTTACCCAGCTTGGTCTTGGTCTGGCCTTCGAACTGCGGTTCGCCGATCTTCATCGACACGACCGCCGTCAGGCCCTCGCGTACGTCCTCGCCGGACAGCTCGATGTCCTCCTTGATGGCATCCGCTTTGCGCGCGTACTCATTGATGACGCGCGTCAGCGCCGACTTGAAACCGATGAGGTGGGTACCGCCTTCGTGGGTATTGATGGTGTTGGCGAACGAGAAGATGCTCTCGGCAAACCCGTCGTTGTACTCGAACGCCGCACCGACGACCATACCGTTGCGCTCGTCCTCGATGACCACCGGCTTGTGCAGCCGGGTCCGGCCCGCGTCCAGGTACTCGACGAAATCAGACAGCCCGTGGGTGAAGCAGAACTCCTCCTTCTTGCCGGTCCGCTCATCGACAATGACGATGCGCAGCCCGGTGTTCAGGTAGGCCAGCTCGCGCATCCGCGTCGCCAGTAAGTCGTACTTGAACTCGAACTTCTTGAATATCTCCTCGTCGGGCTTGAAGGTGATCTTTGTGCCGGTCGTCTTCCGCTGGCCGACAACCTTCAGGCCGGTCTGGGCGTCGCCGCGCGCGAACTCCATCCGGTACAGCTTGCCGTCGCGCGCCACCTCGGCGACCAGCTTCTCGGAGAGCGCGTTTACCACCGACACGCCCACGCCGTGCAGGCCGCCGGAAATCTGGTAAACCTTGTGTCCGAACTTCGCGCCCGCGTGCAGCACCGTCAGCACGACGTCGAGCGCGGACCGTTTCTCGGTCGGGTGCTTGTCAACCGGTATACCGCGGCCGTTGTCTTCGACCGACACCTCGTTATCCGAAATGATGGTCAGAACGATCTTGTCGCAGACGCCGGCCAGCGCCTCGTCCACTGAGTTGTCGACGACCTCCTGGACCAGGTGATGGACCCCGCGGACGCCGACGTCGCCGATGTACATCGCCGGACGATGCCGGACCGCCTCAAGCCCTTTCAGAACATGGATTTGTGCTGCATTGTAGGCTTCACCCATAGGCCCGAATTCTAACCCGGCACGACCGGAAATCAAGGCCAATAACGGCACCTACAAGGCACGAGCGCAGCGGGGTTCGTCGTCCGAGGGTCGAACCGTGTCCTCCTCACTTCTCGTGCACCTGTTGTCTTGCCCGTCACCGCGGCCCGCACCTCCGCCTTCTGCATTCTGCCTTCGTCCTGGTCCTCACATCTGACATCTCACATCACTCATATAGCATCTGCCACCGTCCTCATCCTGTCTTCTGCCTTCGTCCCCCCTCCTGGCACACCGACAACCATCGAGACCGAGACTGCTGGACCACGAGTACTCCCGGTCGCAGCGCAACCGGCAGCGGTTCGTGCTTCCCTGGCTCTGCTCTGGCATCCATCCTCGCTGCCATCCTCGCTTCCATACTGAATCGTTCCCCGGCTTCCACCGGTTCGACCTTCCTCAGTCGCTCGTCGGTACCTATCGGTTCAAGTTGCGGCTGTCATCAGGCAGCTCGTATCCTGACTCCTATCCTCAGTCGTCTGTCCGCTCGTCTCGCGGGTCGTTTGCCCGCTCGTGTTTCGGCTCGTGACGGCGCAGGCTACGGGGAGGGCCGGGGAGGGTGTTCCGGGCTATTGTAGCTATCAGATTGCAGATTGGAGAGTTAGCGTGTTTCCGCGGCTGACGGCCGTAATACCAAATGGTATTATGATGTGCGATGACGCGCGCTGAGCGTGCTTCCGACTCCTTCAATCGGGAATCCCGTGGACACAACGAATTCCGGGCGAGTCCCGGCGACACGAGGATTCCCTCGCCCGTTCCGCCTCCCCGTTTTCCGCTGCGGGCGCCAGGCAGTAGTCAGCAGACAGAGGACTGCGGTCAGTGCGAAGCAGCGAGACTGCGCGTCGCTGACCGGCTTGACCGTTCCGCCCGCAGTCTCTAGAATCCTGCCGAGTTAACCATCCGGAGGACACCATGATTCTCGTCTTTTGCGAGCAGCGCGACGGCCAGTTGAAGAAGGTCTCCTACGAGTCCCTGCTGGTCGGGTTCGGCCTGGCCAAGGCCAAGTCGGACCAGATGGCCGCGGTCATCCTTGGCTCCGACATCGCCGGGCTGGCCGAGCAGGTGACGAAGTTCGGCGTCGACCAGGTGCTAGTCAGTGACAGGCCCGAGCTGGCGAACTACACGCCCGACGGGTACGCCGGCGTGCTGGTCGAACTGGCAACCAGGCACGGCGCCAAAGCAGTGGTCCTGAGCGCCACGGCGATGGGCAAGGACCTCGCCGCGAGCACCGCCGCCCGGCTCGAATCCCCCCTGCTCCAGGACTGCATGGCAGTATCGACCGACGAGTCCGGCAACTACGTCGCGACCCGGCCGGTGTTTGCCGGCAAAGCGCTGTCCGAGGTCCGGGTCAGTGCCAATTCGCGGGTGGTGATTTCGGTCCGGCCGCGCGCGGTGGGTCAGCAGGCCGAGACCGGCGCGAACGCGCAGGTCGTCTCGGCCGACGTCGCGGCCCCGCAGTTGCGCACCCAGGTGGCGGAAGTGGTCAAAGTCGTGCGCGAAACCGTGGAGCTGACCGAGGCCGAGGTCATCGTGTCCGGCGGCCGGGGCATGAAAGGACCGGAGAACTTCCCGCTGCTCGAGGAACTGGCCCAGGTCGTCGGCGCGGCGGTAGGCGCTTCACGGGCCGCGGTCGACGCCGGCTGGCGCGACCACCAGGACCAGGTCGGCCAGACCGGCAAGGTTGTGGCGCCGACCGTCTACATAGCCTGCGGCATCTCGGGCGCAATCCAGCACCTTGTCGGGATGTCGAACTCAAAGTGCATCGTCGCCATCAACAAGGACCCCGAGGCCAACATCTTCAAGGTTGCGGACTACGGCATCGTCGGCGACCTGTTCAAGGTCGTTCCGCTGCTGACCGAGGAGTTCAAGAAGTTGAAGTAGCAGGCCGACGACCAGGGACTGTGGCCGGGGATTAGAAACTAGAGGCCGGACTCAGGCGATCTCCGTTCATCGATGCCCATCTGCGATTGCCAGTCCGCGCCCGGGTTCTCGGCGTCCTTTGTGTCCTCGGCGGTTCGTGTTCATCCGCCTCGGGCCCTGGTGGCGAATTCCGCGTTCTTCCTTGCCCGTCGGCGTTCGAGCATCGACACGAAAGCCTCGAGCCGCGTCAAAAGCCCGGTCTCGCTCGTATGCTCGTCGAGCGATACTGACAGGTACGGAATCCCGTAGTCCGCACTCATCTTCTGCATCGCCGGCTGCACCACCGTCGCGGGCATGCAGCCGAACGGGTGGACGTGCACGATGCCGTCAAACCCCTGCTGGGCCGCAAGGATGCCGTGGCCCAGCGAGTTCTCGTCCTCACCGCCCACGCACATCCGCCAGTAGCGCCGCGCCAGCTTCTTGGCCCGGGCCACGTCGCCCTTGCCGATGCGGAACCCGTGGAAGCCGAGCCAACGGTAGGCAGTCAGGAACGGGTCGACCTCGACACCCAGCTCGGCCAGGTGCCGAATGATGTTGAGGTTGACGTAGGGCTCGATGACGCAGTAGCTCTCGCCTACCAGCTTGACGCGCAGCGGCGCGGTTCGACCGTTGCGCCGCACCCTCTGGAACTCGCCGCGCAACGCGGCCTGCAGCACCCGAAGCCCGCGCGCGTCGCCGGCCGCCTCGACCCGGCTGAGCGCCGACCTGAGAAGCGCGCGTGGCTCGGCCGGGGCCGCGGCCCGCGGCGCGGTCGCCCGGTAGAGCGTCTCGGCCAACTCGACGGTGCGCGCCTTGTACCAGCCCAGCCGGAACGCCCGGCCTGCCCGCACCACCGCCCGCGGCAGCGAGCCCGAGCTGAGCGCGACCACTTCCCGGGCCACGTCCGCGATGCCCTCGTGGGTGGCTTCGAGCAGCCGGAAACGGTACCCGAGGTCGCGCAGTATCTGGGACTGGAGTTTGCCGTAGTACCCGAACCGGCAGGACCAGGACCCGCTGACGTAGACCAGCGTGTCCGCGCCCCGGTCCAGGCAGCGCTTCATGTTGCCCAGCGTTATCTTGAACGGGATGCACATCAGCTCGGGCGCGAGCCGGACGCCGGTTTCAAGCACCTCCCGGTCCGGCGGCGGCGGCACGACGACGTCCGCGCCCAGCGTCTCGAGTATCGGCTGCAGTGTCAGCCGGATGGTATCCATGTACGGGAACGCCGCCCTCATCGCCTCATCCTCAGCAGCTCGACGAATGACTCCAGCCGCGTCGCCAGCCCGGCCTCGGCCGAGTGCTCGTCGAAGAACACTTGCAGCACCGGCAGGCCGGGCCGCGCGTGCGCCACGTCCCGCCGGATGATCTCGCTCGTCACCGCCGACGTGCCGCAGGCGAAGCTCGACGCCAGCAGCAGGCCGTCGACCCCGTCGCGGGCCATCGCCTCGGCCGTATCCACCAGTTCGACCTCGAACATCCAGTTGGTGCGGAACCGCTCATCCAGCCGGACAGAAGGCCGCTGCGCGAACCCAGGAACGACCGCCTGCACGCCCAGCGCCTCGAGCTTGGACAGGAGGTCCAGGCTCAGCACCCGGTCATTGAGCAGGTACGGGTGCCCGATGACGCCGACGCGAAGAGGATGGCAACCGGCTGACGGCTTCCCGCTCACGGCCCCGGGCTTCTCGCCTGTCTGCCTTCTCTCCGCTGCTCTCAAGCCTTCGCCCTGCTCGTCTGCGCCGCTTTGGCTTCTGGCTTTCAGATTCTGGCTTTTGGATTGCGCCTCAAGTTCTTTGGCCAGCCTGCGATACGCCTGTTCCTCGCTCTCTTCCCGGTCGTCCAGCACAAGCTCGACCGAACCCTCGAGCCCGGGTACGAGCGCCCTGGTCATGTCCGGCAGGGCCAGCGACTTGGGACAGGCGAACAGCAGGTCTTTGCCCGAACGCTGGCACACGACGCGCGGCAGGAACAGCGCGTCAACCTGGTCCTTGAGTTCGAGCACGTGGCCGAGAAACACCTTGGCCGGCAGGCACAGCTCAGCCGGCGCGAGCTGTGCGCCCAGCTCGACTGTCTGGCGGGTGGTGGGCTCGGACACAACGACGTCGAAGCCCAGCCCGGCAAAGAAGCCGCGCCACCGGTCCAGGTACCGGTAGGCGTCCAGCGCCCGGCAGATGCCGATTGACCGAGCCACGCGTGAGTATAGCAGTAGAGCGCGGAGTTGGAAGCCCGCCGGACAGAGCCGGGCTGCCCGCACCTCTGCCCTCTGCATTCTCGCTTCTGCCCTCTGACTTCGCCCTGTTCATTGACTCCGATGCCGGCCTCTCTACAATCTGCGCGTGTGTGGCGTCCTCGGCCTGTACCTGAAGCGCGCAGCCGCCCCTGACCTCGTCGAGGGCTTGGTCGCCCTGCAGCACCGGGGACAGGACTCGGCCGGCATCCTGACATCCGACATCACCTTCCATCTGAAGAAGGGCAACGGGACCGTGGCCCAGGTGTTTAATGACAAGAACCTGGCCCGGCTTGCCGGCAAAGCCGGCATCGGCCACGTGCGCTACCCGACCATCGGCCCGGGCTCAAGCGAAGACGCCCAGCCGTTCGCGGTGAACTTTCCCTACGGCATCGCCATGGCGCAGAACGGCAACGTCACCAACTATCTCGACCTGCGCCGCAGCCTGACGTGCGACGACCGGCGACAGCTCACGAGCTTCTCAGACCTCGAGCCGATACTCAACGTGTTCGCCGAAGAGCTGGCGCAGGCCGGCCGGCGAAAGTTCGGCCCGGAACCGGTGTTCCGCGCGGTCCGGGCGGTGTTCCGCCGCGTGCACGGCTCCTACTCCATCACCGGCCTGATCCAGGACCAGGGCATCATCGCCTTCCGCGACGCGCACGGCATAAAACCGCTGGTCTTCGGCCGCCGCGGCCCGGAGTTCTGCTTCGCGTCCGAGAGCGCGGCCCTCGACCGGCTCGGGTTCCGGGTATTCCGCGACGTCCTGCCCGGCGAGGCGGTCTTCATCGACGTGAAACGGCGGGTCCACTCCCGCCGGCTGGCGCGCGCCGCGCACCGGCCCTGCATCTTCGAGTACGTGTACTTCGCGCGGCCGGACTCGGTCATCGACGGTATCGAGGTGTACCAGGCCCGGCTGCGCCTGGGCGAGCGCCTCGCCGCCGAGGTACGCAGTGCCGGCATCGAGCCGGACGTGGTCGTGCCGGTGCCCGACACGGCCCGGGCAGCGGCCAGCTCGCTGGCAGCGGCGCTCGGCGTGAGGCTGCGCGAGGGACTGATCAAAAACCGCTACATCGCCCGGACGTTCATCATGCCCGGCCAGGAGCGGCGCTCGCTCTCGGTCCGGCAGAAGCTCAACCCGGTCCGGTCCCAGGTGCAGGGCAAGGACGTGATGCTGGTCGATGACTCGATCGTCCGCGGCACCACCTCGCGCGAGATCGTCCAGATGGTCCGCGACGCCGGCGCGCGCCGGGTATTCCTGGCCATCACCGCCCCGCCCCTGCGCTTCCCGTGCGTGTACGGCATCGACATGATGACCCGGGGCGAGTTCATCGCCAGGCGCCACACCGTGGACTGGATCAGGCGCAAGGTCGGCGCCGACGCGCTGGTCTACCAGACCTACCCGGACCTTCTCGAAGCGGTGCGCGGCCCGGACTCCGCCCAGGATTTCTGCACCGCCTGCTTCTCCGGCCGCTACCCGACCGGCATAACCAGGCGCTACCTCGCGCAGATGGAACGCGAACGCCAGCGCTGGCGTCCCTAGCAGCCGCGCCTCCCGGGTCCCGGGTCAAATGCTTTGACTTCGCTTGGGCGCGGGCTAACATTCGGCCATGTGTGGCATACTAGGATTGATGGCCCGCCGCGAGGTCGGTACTGACCTGCTCGAAGGGCTGCTCGCGCTCCAGCACCGGGGACAGGACTCGGCCGGTATCCTGACGTCGGACGGCACGTTCCACCTGAAGAAAGGCAACGGCACGGTTGGCGGCGTGTTCAACCGCAAGAACCTCGCGCGGCTGACCGGCCGGACCGGCATCGGCCACGTGCTCTACCCGTCGGTCGGCCCGGGCTCGCCCGAGGACGCGCAGCCGTTCTACGTCAACCACCCATTCGGCATCGCCATGGCCCACAACGGCAACGTCAACAACTACTACGACCTGAGGAAAGAACTGATGTGCGACGACTTCCGCCAGCTCACCAGCTTCTCAGACGTCGAATCCATCCTGAACGTGTTCGCCGAGGAGCTGGACAAGACGAACCTGGACCGGTTCAGCCCGGCCTCGGTGTTCAAGGCGGTCGAGGGCGTGTTCCGGCGCGTGCGCGGCGCCTACTCGGTCGTCACGCTCATCCACAACCGCGGCCTGCTCGCCTTCCGCGACCCCTTTGGCGTCCGGCCGCTTGCCTTCGCGCGCAAGCGGCGCGAGTTCGCGTTCGCATCCGAGAGCGTGGCATTCGACCGCCTGGGCTTCCACACGTTTGGCGACGTCAAGGCCGGCGAGGCGATATTCGTGGACTGCTCGGACAAGCTGCACCGACGCCAGGTGCGGCCGGGCACGCCCCGGCCCTGCATCTTCGAGTTCGTCTACATCGCCCGGCCCGACTCGGTCATCGACGGCATCGAGGTCTACCAGGCCCGGCTGCGCCTGGGCGAGCGCCTCGCCGCCGAGGTCGCGCGCCAGGGAGTGAAGCCCGATGTCATCGTGCCGGTCCCGGACACGGCCCGCCCTGCGGCCAGCGCGCTCTCGGCCGCGCTCGGCATCGAGCTGCGTGAAGGCCTGATCAAGAACCGGTACATCGCCCGCACCTTCATCATGCACGGCCAGCAGCGCCGTATCCTGTCGGTCCGCCAGAAGCTGAACCCCGTGCGGTCCCAGGTCCAGGGCAAGGACGTGATGCTCGTCGACGACTCGATTGTCCGCGGCACCACCTCGCGCGAAATCGTCCAGATGGTGCGGGACGGCGGCGCGCGCCGGGTGTTCCTGGCCATCACTGCCCCGCCGCTGCGCTTCCCGTGTGTCTACGGCATCGACATGATGACCCGCGGCGAGTTCGCGGCCAAGAACCGGACCGCCGAGCAGGTCCGCCGGTTCGTCGGCGCCGACGCGCTCGTGTACCAGACCCAGGACGGGGTGGTCGAGGCGGTGCGCGGCCGCTCGTCCGTACCCGGGTTCTGCACCGCCTGCTTCGACGGCAAGTACCCGACCGGCGTCAGCCCTCGCTACCTCGCGCAACTGGAACGCGAGCGCCGGCGCTGGACGATGTAGTCTCCTTTGTTCGCGGTTGTTCTCCTGTCACTCGCCGTCGGACTGCCTGAGTCCGGCCTGACTGCAAGGGACCGGCCCGGCGACGGCGGCGGCGCCATCGAAGTCACCTGGTCCGAAATCGAGGACACCACCCTGACCGGATGGGAGGTGCTGCGCCAGGAAGAAGGCGACACCTGGAAGCGCGTCGGATTCCGCGGCCCGCGCGCCGGTTCCTACCTCGACGAGGAAGTCACCGACGGCACGCCCTGCCGCTACGCCCTGTCCGCCCTGCGCGACACATTACGAACACGGACCGAACCCACCGGTTGGGTCCGAAGCTCGCCCCAGTGGTTCGACCCGCACACTCTCGCCGCGCTCGTCGGCACCATCATCATCAGCCTGCTCGTTATCTACTTCGTCCGACGCGCCCGGGCCGGTCACAGCCTGTTCATCCGGCGCATCAGCGGCCTCGACGCCGTCGAAGAAGCGCTTGGCCGCGCCACCGAGATGGGCCGGCCCATCCTCTACGTGCCCGGCCTGTCAACGGTCGATGACGTCGCCACCATTGCCGCGCTCAACATCCTCGGCGAGGTCGCCAAGAAGACCGCCCGGTTCAACACGCCGCTCATCGTGCCCATCGCCGACCCGATTGTCTTCACTGTCGCACAGGAGACGGTCAGACAGAGCTACACCGAGGCCGGGCGGCCCGACGCGTACGACCCCGGCTCAGTCTATTTCGTGACCGACGAGCAATTCGCCTTCGCGGCCGCGGTTGACGGCATCATGGCCCGCGAGAAGCCCGCGACCAACTTCCTCATCGGGATGTTCTGGGCCGAGTCTCTCATCATCGCCGAGACCGGGGCCGCGACCGGCGCCATCCAGATTGCCGGCACCGACGCGGTCAACCAGTTGCCGTTCTTCATCACCGCCTGCGACTACACGCTCGTCGGCGAAGAGATCTACGCCTCCTCGGCCTACCTGTCGCGCGAGCCACTCCTGCTGGGAGCGCTGGTGGCCCAGGACTACTCAAAACTCATTATCATCGCCCTGCTGCTCGGGCTTACCGCCGTCGCGCTTGTCTTTGGCACCAACACCGCGGGCCTGTTCAACTAGCCCCCACGCCCGGGCGGACATCTCCCCGGCACCGCCTTTTGTTGACTTGCCTGCCTCTGTCAATAGAATCATCCGCAATTCGCCCTCGGGGATCGACCTCAGCCGGCTGTAACGGAGGAAATCGCCATGCTTACCAGTTTGCTCGCGGCCCTCGCCTTGCTGGCCGTAACGCCGCCGACCGACGTCTCGGCGACCGACCGCCCGAACGATGGCGGCAAGGCCGTAATCGTGACGTGGACTCGCTCGCCCGACCCGATCCTGGGCTACCGCATCCTGCGCCAGCCCCGGGACGGCGAAGTGTGGGACACGGTCGGTTTCACCGGGCCGCGTCTGGCCCGCTTCGTCGATGAGGGCATGCCGGACGGCCTGCCCAACCGCTATAAAGTGTTGGCTCTGACGGATGCCGAGCCGGTCGAGTCCGAGCCGTCCGGCTACGTGACCAGCCGGCCGCAGTGGTTTAACACCGACTACATCCCGGCCCTGGTCTTCACGTTCATCTTCGGCTTTCTTATCTACTATTTCCTGAAGCAGGCCAAGCGCGGAACGAAGCTCTTCATCCGGCGCATCAGCGGCCTCGACGCCGTCGAAGAAGCGCTTGGCCGCGCCACCGAGATGGGCCGGCCCATCCTCTACGTGCCGGGGCTTTCCAGCATCGACGACGTCGCGACCATCGCTTCCGTCAACATCCTCGGCGAAGTCGCCAAGAAGACCGCCAAGTTCGGCACGCCGCTCATCGTGCCCAACCGCGACCCCATCGTCTACACCGTGGCCCGCGAGACGGTGAAACAGAGCTACACCGAGGCCGGGCGGCCGGACGCGTTCAACCAGGACATGGTCTTCTTCGTCACCGACCAGCAGTTCGCCTACGCGGCCGCGGTAGACGGCATCATGACCCGCGAAAAGCCGGCGACCAACTTCCTCATCGGCATGTTCTGGGCCGAATCGCTCATCCTCGCCGAGACCGGCGCGATGTCCGGCGCGGTCCAAATCGCCGGCACCGACGCCATATCACAACTGCCGTTCTTCATCACCGCCTGTGACTACACGCTCATCGGCGAGGAATTGTACGCCGCCTCGGCCTACCTGTCGCGTGAGCCGATCCTGCTCGGCGCGATCAAGGGGCAGGACTACTCCAAGGCCCTCATCCTCGGACTCATGATCATCGGCACGCTGCTCGCGGCCGGGTTCGGAGTGCCGGTCCTCGACTTGCTGTAGAAGACGCATTGAAAAGACAACTACCGCTTCTCATCGTCCTCGCGGTCGGCATCTTTGCCGCGGCCGCGTTCCTCATACCCCACCCGACTGTGCGCAGCATCGACGAGGTCTTCCGCAACGACGTCCTGCGCATCATCGCGGCGTTCAGCCTCGTACTCGGCGTCGGCTCCATCCTGCGCCACCACTTCATGAAGATCAAGCGCAAGGCCGAGCACTGGCCGTTCTCCTATATCACCATCGTCGCGCTCTTTGTCAGCGCCATCATCGGCCTCTTCGGCGGCATTGACCCGAGCCGGCCCGGTGTCCTGCCTACGCATATCGGCGGATTCTCGTTCCACATCCAGACCCTCTACACCAACATCATGATACCGCTGGCGGCAACGATGTTCGCGCTACTCGCCTTCTTCATGGCCTCAGCCGCCTACCGCGCGTTCCGCGCCCGTAACTTCGAGGCAACCCTGCTGCTCGTCGCGGCGTTCATCCTGATGCTCGGGGCCGTGCCGCTGACCCGCACCATCATCCCGCCTCTGCCCGACTTCGCCGAGTGGATCCTGGCCGTGCCCAACACCGCGGCCAAGCGCGGCATCAGCTTCGGCATCAGCCTCGGCATGTTCGCCACGTCGCTCAAGATCCTGCTCGGCATCGAACGCGGCTGGCTCGGCGGAGGTGGGTCATGACGGCCCCCGACGCGGCCCGTAACGGCTTCTGGAACCGGCTCCAGCGCATCGACCGTCGCTGGATATACCTCGTCATCTGGCTGGTCGTGATGATCCCACTGTTCCTGCCCTTCAGCATCAAGCCCCAGGCGATGCCGCCGGTCAGCCAGCTCTTCAACTACATCGACACGATGCCCGAGGACAAAGCGCTGGTCATCTCGATTGACTACACGCCCGACACGCAGGCCGAGCTGCATCCAATGGCGATTGCCCTGCTCCGCCATGCCTTCGCCACTGGGCGGAGGGTCGGCGTTCTCACCCTGCAGGTGTACGGCCTCGGACTCGGCGAGGAAGCCCTGCGGCAGGTCGCCGGGGAGTTCAACGAGAAGGCAGTCACGCACGAGGACTCGGTGCTGAGCGGCGAAGACTACGTCTTCTGGGGCTGGTCCACGCCCATCGTCACCGTGCTCCTCGGCATGGGCGAGCGCATCACCAACGTCTTCCCGGTGGACTACTACGGCGTGGCCACGGAATCGCTGCCGATAACCGCGCGCATCAAGAACTACAACGACATCGGGATTGTCGTGACCATCGCCGGGTCGGCCGTGCCGGCGTCATGGGTCGCCTACGCGCAGACCCAGTTCGGCGTGCGCATCGGTTGTGGCACCACCGCGGTCTCAGCGGCCGATTACTACCCGTATCTCAACTCCGGGCAGTTCACCGGTATGCTGGCCGGTATGCGCGGCGCGGCCGAGTACGAACAACTCCTGGCCGACAAGCTCGCCGCAGCCGGTTCGCCGCTCACCCTGCGGCGCAAAGCAACCGAGGCCATGTCCTCGCAGACTGCGGCCCATCTCGCCATCATCGCCTTCATCATCATCGGCAACGTCGGCTACTTCGCCACCCGCAGAAGGAAGTCATGAACATCGCCACCGACCCCTGGGTTTGGATTGCCGCCATCCTGACGCTGGCCGTTTTCTCGTTTCTCTACAAAGAGAATCCGTTCTACCGATTTGCAGAACACCTCTTCGTCGGCGTCGCCAACGGTTATGCCATCACTTTCTACTGGCACCGCATTCTCGTTCCCTACCTCATCAACCCGGTCGGGCACGGCCAGAAGCTCTATCTGATTCCCATCGCGATGGTCGGCGCGCTCTACTTCACGCGCTTCATGCCAAAGATATCGTGGCTGCTGCGCTTCCCGATTGCCATCGTGCTCGGCTACAGCGCCGGCGCATCGATTCCCCGCAGCGTCGATGCCAACATCATCGAGCAGCTCAGAGCGACCATCGTGACCCGGGCCTCGTTTGCCGACTGGCAGCAGGGACTCTGGGCGGTGATCATCCTCATCGGCGTCATCTGCACGATATCCTACTTCTTCTTCTCGACCGAGCGCAAGGGTGTGCTCAAGCCGGTTAGCTACGTCGGGATCATTTTCATCATGGTCGGCTTCGGCGCGTCGTTTGGATACACGGTGATGGCCCGCATCTCGCTCTTCATCGGCCGGCTGCAGTTCCTGCTTGGCGACTGGCTCGGGGTCATCAAATAACCGGGGAAGACTGTCTGCGCCGGGGCGCCCGTCGCCCCGGCGCCGCTTTTACCGGGCTCCGGCGTACCAGCGCCAGCAGAACGCCAGGCCCAAGCCGAATGCGGCCAGGACGACGCCGGCACCGGCCGCGCCGAATAGGCCAATCTGCCCGAGCGTCAGCGCCGGCACGGCGGGCAGCTGCACCCGGGTGAGACCGGACCATTCCGCAACCCGGAACAACCCGGCAACAAGCGGCGCGCGCAACAGGTACGCGGCTCCGGCCAGGACCGGCGCCAGCGCCAGCGACCACCACGGGTTCAGGATGAACCTCGACCGGGCCGGGAGCCCGGCAAGGACCCGCTGGGTGAACCCGGCCGGCGGTTCGATCACCGGCTGAGTGACCAGGCCGGAAATGACCACGCTCAGCAGGGCCAGTTCCTGCCGGCAGTCCTCGCAATCCAGCAGGTGCGCGTCGACCATGGCCCGCTGGGACGGCGGCAGGTCCCGCGCCAGGTAGTCCTGCAGCAGACCCTTCGTCGCCGCACAGCTCAGCGCCACATGACCTCCTGCAGCGCGGTCCACCCGACGCGCGCCACCAGCCGCTCGCGCAGCATCGCGCGGCCGCGGTGGATCTCCGCTTTCACGGTACCCATCGGCTTGTGCACGAGCCCGGCAATCTCATCGTAGGACAGGTCGTTGAAGTGGTACAGCGTCAGCAACTGGCGATAGCCGTCCGGCAGTCCCATCAGCTCGGTCTGGACGGCGTCGCGGATGTCGGCCCGGCGGAACTCGCGGTCTGGGCCGGCAACCGACACGCCGGCCGCCTCGTCGAGTTCGACCAACGGCCTGCGCCGGCGCAACATGCTGATGCAGGTGTTGTAACATATCCGGTAGAGCCAGGAGGAGAACTTCGACCGGCCGCGGAAGCCGGGTAGAGCCGCATAGGCCTTAATGAACGAATCCTGGGCGGCATCCTCTGCCAGGCCCGAGTCGCCCAACAACCGATAGGCCATTGAAAACAGCATGCCCTTGTACCTCTCTACCAGCAGGCCATAGGCCCGCTCGTCGCCCCGGGCAGCACGCAAGACCAGCGTATCTTCACTACCGGCATCCACGTCTCGACCCATAAGACGCTTTTCTCTGCCGAATGTTACAACCCTGCAACAAATCCGCAACCACCGCGTCTTACCGGTCGTGCTATCACTGACAAAGGAGCTTGAATGAAGACACTGATTCTGACCGCCCTCGCAGCCTTGGCAATCGTTATCGGCGCCCTGAGTCGCACCCGGCCGGCCACAATCCTCAGGCCGGTTGGCGTGATGCCCGAGGTGGTCGTCCGGGCTGCCGGACCGCAATTCGTCATCGATGAGGTAGTCGTCCGCGCCGAACAGCACCCAGTGACGATCGGAACACTGCCGCAGCGCACCGCGGCAAACTAGAAAGGAATACAACATGGACCCATCGTCCTTCATGGACTCCGTCACCGGCATCGTCGTCGTGGCGATGATATTCGCCGTCCCGATTCTGGCGGTCATCGCCACTTTGGTCATCGTCCTGGCAGCCGTCAACCGCAGCCACAAGGAACGGATGAAGATGATCGAGCAGGGGATGATGCCCGCGCCGCCCAAGAAACGGACCGGCAACTACTACGGCCTGCTCATCACCGGCGCTGTCCTGTTGGGCTTCGGCCTGGCAATGGTCGTCCTCTCCCTGGTGAGCACCGAGGGCGAGTGGGAACCAGGCCTGATATTTGGTTTCATCGGGCTGGCGCTGCTCGGCTGTTTCGTGTTCATCCGGGCCAACCGAAAGAAGGAAATCACCGCGGTCCCGCCCGACCAGTCACTCCCTCCCCTGCCGTGAAACGGTAGTGGAAAGAAGAGCCGGGGCGAACCCCGGCTCTCTTATTCTTGGACCCGGCTAGTCCTGGACGTTGTCGATCTGCGCCTTCTGGAGCGCTCCCGAGTAGTCGATGTAGACCGTCTTGGGCTCGGAGAAGATGTCGTACGCGGTCCAGCCACCCTCGCGGTGCCCGTTGCCGGTGTCCTTCACACCGCCGAAGGGCAGGTGGCACTCGGCACCGATGGTCGGCGCGTTAACATAGGTGATGCCAGCCTCGAGCAGTTCAACCGCCTTCATCGCCAGGTTGACGTTCCTCGTGTAGATGGATGACGAGAGGCCGTAGGGCGTGCCGTTCAGCACCCGCACCGCCTCGTCAAAGTCCTTCACCTTGATAACCGACAGCACCGGCCCGAAGATCTCTTCCCGGGCAATGCGCATCTGGGGAGTGACGTTGCCGAACACGGTCGGCTGGTAGAAGAAACCCTTGCCGTGCGCGCCACCCTTGAGCGGCCCGCCGCCGCACGCCAGCCGCGCTCCTTCCTGCTTGCCGATTTCCACATACGAATGCACCGTCTGGCGCTGGGCATCGGAGACGCACGGCCCCATCTCGATGCTCTCATCCAGCCCGTTGCCGACCCGCAGCTTCGCGGCCCGGTCCACCACCATCTTCAGCAGCTGGTCGTAGACGCCGGCCTGGGCGATGAGCCGCGAGGTCGCGGTGCACCGCTGGCCGGTCGTGCCGAAAGCGCCCCAGAGCGCCCCCTCGAGCGCCAGCTCAAGGTCGGCGTCGTCCAGGACGATCTGGGCGTTCTTCCCGCCCAGTTCGAGCGAGCAGCGCTTCAGGCTCCTGCCGCAGACCTCGGCGACGCGGCGGCCGACCTCCGAGGAACCGGTGAACGACACGCCGGCGACGTCCGGATGGTTGAGCAACGCCTCACCGACCGTTCCGCCCGCGCCGTACACGACGTTGACCACGCCCGCCGGCACGCCGGCCTCGGCCAGACACTGAACGAAGTTGGCCGTCGAGGCGGGCGTCAGCGTGGCCGGCTTGATAACCGCGGTGTTGCCGCAGGTCAGCGCCGGGAACAGCTTCCAGGACGGAATCGCCATCGGGAAGTTCCACGGACAGATCATGCCCCAGACGCCCATCGGCTGCCGGGTGACGTACGCCATCTTGTTCGGGAGTTCGGACGGCGCGACCGTGCCCCAGATCCGGCGCCTCTCGCCCGCCGCGTAGAGCCCGGTGTCAATCGCCTCCTGCACGTCTCCCCTGGTTTCCTTAAGTACCTTGCCCATCTCGCGGGTCATCACCTTCGCGAACTCGTCCTTGCGGGCTATCAGCTTCTCGGTCGCCTTGCGCATTATCTCGCCGCGCGCCGGCGCCGGAATGGCCTTCCACGCGGGGTAGGCGGCCTTGGCCGCGGCGACGGCATCCGCTACGTCCGCTGCGTCCGACGCGGAGAACACGCCGATCAGGTCGGCGGTGTCGGCCGGGTTCCGGTTCTCGTAGGTCTTGCCGGACCGGGCCGGCACGAGCTTGCCATTGATGAAGTTACGGTACTCGGTAGCCATTTGACCTCCTGGTCTGTTAAGCAACAATGTTAGGTGGGAACACGACGGCGTCAATCAGCAGCGATGGCCAGCTGCAGGGCGGCCTCGGCATCATCCGCCTTGACGACACCGGCGATATCCCACGTACTGATACCGACGACTCTCTTGCCCATCCTGAGGGCGAATCCGATCTCCGACAGCGTCCCGCAGGAACCGCCCACCGCGATCAACACATCGGCCGTACGGATGATGGCAAGGTTACGCGCCTCCCCGATGCCCGACGCGATGGCCACGTCGACGTACCGGTTCGCTTCGTTGCGGTCCGGCCCGGGCAGGATCCCGACCGTCAGGCCGCCCGCGCTCCTTGCGCCCCTGCAGGCCGCCGCCATCACGCCGCCCATCCCGCCGCAGACAAGCACCGCGCCGGCCCGGGCGATGCTTGCGCCGACCGCTTCCGCCGTTCCCGCCAGCCCGGCGTCGCACTCGCTTGCCCCGATGACACCGACGTACAGGCGGCCGCGCGGCGCTGTCCCGCTACCGGGCGATGTCACTGAACAGGTCAACAACCTTGAACTGGCCCACGTCGACAAGCCCGTGGTCGGTCAGCTTGAGTTCCGGTATCACCGGCAGGGCCAGGAACGACAACGAGATGAAAGGGTTCGCCAGCCGGCAACCCCAGACGTGTGCCTTGGCCAGCAGCTGCTTCATCGCGGCGGCGACTTCGTCGGCCGGGTCATCGGCCATCAGCCCGGCGATGGGTAGCGGTAGCCGGGCGCCGACTTTGCCCCGGGCAACGGCCACGTACCCGCCGCCCATCTTCTTGAGTTCCTTGGCCGCCACCAGCATGTCGCGGTCATTGGTACCGACGACTATTAGGTTGTGCGAGTCGTGGCAGACGGTCGCGCCCAAGGCACCGTGCCTGAGCCCGAACCCGGAAACCAGGCCCAGGCCGGTCCGGCCGCTGCCCCGGTGCCGCTCGAGAACCGCCAGTTTGAGAACGTCTCTCTCCGGGTCGGCCTCGACATACCCGTCCTCGACCCGCGGCTGGGCAATCCGCTGCTCGGTGACAATCTGGTCCGGCACCAGCCGGATCACGCGGCATGTCTCGCCGCGGGCCTTGATGCGAAACCGCTCCAGCGTCAGCCGGCCCGGGTCGACCGTGTCGAGCACCGAGCGGTCCGTGCTCCGCCGGAACCGGCTCAACACCGTCCCGTCCCGGACTACCAGTCGACCCGCCTTGAGCACCTGCCGCACCCGGAACTGGCCCAGGTCGTTCAGCACCACCAGGTCGGCGACCCAGCCCGGCGCCACCGCCCCGCGCCAAGCCAGTCCGAAATGCTCCGCGGGGTTCAGCGTCACCATCTGGATGGCGGCCGCCGGGTGCACACCCTGGGCAACGGCCTTGCGCAACGTCGCGTCCAGGTGCCCTTCGTGCAGCAGCTCGTCGGCGTGCTTGTCGTCGGTAACGAGGCAGCAGCGCCGCTGGTTGAACTCGGTCACCACCGGCAGCAGCCCGGCCAGGTTGCGCGCGGCCGAGCCCTCACGGATCATCAGTCGCATGCCGGCCCGCAGTTTCTCACGCGCCTCGTCCCGTCCAAAACTCTCGTGGTCCGACCCGATCCGGGCGGACGCGTAGGCCTGGAGCCATCGGTCCACCAGCGCCGGCGCGTGGCCATCCATCACCCGGCCCTCCGCCGCAGCCAGCTTGTCGTGGACCGTCTCGTCGCCGAACACCACGCCCGGGTAGTTCATCATCTCGGCCAGCCCCAGCACCCGGTCCCAGCCCAGCATCGTCTTGATGTCTGCGGCCGTGATCTTCGCCCCGGCCGTCTCCAGGCCGGTCGACGGCACGCAGGAAGGGGCCATCAGGAAAACCTCCACCGGCAGGCCGTCGGTCGCGGCCAGCAGGTACTTGACCCCCCGGGACCCGAGTACGTTGGCAATCTCGTGCGGGTCGGCCACGACCGTCGTCGTGCCGTGGGCCAGTACGAGGCGGCAGAACTCGGGCGGCGCAAGCATCGAACTCTCAATGTGGATATGGCCCTCGATGAAGCCCGGTGTGACGTACTGGCCGGCAACGTCCAGTACCTCAACGGCCCGGTCATAGCTGCCGACACCCGCGACCAGGCCATCCTTGACCGCCACATCCGCGTGCCGGATCTCGCCCGTGAAAACGTCGACGACCTGTCCGCCCCGCAGCACCATGTCGGCCGGCTCGTCGCCCCGCGCGACGGCGACCAGCGCCCGGGTCCGTTCGCTCTGGCTCACCTGCTTCACCGTTTCCTCACTTGTTCTCGGGCGGATCGACATACCCGACGTACGGCAGGTTCCGGAAACGCTCTGCCCAGTCCGCGCCGTAGCCGACGACGAACTTGTCCGGCACCTCGAACCCCAGGTAGTCCGGGGTCACCTCGACCTGGCGTCGGACCGGCTTGTCCAGCAGCACGCACAGCTTCAGGCTTCGCGGCCGGCGCAGCCGCAACGTCTTGAACAGGTAGGCCAGCGTCAGCCCGGAATCGAGGATGTCCTCGACAACCAGCACGTCCCGGTTCTCGAGGGGACACTTCAGGTCGAGCACGATCTTCACCACGCCTGATGTCTTGGTGCTGGCACCATAGCTGGACACGGTCATGAAATCGATGACGACCGGCACGGTCAGCTGCCGTACCAGGTCGGCCAGGAACACCCACGAACCCTTGAGGATGCCGACGACCAGCAGCTCCCGGCCGGCGTAATCAGCCGAGATCTGCCGGGCCAGCTCGCTCACCCGCTGCCGGATGAGCTGCTCTGGTATCAACTCGTGGACCTGGGTGTTCTTCGGGTCGGTCATCTGGGCCTCCGGGCCGACAAAACGATGGAAGTCGGGGCGACTGGATTTGAACCAGCGACCTCTTGGTCCCGAACCAAGCGCGCTAAACCAACTGCGCTACGCCCCGTAATCAACGACAGTCTCCGGACCCGGGAGATGAAGGCATCGGGAACCGTTCTATCCGGCACCCGGCCCGTCCGCTCTCCCGCCCCGTGACGCCTTTCTCTCGGCCCAATCATAGGGCAATCTGCTCAGGAGTCAACAGCGCCGTCGGCCCCGGTGCGGACGAAGGGCACGAACACCACCTGCATCAGTGCCCGCTGCACCAGCCGCCGGCCGTGACGGACACCAATGAACAGCGTCTGGCTGCCGGACGGTCCGACCGGCACGATGATCCGGCCGCCTTCGGCCAGCTGCCGCACCAGCTCGTTGGGCATGATCCGGGCGGCGGCTGTCACGATGATCCGGTCGAAGGGGGCGAACTCGGGCCATCCCCGGTGCCCGTCCCCGACCTTCAGCCTGACGTTGCGATACCCGAGGTCGGACAGTGTCTGCCTGGCGGCACGCGAAAGGTCAGGCAGCAGCTCGACGGTGTACACCGCCGCCGCCAGCTCGGCGAGAATCGCCGCCTGGTACCCCGAGCCGGTCCCGATCTCCAGTATCTTGTCAGTCTGCCGCACCTGCAGTTGCTCGGTCATCGCCGCGACGATGTATGGCTGAGAGATGGTCTGCCCCGAACCGATAGGCAGCGGGTGGTCCTCGTACGCCTGGTGCCGCATTCCCTCGGCTACGAACCGGTGCCGCTCCACCTTGCGCATCGCGGCCAGCACGCGCGCGTCCCCGACCCCGCGCCGGATGATCTGCTCTTCGACCATCCGCTCGCGTGCCTGGGCAAAAGCCGGCGCAGGCCCTGGATACCCCATCGGCCCGTGCTCTCCCTACACCCTCGCCCGGCCGAATGGCGCGGGAATGAAGGTCAGCACCAGCAGCAGGAGACCGACCGCGGCCAGCAGCCACTCGGTCCGGGACAGCGGTGTCAGGTCATCGAGCGGCCGCGGGTGATTGAGTCCGAACACCATGATCATCACCGCCCAGAACGGCCAGCCCAGCCAGAAGAAACCCAGGAGCGCCAGCACGCCCACCACCAGCCAGCCGAAGACCCTCCTGAACCGTCCCAAGACGGCGTAGGCGATGTGGCCGCCGTCCAGCTGCCCGGCCGGCAGCAGGTTGAGCGCGGTTACGAAGAGACCGAGCCAGCCCGCGAACGCCACCGGGTGCAGCATCAGGTCCTTGTCCGCCGGCAGGCCCGGATGCGATATCCGGCTCAGCAGCCAGAAGACCAGTGAAGAACCCAGTTCGATTCCCTGTCCGGCCCGCTTGTCGACAACACTCGACAGTGCCAGCCCGACGGCCGTGACCGGCAACGCGACCAGGAATCCGACCAGCGGACCGGCCACCCCGACTTTGACGAGCGCGCCCCGGCTCGGGACCGGGGAGCGCATCCGGATGAAGGCGCCCATCGTACCGGTCATCGGGTGTGGCACCGGCAGGAAGTACGGCAGGGTGGCATCCACTCCGAGCCGGCGCGCGACGGCGTAGTGCCCGAGTTCGTGGCTGCCCAGTATCAGCAGGATGCTTGCTGCAAAGGGCAGGCCGTAGACCAGTTCCAGCGGGTGCGCCAGCGGGTTGTGGCCGAGCTGCCCGGCGCCGACGAACAGCGTGGTCAGCACGGTCGCCAGGAACAGCACCAGGTTCACCCACCGCCTCGGCGGCTTGAGCACGGGCGCCAGCGCGTAGCTCACTTCGTGTTCCGTTCCCTGGCGGCCGACATAGGCGACCATGCCGCGGCCCCTGAACAGCTCGCTCATCGCTGCAACACTGCCGGCAATCGGCTCCTTGATGCGGCCGATGATCCGGCCCGGCCGTGTTTCGCGCACGCTCATGTATTCGGCCACGAGACCGGCGTAGCCCGCTTCGCTCTGGAGAACCGCCGGGGAACCGGGACCGGGCGCCTCTTCGGCCATGCTAGCAGATCCTGGGCAACTGCGCGCCTTCGTGCATCATCAACCGGCGCAGGCCGCCGGCCGCGGTCCTGATCCAGACGCCGGCCGGACGGCCGCTCACCGTGCCGATGACCGCCGAATGCCTGCCGTCAGCGCGCCGCCGCATTGCCCGGACCATCCGGGCCGCGCTCGTGCGGCTGCAGACCGCAACGACCTTGCCCTCATTGGCCATGTACAGCGGGTCCAGGCCCAGGAGCGACGCGACGCCCCGGACTTCCCGCCTGACCGGCAGCCGGTCCTCGAAGACGGTTATCCCGAACCCCGAAGCATCGGCCATCTCGTTGAGGGTTGTCGCCAGCCCGCCCCGGGTCGGGTCGCGCATCATCCTTATCTCACCGGCACGCAGCATCGTCGCGACCAGCCGATGCAGGCATGCGCAATCACTCTTGACACGCGACCGGAAACCATACAGCCCGCGTGCCACCGCGATCGCGGCCTCGTGCTCCCCGATGCCGCCGGACAGCACGACGGCGTCACCCCGCCGGATGCGCTCTGCCCCGAGCCGGACGCCGGGCGCGACCCGGCCGACGCCGGTGGTGTTGACGTACAACCCTTCGTCTTCGCCCCGTTCGATGACCTTGGTATCGCCGGTGACGACTCTTACGCCCGCTGACCGGCAGGTTCGACCTATCGACCGCGCGACGCGTCCGACGACCTCGACGGCGGTGCCTTCGCGAATGACCATCGCCACCGACAGGCAGTCGGGCACCGCGCCGACCATCGCGAGGTCGTTGACCGTACCGCACACCGCCAGCTTGCCGATGTCTCCCCCCGGGAAGAACAGCGGCCGGACAACGTATGAGTCGGTCGAAAGCGCCAGGCGACACCCCGGTCCGGCCAGCACCGCGGCATCCTCCAGGCGGCGCAACTCCGCGCTGCCGAACTGACGCAGGAAAACCTCGCCGATGAGCCGGTGCATCTTCCGGCCGCCTGCCCCGTGACCGGCGACGATCTGCTCGTCCCGGATACCGCCACTGACGTCGGACTGCGTGGACCGCATGGAATCTACCGCTCGTACTTCCAGTACGCCGCGCACGCGCCCTCGGAGGACACCATGCACGGCCCAACCGGTCGCTCGGGGGTGCAGGCCCGGCCGAACAGCCGGCACTGCCCGGGCCGAATCAGGCCCAGCATCACGTCCCCGCAGCGGCAGCCGCGCGGCGCCGACCGACGGACAGCGGGGCACGTCCGGGAAGGAAAGCGCAGGCGGGCGTCGAAGCGCGCGAAGGCCGGCCGCAGCCGCAGCCCGGAATCGGCAAGAGTCCCCAGCCCGCGCCATTCCGCGTCCCCGGTTTGGAACACCCGGCGCATCAGCCCGAGCGCGCGCGGGTTGCCGCCGGGCCGCACGCTGCGCCGGTAGCGGTTGGCCACCTCCGGACGTCCGCGCAGCTGCTCGAGCAACGCCAGGACTGATTCCAGGATGTCGGTCGCTTCGAACCCGGCCACGCAGCACGGTAGCCCGAACTTCTCGGCCAGGAACCGGTACGGCCGGGTGCCGATGACTGTCGAGACGTGCCCCGGCAGGATGAACCCGTCGATGGCGATCCGCTCCGACGCGGCTATCAACCGCAGCGCCGGCGGCACGAGCTTGAACATCGACAGCACTGAGAAGTTGGCCAGGCGCATCTGCCGCGCCTTAACCAGCGCCGCGGCCACGGTGGGCGCGGTCGTCTCGAAACCGACGCCCAGAAAGACGAACTGCCTCTCCGGCTCGTGCCGCGCCATCGCCAGCCCGTCCAGCGGCGAGTAGAGCACCCGCACGTCCGCCCCGTCGGCCCGCGCCTGCTCCAGCGAGCCGGACCGGCCCGGCACGCGCAGCATGTCACCAAACGTCAGGACAACCGGGCTGCCGGCCCCGCGACCGGCGAGCGCGATGCAGTCGTCGATCTCGTCCTGGGCCGTCACGCACACCGGGCAGCCCGGACCGGACAGCAGTTCCAGCCGCTCATCCAGCATCCGCCTGATGCCGTGGGCGGAGATGGCCATAGTGTGCGTGCCGCACACCTCCATGAACTTCACCGGCCGGGCCGCGCACACCTCGGCCGCGAGCTCGTTCACGAGTCCTGCCAGCGTACGGACCGCTGCCGATTGGCTGATGGGATTGGCCGGCACGCCCGATTATATCTCCGCGCCCGGTACGGTCAAAGCGCTCCCGGCCGGGACGAACGTCGGGCGGACTCACGTCCGCCCGACCTCGCGACTGTATCTCCGCTAGCGCGTTACCACGACCGACTGCGCGGCCGCGCCGGCCCTGACCAGGTATACTCCCGGCCGCCCGGCCGCAGTCCAGTCAACCCGGCTCCGGCCCCGGGCGTCGAGCATTGCCACCTGCCGACCGCTCCGGTCGAACACCGTTACTCGTGAGATGCCATCGGGCACCGCCAGCCGTACGGTCGCACCGCAGGCCACCGGGCTGGCCGCCAGCCGCGCGCCGGGAACCGCAACCCCGGCTTCGTCGGTGCCCAGCCCGTACAGCAGGTGGTCCATGTACGCCTGCAGCAGTTCCTGCCGCCGGTCCGCCGGGCCCAGGGCGCCGAAAATGACCGACGAGACCATCGTCCGGGCGAATTCGTAGGTGTGGTAGATGCCGCGCGGGACCGACGACTGGTCCAGCAGGAACTCGGTCCCGCCCGCCGAGCTCATCGAGTTGTTGTACATGTTCGGACCGCCGGGCGGGTAGCTCATCGTGAACCCCTGTGCGAACGTGCCCGCCTGGCCGTTGATTGCCGTCACGTTCCCCGACGGGTTACCACGCGCCCCGTAGCTCGCGCCGAACGCCGGCCAGAGCGTGTTACCTTGGTTGAAGTAGGGAAAGTCAGCGCCCTCAGCGTACACCGGCCTGCCGAGAGCCAGGAAACCGAGCAACCGTGTGCATTCCGTCGTACCGACGGTGCAATTATCCCCTCAACAATGGTACCAGCCCATCAGGCAGAACACTGCGTCATAGTCGAGGAGACTGGAAGGCAGGCTCCTTTCCGCTACCGTGACGTTGTGTCCCTGCTCGGTGAGCAGTTGCGATACCCAGTACGCGCTGTTGATGCTGTCGCCAACATCGCTGTCGTACCAGCGGTCCAGCGAATCGTAGTTCCAGACCAGGACATTTGCCGCCTGCGCACCGCCAGTCAGGAGAGCTGTCAGCGCCAGGACGAGTAGTGCTGTCTTCATTGCACCTCCGCTGTGGTCGCAATCAGCATAGCCGCTTCCCAGGTCGAGTCAAACCCGCGGAGCCGTGCCGGTCTTCGTGGTGGCCGCTGGGCGAAAGAAAGGGCGGCTCGTCTGAGCCGCCCATAGCCCCATGGGGATTTGAACCCCAGTCTTATGGCTGAGAACCATATGTCCTGGGCCAGACTAGACGATGGGGCCGCAGTCGAATAATAGCCGCCTCCACTACTCAGTCAACCGGGTACAGCCTCGCAACTCAAGCGTACGCGACATGCTGACCGACGGGGCTCGAACTTGGGAAGCTAGGCCTGCGTGGCGACTGCCCGCTTGCCGGCCTTTTTCTTGATATGCTCGGTCCGGTAGCGAATGCCCTTGCCCTGGTAGGGCTCGGGTGGCTTGATTGCCCGCAGCCGGGCCGCGACCTCGCCGACCGCCTGCCGGTCAAAGCCCTTCACCGTGATCTCGAACATCTGCTGCTTGGTGTCGTCCGGGTTAGGCACCTGGGCGACGTCGAAGGTGACCTCCTGCGGGGCCGCGACGTCGACCGGGTGCGAGTAGCCGCATTGGATCTGCACGCCGTCCTTCGTCTTCTGCACGCGGTAGCCCATCCCCCGGACTTGCATGACCTTCTCGAAGCCCTGGGTCACGCCCGTGAACGCGTTGTTGATGTGCGCCCGGGTCGTGCCGACCATCACCCTGGCTGCCGGCGAGAGCGCGCCGACCGTCACCGCCTTGCCGTCGCTCTTCACCTCGAGCCCGTAGGCAACCGGGATGGAGATCGCGCCCAGCTTGCCCTTGACTTCGACCAGGGTCTGCCCGGCCTTGAACTGGACGCCCTGCGGGATCGGTATCGGCCGGTAGTTCTTGGCCATGCTACCACACCCGGCAGAGATACTCTCCGCCGACCTGCTCGCGGGCCGCGTCGCGGCTCGTCAGCACGCCCCGGGACGTCGACAGCACCGCCACCCCGAGGCCGCCCAGCACCTTGGGCATCGCGCCGGTATTGACGTACACCCGCCGGCCCTGCCGCGACACCCGGTCGATTCCCCGGATGACCGAGCTGCCGTCTTCGTTGTACTTGAGCGCGATGACGAGCGCCTTCTTGGTACCCTCGCCCTCGACCTGGAAGTTGCTGATGTAACCCTCTTCCAGGAGGATCCGGGCAAGCTCGTGCCTGGTCTTCGAAAACGGCGAGCGGACTTCCTTGTACCTGACCGCCAGCCCGTTACGGATTATTGTCAGAAAATCGGCAATCGGATCCAACCGTCCTCCTACCAGGTCGCCTTGCGTACGCCCGGGATCTCGCCGCGCAGCGCCAGCTCGCGGAAGCAGAGCCGGCACAGACCGAACTTGCGGTAGACCGCGCGAGACCGGTAGCAGCGCTGGCAGCGGTTGTGCTTGCGCACCTTGTACTTGCCCGCGCGCTTCGACTTAACGACCAGACACAATCGTGCCATCTATTACTTCCTCCGGAAAGGCAGCCCCAGCGCCGCGAGCAGCGCCCGCGCTTCGTCGTCGTGCCGGGCCGTCGTCTGGAAACTCACGTTCATGCCGAAAACCTTCTTAACCTTGGCGGCTTCGATCTCCGGGAAGATCAGCTGTTCGGAAAGTCCGAGGTTGTNAAAGGAGTCTGCAGAAAAACCCTGGAAGTCACGGATCTGGGGCGCCGCAAAGTTGAAGAAACGGTCGAGAAACTCGTACATCCGGTCGCCGCGCAGCGTCACCTTCAAGCCCAGCGGCATGCCCTGCCGGATCTTGAAGGCCGAGATCGCCCGCTTGGAACGGGTCCGGCACGCCTTCTGTCCGCAGATCATCGCCAGGTCCTCGGCAATCGTGTCGAGCACCTTGGAATCCGCCACCGCGTCCTTGGTCGTCATGTTGACGACCACCTTGAGCAACCGCGGCACCTGGTTGCGGTTGGCATAGCCGAACTGCTTGGTCAGCGCCGGCACCGTCTTGGTGAGATAAAGCTCTTTGAGGCGTGGCGTCATACGTCGATGATCTCGCTGCATTCTTTGCACACCCGGACCAGCCGGCCTTCGTGTGGTTCGCGCCGTACCCGGGAGCGTTTGCCGCACTTCGGGCAGAGCAGCGCCAGGTTCGATATGGCAATCGGGCTGGGCAAGTCGATCACGCCGCCCGGCTTGGACGCGCTGCGCGCCCGCTGGTGGCGCTTGGACATGTTCAGCCCCTCGACGATGGCGCGCACCCGCGTGCCCTTCTCGTCTTTCTCGATCCTCATCACCTTGCCCCGGCGGCCGCGATCGTCGCCGGTGATCACTTCTACCAGGTCGCCCTTGCGCAGCTTCATCACACCACCTCGGCGGCCAGCGACACGATCTTGGTGTACTTGCGCTCGCGCAGCTCGCGCGCTACCGGGCCGAACACCCTGGTCCCTTTGGGCTCGCCCTTGTCGTCAATCAGCACGCAGGCGTTGTCGTCGAACCGGACGTACGAGCCGTCCGGCCGGCGGAACTCCTTGCGCGTGCGCACCACGACCGCCTTGGACTTGTCGCCCGGCTTTATCGGGCCGTTCGGCACGGCGTCCTTGACCGTCACCATGACGGTATCGCCGAGCCAGCCGAACTTGCGGAACGAACCGCCGTAGATGTGCATCACCATCGCGATGCGCGCCCCGGAGTTGTCCGCGACGTTCATCCGGCTGTAAATCTGAATCATAGCTTCTTGATGACCCGCCAGCGCTTCAGCTTGGACAAGGGCCGGGTCTCGGCCAGCACCACCCGGTCGCCGGGCTGGCATTCGTCGCGCTCGTCGTGGGCGTAGAGCTTGGTCCGGCGCCGGATGTACTTCTTGTACTTGCGGTCGAGTTCGAGCCGGTCTACCATCACGACCACCGTCTTCTGCATCTTGGCCGAACTGACGGTGCCGGTCACCGTCCGCTGCACCTTATCCATTCTTCTTCTCCGTCTTCGCGCCGGCCGTCTTCTCGTTGATCAGCGTCCGGCAGCGGGCAATGTCCTTGCGTAGCAGCCGCAGGCGCACCGGGTTGGGCAGCTCCTCGGTCGCGCGCCGCAGCCTGAGCTTGAACTGCTCGTCTTCGAACTCGGCGAGCTTGCGCTTCAGGTCCTCGACCCCGAGTTCGCGCAGGCTAGAAGCCTTCATAGGTCATCTCCGTGCGGGCCACGATCCTGGTCTTGCAGGGCATCTTGCTGGCGGCCAGCTTCAGCGCCGGCCGGGCCTCGGCCTCGGTCAGCCCGCCCAGCTCGAACATCACCGTGCCGGGTTTGACCGTGCTGACCCAGAACTCCGGCGTGCCCTTGCCCTTGCCCATCCTGGTCTCGGCCGCCCGCTTGGAGACCGGCCGGTCCGGGAATATCCGGATCCACAGCTTGCCGGTCCGCTTGAGCGCCTTGGACAGGCACAGCCGGGCCGCCTCGATCTGCTTGGCGGTGATCCAGACCGGTTCCAGCGCCATCAGCCCGTACTCGCCGAAGTCGACGCTGTTGCAGCGCGTCGCCTTGCCGCCCCGGCGACCCCGGTGGCTCTTGCGATACTTGACCCGCTTCGGCATCAACATGGTCTAGCCCCGTTGCTGGGTGACGTCACCCTTGTAGATCCAGACCTTGACGCCGACCGTCCCGGCGATGGTCCGGGCCACATCAATGGCGTAGTCGATATCGGCCTTGAGCGTGTGCAGCGGCACCCGGCCCTCGCGGTACCACTCGCTCCGGGCGATTTCCCGGCCGCCGAGCCGGCCGGCGACCATCACCTTGATACCCAGCGCCCCAAGCCGGAGCGCCTGGGTTACCGCCCGCTTCATCGCGCGCCGGTGCGCGACGCGCTGTTCGAGCTGCCGGGCGATGTTCTCGGCCACCAGCTTGGACTCGAGCTCGGGCACGCGCACGACCTCGACCAATAGCTGGACCTCGCGGCCGACCAGCACCTTGATCTCTTCGCGCAGCGCCTCGAGGTTCTGGCGCTTGGCGCCGAACACCATCCCGGGCCGGGCGGTGAAGATCGTCACGGTCGTCCGGTTGGCGACACGTCGGATTTCGGTGTTGGCGATCATCGCCTCGGGCAGCTTGGCGGTTATGTAGCGCCTGATCTGCAGGTCCTCGAGCAGGTAGGCGCGGTAATTGCGTTTGTCGAACCAGGACGACTTCCAGTCCTTGGTAATGCCCAGGCGGAAACCGATCGGGTGAGTTTTCTGGCCCACTAGTGCCCCGCCTCGTCCCGGGTCGCCACGCTTACCCGGATGTGCACGGTCCGCTTCCTGATGATCGAGGCCATGCCGCGCGGGCCGGCCTGCCAGCGCTTCATCACCGGTCCCTGATCCGCTCTCACCTCTGTCACAACCAGGTCCTCCTCGTGCAGCTTGGCCTTGCCCGCCTTGGTAATGGCATTGCTCACCGCCGAACGCAGCGTCTTCAGCACCGGCGCCTTGGTACGCTTGGGCAGGAAGGTCAGCGTCCTGAGCGCCAGCGTCACGTCCTTGCCGCGCACCAAGTCGCAGATCCGGCCCATTTTCTTCGCCGAACCGCGCTGGTATCGACTAGCTGCGCTTGCTTTCACTTGTCGTCTCCTCGGTCTTCTTGCGGGTGCCGGAATGCTGCCGGAAGGTCCGCGTCGGCGCGAACTCGCCCAGCTTGTGGCCGACCATCCGCTCGGTCACGTAGACCGGTATGAACTTGTTGCCGTTGTGCACCGCGACCGTGTAGCCTACGAACTCGGGCGGGATGACGCTGCGCCGGGCATAGGTCTTGACCGCGCGCTTCTCGCCGGACTCGGCCAGCTTGCGTATCCGCAGGAAAAGTTTCTCGTCGATGTACGGGCCTTTGCTGATCGAACGGGCCATTAGCGCTTCCTCCGCTGGACGATGAGCATGCTCGACTTCTTCTTCGGGTTACGAGTTTTGGCGCCCTTGGCCGGGAAACCGCTTTCCGAACAGGGGTGGCGCCCACCCGAGCTCTTGCCTTCGCCGCCGCCCATCGGGTGGTCGATCGGGTTCATCGCCACCGCCCGGACCCGCGGCCGCCAGCCGCGATGCCGGTTCCGACCGGCCTTGCCGATCGCAATGTCCTTGTGCTCGACGTTGGACACCTTGCCGACGGTGGCGTAGCATTCCAGCGCGAACCGCCTGAGCTCGCCCGAAGGCAGCCGGGCGACCGCCCAGCCTTCTTCGCGGGCGAGCAACTGGGCCGAGGTGCCGGCCGAACGGACCATGAACGAACGGCCCCTGGGCAGGATCTGGATATTGTGCACTTCCACGCCCACCGGCACGTCGCCGAGCGGCATGGCGTTGCCCGGCCGGATGGGCTGGCCCGGGCCCGCGCCGACAGCGTCGCCGACGTTCAGCCCCTCGGGGTGCAGGATGTAGCGGAAGTCGCCGTCGACGTAGCTGACCAGCGCGATCCGGGCCGAACGGTTCGGGTCGTACTCGACCGAAACCACCTTGCCCGGCACGCCGCGCTTGGTCCGCTCGAAATCGATGACGCGGTAATGCTGGCGTTCGCCGCCGCCGCGGCACTTGACGGTCAGCCGGCCGGTGTTGTTCCGGCCGCCGTTCTTGCGCTGGACTTCGATCAGCCGGCGGTGCGGCCCCTTGCGGGTAATCTCTTCGAAAGTCGAGCCGGTGCGATGCCGCTGGGTCGGCGTCACCGGGCGGTAAGTCTTGATGCCCATCAGCGCTCCATCGCCTCGATTGTCTCGCCCTTCTTCAGGGTGACGATCGCTTTCTTCCAGTCCGGTTTGCGGCCCGCGAACATCCCCATCCGGCGCTTCTTGCCCAGCTGGTTCATCACGTTCACTTCCGTCACGTGCACCTTGAACAGCTTTTCAACCGCCTTGCGGACCTGGATCTTCGTGGCCCTAAGACTCACCCGGAAGGTGTACTTGCCCGCCTTGGCCTTCTCGCGTTCCGACTTCTCGGTTATGACGGCCGCAACGATTATCTGGTGGGGTTCCACTAGTTGGCTCCGCCGCCGGCCAGGAACTTGTCCAGCCCCGACCTGGTGAATACGACGCGGTCGTGGCTCAGCACCGCGTACGGGTGAACCTGGACCGAGGGCAGCACCGTCAGCCACGGCACGTTGTGGCTGGCGCGCTTCAGCGCCTCGTCGACCGTGCCCGGCAGCAGCAGCACCGAACCGGTCAGCCCCGCGGCCCTGAGCGTCCCGACCAGCTCCTTGGTCTTGGGCTGGGTCAGGGCGATGTCGTCCAGCACGATCACCGCGCCGGCCTGGTTCTTGGCCGACAGCGCCAGCTTCAGCGCCTGGCGCCGCTTCTGCTTCGGCATCTCCAGGCGGTAGTCGCGCGGCCGCGGCCCGAACACGATGCCGCCGCCCCTGTACAGCGGCGCGCGCCGCGACCCCTGGCGGGCGCGGCCCGTGTGCTTCTGGCGGAACGGCTTCTTGCCCGTGCCGGAAACCTCGGCCCGCGTCTTGGTACAGGCGTTGCCCTCGCGCTGGTTGGCAAGGTGAATGCGGACCGCTTCCCAGACCAGGCTCTCGCTGCCCTTCAGCCCGAACACCGCCTCGGGCAGGTTCGCGGCCGACTGGTGCGGTCCGGTCGCCGGTGCTTCGCTCATGAAATCTTCCTCACGACTACCAGGTTGCCGGCCTGGCCCGGCACCGCGCCCGAAATGTACAGCACACCCTTCTCCGGTTCGACCCGGATGACCTTGAGGTTCTTGACGGTCACGCGTTCGACGCCGTAGTGGCCGGGCAGGTGCCGGCCGCGCAGCACGCGCCCCGGCGACGAACCCGAGCCGACCGAACCGGGCCGGCGGTGCGACATCGAGCCGTGGGTCCGCGGGCCGGACGACCAGCCCCAGCGCTGCACGCCGCCGGCGAAGCCGCGGCCCTTGGTCATGCCGATGACCGCCACCTTGTCGCCGGGCTTGAACAGGTCCACCGTCAGGTGCTGGCCCTTCTCGTAGGGCGAAGTATCGCCGAAGCGCACCTCGCGCAGGTGCTTGTGCGGCGCGAGCCCGGCGTGCTTGAACACGCCCGCCTCGGCCTTGCTCTGGCGCTTGGGGTTGGGCTTGCCGATACCGAGCTGGAGCGCCTCGTAGCCGTCCGCCTTGACCGTGCGCTTGCGGACGACGATGCAATCCTTGCCGACCCGGACCGCGGTCACTGGGTGGACCTGGCCCTTCTCGTCGTACAACTGGGTCATCCGCCCCTTGGTGCCGACCAGCGCTACCATGCTCATGCCGACTTGATCTCCACTTCCACGCCCGCCGGCACTTCCAGCTTCATCAGCGCGTCCACCATGTCGGTGGTCGCGTTCGATATCTCGATGAGCCGCTTGTGAATCCGGAGTTCGAACTGCTCGCGCGACTTCTTGTCGACGTGCGGCGAACGCAATACCGTGAACAGCGTCCGCTTGGTCGGCAGCGGCACCGGCCCGGAAACCTGGGCGCCGGTGCGCTTGGCCACGTCCACGATGTCGCGGGCCGACTGGTCCAGAACCCGGTGGTCGTAGGCCTTCAGCTTGATTCTTATCTTCTTCGAGCTTCTTATGATGCTCATCTAAAACGCAATAACAGCCTTCGTCATGCTTGCGGACCTTACGGACTTAGTTTTGCTTGGGCTTGTACCAGACTCGCCCAGAGCGCCTTTTGAGCGCCAGCCGGGTAATATACTGACCCTTAAGCGGTTGTCAACAGAGAACATTGGGCCCGGCGAGCGGATGCCCCGGCCCGGGCGCGAAGCTTAAGAAACGGGCCCGGCCGCGGTCCCGCCCTCAAGCTCCAGGCTCTCCACAACGAGTTCCTGCCCGGACACCACTTCTGCCCCGGCATTACACGAGCAGATATCAGTAAGTTCCGAGAACTCCCGCCCGCACTTCGGGCAGCGCAGCACCAGCGGCACGGTTCGGAACTCAAGCGTGGCCGTCTCGGCCGCGGTCCCGGCCTTCATCCGGTCGAAGTAGAACTGCACGCAGCCCGGCACGACGCCCGCTTCCCTGCCGACCAGCAGGTTGATCCTGACGACGTGCCGGCCCGGTTCCTTTTTGGCCTCGGCCAGCACCTGGTTCAGCAGGCTGCGGGTGACCGCCAGTTCATGCATGGACGGCTACTGCCACAAAGCGAAGGGCTGGCGGCCGCCGGCCCGCTCAGCCCTCTTTGATTGCGTCTTCAGTCCCCGTGGCGTCCTAGGATATCTCCTGCAGCAGCTTGCGCGCGACGCTGTCCGACGGCATCCGCTTCAGCCACGCGTCCAGCACCTGCCGGGCGCGGGCGGTATCGTTGAGGATGTCGAGGTAGAACTTGTACAGCGCCTGCACCGGCTCGGGCCGGTCCGGCGACCCGGCGACTGCCGCCTGGTAGGCCTCCTCGGCCCGCGGGTTGTCGCCCTTGGCCTGGTACGCCAGGCCGCGCCGCAGCGTAAGTTCCGGGTCCGAGAACCCGCGCGCCTCGATCGAGTCGAGGTATATAAGCGCATTGTCGTAGTCGCCGTTGAGCATCGCGAACACTGACAGGTGGTAGAACAGCGGTATCTTGCGTTCCTTGTCCAGGTCGAATGCCAGCGCCTTGGTCATGACTTCCTGCGCCTCGCGGTTCTGCCCGAGCTTCTGGTACTCGAGCGCCAGCGACAGGTAGCTGGCCGCGTAGTTGATGAGCAGGCCGCGGGTGTTTTCGTCCTTCGAAACCCGCGGGTCGAGCATCGAGTTCATCCTGTAGACGTCGAACAGCAGCGACCGGGTCTTCTCGACGTCGACCTGCTTGTCGCCCCGCTCCGGCACCACCCGGTTGACCAGGCCTTCGAGCCTCAGGTACGGTTCGACGTCCTCGAGGTTGTCGCCCGACACGGTAGTCGCGAAGTACACCGCCGTCCGGGGCCGGTAGCCGGGCCCGAACACCTTGGCTATGAACTCCTGCGAGGTCGAACCGTAGTCGTCCGGCCACTGCAGCCTGACGCCCGCGCTCGTCGCCACGATGTCGCGGATCATGATGTCTTTCAGCAGGAACGTCCGGCCCGCCTTGCCGGTGAACCCCTGGGGCAGCTTGTCGATTTCCGCTTCGCTGAACGAAACCGGGGCTCCCCAGCGCTTGAGCTGCTTGCAGTACCAGTTGGTGTTAAGGAGCGACAGGTTGGCGACCGCGACATTCTTGCCGAACTGCGGATCCAGGCCGGCGATCCGTGACGGCACCGTCTGCATGAACCAGAGCGGGAAGGTGTCGTTGTCGCCGTTGGTGAACACCACCGCCTTGTCACCCGGGCAGGACACCAGCATGTTGTAGCCGTACTCGGCCGGTATCCAGTTGTGCCTCCTGGTGACCGTCCAGTAGTTCAGGGCGATCGGCACGACCCCGTATGCCAGCGTCGCGCCGCTCGTCACCCAGACCAGGACCTTCTTGAGCTTCAGGCTCTCGACCAGCCACTCGAGGAACGCGTGGCACCCCAGCCCGACGAAAACCGTGTAGAACACGAACGAGAACGCGTAGAAGTAGTCACGTTCGCGCACCTCCCGGTAGCGCAGGTGCGGCCGCGGGTCGGACGGCGAGTACTTGAGGTTAAGGTAGGTTATCAGCCCGAGCGAAGCCACCAGGAACGCGACAAAAATGAGCACGAACGACTTCTTGTCCCGCCGCGACTGCTGCCACATCCCCCACAGCCCGAGCAGCGGCGGTATCAACCCCAAGAGCGCCTGCCACTTGACCCCGAGGAAGATGTCGAAGAATCGCTCGTTGCCCCACTGCCAGAAGAAGTAGCGCGCGTAGAACTTCACCTGCTCGAAGTAGCCGACCACCAGGCTGTACTTCTGGTTTATCTCCTGCCGGTAGTCGTCCTCGGTCAGGAACATCGTCTTGCGCGGGTAGAGCTTCATCGGGTCGTACTGCTCGCGGCGCAGCACGCTGACAAACGCCTTCCAGTTCGAAGGGTCGACCTCGTTGATGGGCGGGTTGGTCTTCGACCGGACGAACATGATGAACTGCACCGAGCTTGCCAGTATCAGCAGCCCGAGCATCAGGCCGACGTACTTCGGGCTCAACCGCTTCTTCGTCTGGAGCCAGTAGAGGTAGCCGCCGAACAGCAGCGCGAAGGCGATGAGCAGGCCCTTGGCCTGGACCCACATCTCGACGATCGCGACGACCGGCGACGCCAGGAGCAGCACGGTGTTGTCCATCACGTTGCCGCCCGAGGCCGCGTAGCCGATGATGAAGGACAGAAGAATCAGCCCCAGGCCCCAGATCGTGTTCCAGCGGTGCTCGGTGTCCTCCATCAGCTTCACGCCGAAGAACGTCGCCGCCAGCATCAGGATCGCCACGACCGCCTTGAGCACCACCGAATCGGCGCCCCCGACCGGCATGGCGTTCACGGCCAGCACCACCAGGAACCCGGACAGGAACTCGAGCAGCCGGAGCTGGATCACCGACTGCTTGTCGACCAGCAGCATGAACACCAGCACGCCGAACACCGTGATCATCGGGGTGAAGTGGATGCCGGTCGCCAGAAACAGGAGGTAGATTGTCAGCAGGATGAGCCGGTTGTCGCCGATGCCGTCCTCGACTTTCTGGCGCCAGTGCAGCGCCATGTAGAGAACGACCAGCGCGATGAACGCGCAGGGGCCGTACACCTCCGCCTCGACGCAGTTGTCCCAGAAGGAGTAGGCGAACGCGCACATCAGCGCGCCGAACGCGCCCGCGACGTGCTTAAGCCAGGGGTGCTTGTCCTCCTCGCGGTAGAACGACACGACCTTGAGGACAATCAGGTAGATGACCCCGCACGCCAGCGACCCGAGCAGCGCGGTGATAAAGTTCACCCGGAAGCCGATTTCCGGGCTGGTCGGCAGCAGGGTGAACAGCCGGCCGATGGCCACGAATAGCGGCGTGCCCGGCGGGTGCGGGATGCCGAGCACGTAGGACGCAGCGACGAACTCGCCGCAGTCCCAGAACGAGGAGGTCGGCGCCGCGCTGAACAGGTAGACGCCGAACACAACCGCGGAAATCGCCAGAAAAACAAAAAGCCGAACACGACCTTCGGTCATGGATTAGGCCTCCTTTAGGAGTGTTTCGCTGATATTATAGCGCAGTTGCGAGGGCGTCAAATCAAGTATCAGCCGGCCCCGGTGCGCCAGGCTGATCCGGCCGCTGCTCTCCGACACGATAATCGCCACCGCGTCGGCGACCGTCGCCACGCCCAGTCCGGCCCGGTGCCGCATGCCCAGGTGGCCGTCCTGGAACGTCACGTCGCTAAGCGGCAGCGTGCAGCCCGCGGCCATTATCAGGTTGTTGGCGATGATGACCGCGCCGTCGTGCAGCGGCGACGAACGGGTGAAAATCGACACTATCAGGTCGTGGGTGACCTTGGACTCGAGCCGGTTGCCCGTGTCCGAGTACTGGCGCAGCCCGATGCCGCGCTCGATGGCAATCAACCCGCCCAGGCCGCGCTCCTTCATCTGGACGCAGGCCTCCACCAGTTCTTCGATGGTCTCTTTCTCGATGCCGTGGCGCAACAGGAAGCGCAGCGGCTGGTAGCGGCCGAAACGCGCCAGCAGGTTGCGCAGCTCGGGCTGGAACAGGATGACGAACGCCACGATCCAGAGCGTCGTCAGCGAGTTGACGATCAGGCCCACGCCCTTGAAGTCGAGCCAGCGGGCGACCAGCGACACGACGACCAGGAACGCCAGCCCGTAGAGCATCCGGAGCCCGGCGGTGCCCTTGAGGAACCGCAGGAAGTAGAACACCATCGTCGCGACGATGATGATGTCGATGACGTCGACCCAGCGGAACTTCACGAAACTCAGCATCCTGCTCCCCGGCTCGATTTGGCCCGGCTCCCCGCCGGCACCGTGTTCTCTGTGTCCTCGGTGGTTCTTCCGTCAATCGCGTCGGCCAGGCGCAGCGCGCGCACGGCCGGTTTGACGTCGTGGACCCTCAGCACGTTCGCGCCGTTCCGGGCCGCCAGCACGCACGCGGCCAGCGTGCCCTCGAGCCGTTCCTCGGCCCGAAGCCCCAGCACCCCGCCGATGAACGACTTGCGCGACGGGCCGACCAGCAGCGGTCGGCCGAGCGAGCGCAGTTCGGAAAGCCGGCGGATGATCTCAAGGTTGTGCCCAACAGTCTTGCCAAAACCCAGCCCCGGGTCAACAATAACCTGCCGCTCCGCCAGCCCGGCCGCGCGCGCCCGGTCGAGTCCCGCGCGCAGCGCCGCGGTCAGTTCGGCCATCAGGTCGCCGTACCGCGGCCGGCGCTGCATCGTCCGCGGCCGGCCCTTGATGTGCATGATGCAGCACGGCACGCCGCGCCGGGCCAGGAGCGGCGCCATCCCGGGGTCGAACGCCAGGCCCGAGATATCGTTGACCATGTCCGCGCCCTCGTCCAGGCACGCCGCCGCGACCCGGGCGCTGGTCGTGTCGACCGACAGCCACGCGCCCGCCCGCTTCCGGACCGACCGCAGGACCGGCAGCAGCCGCGCCAGTTTCTCGCGCACCGCTCCCGGCCGGGCGCCCGGCCGCGTCGACTCGGCGCCGATGTCGATGAAGTCCGCGCCCTCGCCCGCCAGCTGCTCGGCGTGCGCCAGCGCCCGGTCCGCGGCCAGGTGCCGGCCGCCGTCGTAGAACGAGTCGGGCGTGACGTTGAGGATGCCCATCACGAACGTCCGGCTGCCCAGGTCCACGCCCCGGCCCCGCAGCCGGACCGACAGGTCCGGGTGCCGGTAGCGGCGGACGAGCGCCGTCAGCTCCGGCACGAACCGGCTGACGCATTCGGGCTGGGACCCGAGCCGCGCGGCCAGCGCCGCCAGCTGGCGCTCGGTGGCGAACAGCACCGCGTCGCTGTGCCGCTTCCGGCCCGACACCACCCGGCAGTGGACCGCGCAGTCCGCGCCGCAGGCCAGCGCGGTCTGCTTCAGGATGTTGGCCCCGGCGGTCGACAGCCGCTCGATGCCGATGGCCAGCCCGCGCTGCTTGGCCGCGAATATCGGCCACGAACCGGCGTCGGCCCCGACCCGCGCCAGCTCGCGGTCCAGGTCGGCCCGGTTTTCCAGGAAGAGTACTCGCACGCCAACTTATAACCGAATGCGGGCGCAAGTCAAGGACGGGCCGGGTTGACACCCATGCGTCGCGTAATATAGTCACAACACAACCGGAGGTGCAAATGAAAGAGCTCGCCGTTATTGCCTGCCTGCTCGCCGGCACCCTGCAGCCGGCGCTGGCGCTCGGCCCGCTGGAACTCATCCAGGGCGTCGGTTCGGACCTGATCGAAGACTATGCCGCGCCGCTTGCCCAGTCCTACGGCGTCGCGATGGGATCCGGGCTCTACCACAGCGCCAAGGCGCACAAGTTCCTGGGCTTCGACATCGGCGTCCGGTTCATGCTCATCCGGGTACCGGCATCGGGCAAGACCTTTGCCGCGCCGGTCAAGTACTGCTACTTCGACACCAGCCGGATGGACACCGTCTGGAAAGACACCGTCATCCAGGGCGCGGCGACCATCTTCGGCCCGCGCGGCCTGGACGGCTCCTGGGTTCCCCAGGGCGGCGTCGGGATTCCGCCCGGCCTGCCCGGCGGGCTGGGCGTGGACTACATGCCCTTCCTGCTGCCCCAGGCCTCGCTCGGCCTGCCCATTCCCGGCTCCGAACTGCTGGTCCGCTACGTCCCCTGGCCGTTCCAGGGCACGACCGTCAACCTCCTGGGCCTCGGGCTCAAAGAAGAACTCACCGCCCTGCCCGGGCTGAAAAAGCTGCCCTTCAACTTCGCCATCCAGGGCTTCTACCAGACCCTGTCCATCGGCTCGGCCATGTCCTCGACATCGTACGGCGGCAACGTCCACATCTCCAAGGGCATCCTCATCGTCACGCCCTACGCCGGCGTCGGGTTCGACAAGACCACGATGAGATTCGACTACACCTTCAACTACCAGCTGCCGACCGGCTACAACCCGGAGACTCACGAAGTCACCTACACCAGCGGCACGCTGCCCGTCAAACTCAACTACGCGCCGGGTATGAACATCCGCGGCACCGTCGGCGCGACGGTCAAGCTCGGGCTGCTCAACATCAACGCCGACTACTCGAGGAACTTCTCCACCGGCTACGACGCCCTGACCGCCGGCCTGGCCATCGGCTTCCGCTAGTCCCGGCCGGCCGCGCGGCTCGCCGCGGCGCTGATTCTCGAAGACTCCCTTCTAGAGAAGCACCCGCCGGCCCGCCGCTCCCCGACCGAGCCCAACCCCGACCGCCTCTCCACTCCGCCGACCCGCAATGTTGCACCTGTGCACCAGACTTTTCGGCGGGTCATTTCAGCCAACATCTTGTAGGTTAGCTGGTTAGCCTGAGACAGGTCTGACATGGAAACCGCCTGGGGGGTCACGGGGCCCGTCACGGGGGGTGCTACGAGGAAGGATACGGGCAGGGACAAGGGTCAGGGTATCCGACCCGATATTCAGGACGCTACGAGGGAGAATATCCTGCAGGATACGTGACAGGATACGGTCCGGGAAACGGGACGAGATGTCTGACCGGACACGGGCCGTGACATCTCACCCGCAACGGCCCAGAACACGGCTCAGTTCACGGTCCAGGATACGGGTGGAGATGCCTGGCAGGATACGGGCGGCGATGCCCGACCCGACACCTGACCCGATACGGCGACCGCAGACTGGCCCGAAACGTGGCCCGCATCCTGACCCGTACCCGGTTTTCGCCTCTATTCGACACCCCGGCGCTCCGCGTTCAGCGCTGCGTACCCGGCAATGGTCCGCCACCCTCTCACGGTCTCAGTATCTGCCGACCGGCAACATTGTCAAGGGCTCGCCGCCGGCGGCAGCGCGGCGGCCGCGACCGGGACGCCGGCCGGGGCGGCTCACGCCGCCCCGGCTGGTTGTTGGCCGGTTCCGGCCTACTTCAGCACCTGGGCAATCTTCTCAATCGCCCAGGTCATTTCTTCCCTGGTAATGATGAGCGGTGGCGCGAGCCGGATGACGGTGCCGTGTGTCTCCTTGGCTAGGATGCCGACCTCGGCCAGCTTCTCGCAGAACGGCCGCGCCGGCCCGGACTCCTTGCGGATTTCCACGCCGTTGAGCAGGCCCTTGCCGCGGATGTCCGCGACGTGCGGCGAGTTCATCTTCGCCAGCTCGGCGCGCAGGTACTCGCCCATCCGGAACGAATTCTCGACCAGCTTTTCCTCGATGATGACCCGGAGCGCCGCCGTGCCGACCGAGCAGGCGAGCGGGTTGCCGCCGAACGTCGAGCCGTGGTTGCCCGGCTCGAATGCGGCCGCCATCAGTTCGCGCGCGGCGCAAATGGCCGATACCGGGAAGCAGCCGCCGCCCAGTGCCTTGCCGACAATCAGCACGTCCGGCTTGGCGTTCTCGTACTGGAAGCAGAACATCCGGCCGGTCCGGCCCAACCCGGTCTGGATCTCGTCGAACATCAAGAGCACGTTGTGCTTGCTGCAGATGCCGCGCGCGCCCGCCAGGTAGCCCGCGGCCGGCACGTTGATGCCCGCCTCGCCCTGAATCGGTTCGACCAGGAAGGCGACGGTGTTCGGCCCGATGGCCGCCTCGAGCGCCGCGAGGTCGTTGTAGGGAATCACCTTGAACCCGGGCATGTACGGCCCGAACCCGTCGCGGTACAGGGGCTCGGTCGAGAAACTGACGACCGCGGTCGTCCGGCCGTGGAAGTTGCCCGAACAGACGATGATTTCGGCCTGGTCCGGCTCGACCTTCTTCTGGCGGTAGCCCCAGCGCCGCGCGGCCTTGATGGCGGTCTCGACCGCCTCGACCCCGGTGTTCATCACCAGCACCTGCTCGAACCCGCAGGTCTGGGCCAGCGACTTACAGAACGGCGCGAAGGTGTCGTGGTGGAACGCCCGCGAGGTCAGGCACAGCCGGTCGGTCTGCTCGCGCAGCGCCGCGAGGATCTTCGGGTGCCGGTGGCCCTGGCTGAGCGCCGAGTAGGACGACAGCATGTCGAGGAAACGCCGGCCCTCGACGTCCTCGACCCAGACGCCGTTGCCCTTGGACAGGACGATGGGCAGCGGCAGGTAATTGCGCGCGCTGAACTGCTCGCACAGGGCGATGTGTTCCTTTGTATTCACGACCGAACTCCTTTCGGAAAAATAGGCTAGTGAAGGCAGGTACGGACGTCGAAGTCTAGATACGGGCAGCCGTCCTGTCAACACCCCGCCGCCGGCCCGCGCGCTTGACCGCGCGCGGCACCAGGGCTAGACTGGCCCCGAGATGAAGACACCAGCTATCCTGTTCTGCCTCTTGCCGGCCCTGGCCGTCGCCGCAGTCCCGCTGCCGACTTCGCCGTCCTGGTCATCGAGCGACGCCGACTATTCGACCGGCGGCGCGTTCGCGGACGTGGACACCAACGGCTTTCTCGACTTCCTGACCTCGAACGGCAACGACATGGCCCAGGACCGCAACGGCGGGTACCTGAACACGTCCGGCACGCTCGAAACGGTCGCGTCCTGGCGCTCGACCGAGGCCGGCTACTTCGGTCACTGCTACGCAGGCGACGTCAACAACGACGGCCTCGCGGACCTCGCGGTCGCTTACCTGGGTTCGAGCGGCTCGGGCGAAATGGTGGTGCGTGTCTACCGCAACACCGGCTCGGGCCTCGCCGCCGCGCCCTACTGGAAGTCGAAGGACAAGCATTCGTCCTTCGACTGTTGCCTGGGCGACGTCGACCTAGACGGCGACCTGGACCTGGCCATTTCGGCCGGCGACGCCTACCAGAACGAGACCGACTCGGCGCGCATCTACCGCAACAATGGCGGCGTCTTCGACACCCTGCCATCCTGGACCGCCCGCGACGGCGACCCGTCAGACGCGGTCCGGTTCTGCGACATCGACAACGACGGCGACCTGGACCTGTTCGTCGGCCAGGTGATGCCGACCCAGAACCGCGGTAAGATCACCATGTACCGCAACAACGCGGGCGCACTCGACCCGGCCCCGGCCTGGGTCGCGCGGCCGGGCGTCGGCTGGGTGCTGCGCCTGGCGTTCGGCGACTACGACAACGACGGCTTCCTCGACCTGGCCTGCGCCTCGAACAACCAGACCGGCGAGCCCAACAGCGTCAAGATCTATCACAACAACGCCGGTACACTTGACACCATCGCCGCGGTAACAATGCTGCGTGCCAAGCGCTACTCGTCGTGCGTGGCCTGGGGCGACGTCAACGGCGACGGCTATCTTGACCTTGCCGCCGGCGGCTGGTGGGAACCGGTGATGGTGTTCGAGAACGTCGCCGGCACGCTCGACACGCTGGCCGACTGGCAGTGGTCCCAGACCAACTACCTGGTGTGCGAAGCCCTGCTCTGGACCGACGCGGGCAACCGTCACCTGGTGACCGTCGCGGACGCCTTCAGCGGCAACGGTAGCCGCAAGCTCTTCACCCTGGGCAACCGGCCGCTGCAGTTCCTGGACAGCGTGAAGGTCAACGGTGCGCTCGTGCCGTGGTCCGGGTTCTGCTTCGATGCACTGGCCGGCTGGGTCAGTTTCGCCTCCGCCCCGCCCGCCGGCAGCAACAACGTCGTCTGCTACTACCGCCGCTCGACCCACCAGGACCTGGCGGTAACCAACTGGGACGAGGGACGCGGGAACCACCTCTTCCTGAACTCCACGCCCACCGGCATCGCCGCGCCGCGCCCCGCGCGCCTCGCCCCCGGCTCTCTGGTCCTGGCCGCCTACCCCAACCCCTTCGCGCGCGCCGTCACCCTGGGCCTGCCGGCCGCGCAACCGCGGTCGGAGATCGCCGTCTTCGACCAGTCCGGCCGGCTGGTTCGCTCCCTGGCGGCAAGCGGTGAACGGTCGGCGGTCTCCTGGGACGGCACCGACGCGTCGGGCCGCGCCTGCCCGCCCGGCATCTACCTCTGCCGCGCAGCCGGCACCGGCGCGCGGGTCAAGCTCGTCCGGCTCGCGGAGTAAGCGTGGCCGAACAGGTTCCCGGCGCACTCATCGCCCGGCTCTCGGCCCTGGGCCGCGTGCACCTGCTCGACACCGTCGAATCCACCAACGACTACGCCTTCAAGCTGGCCGGCAAGCCCGAACCGGCCATCGTCGTCGCCCGGCGCCAGACCCGCGGCCGCGGCCGGTTCCGCCGCGGCTGGCATTCTGATGACGACAGCCTGACGTTCACCGTCCTCCTGTTCCCCGAGCCCGGCTCCCGGCTCGCCGGCCGTCTCACCCAGCTCGCCGGCCTGGCCGCCTGCCGCGCCATCGAGGACCTCACCGGCACCAAACCGCTCATCCGCTGGCCCAATGACCTGATGCTGTCCGACCGCAAGGTCGCCGGCATCCTCTGCGAGCAGCGCGGCAACGCGGTCGCGGTCGGCATCGGCCTGAACCTGAACCAGCCGGGTTTCCCGGCCGAACTGGTCGAGGCCGGCTCCCTGCTCCAGCTCACCGGCCGGAGCTGGTCCCGGTTCGAAGTCCTCGAGCGGGTCGTGGTCGCGTTGTTCGAGGTAGTCGACCAGGGTCGCCCGGGCCGGGACGCGGAGCTGCTCGAGGCCATCAAGCGCCGCTCGGCGGTGCTGCAGCGCCGGGTCGAAGTCCGGACCCTGCTGCGGCGCTGGGTCGGCACGGTCATCGACCTGGACGCCGAAGGCCGGATTGTCCTGAGGACCGACTCGGGCCGGCTGGCGGTGCTCGACGTCGGGGCGGTGCGGAAGCTGCGCTGATGCTCACGCTGCTCGTCGGCAACACCAACTCGCGGCTGGCCTGGTTCCGGGACCGGCGGCTCGTCCGGCGCCGGGTCGTCCCGACCCGGCAGCTCATTGACGCGCTCCGGCGCATCCCCGAACCAAGGCGCACGCCGCTGGCGGTCGCATCGGTGGTCCCGGCGCTCGTGCCCGCCATTCGGCACCTGTCCCCGGCCGGCCGGACCTTCGTCTTCGGCCCGGCCTCCGCCACCGGGCTGGCGTTTCGCTACTCGCGCCGGCAGGTCGGCGCCGACCGGCTGTGCGCCGTGGCCGGGGCCCGCACGCTGGCGCGCGGCAACCTGCTGGTCGTCGACTTCGGCACGGCCGTGACCATGAACGCGGTGACGGCGCAGGGCGTCTTCCTCGGCGGCCCGATTGTCCCCGGCGCGCGGCTGATGCTCGCCAGCCTCCACGCCGGCACCGCCGGGCTGCCGCTGGTCGGGCCGACGCGGTCTGCGCGGGTCATGCCCCGCGACACCTGTTCGGCGCTGCGCTCCGGCGCCCACTACCTGCTGGTATTCGGCATCCGCGGGATGGCGCGGGCTATCGCCGCGGCCACCGGGCTGAAGTTCCGGCTCATCGCCACCGGCGGCGCGGCCCGGCTGCTCGCGCCCGCCATCGGTCGCAACGTCCGCGTCGAGCCCGACCTCGCCAGCATCGGCCTGGCCGGGCTCACCCGGCTCAACCGGCCGCAATGGTTCCCGTGAGCCCGCTGCTCGGCATCGAAACCAGCGGCCGGCGGACCGGAGTCGCGCTCGTCGCCGGCAGCACGGTCCTCGCGGAACTCGAAGAACCGGGGCTGAACCACAACGAGGTCATCATCGCCGCCATCGACCGCTGCCTGGCCGCGGCCGGGCAGACGCTCGCAGGCGTCGCCGGCATCGGCGTGACCATCGGCCCCGGGATGTTCACCTCCCTGCGCGTCGGCCTGAGCGTAGCCCGGGGCCTCGCCCTCGCCCGCGCCATTCCACTGAAAGGCGTCAATACCCTGGCCGCGCTCGCCCGGTCGGTGGATGCGCCGCTCGTGCTGTCGGTTATCGACGCCCGCAAGCAGCAGGTCTACGCCTGCCTGTACGAATCCGGCCGGCCCGTCACCGGCCAGCAGCCGCTCGCCCCGGCCGGGCTCGGGGCCCTGCTCGCGCCGTTGGTCCGGAGCCGCACCGTCGTGCTGGCCGGCAGCGGTTCGGACGCCTGCGCTGTCGCGCTGGCGGCCGCCGGTATCAAGTGTGAGAAGAGCGAGCTGGTCTACCCGCCCGCCCGGGTCATCGCCGGCGTTGCGGCCGGACTGCTGGCCGATGAAGGCCCGGACGACGTCGCCCGGCTGATGCCGCTCTACCTGCGCCGGACCGACGCGGAACTCGCCCGCGAACGCAACCGGCCCGAGGCCTAGGCCGGCAGCCGGGCTGCGCGACTTGCCGTCACTGGGTTGTACGCTCTGGGATGTTCGGCGGCCTGGGTGAGGGTGTTGCGCGGTACGCGCCGCAATGGCGGAGGCGTGTAGGAATCGAACCTACCGGTCCACTTGCGCAGACCATACGGATTTGAAGTCCGCCAGGCACACCAGCACCCATCCGCCTCCGTTACCTAACGATACACCAGCGGCCGGCCTGCTGTCAAATCCGGCTTGACCGCGCCCGCCCCGGGAATAAGCTGACCGGTGGCCGGCTACGAACTGCTGCTTGAGGACTACATCGCCTATCTTGAGAAGGAACGGCGCTGCTCGCCCCATACCGTCCGCGCCACCCGCTCCGACCTCTCCCAGTTCTTCGACTACTGCAACGACCGCCTTGCCGGCCGGCCGCTCGCCGAACTCACCCACGCGGACGTCCGCGACTTCCTCGGCGCCCTGCTGCGCTACGGCTACGAACGGCGCAGCGCCGGCCGCAAGCTCTCGACGGTCCGGTCGTTCCTGCGCCACCTGGTCGAGACAGGCAGGCTGGCCAGCAACCCGGCCCGCTCGGTCAAGGGCCCGCGCGTCGGCCGGCGCCTGCCCGGCTTCCTGTCCCAGTTCCAGGTCCAGCAGGCGCTGGACCTGCCCGGCGACTCGGAACCCGCGCTGCGCGACCGGGCGATCCTCGAGACGCTCTACGGCTCAGGGCTCCGCGCGTCCGAGCTCGTCGGGCTGGACCGTTCCAGCATCGACCTGCAGGACGACACGATTCGCGTGTTCGGCAAGGGCAGCAAGGAACGGGTGCTGCCGCTGGGCCGGGCCGAGAAGGCGGCCATCGAAGCCTACCTCGCCGCCCGCCGGCACCGGGACGCCGAGGCGCTGTTTCTCAACCACGCCGGCCGGCGCCTGACCACCCGCTCGGTCCAGCGGCTGGTGCGCAAGGCCCTGTCCCGGGTCGCGGACGCCGGCTCGGCCCACCCCCACGCCCTGCGCCACGCCTTCGCCACCCACCTGCTCGAACGCGGCGCCGACCTGAAATCGGTGCAGGAACTGCTCGGCCACGCCTCGCTGTCGACGACCCAGGTGTACACCCACCTGACCGTCGACCGGCTGAAAAAGGTCTACGACAAAGCGCACCCGCGCTCGGGCCGGTAGCGGCCGCGAGCGGCCGGCGTCCGACAAATCCGGGCGGTACCGGGACTGGACGGGAACGGTCGCTACTTGCCGCCGCGGCCCGGCGCGGTCAGCGCGGCGCCGGCGCGGCACAGCGGGCAGCTGTCGGGCGCGAACGACTCCACCGATTGCCGGTAGACTGCGAAGTACGGGCGGTCCAGCTGGTTCTTGCCGCCGCTGCGGTCGATGTACACCGCCACCCCGGCGACCTGCGCCGGGTGCGGTCCCAGCGCGGCCAGGGTCTCGACCAGCGAACCGCCGGTCGTCATCACGTCATCGACGACCAGCACCCGGTCTTCCGGCCCAAGCCTGAACCCCCGGCCGATCTTCCGGCCCGTTTCGGCCTTCTCGGCAATCACGCACCGGCAACCGAACTGCCGGGCCACCTCGTAGGCGATGATCACCCCGCCGGTAGTCGGGCCGCAGACCACGGTGATGCCCTGGTCCGCGAACTCGCTGGCGACTCTCCGGGCGAAAGCCTCGCACAGCTTCGGGCTCTCGAGGATTCTGAACTTCTCGAAATACTGGGCCGAATGCCGTCCCGAGGTCAGGAGGAAGTGGCCATTGAGCAGGACGCCGTGCTCCTTCAGCAGCGCGGCCAGGACATCGTGGTCTCGGGTTCCGGGTCCATGGTCCCGGGTCGCCGGTTCGGACTTCGAGCTTGAAGCTTGCGGCTTGGGGCTTGGCTGAGTCACCTACCCTCCAGTTGTCTTCTGATCTCCGTCACCGCCGCCAGCGGGTCCGGGGCCGCGTATATCGGCCGGCCGACCACGATGTAGTCCGCGCCGTCTCGTGCCGCCTCGGCCGGCGTCGCGGTCCGCGCCTGGTCATCAGAGGGTTTTGGATTTTGGGTTTGGGCTTCTGGATTCGAGTCTGAAGCTTGGGACTTGGGGCTTGTGGCTTCTGGCGCAAGCCTGATGCCCGGGCAGACGGCCAGGAAACCGGCGCCCAGCTCCTGCTTGGCCATCTTGACTTCCTGCGGCGAACAGACGATGCCGTCGCAGCCCGCGTCCCGGGCCAGCCGCGCCAGCGCGCGCACCCGGTCGGCGACCGCCTGCCGGCAGCCGGTGACCTGCTCGAGCCCCGCTTCGTCCAGGCTGGTGAGCACCGTCACGCCCAGCACGCGCGGCCGGTTCGCCCCGGCCCGGCGCGACGCCTCGGCCGCGGCCGCGAGCATCTTGTGCCCGCCCGCGGTATGGACGGTCAAGAGCGCCACGCCCATCTCTGCCGCGGCGCTGACCGCGCTCGCGACCACCGACGGGATGTCGTGGAACTTCAGGTCGAGGAACACCTCGACGCCGGACGCGACGAACCGCCGGACCAGCTCCGGCCCGGACCGGCCGAACAGGTCCATCTGCAGCTTGTAGCAGTCAACGCTACTGCCCAGCCGCTCAAGCCAGGCATAGGCCTTGCCCGAATCGGCCACGTTGAGCGCCAGCGCAATCTTCGTCATCCCCGCCTCCTTGCCAGCAGCGGCTTGAGTTCCTGCCAGATGTCGAGCGCGGCCCGCGGGTCCACCAGGCTGGCGGTGCCGACCTGGACCATTCTCGCCCCGCAGGCGATGAACTCCAGCGCGTCCCGACCGCTGGCGATTCCGCCGCAGCCGATGACCGGGATCCGCACGCGGTTCGCGACCCGGTCCACGCAGTACAGCGCGAACGGCTTGAGCGCCGGGCCCGACACCCCGCCGTTCCTGCCGCCGAGGAACGGCCGGCAGTCCTCGTCCAGCGCGAGCCCGTAGAGCGTGTTGATGACGGTGACCGCGTCCGCGCCCGAATCCTCGGCCGCGCGCGCGGTCTCGGCCGGGTCCACGAAGTTGGCGGTCAGCTTGACGATGACCGGCCGCCGCGTGCGCCGCCGCACGTCGGCGGTGACCCTGCCGACCAGCCGCGGGTTCTGCCCGAACCCGGCGCCGCCCTCGCTGACGTTCGGGCAGGACAGGTTCAACTCGTACCCGTCGACCTCGTGCTCTTCGAGGCGGTCGACCAGCTTGCCGAACTCCGGGACCTTGAACCCGGCGACGTTGACCACGATGCGCATGCCGAGCCGCCGCGCCCTCGGCAGTACCGTCGACACGAATGCCTCGACCCCCGGGTTCTCCAGGCCAACCGAATTCAGTATCCCGCCCGGAAACTCGGCGATGCGCGGCGGCGGATTGCCGGCCCTGGGTTCGAGGGTAATACCCTTGGTCACCACCCCGCCCAGCCGCCGCGACACCTCCGGGAACTTGAGCCCGAACTCGAAGGTGCCGGACGCGGCCAGCACCGGGTTGGCGAAAACCGCCCGGCCGACCCTGACGTCGTGGCTCACAGCCGGACCTCGTTGAGCAGCACGACCGGCCCCTCTTCGCAGAACCGGACGTACCCGCCCTCTTTCTTCGGCAGGGCGCAGCAGTAGCAGATACCGGTGCCGCAGCCCATCCGCTCTTCGATGAAACCCCAGACCGGTACCGGGTGCAGCTTCTTCACCAGCGCCGCCAGCATCGGTTTCGGGCCACAGGCGAAAACCGCTGACGGCCGACGGCTGACGGCTGACGGCTGTCCTGACTTCCGAAATCTGGTATCTGGTATCTGGTATCTGGTATCGTCTGGTATCAGGTCTGTCACCGGGCCGCGGTGGCCGCGGCTGCCGTCGTCGGTTGCGAACCGTACCGGAATGCCCAGGCCCGCGAACTCCCCGGCCAGTATCAGCTCCTGCCGGCTGCGCGCGCCCAGCACGGCCTTGACGCGGTTCTGCTTCACGAGGTGCCGGGCAAGGAACAGCAGCGGCGCGATGCCGACCCCGCCGCCGCAGACCAGGATGTCGAGGTTGCGCAGGTCCGGCGCCGGCCGGCCCAGCGGGCCGAACAGGTCCAGGCCGTCGCCCGGCCGCAGCGCGGCCAGCAGCGCCGTGCCCCGGCCCTTCACCCTGAACACCAGCCTCAGCTTCGCGCCCGTGACGTCCGCGACCGAAATCGGCCGCCGCAACACCGGGTCCGGTCCTGCCGAACACCGCGCGTTGACGAACTGGCCGGGCCGGACGCGCCGCGCCAGCCCGGGTTCGCGCAGCCACAGCGAATGGATGTCGGTCGTGAGACGGTCGTGGGCCGCCACCAGCGCGACGCGGCTAGTTGGCGAGGTCAAACTCCACCCTGCGGTCGAGCCAGTACTCATCCGGCCTGCTGGACTTGAGGTCTTTCTCTCCTTTGCTGAGCACCGTGACCCTGTCGGCGGTGACTCCCGCGCCGACCAGCACCGCCTTCACCGCCTCGGCCCGCTTCCTGCCCAGCCCGAGGTTGTACTGCTCGGTGCCCCTCGGGTCGCAGTAGCCGACGACCACCAGCTTCTGCTCCGGCCTAAGCTTCGCCGCGGCCGCAACCAGCTTCTCCGAATCAGCGGGCGCCACCTGCCACTTGTCGGTGTCGAAGTGAACCACGGTGAGCGCCGGCTCCTGCCTGGTCGTGTCCGGCTTCGGCACCGCCTTGGCGGTTTCGGCCGGCAGGCTGGGCGGCTCAACCGGCTTCACCGGCTCAACCGGCTTCACCGGCTCGACCGGCGCCTGCTTCGGCTGCAGCTTGCCCATCCCCGGCGGTGTTGGCGGCTCGTGCGGGCCCGGCAGCCGGGGTTCGGACAGCGTCCCCGGCTCGGGTACGTCGCCGCGCGCGACCGGTTCGAGTTCCGGCTCCTCCTCCGGCTCGGGCTCGACCCGGCCGGTGTCCGGCGCGACCGCCAGCGACTCACTCACCGGGCGCGCGCGTTTGGGCACCGGCAGACCGAGCCAGCGCCGCGACTCGTCAGCGTACTCGGTCTCGGGGTAATCGTCGATGATGCGCTCGAGCTGGCCGACCAGGTTGACCGAGTCCTGCTTGACGAACTTCATTATCCAGGCGCGGGCAAACAGCGCCTTGGGCGCCCAGTCGCTGTCCGGAAACGAGTCGCGCACCGACTGGTACAGCCGCAGCGCCTCGTCGTAGTCGCCGAGGTTCAGGTTGTACACCTCGGCCAGGAGGAACCGGGCCTCGGCCGGCTGGCGGCCCGCCGAGTCGCCCTTGGCCAGGGCGTCGAGCAGCGACAGCCGCTTGACCGCCAGCACCCCGTAGTCCGAATCGACGCGCCGGGACTTGGCGGTGTCGTAGAACGCCCGGGCCTTCAGGAAATCCCGCTCCTCCTCGTGGAACTTGCCGATTCGGAAGAAGGCCTCTGCCCCGAACTCGCTCTGTCCCCGGACCTTCGACCAGGTCGCCAGCGCCTCGGCGCGCCGGCCCTGCTCGAACTGCGCGCGGCCCAGCACGAGGTTGGCTTCGTCGTCGAGCTCGCGGTACCGGCCCAGCACTTCCTGGACCTGCCGGGCCGCCGGCTCGTAGTTGCCCTGTTCCAGCCGGCAGGCGGCAACCTTGAGCATTGCCCGGGCGCGGAGCTGGGGGTCGCGGGTCATCCGCGCCGACCGGGCAAACCACCCTTCGGCCCCGGCCCAGCGGCCGAGCCGGTAGCTGGCGTCGGCCAGGTGCTCGACCGCCGCGGACAGGTACTTGGACTTCGGGAACCGTGTTACGAAGGCGTCGAGCGAGTCGACCGCGCGCGCGAAATCCTCGCGGTCATAGAGCGCGTCGGCCGAATGGAACGCCGCCGCGTCCCGCAGCCGCGGGTAGTCGCGCTGGACGCCGTCCAGCACGACGCCGGCCACGCCGTAGTCCCGGTCCTTGAGCAGTGCCAGGCCGCGGTGCAGTTGCGCCTCGGGGACGAACGCCGACGCCGGGAAGGCGAGGACGAGCTGCTCGAACTGGCTGACCGCCTTGTCGTACTGCCCGGTCTGGTAGTAGCTCATGCCGATCAGGTACGTGGCGTCGTCCACCCAGGCCGACTTGGGCCAGCGGGAAATCACCAGCGCCGACTTCTCGATCGCCTTGTCGAACTTGCCCTTGGCCTGGGCGGCCTGGCGCTGGTCCTTGAGCCGCAGGCCTTCCTTGTAGTACTGCTCGGCGTTGTAAAAGGTATTGAAGTAGGCGCAGCCCGCGAACAGCACGGGCAGAAGCAGCGCCGACCTGAGCAGCGAGCGGCCAGTGGAACCGGTCAAATGTCCTCGGCTAGACTTTATTGGCCGGCTCCGCCCTGTCAAGCGCACGCCGCCGCCGGTCCGGCCCGGCTGCCGGCCGCGCGCCGTCCGGCCCGCGCCTCGGGCTTGCATTTCTGATGCTGAGACGCATAATAATCGCCTCTCGTCTGCATTCATAAGGAGTATCACGTGAGCAACATACCAACCGCCGTCGGCGAAGCGGTCCGTGCCGGCCTTGACCGGATGAAGGCCGCGGGCTGCTCGTTCGCCGACGCCCGCTACTACGACGAGGACCGGTCGCAGGGCCTGATGCTGCGCGACGGCAACCTCGAGTTCAACTCCGGCCAGCTGGAACGCGGCATCGGCGTCCGGGTGCTGTTCAACGGCGCCTGGGGCTTCGCCGCGTCCGGCGACCTAGCGGCCGTCGCCGCCACGTTCGACCGCGCGCTCGGCAACGCCCGGGCCGCCGCCCGCCTGCCCGGTTTTCCCAAGACCATGGGCGAGGCCCAGCCGGTCCAGGGCCGGTACGAACCGCCGGTCAAGCGCGACCCGTTCGACGTCCCGCTGGCCGAGAAACTCGACCTGCTCAAGGGCATCGATACCGCGCTCCAGGACAAGGCCGTCGCCCACCGCTCCGTCTACGTCAACTTCCAGCGCCGCCACGTCTTCTACTGGAACACCGAAGGCACGGCCGTCGACCGCAAGGCGCTCAACACCTTCGGCACCATCGCGGCGATGGCCCCGGACAAGGAAGGCCGGATGCAGCGCCGCAGCGTCGAGCTCGCCTCGGACGGCGCCGGTACCCGCGGCTACGAGTGGCTGGCCGACCCGGCCTGTTTCTCGGGCCACGCCGCCCGGGTGAAAGACGAACTGGCCCAGATCGTCGCGGCCGAGCCCCTGCCCGCGGGCAAGCGCCACCTCATCATCCTCCCGGGCCAGGGCTTCCTCCAGGTCCACGAGACCATCGGCCACGCCCTCGAACTCGACCGTATCCTCGGCTACGAGCTGTCCTTCGCCGGCGGCTCGCACGTTCGGCCCGAGATGATCGGCACGCTCCGGTACGGCTCAAACCTGCTCAACTGCCGGGCTGGCGTCGTCCACAACTCGCCCGGCACCTTCGGTTACGACGACGAAGGGTCGCCCCAGCGCGACTACTACCTCATCAAGCAGGGCATCCTGGTGGACGTGCTGTCCTCGCGCGCCGACCTGGCCGAGGCCAACGCCAAGGCGGGCCGCACCGTCGTCACCCGGTCCGGCACCGCGGCGCGCGCCTGCGCCTTCTACCGCACCCCCATCGACCGGATGACCAACATCAACATCGACTACGGCGACGGCGGCACCCTCGACGACATCATCAAGGCGACTCCGGACGGCGTCATCGTCGACGTGCCGGTATCCTGGTCCATCGGCTCCAACCGCGAGCACTTCCACTTCGGCTGCGAAATCGCCTGGGAAGTCAAGGACGGCCGCAAGGGCAAAGTCTACAAGAACCCCACCTACCACGGCCACACCCTCGAGTTCTGGAACTCGCTCGACATGGTCGGCTCCCGGCCCACCTGGCGGCTCCAGCAGGTGCCCAACTGCGGCAAGGGCGAGCCCAACCAGATAATGGAGCTGGGCCACGGTATCCCGGTGATGCGATTTGCCGGCGTCCTGGTCGGCGAGAAGGAGTAGCCATGCTTGACAAGCGAATCCGCGACCTGCTGCTCGACGCCCGCGACCGCTGCGCCCGCGACGGCACCAACGCCGAATTCAACTTCCACCGCGAGCGGTCGAGCCTCATCCGGCTCGGCAACTCATCGGTCGCGCTCTCGACCAGTGAAGAGCTCACCCGGCTGGACATCTCGGTCCAGGACGGCCGCCGCGTCGGCGCCTACTCGATGACCGCCGACATCACTGCGCGCGAGCAGCTTGACGCCGCGCTCGCGCAGGCCAAAGAAAGCTGCCAGGCCGCCCTGCCCCGCGACTACGACCCCATCTTCTGCACCGTCGCCGAGCCGGTCGACGACTCCCGCGGCTTCGACCCGGCGCTCGAGGCGCTGTCCTCCGAGGCCAAGACCGAGCTTTGCTCCCGGGTCATCAAGGAACTGAAGCCGACGGGCAACTACGACTTCTCCGGCTCCTGGTCCTCGGGCTCGACCGAGATGTACCTCGTCTCGACCGCCAACCGGAACGAAGCCTACCGCAAGCTCACCGACGGCCGGCTCGTCATCGTGCTCAAGGAACAGGACAAGAAGTGGGAACTGCAGGTCGAGCGCACCCAGAAGGCCGCCGCGGGCCTCGGTGCCGATGACATCATCGCCGAGTTCCGCTCGATGCTCCCGGTGTATGAGAAGAACCCGGGGTTCCGGACCGAAGTCGGCCGCCAGCGCGTCATCTTCGGCGCCCAGGCGGTCTCCGAACTGGTCAGCCTGGCCATCTGGAGCGGGTTCAACGGCCGCGGCTGGGAAGAACAGCGCACCTTCACCGCCAAGCTGCAGCCCGGGGCCAGGGTGTTCTGCGACTCGGTCACCATCAGCGACGACCCGGAGAACGCCGACGTGTTCTCGATGCCCTTCGACTTCAACGGCATCCGCCGGCGCGCCTTTGCCATCGTCACCAACGGCGTATTCTCCGGCCTGTGCTACGACAGCGCCACCGCCGCGAAGTACGGCCGCCGGCCCACCGGCCACAACACCGGCAGCTGGGACCTGTGTTTCGCCCCGGGCAAGGCGGCGGCCGGCCTGGCCGCCGGCCTGAAGCTCGCCGGCAACGCGCTCTACATCCCGCACCTGCACTACATCCACATGCCCGACCCGACCCAGGGCCAGTTCACCGGCTCCTCGCGGTTCAATGCCATGCGGGTCAAGGACGGCGCGCTCGTCGCGCCCCTGGTCTCGACCCGGGTGACGGACACCATCCCCAATGTCCTGTCCAACGTCGTCGCGGTGTCGTCCCGGACCGTGCCGGTCAACATCTCCTCGACCTACGACCGCCGTACGCCTGAGGCGATGAGCGTGCCCGAGTATCTCGTCTGCGACAACGTCCGCATTAACGACGTCGCCGACAGCTTCTAACTCCGACTGCTGACAGGGGCGGCTCACGCCGCCCCTGCTGATTCTAACGCTCGCAACTACTTCATCAACATGGCCTTCTTGGTGTCTCTGGGACCGGGTGCGTTGATGCGGTAGAAGTGCACTCCATTAGCAGCGGCACGGCCCTTGCCATCCCGGCGGTCTTGGGTAACCGTGTAGCTGCCGCGCCGCCGCGAGGCGAGTTAAGTAATGTGTCCCCGAAATCCCATATACTTCGCATGGCTGTCGGCCCGGTCATCGGTCGGCCCGAACACAAACATGCCCGGTCCGTCGTGTTCAAGCGAATTCCAGTTGAAGTCGAACCGGTCAAGCATGACGCCCGCGCTTTTGACCTCTGGCCCGACTGTCGGCCAGTGGTGAATGCTGTCTGGGTCCCCGATGCTGAAACCCCAGTAGGTCGAATCGATGGGGTTCATCTGGCCGAAAATGCGGCAGCAGAGCGCCGGCCGGGCCGGCTCCGGCGGCGGCTGGAAGTTCCCGCCCGGAACAATCATGCTGTCGTACTTGGTGCCAGCGAAGGCATCCCAGTAGAACTGTATGCTATCATCCCCTGTCCTCGTGAATCGGAACTCCAGACGCTTCCCTTTCACGATTGACTCGGGATAGGTGACGGGAATGTCCTCGAACCTCACCCAGTCGTTGTCCTGCACATAGATGCCCGCAACAGGGGGCTGAGACACAGGAGAACCGCCGGGATACGTGAATAACTGCAGCCGATAGTCCGGGCTACCTCGGTCACCGAAGAACCCTTCGACGTGGCCGCCGGACAGCGAGTCGAATGCGACCGTAAGAACTTCACTGACACCGTCTTCGGGGTCGGCCTTGCCCGACCAGTCGGCTCGGATTGGGTCAACGTGGTACGCTGAGACCAGAGCCAGTGCCGTACCAGTCAGCACAGCCAGCAGCATTGCCGCAGTCTTCATCTGCTACCTCCTCGCTTTCACGACTTTCGCCGTGAGTCTCCAGCTTCCTTCTTGGACGCTGACAAGATAGACTCCAACTGGAAGCGTTGCCAACTTGAGTTTCCAGATTGCGCGACCGCCTACCGGAGTCAGGCGACGTTCATCAAGCACGGAACCTGTTGCGTCACACACGCGCGCACTGGCCGTTGCCCGAAGCCCGCGGACTTCCAACAAGGCCGCGGCTCCGGTGACACTTGGCCTGACGGTGTACTCGACCGGTATCGGCATCTCTCCATGCCGTTCCTCTAGCCCGGTCATTACGGTCTCTAGGATGCACACGCCAGCGTCGTAGCACGCGGCGTACAGGTGAGGCGCATCATAGAACAGCCTTCTGACCTGATACGGCGGAATCCACAATGCCCCTGACACCAGCCGTAGATTCTGCGGGTTTGACACATCAACAACCCAGATGCGCTCCCCGGCGACAAACGCCAGAGAATCCACGACAGCAATGTCGTCCCACCAGAGCGTGTCGGTTAGATGCAAAGAGTCCAGCAAGCGTGGCAAGGCAGGATTCGCAACGCTCAGAGCCACGCAGCCTGTGTATGGCCCGGCGACAAACGCCACGGTGTCAACTACGCTAACGCCGCTCGAACGTCCTGACCAGGACCCCAGAACCACCGGGGCCTCAGGGCGTGCGATGTTGATACAGTAGAGGCCGCCGCTGCCTTGGGTGACATACGCAACAGTGTCCCTGACTGCGAGACCCCTTGAATCACCCGGTAGATTGCAGCTCCCCACCAGCACCGGGCTCCGTGGCCGGGCAACGTTGACTATCTGGAACCGGTTGGCTTCGGCACAATAGACGAGGCTGTCGCGCAAGACCATGTCCGCGGGGTAGCCGAACAATTCGCAAGTCCCTGCATACTGCGGGTGGACAGGGTCGGTAACATCCACCGTCCTGAACTTCGGCCTTGACCAAACTGTGAATGCGAATGAGTCGCGGGCAACTGCCGTCGTCAGACCCGGCCCCACCCCGACCGTATCATATCTTGCCAGAGAGACAGGGAACTCGGGAACGCTCACGTCCAGAATCTGGAGCCCGCAGTACTCGTTGGAAATATATGCAAGACCATGGTCCACCTGAACGTCCCACGATAGGTGTGCCTCGAAGAACTGGCTGTCGGGCTGTGGGGCTGTCAGGTTGCGGATGTCAATCACGGTGAGGCCGCCCCAAGTGCACGCTTGGTATGCATAGGTCCCCGGCTCGAACACGAATGGGTCGTACTCGAAACCTTCCTGCTGACATCGGCCGAGTCTTGTGGGGTGTGTCGAATCGGAGACGTCTACGACGACAAAGCCACTGTCGGTGTCGCCGATGTAGGCATAGCCACCAGTGGTGTAGATTGCTCTTCCGCCTTGACCGTTCAAGCGTCCAAACTCGCTGATGCTCAGCGGATTGCTGACGTTGAGAATCACCAGGTTGTCGTCCAAGTGGTAGAGTTTGTTGCCGTCAGCCCTGAGGGCCATCACCGGACCGCCCCGGGAGTTGACCCACTGCGGTGAACTCGGGATACTTACGTCATACACGTTCATCAACCACCGGCCGCCGCTGAAGGCATGGCCGTTGGTGACTGCAAGCGAGTACCCGCTGTCTCGCACGGCGCCGAGCTGCCTGGGATGCTCTGGGTTGGCTATGCTGTAGATGCGCAGGCTGTCGGCTCCGGTATTGCCCGAGCGTATCCCAAGCGAGTAGCAGAAAGTGTCCTTGACCGCAAGGTCATAGATGACCGCGTCCATCGAACCTAGCTCTCTCGGGCTGGCAGGATTGCTGACGCTGTATATCTGCGCGCCCCAAGAGCCGCAGGCGACAAACAGCAGGCTGTCTCTGACGACAACTTGGCTGACCAGACCGCGGGCGTTGATTTGGCCGAGCATTCTGGGATGAACGGAATCAGTGACGGACAGGATGCGAACCCCTGAGCCTGAGCCGAGGAACAGCAGTGAGTCTCTGCCCGCCAACTCCCAACTCGGACCCCATGGCCAGCGTCCGATGCAGACTAGGCCCGTGCTCTCCGGCTTGTGGAACGTTGTGTAGTACGAGTCATCCAGCCCGCGCTCCTGCATCCACGACGCCCGGAATCTCGGATGCACGCGGCTCAGCGAGTCCAGCACCGCCTGCTCCTGCCGCCAGTCGCCAGCCGGCCAAGCGGTGGAGGCGGCCGCAGCCAGTACTAGTAAGGCCAGTATGGCATACTTCATCGTTGCCTCCGGTTTCACTCTAGCTGCCCCGGCCAGATTGTCAATGCGGGTCCTCAATCGCGCTGACAGACCGGTCAACGCATCCTGGTCACCCCACTCTCTCGACCTGCCACGTCTCGCCCACCCACAGCCCGATTACCTCGACCGGCAGGCCCCAGCGGCCGACATTCTCGACCGCCGCGCGCAACTGGCCGAGCTGGCGGCTGCGGTCCAGCGGATTGCCGGCGCAGTCGTGGTGCGCCACGACCGCCACGACCTTCGACCCGTGCCGCTCGACCGACATCCGCACCCGGCTGCGCACCGACTCGGCCATCGTCCCGTCGGCCGCCTCGGCCAGCGCCTTCACCGGCCCGGGCTCGGTCACCGTATCGACGAAATCGACCCCATACTCCTTCCTTATCCATTCGTTGACCGGCAGCTGGGTCCGGCCGTCCATGCAGTTGACTGCCGTTGCGAAACGCGCCTGGCTCATGGGTCTCCTTTTGTTGGTGTGAGAAACTAGACGCAGCGCCGCCCAAGTCAAGTCTGTGATCGCGCGGACTCATTCCGCTTGACAACAAGCCCTTCCTGCGACAAGATGATTCCGATGGCTACCACATGTCGGGGGTAGTATGAGAGGTCCGATTCCGCTCGACGTGTTCGAAGTAGACCTGCGCGTCCCGCCCCGGGTATGCGGGGTGTTCTGTCTCGGCAAATCCCGGGAACAGGCAACCTACGTCGGCCGCGCCGACTCTGACCTGGCCACTGACATCAAAACCTACGAAGACCGCTATCGGTTCTTCTGGTTCGAACCGACGGTGACCGCCACCGAGCGCTACCGCGCGCACTGCCGCTGGTACCACCAGCTGGCGGCCGGCGGCCGCGCCGAGGCGATCGAGCACCCCAAGCCGCCTGACGGCGTGGCCGCGACCTGCGCCATCTGCGGCCGCTAGCCCGGCTTGACCGACGGCCCGACGGTGCTACAATGCCGCACCGGACTGCCGGGCCGCGCGGCCGCCATCGCCCGGCATACCGGGAACTCAGCAACCGGAGACTCAAAGGAGGTTCGATGTTCAAGAAGACCGCAGCCCTGGCCGTGCTGGCGCTTGTGGTGTTCGGCCTCGTCGGCTGCACCAAGGCCACCAAGATCATCGGCACGCTCATCCTGCAGACCGGCCAGTCCGGCGACGTTCAGAACAGCAAGGTCCAGCTCTTCGTATCCCAGGACCTCACCGGCAGCCCGGTGAAGGAAGTCGCCTCGAAGCAGAACACGACCGTCAACTCGCCGTTCGAGTTCACCGACCTCGTCGACGGGTACTACTACGTCCTCGCCTGGAAAGACCTGAACGGCGACGGCGAGGTCTCGGACAAGGACATCGTCGGCATCCACGGCGGCACCTACCGGCCGGGCTACGGCGGGTCGCAGGTGACCGTCACCTCCGGCAAGACCACCGACGTCGGCGAAATCGTGATGATGATCTACAAGGAGCTGATTCTCACCGCTGCGGGCGCGCGCTCGGGCGGCGGCGCGGTCACCGACTTCTCCTACTCCTTCAATTACGACGTCACGATTACCCACTTCGGCGTCTACTTCCCGGACGAGCCCGGCGTCGAGTACACCGACGACCGCCAGCTCGGCGCCAGGACCGCCGGCGTGACCTACTACTCGGACGGCTGGAACATGGGCGGCGCGCCGATGCCGACCGGCCAGCACATCCTGAACATCATGGGCACGTGGGAAACCACCGCCTTCACGTTCGTCGACACCGTCAACGTAAACTAGCAGCCCTCCGAACTTGTCGGGCCGCCACCCCAGTGGCGGCCCCTCTTTCTTGTCGGTTGACTCCGGTCTAGAGTCTGTCTGACCTTTGTGAGCTTGGTGTTTCAGCCTGGGTTCGGTCCGAACTCTTCGCGGCTTCGCGCCTGTGTGGTCCGCCTATTCTCGACCCTCAGTCCCCTCTGTGTTCTCTGTGGTCCGGTCCCTGAGTCCCGGTCCGCACCATCTGCGTCATCTGTGCAATCTGCGGTCTGGATCCGGGTCCGAACTCTCTGTGTTCTCTGTGCTCTCTGTGGTTCAGTCCGCGCTCTGCCCTACTTCTTGACAGGAATCACGCAGATGAACCGGAACGGCTCTTCGCCGGTGTTCAGGAACCCGTGCTCCTCGCCCGGCAGCACGAACACGAAATCGCCGGCCCGGACCGGCCGGTCACCATCCGGGCTCAGCGCCGAACCGACGCCGTTGAGGATGAAGATCTCGTGCTCGTAGTCGTGCCGGTGCAGCGGAATCCGCTCGCCGCGACCGGCAATCTCGATGACCCGCATCGCGAAGTTGGGCGCCTTGTCTTTCTCGGCAATCAGCCACCGGATTGTCGCCTGAGCATCGGGCATATGCGGCTTCTCGGCCGGAACATCTGTGTAGTGACCGGTTATCATGGGATGATGCTACTCAGAACTCCGGCGCAGGTCAAAGCCGAGTACGCTGTCACTGGTGACGCACTTGGGGTCGGTAGCTCATTACCTGGAGCCCATACGCGCAGAATGGCCGTGCGCCCATCCCGGCCATCTTGCCGAGCCAGCCACGGTCCCGGCACATAACCAACAGGCCCACAGTGAGTTAAGCGTTTCCACCCATATCCCGGTCTTGACCTGGGGAGTGACTCCCCCAGTCGCTTCCGAGGCCAACAGGGCAACCAGATAGAGGTCAAACTCGGACTCCAGTGCCACGTCTGGCCCCGGTGCGGAATCCTGCCCGACCAACCGTGCTTCTGTCTGCCCCATCCCACAGTACAACCGGCGGATCAGACCACAGCCAAGATGCGCCCCCTGTCCCACGGCCAGTCCAACAGCCAGAACCGGACTTCTTCCGGCCTTGAGTTGCCTGCGCGGCCGGGAGCCACGGCCGGGAATCAGATGCCGGGTACCCTGCCTCAGTTCCGATTCGGCAGGGCAAGTATCCATGCGCCGTCGCGCCGGGTGTTGACGTACCGCACATCTGAGCCGGCGAACCTCTCCTCGAGCCCGGCCGGTGTGGGGTAGCGACCCATGACGACCACGACGCCCGGCTTCGTCATATCGTATAATAGAGGTAAGTTGCCCTTCCGGCTGCCATGGTGCGGTGACTTGAGCAAGTCGGCTTTCAACTCCTGCCCCGCTAACAGGCTTGGGTCGTCCATGTCGCCGGTAAGCAGCATCCGGTAGCCCGAGTACTCAAAGAGCAGCACCAGTGACACGGTGTTCGTTTCGACCATACCCTGTTCGAACAGCCGGCGGCACGCCGGTTCCGGCCAGATGAGCTCGAGCCCGAACCCGTAGCCGTTGAGCCTGGTTCCGGACTGCCCGACGACCACCTCGGTTCCTCTTCCTGCCAGGGACTGCAGCAGCTGCCCGTAGTCGGCCGGCCCGGACAGCGTCGGCACGACCAATCGCCCGATTCGAACACGTTCATCCAGGTCAAGCAGTCCACCGTAGTGGTCCCGGTCCGGGTGAGTAATGACTGCCAGGTCCAGCGTGCTGATACCATGAGCTCTCAGGTAGTCGCGCAGCACGCCGGTCTTGTCCACCCCGGCGTCGACCAGCACGCACCGCCCCAGGCTGTCGGTCAGGAGCAGCGCGTCGCCCGTAACCGGGTCGAGGAACACCGCGCGGGCCTGGTGCCGTTCGATTGCCGGCCGCCACGCGATGACATTCAGGCCGACCACCAACCCGGCCAGCACCGCGGTCCTCGCCCAGCGTCTGCGCCAGAGCAGCGCCAGGCCGGCCAGCGCGTAGAGCCACGCTGCCGCCAGCCAGCTGACCTTACCAGGTGCGAACATCGACCAGTGCTGGCTGCCGAAGAACCGGACAACTGCTGACAGCAACTCCAGCACGACCCGGAGCGCCTCGGCGAAAATGCCGGCCACCGGCCGGCTGGCGAGGTCCGCAAGCACCGCCAGGAAACCGAGTGGCGTCGCCAGGCTGACCAGCGGCCCGACCGCCAGCGTCGCCAGTGGTGTCAGCAGTTGTACGCGGCCGAAGTGAACGAGGAGCAACGGCGTCGTCGAACAGGACACCGCCAGTGCCACGGCCAGCGGCTTCAACAGCCAGTTCTTCAGCCGGCGGCCGCGGACACGGCCCAGCAGCGGCTCGACCAACGGGACAGCAACCACGATTGTCAGCACCGCGAGGAAAGAGAGCTGGAACCCGACGTCGAAGAGCCAGCGCGGCTCCCAGAGCAACAGCAGGATGCCCGACACCGAAAGGCTGGCAAGGGGTTCGAGCCGGCGCTGAGTCGGGACGGCAAGCAGCGCGGCCAGCGCCATCAGGCCGGCCCTGACCACCGAGGCCTGGCCACCGACCAGCAGCACGTAGCCCAGCACCGCCAGCGCGGTTGCGCCGAACCGCCACCAGCCGCGCACGCCGAGCACGGCCAGCAGCAGCCAGACGACGCCGAGGACGACGCCGACGTTGAACCCGGAAACGGCCAGCACGTGCACCACGCCCGAGTCGGTGAACACCTGGCGCAGCCCGCGGTCCAGCCGCTGCCGGCCGCCAACCAGGAGCCCGAGCAGCAGCCCGGCCTCATCCCGGGGCAGCAAACGGTAAGCGGTGAGGCTGAACCAACGCCGCACCCCGAACAGCGCGTGCAGTGCGCGGGCCGGGCCGCGCGGCCGGGAAAGAACCGCCGCGCTCCACTGGTCGGCCCGCGCCTCGCCAACATAGCCGCGGGCTTCGAGATACCGGTTGTAGTCCGCCAGGCCCGGGTTCCGGGGATAGGCGAAACGCGTGACCTGCCGGCTGACCCTGACCCGGTCCCCCGCCTCTGGCCGCACCTGTCCGGGCTTGAGCCAGAGCACGACCTTGCCGGCAAGCGGCGGTGCGAGACTCACCACGAACCTGTCCCGTCCCTCTTCGACCGGTTCCTCAATGACCGTGCCGTCGAAGCACCGGGCAGCAAACACCCGTTCGTCCGGGACCGAAGCCGGCCGGGAACGGACGCCCGCCAGCGCCGCGACGGCGAGGACTGCCAGCAGAGACCATCCGCGGGTCAATCGCACGAGGGCCACGCCGGCCGCCGCCAGCAGGAACCAGCACCACAGGGGCACGACCGCAAGCCCGGCAAGGGCAATGCCCGCGGCGACTGCGGCGAATGCCCGGGCTGCGGCCAATCTCATCCCGTGCTCGCCCGGCGGAATCAGCCTGCCTTCATCCGGAAGCACGCAGTCAGGCTATTGCGATGATGCGTCGATGTCAACGCGCCCCGGGTTTCAAGCTCCGCAGATTTCTATTTGACACGCGGGTCAGGGGGGATACAATAACCAACTCTAATGAGTGCGGCCTTGGGTCTGCTGCTCGTGGCACAGCTGAACTCTTTCGAGTTCAGCACCATCGAATCGCCCCAGTACGCAGGAGACTCTTTCCAGATTACCGTTGTCGCCAAGGATTCGTCCGGCGGCATCTACCCTTTTAACGGCAGTGCCCTGCTTTCGACCACCAAGGATGGCCTCTGGTCGTTTGTCTACCCCAACCTGATCACCTTTGCCAACGGTGTGTGGCAGCAGAAGGTCATGGTCACCCTGGCCGACACCCTGGCACTGCGGTGCGTCGAGCCGTCCCGGTCAGTGTCCGGCACCAGCAACCAGTTCACCGTCCTTTCCGGTGCGCCCTACCAGCTCCTGCCGATCCTGCCGGGCGAGCAGTGGGCCCCCGGTTCTCCCAACGGCCGCGAGCCTGACCCGCCCGACCCGCAGGCTGCCGGCACCAGCTTCGACTTTGACGTCTACCTGACTGACTCGTGGTTCAACTTGGTCGAGGGTCGCGCGGACAGCATCTACTTCTCTTCATCTGATTCCTTCGCCCGGTTGCCGAACGGCGGCCAGCTCGCCAACGGCCAGGGCACGTTCTCCGCGACCATGCGCCGTGCCGGTCTGCAGACCATCACCGTCGATTCGTTCCCGGGCTCTACGGTTCGGCACGGCACGTCTACCCAATTGACTGTTGTGCCCGGGGGCTACGAAAAGCTGCTACTGCTCCTGCCCGGCGAATCGCCGCTGCCCGGCGACACCGCGACCAGTGCCTGGAGCTCGCCCGGCAAGTCCGGCGAACCGGACGCCCAGTTCGTCCGCCGGCCGTTCGACATCATCGTCTACGCCTGCGACGCCTGCTGGAACCGGGTCGGCGGCGCCGATGATACCGTGGCGCTCGCGTCGGACTTCAGCTTCGAAGCGGTACCCGACCGGCTGCCGCTAGGTGACAGCACGGTATTCTCGGCCCAGTTCAACAACCCCGGGCCGAACCAAAACGTCTGGGCATACTCGTTGGTCGGCGGCCCGGCAACCTACCTCAATTGGGTCAATATCCGAGCGCTGGGAACGATCATCGACATCACCGCGCCCGACACGGTCCGCGCCGGGGAAACGGCCTACGTCCACGTCAACGTCATGGATGCCAACGGTGACCCGATTGTGACAGCCGGCTGCCGGTTCGAAGTAGTTAGAGGCACAGGAGTTATGCTCGACTCTGCGGAACTGACCGATACCCTCGGCTGGTGTCATGCCCGTTTCCTCTGCACCGCCGACCGCGGAGCGGAATTCGACACTATCAGGGTGACATCAGATGCGGTCGCCTACGCCGGCATCTATGTCGACCGGCCCGACAGCCTCGAGATGGGTGCCTATCCGAATCCGTTCGGGTTCAACGACGAATCGGCCACCATCTACTACATGTTGCCGAGTGATGCCGAAACGAACATCCGGATATACGACCCGTTCGGCAACGAGGTTCGGTCCTGGACCAAGGCCAAGGGCGAGAACGGCGCCAAGACCGGACTCAATCGGCTCTACTGGGACGGCCGCAATACCCGCGGCCGGCGAGTAGCCAACGGCATTTACGTTGTCCGGGTTCTCAGCGAGTATCACACCGGCACCGGGTTCAACAAGTCCTACCGTCTGGGGGTAGTGTGGTAACGCGCCGCCTGCTGGCTGCCGCGCTGCTCCTCGGTGCAACCGTTCTCTGGGCGACCGAAGGCGGGCTGTCGGGTGCGTTCTTGACCTACGGTGCCGCGCCGCGCAGCCTGGCGATGGGCAAGGCGTTCACGGCCGTCGCCGACGACGCCCAGGCCGGCTACTTCAACCCCGGCGGCCTGTTCCAGCTCAACGCCTACGAGGTCTCCATGGCCCACTCGCAGTTGCTGGGTGCGCGCATGGAGTATGTCGCCTACGCGATGCCCACGCGCGAGTTCGGCACGTTCGGCGTCACCCTGCTCAACTACGGCGCGGAAGGCATTTCCTCCCGCACGCCCTACAATGACCCATGGGACCCGTACTGGTTCATGGAGAACGCCTACATGGTGTCTTACTGCTACGACCTGTTCCGTGTGGTCGGGCTCGGCGCCAACCTCAAGGTCATCTCCAAGAACATCGCCCAGAAGTCGGGCGTCGGTTTCGGCGCGGACCTGGGCCTGCTGGTCCGGGCGCCCAAGCCGCTCAGTTTCGGCGTTACCGTCCAGAACCTGCTGGAGCCCAGCCTGAAACTCGAGAAGATTCCTGAGAAGTACCCGCGCCAGGTGCGCGCCGGCGCCGCGGCCCGGCTGCTCAACGGCCGCGCGACCATTTCGCTGGACGCGGTCATGCCGCTGGTCAACGACGTCGACGAGTCGGGCAATCCCACCGGCGACTTCAAGCCCGACATCACGCCCCACGGCGGCGTTGAGTTCGAGCTTGTCCCCGACATCCTGTACCTGCGCACTGGGTATGACCCGAATGAGATCAGTGCCGGACTGGGTGTCCAAAAGTCCTGGGGAAAAGCCGCGATCGGCGTCGACTACGCCGTGCTGCTCCACCACCAGTCCAATTACCGGATCGCTCCGACCCACAAGGCCGGCCTGTTCGTCAGCTTCGCCGGATTCCGCGTCTGGATCGACGCCAGCCCGGCGGTGTTCACGCCAACAATCGAAGGCGAACAGAATGTTCTGTGGATGGACGTTCACATCCTGAGCCGCGCCCCGGTCAAGAGGTGGCAGATACTGCTGAAGAACCAGTTCGGCGAGATCGTCCGCACCTACTCCGGGTGGGAGAACCCGCCGCTGCGCCTCAGCTGGGACGGGCTGGATGATGCGGGCCGGCTGGTCGGCGACGGCCGGTACCAGTACGAAATCGTCATCGTCGACGCCCGCAATTCCTCGCTCTCCTACACCGGGTCGCTCACCGAGGTGTTGACCCGCGGACCCAAGGGACGCGTCGGCATCCGGCCCGGCGAGTAGTCGATGCTCCTGTCCCTCGTACTCACCCTGCTGCAGGCCCTGACGCCGCAACAGACGCGCAACCTGGTCGAGCGCTACAATGCCGTCCAGGGCGCTACTACCGAACACAACTACCACCAGGCCGCGGCCGGTCTCTCCTCGCTCGTGAAGGACTACGGCTCGAGCGAGTACGGCGACGAACTGCGCTTCGCCCTGGCGGAAACCTACTTCAACCTTGGCCAGTACAACCGCAGCCTGCAGCTGTTCCGCGAGATTGTCGACCGGCCCCAGGACAGCTACATCCAGCCCGAGGCGCTCTACGGGTTGGCGCTGTGCTACGTGATGATGGGCAACCACCCCCAGGCGCGGCTGACGCTCGAGGAGCTGGCGAAGAAGCCGGGGTACGAGCAGGAACCGCGCACCAACTTCGCGTTGGGCGCGCTCTACTATTTCACCCGGGACTATGAACAGGCGATAGTCAAACTGACCGGGCTGGAACTGCCCGAAGCCAAGTTCTACCTGGCCAAGTCCTATGCCGCGACCGGCAAGCCGCTGCCGGCGCTGCTCAAGTTCAAAGAAGTCACCGGCGAAGTCCCCAATACCCCGCTGGCGACGATGGCGCACTTTGCCGCCGGCGAGGCGCTGTTTACCAACCATGACTACGACGGTGCCCGCGCCAAGTTCCAGTTCTTCATCGACAACTTCCCCTACTCCTCGCTCATCGACTACGCCCATTACTTCTTGGGCGCCAGCCTGCTCGCCAGCGCCAAGTACGGCGAGGCCATCGACCAGCTGACCCCGCTCACCCGCCACAGCAACAACTACCTCGCGGCCCACGCCAACTACTTCATCGGCTACGCGGCCAGCGCCATGGGCAAGGCCGACGAAGCCGTCGAACGGTTCCAGAAAGTCCGGGCCAGCTACCCGAACACCAAGATTGCCACCTACGCCAATCTCCAGTTGGCCAAGGCCATGCTCGGCACCGCTGATACCGCCCAGACGCTACTGGCCACCAGCCAGCTCGCGCAGATGTTCAAGACCGGCGAGATCTCGGGGGTCGGCAACTACCTGTCGGGCGTCATCTACCACCAGACCGGCGAGTTCGACAAGGCGGCGACCGAGTTCGAGCGTGTGCTCACCGACTACGCCGGCACGTCGCTGCGCGAACCGGCCTGCGCCATGCTGCTGCTGACGCTCAGCAGCGCCGGCAAGTTTGAGAAGGCGGTCGCCGTCGGCTCCAAGTACATCGCCGACTACCCGGACGACGGCACCGACTGGCGCGCCAAGTCGCTCTACTTCCTGGCCGACGCCCTCTACTACTACGGAAAGTACGACGAGGCTGACGCCCGTTACCAGCAGGCGTTCGGCCATCCGGTCAGCTCCGAGGTAGCGCCCTACGCCCGGCTCGGCCGCAACTTCTGCCTGTACCACCTCGGAAGGCTCGGCGAGGCGGTCGACGGCTTCAAGTCGCTGCTCACCTCCCGGGCCAGCGACACGCTGTTCACGGTCAGCGCCTACCTGGGCTATGGCTACAGCCTCTTCAACCAGGGCGAGTTCCTGAAAGCATTGGACGTTTTCGAAGCCCTGACCAACACATTCCCGAACGTCGAACTGGCCGCGGTGCCCGGCTTCTTCTATGCCGGCTACTGCTACTACCAGCTCGAGTACTTCGGCCAGGCAGTCGAGGCCTGGACCAGCCTCATCAACAAATTCCCGGAAGGCAACCAGAAGGCGCCGGAGGCCGCGTTCCGGGCGGGCGACACCTACTTCAAGGCGCTCGAGTATGACAAGGCCGTCGCCTCGTTCCGTTTCGTCGTCGAGCGTCACCCAAACTCGGACTTCGCGCCGTCGGCCCAGGCGCTGACCGCCCAGTGTTACTACAACCAGAAGAAGTACCTGGACGCGGTCCGCGAGTACCAGAAGTTCCTGGACATCTACCCGTCAGACCCGCAGGGGCCGAGCGTCCGCAAGAGCCTCGAGAACAGCTACTACCTGGCCGGCCAGGAGGACTCGGCGGTTATGGACGAATTCCTGGCCCGCTTCCCTCAGTCGGAGATGGCGGCCGAGGGCCAGTTCGAAAAAGGCCAGGGGCTGTTCGACGCCAAGAACTACGAGCAGGCCGCGCTTGAACTCCAGAAGGCGGTTGTCAACTTCCCCGGTTCGAGTATCGCCGGGGACGCCCAGTTGCTGACTGCCGAATGCTACTCGCAGCTCAAGAAGTGGCCGGAGGCCGCCAAGGCCTACCAGAAGTACCTGGACTACTTCCCGGAACACGACCAGCGCGCCGGCGGCTACTTCAACATGGCCATCGCTTACTTCAACCTGGGCGAGTACCAGACGAGCATGACCGCCTTCCAGAAAGTACTGGATGAGTTCCCCGACTCGGAGTTCGAACAGAGCGCCAAGGACAACATCGATGTTTGCCGCAAGCGGCTCGGGTCCGGCCAGCCTGAGGGCACCGAACCCGAACCTGCGGCTCCTGATTCCGGCCAGGTAGTGCCGGCACCGGCACCAGCCGAAGGAGACAATCAGCCATGACGATAATGGGTAAGAGCCTGTTCAAGGTGATGCTCGACCCGGTGATGCTAATGCTGCTCGCCGCATCGATTGCCGCACTGGCGCTGATCATCGAACGGTTCCTCTACTTCCGCAAGAACCGATTCAGTACCAGCCGCGGTGTCAGTGACCTGCGCAAGCAGCTGTCCGCTGGTGGACTGCCCGCCGGCCTGGAATGGTGTAAGAACCAGAAGAACCCGATGGGCCGGGTCTTCAGTCTCATCCTCGAGAATGCGTCCCTCAACGCCGAAGACCTCGCGGACCTGAGCTACGGGCTGATTGTCGATGAGCGTGTCAAGCTCGAACGCCTGCTGGGCGGGATGGGCACCCTGGCCAACGCCGCGACCTTGCTCGGCCTGCTCGGTACGGTCACCGGCCTGATCAACTCGTTCAACCAGATCAGCATGACCAAGCAGGCCGGCCCGGATGTGGTTGCCGGCGGTATCGCCGTCGCGCTGCTGACTACCGCCTGGGGGTTGAGCATCGGTATTCCGACGCTCTTCGTTTACAACTACTTCAACAAGAAATCCAACGACATGGCGATGCAGCTCGAAGCCGCGGCCGATCGGGTCATCGTCATCATTGACCGGGCCCGGTCCCAGTCCGGGTGTGCAACTGAC
>JAEAMF010000249.1_pt1 | contig 83314 bp, 73 predicted proteins | sample 8958721 | NCBI WGS metagenome assembly JAEAMF01 (sample SAMN16933255, study PRJNA681124) | bioreactor sludge metagenome | isolation source: anaerobic bioreactor treating anionic surfactant - SDBS | place: India: Bengaluru | collected 2019-02-28
GTCACGTAGCAGAGCATGGCGCAGCCGAACCAGCCGATCATCGCCGCGCCGATGCCGGAGGTGATGTGGTCGTAGCCCGGCGCGATGTCGGTGGTCAGCGGGCCGAGGGTGTAGAACGGCGCCTCGTCGCAGCACTCCAGCTGCTTGTCCATGTTCTCCTTGATCATGTGCATCGGCACATGGCCCGGGCCTTCGATCATGGTCTGCACGTCGTGCTGCCAGGCGATCTTGGTCAGCTCGCCGAGGGTTTCCAGCTCGCCGAACTGCGCGGCGTCGTTGGCGTCGGCGATCGAGCCCGGACGCAGGCCGTCGCCCAGCGAGAAGCTGACGTCGTAGGCCTTCATGATCTCGCAGATATCGTCGAAGTGGGTGTAGAGGAAGTTTTCCTTGTGATGCGCCAGGCACCACTTGGCCATGATCGAGCCGCCGCGCCTGACGATGCCGGTGACGCGCTTGGCGGTCAGCGGCACGTAGCGCAGCAGCACGCCGGCGTGGATGGTGAAGTAGTCCACGCCCTGCTCGGCCTGCTCGATCAGGGTGTCGCGGAACAGCTCCCAGGTCAGGTCCTCGGCGATGCCGCCGACCTTCTCCAGGGCCTGGTAGATCGGCACGGTGCCGATCGGCACCGGCGAGTTGCGGATGATCCACTCGCGGGTCTCGTGGATGTGCTTGCCGGTGGACAGGTCCATCACGGTGTCCGAACCCCAGCGGATGCCCCAGGTCAGCTTGGCCACTTCCTCTTCGATGCTCGAACCCAGAGCACTGTTGCCGATATTGCCGTTGATCTTCACCAGGAAGTTGCGGCCGATGATCATCGGCTCCAGCTCCACGTGGTTGATGTTGGCCGGGATGATGGCGCGGCCGCGGGCGATTTCCTCGCGGACGAACTCGGCAGTGATTTCCTTGGGGATGGCGGCGCCGAAGCTGTGCCCCGGATGCTGGGCAGCCAGCAGGCCGGCCTCGCGAGCCTCCTGCAGCTTCATGTTCTCGCGGATGGCGACGTATTCCATCTCGGGGGTGATGATCCCCTTGCGCGCATAGTGCATCTGGGTGACGTTGGCGCCAGCCTTGGCCCGACGCGGGTTGCGCACGTGGGCGAAGCGCATCTTGGTCAGTTCGGCGTCGTTCAGGCGACGCTGGCCGAACTCGGAGGACAGCCCCGGCAGCTTCTCGGTATCGCCGCGCTCCTCGATCCAGGCGCTGCGCACATCGGCCAGCCCCTTGCGCACGTCGATGGTCACGTTCGGATCGGTGTACGGACCGGAGGTGTCATAGACCAGCACCGGCGCGTTCTTCTCGCCGCCGAAGTCCGTGGGGGTATCGGCCAGGGAAATCTCGCGCATCGGCACGCGGATGTCCGGACGCGAACCCTGGACGTAGACCTTGCGGGAATTGGGCAGCGGCTGGACGGACTGCTGGTCGACCTGGGCGGATTCGCTCAGGTTCTTGTATTCGGTGGCGCTCATCGACGGGACTCTCCACGGCACGCGGCAGGAAATGTCGGAGCGAACCTGGAGCAGGAGACCCCCCGCCGGACGGCGGGGACATCTTGTTCCCTACGCGGGTACTAACCCGATCAGGTTCAACGGGATTCGGAACTGTCCGATCTCAGCCTGCGACTCCAGGCACCCCGACAAGAAACCCGAGGAGTTTAATCGGCCTCTGCGGATGGGGCCAGTGGTTCGGACGAGCACCAGCAGCCCGTCCCGGACTCAGAAAGCCACCGGGCCGTCGCCGGCGAACTGGCGCTGCTGATGGAGCCAGTCGACGATCTCGCCGTCCGGCTGGTAGCCATCAACCGTGCTGCGCAGAATCTGGCGCACACACTGGAAGTCATCGCCCTTGACCGCCACCACCAGCTCCTCGAGTACCTCGCTGAACTCGCTCCACGGCAGGTGTGCCTCGTTGGCACGCATGATCATCGGGTGCTCGGTGGGAGTCACGTTGTCGCCTATCAGCAGCTCCTCATAGAGCTTCTCGCCCGGACGCAGACCGGTGAACTCGATGGCGATGTCGCCACGCGGGTTCTTCTCGCTACGCACCGACAGACCGGACAGATGGATCATCTTCTCCGCCAGTTCGGCGATACGCACCGGCTCGCCCATGTCGAGAACAAAGACATCGCCGCCCTGCCCCATCGAGCCGGCCTGGATCACCAACTGCGCCGCCTCGGGAATGGTCATGAAGTAGCGGGTGATGTTGGGATGGGTCACGGTCACCGGCCCGCCGCGCTTGATCTGATCGCGGAACAGCGGAATGACCGAACCGGACGAGCCCAGCACGTTGCCGAAACGCACCATGGTGAAGCGGGTCTTGTTGACCTGGCGCACGCCGCTCTTGTCGCCGAACAGCTGCGGTGCCGGCTCGTTGCTGAGTGCCTGCAGCACCATTTCGGCCAGGCGCTTGGTACTGCCCATCACGTTGGTCGGGCGCACCGCCTTGTCAGTGGAAATCAGCACGAAATGTTGCACACCCGCCCGGATCGCTGCCTGGGCGGTATTCAGGGTGCCGATCACGTTGTTCAGCACGCCCTCGGCCACGTTGTGTTCCACCATCGGCACATGCTTATAGGCCGCCGCGTGATAGACGGTGTCGACGCCCCAAGTGCGCATCACGTCCAGCAGCCGGCCGGGATTGCGGATCGAGCCGAGGATCGGCACCAGCTGCAGGCTGAGTGCCTCGCGCTGGATGCGCCGCTCCAGTTCCTGATGGATGCTGTACAGGCTGAACTCGCTGTGTTCGAAGAGGATCAGCGTGGTCGGCCCCCGAGTGACGATCTGCCGGCACAACTCCGAGCCGATCGAACCACCAGCGCCGGTTACCATAACCACGTTGCCGCGAATACAGCGCTGGAACAACTCAACGCGCGGCGCCACCGCATCGCGCCCAAGCAGGTCGGCGATGTCGACCTCTTGGATATCCTCAACCTTGACTCGGCCGCTGGCCAGATCCATGAAGCCCGGCACGCTGCGCACATGCAGCGGGAACGGCTCCAGCGCGGCGAGTATCTCCCGGCGCCGACTGCGAGTGGCCGAGGGAATCGCCAGCAACACCTCGCTGGCAGCGGTTTCCTCTATCATCTGCCGGATGTGCTTGGGCTTGTAGACCTTCAGACCAGCAATGACGCGATTGGCAATCCCGTCATCGTCGTCAATGAAGGCTACCGGGCGCATGGCCCGCCCCATGCGCAGTGCCGCCACCAGTTGGTTTCCGGCCGATCCGGCGCCATAAACGGCCACCTTCGGCAGACCATCGTCATGATTCAGACGCATGGTGAACTCGGAGGAGAACCAGCCGCCAAGGAAAAACTGGCGCATCAGCAGACGTAACCCACCGGTCAGAAGCAGGCTCAGCCACCAATAGTTGAATACCATGGAGCGTGGTACGAGGGCCGACACGTCGCCACGCCAGTACACCGCCAGGGCCAGCAGCAGCGCCGACAGGCTCACCGCCTTGAGGATGGCAAGCAGGGCATCATTGCCCAGATAGCGCATGACCGCTCGGTACATACCGATGCGAATATACAGCGGAACAGCAATCAGGGGCGCGATGATAAACAGCCAGGCGTGGCCGTCGAAGGGCTGGATGCGCTCCACGCTGCCCAAGCGCACGGCGAAGGCCAGCCACAGCGCCAGCCAGACCAGCAGGACATCGGTCACCACCTGCAGCAGACGCTTGCATCCGCGCGGCAAGGCGACCATCCAGGCCCTACCCCTGTCGGCCCAACGCAGCATCAGCCGGCACCCGGCACACGACTGTCGGTCGAGGCTCGCAGCTCAGGTTGCTGCCGTTCCACCCTCCCAGCCTCGAACATCACGGCCAGCAGCAGCAGAGGCGCGTAAGCCAGCAACATCCCCCAGCCCCCGTCCAGGCCACCCCAGCCGACCCACAAGGCGATAGGCAGCAGCCAGCCCAAGTTCAGCGCCATCACCCCCAGGGTGACCGGCCAGTGTCGGCCATAGCGGCGCGACGCGTACTGGTAGGCATGACTGCGATGCGCCTCGTAGACCCGCTCACCACACAGCAGACGGCGCAGCAGGGTGAAGGTGGCGTCGACCACGAATACGCCCAGCAGAATCGCCCAACTCCACAGCAACTGGGGAGCCACCCAGGCCGCCTGCAACGACAACGCGCCGAGGGTAATTCCGAGAAAGCCGCTGCCGGCATCCCCCATGAAGATCCGCGCCAGCGGAAAGTTCCAGACCAGGAAACCAGTCACAGCAGCCGCCAGCAGCGCAGGCACGGCAACCGCCTGCCACTCGCCCAGCAAAGCATAGAGCAGCGCCCCACTGGCACAGACGCAGATGGCCTCGACGCTGGCGATCCCATCAATGCCGTCCATGAAATTGTAGAGGTTCAGCATCCAGACTAGGAAAACCAGCGCCAGGAGCGCCCCATCCCAGCCTAGCTCGAGGTCGACACCAAAGAGGCTCAACGGCGGCAGGCCGCCGAGCCAGGACACGATCCACAGCGCGGCGAAAAAATGCCCGAGCAGGCGCCAGCGCGCGGCGATGTGGCCATGATCATCGAGGAAACCCAGCAGCGCGACGCCGGCCCCGCCACCGAGGATGGCCCAGGCCAGCGCCCAGTCAACCCCGCCGCTAGCGGCCAACCAAAGCAAGGCCAGCAGAAAGCTCGCCACTATCGCCACCCCGCCGCCACGGGGCGTCGGCACGCGGTGCGAACTGCGAGCATTGGGGATGTCCATGAGACTGCGAGACAGCGCATAGCGGCGCAGGGCACCGGTCAGGGCAAAGGACAGGCCGGCTACGACCGACAAAAGCACCCAGTAATTCATTCAGCGATGTTCCAGAAAATAACGAGCCGTCTTGTAAAGAGCCGCATCCACATTCACCGGCGGCGTCCAGCCGAGCAGATGTCGGGTCTTCTCAATATCTACCTGCAGCGACCCACAGAGGCGCTGCGCCATATCCGACCTCCCGAGCAGACGCGCCCCCCTCTCGAGCCATGCCTCTGGCACAGGCAGCAGGCGCGCAGGCCGGTCCAGCGCAGCCCCCAGACGCTGCAGCAACTCGGTAGTCGACAGGTCCTCACCATCACTGGCCAAGAACACTTGGTTGGCGGCAGCAGGATGCTCCAGGCAGGTCATGGTCAAGTCCACCAGATTATCCAGCGCTAGCAGACTGCGCTTGTTGTGCACAGCCCCCAAGGGCAACGGAATGCCCTTGGCCAGCCAGTGCATCATACTGCGAAAATTGGCCTTGACTTCTGGCCCATAGATCAGCACCGGACGAATGATCACCACCTCCATTCTGGTTTTCGCGGCCAGGGCCATCAATCCCTGCTCAGCCTCAAGCTTGGAAATACCATAAGGGTCGAGCGGTGCCGGCACGTCATCCGCCGAAAAAGGCCGGTCAAATTCGGTAGTCTCTCCGTTGACTTTGATCGAACTGATGAATACAAAGCGCCGGACACCTGTCTCGGCCGCTTGCGTCGCGAGGCGCAGTGTCCCCTCCGCATTCACGCGCCTATACTCAGCAAGAGGATCGGCGCCCTGTTCGTGCATGACATGGACCCGTGCGGCCGCATGTATCACGACCTCGACGCCATTCAAGGCCGACAACCAATCAGTTTCGGCATGCATATCCGCAATAAAAAAACAAGGCTCAGCTACCGTTCCGACACTGGTCTTGTGCACCACCGCAATGCAGGAATGCCCCCGGCGCTGCAGGTCACGAAGAAGATAGCGACCAACGAAGCCTGAGGCCCCAGTCAGCAAAACGTGCATATGCACCACATCGAACTTGAATGAGCACACAGATTCAACTGTAGAGCCGACGGGGTGATACGACAGCCCGCTACCAACGCCCCAACATAATTGGCGAGAGCATTCATGCCCGACACTACTCGTCGAGATAGGAAAGGATCCGCTTCACCGCCACTGGCAAGTCCTCTCTGAGCGTATCGATGTGGACATGAGGGCTCACCGGCGACTCATAAGCCGAGTCGATCCCAGTGAAGTTCCTGATCAGCCCCGCCCGCGCCTTGCCGTACAACCCCTTTGGATCACGGCGCTCGCACTCGGCCAAAGGCGTGTCAACAAAGACCTCGATGAACGCCCCCTCGCCAATCACCTCTCGAGCCAATGCACGGTCGCGCCGAAACGGGGAAATGAACGCGGTGATCACGATCAGCCCGGCATCCACGAACAATCGCGCCACCTCGGCGACTCGACGGATATTTTCCTCGCGGTCGGCATCGCTGAAACCCAGATCGCGACACAACCCCATGCGCACATTGTCTCCGTCGAGCAGGTAGGTGTGCCGCCCCCGCTCGACCAGCGCCTGTTCGAGAGCATTGGCAATGGTCGACTTGCCGGCACCGCTCAGACCGGTCAGCCAGATGGCGACCGGCTTCTGCTTTTTCACTTTCGCACGCGTCGCGGCATCCACGACGACCGCCTGAGGCACCAGATTCGAGTTCACGATTTCAATACCCAATCAAAAGTCCTGTTCGACATAAGCCACCCGCATGACCTCTTCGATACTGGTCAAGCCCTTGCTGGCCTTGATCAGCCCGTCCTCGAGCAGACTCCGATGCCCCTGGCTCTTGATCAGAACCTTCATTTCCTGCAGGGGCGCCTGTCGGTTCACCAACTGCTGCAAAGGTCCGCTCAAGGGCACCAACTCATATATCCCCATCCGCCCACGGTAGCCGGTGTGGTGACAACGCGCACAACCGCGTGCACGTTTCCAGCGCCCCACGGCCACGGAGCGCCCCAATGCCTCCCAGGCGGCCGGCAACACCGGTGCTTCGTCCGCCTCGGCACAATGCTCGCACAATTTGCGCACCAGCCGCTGCGCCTGCACCCCTCGTACCGAGGCTGCCACCAGGAAAGGCTCCAGCCCCATGTCCACCAGACGGGTAAAGGCTGACGCGGCATCGTTGGTGTGCAGGGTCGACAGCACCAGGTGACCGGTCAGCGCCGACTGGATGGCGATCTGGGCGGTATCCAGGTCGCGGATCTCGCCGATCATGATGGTGTCCGGATCCTGACGGAGGATCGCCCGCAGCGCTCGGGAGAAGGTGTAGCCAATCTCCGCATGAGCCTGGATCTGCGTCACGCCCGGCACCTGATACTCCACAGGGTCCTCCACCGTGATGATCTTGTTGCTACCGTCGCGCATCTCCTCCAGCGCGGCATACAGAGTCGTCGACTTGCCCGAGCCGGTAGGACCGGTCACCAGCACGATACCATTGGGGAAGGTCAGCCACTGGCGCAGCATGTCCAGGTGGTCGGGCTCGAATCCCAGCCCCTGCAGGGACAGCGCACCACGACTTTTCGGCAGCAGACGCATCACAATCGACTCGCCGAACACCCCGGGGGCGGTAGATACCCGGATATCCATATCCTTGCCACTCAGCCGCATCGTGATCCGCCCGTCCTGGGGCAGACGCTTCTCGGCGATATCCAGCCCGGCGATCAGCTTGATCCGCGAGCCGATGGCCGGATAGCGCTCGTAGGGCTGCACCATCCGCGTATGCAGCACGCCATCTACCCGCATGCGCACCGTGAACCGGGTTTCCTCCGGCTCGACGTGGATATCCGAAGCTCCCGTATCGACAGCCTGAGCCAGCAGATTGTTCACCAGCTCGACGACCGGCGCCTCTTCGATCAGGCTCTTGAGCGTCTGACTGTCGTCGCGAAACAGATCGGACACGGCGCTTTCCCGCCGCACCTGGTCCAGCAGATTGTCGAGGTCCTGGGTCCGTGCCAGGTAGCGTCGCTGCGGCCGCCCGGGAAAGGTGTAATCGAGCAGGTCAGCGAGCCGTGAATCATGCGTATCACGGGCCAGCACCTGCAACTCATCCGACTCGTCCCAAAGCAGGACATTGTTGTCCAGCAGCCAGTCGAGTCGCAGCGGCAGCGCCGCCATGAAGGCATACACGGTCGCCGGAGCCGGCATGTCGGTGTCAGCCATCAGTGGCAACCCCAGGTGCTCGCACAGCACCCCCAGCAAAGCATCCTCGGAAAGCGCGCCCATGCGAACGAAAATGGAGCCGAGTCGACCTCCGGCCTGCTGCTGCAGACCCAAGGCACGCTGCACATCGTCCTCGCTGACCAGCCCCGCCCTGACCAGACGCTCACCCAACCTCATCGCACCCCCCCCGGAACACCGCTGGAAAGAACAGCCCCGAAGCCCGGGACAGCAAGCCGGGCATTCTATCCGCCGCACTCCGTCCATCACCAGACGATCCACACCGCCCAAACCGACCGCAATCCCTTACAATGCTGCGCCAAGCCCCCGCCGAGCTCCAGCGCAGGTATCCGCAACCGATGAAATTCGCCTACGACGGCTTCGACGCCCAGGGACAGCGGCAAACCGGCCTGCTGGAGGCCGCCAGCCGCATCGAAGCGCTGCGCGAACTGCAGGCCAAGAACATCACCCCAGTCGAACTCGATGCACAGGAAGACCGCCGCAAGCCCGGCCCGTTCACTCCACGCTTGACCCAGCAGCACATTACCCAAGCCCTGCATGAGCTTACCCGGCTGATCGAGTCCGACGTGTCCATCGCCGAATCCATCGAGGCCATGGCCGATGCCGGCCACCATGAAAAGATCGATCACGCCTTCGTCGGCATCGCCCGCGCCCTGCAGCACGGCGAATCCTTTTCTGCCGCCCTCGCCAACTGCGGCCTGCCCCTGCCCGGCTACCTGCTGCACCTGGTCAAGGCCGGCGAACTCACCGGCGACCTGGCCGGCGCCCTCAAGCGCGCCCAGGAGAAGATGGAGTACGACCAGCGTACCGCCAACGAGCTGCGCAACGCCCTGACCTACCCGGCCATCCTCGTCTTCTCCGGCCTTGCCGCCGTGCTGCTGATGTTCATCGTCGTCGTCCCCAAGTTCAGCGGCATGCTCGGCAAGAACGCCACCGAGCTCCCCTGGCTGGCCACCGCCGTCCTGACCGGCGGCACCTGGTTCAACGCCAACTGGGAGTTGCTGCTGGCCGGACTGGCCGCAGCCACCATTGCCGGCGCCAGCGCCCTGCGCCAGCCGCGGCTCCGCGCCCGCCTGACCGACTGGCTGTCGCGCCTGCCCGTCATCGGCCACTGGCTGAACGAAACCGACATGGCCAGTTGGTCCTACACCCTCTCCGCCATGCTCGCCTGCAGGGTCGAGCTGCTCTCCGCCCTCGAGCTGTCCGCCCACTCCATGCGCATCCCCCGCAGGCGGACCGCGATGCAGGAAGTCATCCGCCTGGTCCGCTCCGGCAAGAGCCTCTCCGGCGCCCTTGCCGAGACCCACACGCTGAACCGCACCGGCATCAACCTGGTCAGAGTGGGCGAGCGCACCGGACGCGCGGCGGAAATGCTCGCCTCGCTGGCCAGCCTCTACGAAGACAACAGCAAGAATAGGATGAAGAAACTGCTGGCCCTGATCGAGCCTCTCGCCATCCTGCTGATCGGCTCGGGCATCGGCGTTATCATCCTCGGCATCATCCTGGCGATCACCAGCGTCAACGACATCGCCATCTAACCCACCGGAAACCGAAAACCGATGAAACTGCTCACCCTCCACCGTGCCGACCGCCACAAGGGCTTCACCCTGATCGAACTGCTCGTCGTCCTGGTCATCCTCGGCATGCTGGCCGGCCTGGTCGGCCCGCGCCTGTTCTCCAACGTCGACAAATCCAAGGTCAAGACCGCCGACACTCAGGTCAAGATGCTGCGCGGCTCCTTGCAGACCTACCGCCTCGATGTGGGCAGCTACCCGAAGACCGAACAGGGCCTGGCCGCCCTGCAGAACAACCCGGACGACGTGCAGGGCTGGCAAGGCCCCTACCTCGAGGACGAACTGCCCAAGGACCCTTGGGGCAACCCCTACCAGTACAAGAGCCCGGCCAACAACCTGCAGGGCTTCGCCCTCTACTCCCACGGTGCCGATGGCAAGCCCGGCGGTGACGGCCTGGATGCCGACGTAGGCATCCTGGAGAAGTGATGCGCCGGCAGCGCGCCTTCACCCTTCTCGAACTGCTGGTCGTGCTCGGCCTGATCGGCCTGGTGGCCGGCATGGTCGCCCCGCGCTTCATCGACCTGGGCGAGCGCCTGTCCCTCAAGAACCAGCTGCTCGAAGTGCGCCAAAAGATCAATGGCTTGCCGCTGCGCGCCCTGCGTGGCGACGGGCCGCTGCGCATCGACGCGCAAGGTGCGCCACTCGAGCTGCCCCCCGGCTGGCGGCTGCGCGCCGAGCCGGCCATCGTCTACCAGAGCAACGGCAGCTGTCTGGGCGGGCAGCTCGAGGTCTGGCAAGGCGACAGCCGCCGGCAGGAAGTCCAGCTGCAGCCGCCCTTCTGCCAGTGGTCGCCCTGAGATGCTGCCCCCACCCGCGCACCGGCCGCAGGCCCATGTGCAACAGGGTTTTTCCCTGCTCGAAGCCATGGTCGCTCTGGTCATCCTCGCCGGCACCTGCATGGCCCTGTTCGCTTGGATCAACACCAGCCTGACCCAGCTGCAGCGCGCCGAACTCTACGTCGAGGCCGGCCCGGCCATCGCCAGCGCCGCCCAGTACCTGAAAACCGTCGACCTCGCCCAGCGCCCCAGCGGCACCTTCGACTCCGGCGCCATCAGCGTCGACTGGCAGGCCCAGGCGATCGAAAGCGGCATCACCCGCGCCCCCGCCCATGGCAGCAGCAACTTCCTGCTCTCGCTCTACGACGTCAGACTGAGCGCGCGCTCGGCCACGCGCAGCCTGCCGCCGCTTCACACCCGCGTCGTCAACTACCGGCTCAAGCCCAACCTGCCCGATCCCAGCAATGGCCTCTGAATCGCACACCTTCACCCGTCAGCGCGGCATGACCCTGCTCGAGCTGCTGGTCACCATGACCCTGATCGCCCTAGTCGCCAGCCTGCTCGTGCAAGGCTTCGGCAATGCCCTAGGCACCTACGAGCGCGTCCAGCGCAAGCAGAGCCTGGGCATGCCGCTAGAGCTCGGCTACCGCTGGTTCAACGAAACCCTCTCCGGAACCCAGGCCGAACTCGATCGCTCCCGCCAGTTCCACGGCGATGCGCAGAGCCTGAGCGGCACTACCCACCGCCCCCTGCTCGGCACCTCCGGCCAGGCCAGCTTCTTCGCCTGGCGGCTGGACAGCGCCGACGACGGCAGCCTGCAACTGCGCTACAGCCAGCCCGACCAGCTCGACTGGCTCATCGCCAGCTGGCCGCCAGGCAGCCAGGGGCGCTTTGTCTATCGCTCGCTGCAAGGCGCGCCTGTCGACCACTGGCCGGACATCGAGCCCGCGCAGGCGGATGGCCGCATCCCCGGCGCCATCCTGCTGGAAGTCACCCCGCCCGGCGCCCCGCCGTTGCGCTGGTACGCCAACCTGCCCGGCCGCCCCTTCCCGCGCCCCGACTACCGGGATCTCTGATGAAACAGAAAGGCTTCGCCCTGATCGCTGTGCTCGGCCTGCTGGTGGTCCTGTCGCTGGTCGCCGCCTTCATCGCCGACTACGCCGAACAGCGCCTGGAGCAGACCCACCAGCTGCGCCAGCGCCTGCAGGGCCAGCTCGACAGCCAGGCGACGCTTGCCACCCTGCTGCACCTGGTCGCCACCCGCCCGCTGGTGCAAAACGCCTTCCTGCTGCAGCCCCCGCCGGCCGACGAACCGAACGACAGCTTCGACCCCTTCCGCACCACCGCCCCCGCGTTCGACATCGCCAGCCTGCCGCACCTGCGCGTCGACGGCCAGCGCTACCACGGGCTCGGCACCAGCGTCTTCGCCCTGCAGGACGAAGGCTCGCTGCTCAGCCTGCTCGACCCCGACCGGCAGCGCTGGAGCAACCTGTTCCAGCAGCACGATCTCGGCCCCCGGCAGGCCGAACGCTTCCTCGACCAGCTCCTCGACTACACCGACCAGGACGACCTGCGCCGACTCAACGGCGCGGTCTCCAGCGACTATGCCAGCGCCGGCCTGCCCCCCCCCCCACAGCGCCTGATGATCAGCCCCGGTCAGGTCTTCAACCTGCTCGACGCCCCGGACCTACAGGACCAGCTGTACGCCATACTGCCGCTGGTCACCACCCGCAGCGGCCAGCTGCACAACCTCAATACCGCCCCTCTGGTCGTGCTGCAGACCATCCCCGGACTCGACCCGCCGCTGGCCGAGGCGATAGTCGCCGAGCGGCAGAAAAGGCCCTTCGCCGACCTCGCCGACGCCAACCAACGTCTTGGCCGCATCATCCCCCTTGACCCCCTTGCCGTTCCCAGCCATGCCTCGCCTTTCCTGCGCATCCAGCTGTGGGAGGACCGCCAGTCGTGCAGACAGCCGATATGGCTTGGGCTATCATCCACGCCCTCCTCCCGACTGACCCCCTGGGAAATTGACTACTTCTTCACCCTCGACCACGAGCAGCCTTGTCGCGCGCCTCAACAGGTGGCTTTCCCGCCGCTGTTCCAGCCAGCAATGGATGGTTGACCGCCAGCAGATCCGGCAGCAGCCCTACCCGGGGCTGCGCCCGCGACTGCTCCTGTCCCGTGATCTGTGCCTGCACTTCAGTCTGGATTTCGACAGGATCCCCGCGGGCAAACGTCCCCAGGCGCTGCAGCAGCAACTGCCGCTGCTGAGCCCCTTCGCGGAACCGGGCCACTACGTTGCCTGGCAGGGCGGTCGCGCCCAGCTGTGGCTCTGGGACCAGGCCGCCCTCGCTGCTCGCCTGCCCGAGGCCGCCCGCTGCAGCGTGCTGCCTGACTCCGCCCTGAGCCTGACCGCCCCACTGGACGAGGGCGAGCGCTGGGTCGCCGGCCTGCACGGCAGCGAGTGGCAGCGCTGGCGCGGCGCTCTGCTGCAGGACAGCCGCTGGCAGCCTGCCGCGCCGCTGGGAGAGCCTCCTCAGTCACTCGACCTCACCCAGCGCAGCCCCCTGCAGGCAGTCGATCACCTGCTGCTTCAACAGCTCGGCTTGGGCGCCAGCGCTGCTTTGCTGCTCGCCGCCCTGCTGCTGCAGGGTGGCGCCTGGCTCGACCTGTACCGCCAGCACGCCAGCTTGCAGGAGGAATTCTCCAGCCTTGAGGACGGCAACCAGCTGCAGGCCCAGGCGCGGCGCCGCGCCCAGCAGGCTCGCCAGCTCTGGCAGGCCCGCCAGGCCCTGCTCGGCAACCGCCAGAGCGAGCTGATCGCTAGGCTCGGCCAGGACCTGCCCGACACCGCCGGCCGCTGGCAACGTTACGACTACCAGCCGGGGCGCTTGCAGCTCTTCCTGCACGACCCCAGCCCCGACCCACGCGACTACGTCAGGCGCCTCGACGCAACCGGACTGCTCGGCGACCTGCAGGTCCAGCCCGAGCCGCGCAACGACATGGTCACCCTCCAAGCCACTCCTCTCGACAGGAGCGCCCGATGAAGGACTGGTGGCAACAAGAGTGGGCCAGGACCCGGTCCCAGCTGCAGGCCAACCCGCGCCTGCGCTTGGGCGTACTCGCCATCCCGCTGATCGGCCTGCTCTACCTCAACCTGCTGCTCGCCGATGGCCGCGCCAGCCAGCGCGCCGCCATCGACGAACTCCAGCAGGAACTCCTCGACGCCCGCCAGTTGGCCAGCCAGACGCAGTGGCTCGAACGCCTCGACGAGGCCCGCAGCCGCCTCGACGCACAGCGCGCGCGCCACTTCGGCAAGGCCGACAGCGAAGCCTTCGCCCGCGCCGACATCCAGGCCAGTGCCAAGGCCCTGCTCGACGCCCAGCGCCTGCCGCAGATCCGCATCGAGGTCTCCACCGCCGGCAAGCCCGAGCCGCAGACCCAACTGATCCCGCTACAGCTGCGCCTGGCCGGCAACGCCCAGGGCGAACAGCTGTTCGGGCTGATCGCCGCCTTGGAAAGCGGCAGCCCCGGCTACCGCATCGACAACCTCAACGTCCAGGCACAGCGCGGCGAACACCTGTCCTTCTCGCTGATCGCCAGCGTCTGGTACAGCCCCTGGAGTGCACAATGAAGCCCCGCCCCGCGCTCCTCGCCACCCTCGCCCTGCTCCTCGGTCTGCCTCTGCTCGGCTACCTGTGGCCGCTGCCCGCCGCAGAGTCGCTGCCGACCGACGAGCAAAGCTGGAGCTGGCCGAGCGACGCCGACGCGCCGACGCCGACGCCCCCCCCACCGCGGCTGGCCAGCTTCTGGCCCGGCCAGCGCCCCGCCAGCACCGAGAGCGCCGCCGCCAACGAAGCCGCCACCGCGGGTGCGCCTCGCGCCTGGAGCCTGATCGGCGTGATCCGCCAGGGCCGCCAGCTCAGCGCGCTGGTCCAGGACCCGCAGGGCGACATCCTGACCCTCAGGCCCGGCGACGCCCTCGATGCGCAGCGCCGGGTCGAACGCATCGAGCCGACCCGTCTGCACTGGCGCAGCGCGACCGCCGACACCGGCCACCTGCCGCTCTACCCCGAACCCGAGGCCGCCCCGCCGACCACCCCGTAGGCCGCCGCCACGACCGAGACCCTAGAATGACCCGTCGTACCCGCCCCCTGCCGCCCCTGCGCACGCCCGGCCTGCTCGCCCTGAGCCTGCTGCTAGCCGGCTGCGCCATCGACCCCAACCCCACCCCGCTGCCCGGCCCGCTGCGCCCTCCGCTGCAGCCGCAGCAGTACGACAGCAAGCTGCAGGCGGAAACCGCCCGGGACGAGCAGGCCCGCAAGGCTGGGCGCTTCCAGATGACGCCAGGCCAGCACGTCCAGGGGCCCACCTATGTCGCCGGCGGCGCCGACGAACTCGGCCAGGACCTGAGCGGCGAGCCGATCAGCCTCAACCTCAACAACTTCCCGCTGCCGGCCTTCATCAACGAGGTGTTCGGCAACCGCCTCGGGCTGTCCTTCAGCATCAGCCCGGAGCTGCAGACCAAGGCCGACCTGGTCTCCCTGCGCCTGAGCGAACCGCAGCCACCGGCCAGCCTGTTCGCCACCGCGCGCTTCGTCCTCGCCGACTACGGCGTGGCGCTCAGCGAGCGCGACGGCGTGCTGTTCTTCCAGGTCGCTGGCAACACCGCCAACGACACCCTGCCGCTGCTGGTCAGCGGCAACGCACTGCCCGACGTGCCCATGTCGCACCGCCCGGTGTTCCAGCAGGTGCCCATGCGGGTGGTGCACGCCGATAGCATGGTCAACTGGCTCAAGGACATGTTCACCGGCAGCAGCCTGCAGCTCAGCAGTGACCCGCTTCGTAACACTGTGATGCTGCGCGGCCCGGTCGACCTAGTGCGCCAGGCCGGCGAGGCCATCGATCTGTTCGACCAGCCGGCCCTCAAGGGCAGCTACAGCATGGCCGTCAGCCCGATCTACTCCGACACCGAGGCCCTCGGCAGCGCGCTGGTCAAGGTGCTCCAGGCCGAAGGCTACGACGTCTCGGAAAACCCGCCGCTGGGCGGCGTCACCGTGCTCAAGCTCAAGGAGCTGCAGCGCCTGGTGGTGTTCGCCGCCGACCCGTCGATCCTCTCCGCCGCCCGCCAGTGGGTCGAGCTGCTCGACCGCCAGAGCCAGGAGCAGGTGGAAAGCGGCCTGTTCGTCTACCAGGTGCGCAACACCCAGGCCGCGGCCATCGCCAGCCTGCTCGGCGCCCTCGGCTACAGCGCCAGCATCCCCCCTGCCGGTGCCAGCACCAGCAACACCGTCAGCCCCACCGGCGCGCCCGGCGGCAACCTCGCCAACGGCTACGCCATGGGCAGCGGCGCCGGCGGCGCGGGCAGCAGCAACGGCGGCAACGGCGGCGGCGCCGCACGGCAGATCCAGGGCAATCCCGAGCAGGGCAGCGTGGTGGTCGACGCCAACCGCAACGCCATCATCTACAAGGGCAGCGGCCAGGAGTGGCTCAAGCTGCGCCCGCTGCTGGAGGAGCTGGACCGCCCGGTGCCCTCGGTGATGATCGACGTACTGCTCGCCGAGGTGAACCTCAACGACAAGGAAGGCCTCGGCGTCGACTGGCAGAACATCAGCGCCGGCCTCGGCAGCAAGACGCTGCTGCTCAGCACCGCCAACGGCATCGGCTCCAGCGGCCTGAACATCAGCGCCCTCAACAGCGCCGGGGAGACCAAGGCGACCCTCAACGCCTTCTACGACAACAAGCAGGCGGTGATCCGCTCCAGCCCCAAGCTGATGGTGCGCAGCGGCGAGCAGGCGCTGATCGAGGTCGGCAACGAGATCCCGGTGGTCACCGGCACCACCCAGTCCACCGACACCGCCAACGCCCCCATCACCCAGACCGTGCAGTACCGCAAGACCGGCGTGCTGCTCAGCATCAAGCCCACCGTGCAGGCCAGCGGCGTGGTCGACCTGCAGATCAGCCAGGAGCTCTCCGAGAGCACCGACACCTCCACCGGCGACAGCCTCACCCCGATCATCAACAACCGCCGGGTGGAGACCGCCCTGACCCTGCGCGACGGCGGCTCGGTGATGCTCGCCGGCCTGATCAGCAGCAACAAGGGCAAGGGCGACAACGGCGTGCCGCTGCTCGGCGACATCCCCTGGCTGGGCAGCCTGTTCAAGTCGCAGAGCAACAGCGAGACGCGCACCGAGCTGATCGTGATGATCATCCCCTACGTGATCCGCGACTTCGACGAAGCCCAGCGCCTGAGCAACAGCTACCGCCAGCGCCTGCCGCTCAACGACAGCCCGAGCCTGGAGCGCCGCGGCTTCCACCGCCTGCCCGAGGCCCCCGACGCCAGCCTGCCGGCACCGACCAGCTCGCCCGAAGCCTGACAGCGTCTTGTCTTGATCCTGTAACACTCAACCAGTCAAGCCCGCAAACATCAGAAAGCAGGCAGCAGCCTGTCCGCCCCCCCCCCGGGGGAGAGGCGGCCTAGGCTGCGGCAATTTAGCCCCTCTCCAACTGTCCGACAAACGGCAAATCCCGCCATCTTCCCCCTGGCACCACAAAGCCGCAGCAACCGGCTTCTTCGGAAAAATCCCCCGAAATTTAGCCAAAAAGCGCTACTCCTCCGGCGATCTTTCCCTTCGCCATCGATAGAGCCATCGCTCACCGCCTGTCTAGTTTCCAATCATCATTCTTGATTTTTTAGGAAAATCCACTCGTCGGCCAAATCAAAAAACCGACGAAAGGGTTGAACTTTCATAGCGGCTCGATAATATCGCTCCCGGCTATCTCCTAACCGAGACCCGCCTGCTGCCAGCCGCCCGCTCCTCCCGGAAAGGAGCGAGCCCCCGCAAGCAGCAGGTGCAAAGGACCCACCTGATCCCTTCAGGTCAAACATGTTTACTTGGAGTTACTCTTCATGATGAAGAAATCCCTGCTGGCCTTGGCTGTCACTGCCCTGAGCGCCAATGCATTTGCCGTCAACCTGGACGACAACACCGGCGTTACCACCTACGCCAAGGAAATTACCGTAGTTAGCACCGGCAGCACTCTGGCAGGTGCATCTGCTTCTGTAAAAGCTGGCTTCGCTCTGGCTACCGATGGCTATGTGCGCTTCGAACTGAGCAACGGCGCCAAATTCAAGACCATCACTGGCCTGGTAAGCGTCCCGGCCACCTCTACTTACTCGGTGGCAGCTGGTGGCGTAGGTCAAAACTTTGTCATTTTCCGCACCAATGGCAACGGTGTTGCTATCGACGACGTGCTGAACCTGACCGCCACCTATGACGTGGTCAACAAAGAAGCCGTAGGCATTTCCTACAGCCTCTATGAAACTGCGGCCAACGCAGTCGCCAAGACTGGCGCTCTGGCCACCAAGAGCGGCACCCTGCTGAACTTCGCCTCCGCCCTGGCAGTCAGCGCTGTTGATGCCAACCCGTGGCAGATCGATGCCATTTCCTCGGAAAGCAAGCAGTTTGCCTCCTTCCCGGCCGGCAAAACCACTCCTCTGCTGAGCCTTAGCGTTGGCGATGCCGCTGGCAACCAGCTTAATGCTCTCGGTACAGCAGACGTAACTGCTGCCGCTGTACTAGCAGCCACCTCCAAGTGGAGTCTGTCCGGCAACTTCAGTGCTGTTGCTACCAACGGCCTCGTCGCCGGCGCAACCCCCTTTGTCCTGGCTGCCGACAAGCAGTCTGCTGAACTGGTCAACGCTACCGGCCTCGTCAGCTACACTGTGACTGGCGCTGACGAAATCGCTGAAACCTCCATCTCTGCCACCTTCACCCCGGTCGCCAACGCTGGCTACGAAGTTTCCCCGGTCAGCTTCGCCAACGTAACCGAGCTGGAAAAGAACGGCACCACTCGTGACATCGATCTGGCTCTGAAGCCGGGCGGTGCCTACAGCAACTTCGTCCGCATCAGCAACAAGGACACCATCTCGGGTGCCTTCTTCATCAAGGTGATTAATGATGAAGGCCAATCGGTTAGCTTCCCCCTGAGTGATGTAGCTGGTCAGCCGGCCACTCTGGCCGCCGGCGCCTCCACTACTCAGATGTCCATTCAGTCGATTTTCGACGCCGCTGCTGCCAAGGGCCTGGCCCTGTCCGGCGAAGGCAAGCTGCGCCTGGAAGTGACCGGCCAGACCAACGATCTGGACGTCCAGACCTACACCGTCGCCAAAGACGGCAACAGCTTCGCCACCTTCTAAGCCTCGCTTGAAAGCGGTTTAGCTATAAAGAAAGGGCAGCCTACGGGCTGCCCTTTTTCATTGCCGCGGTTGCTGGTGGGGCAGCGGCAAACAGCACGCGCCCTTGCCGGTACAATGTCCTTACAATGCCCCATCCAGAAAGACCGCCCATCCCTCCAGCACCTCCGACCCGCGCCTCATGCCCAGCACAATCCCCAAACAAAGCCTCCCCGCCGCCGACGGCATCCGTGGCCTGGCCTGCCTGATCGTGTTGCTGATGCATGGCATCAGCTTCTGCTGGCCCGCGGCCTTTCCCCTGCTGCGCGGTGGCGGCAAGTACGGCGTCTGGCTGTTCTTCGTGCTCAGCGCCTTCCTGCTCACCCTGCGCCTGCAGCAGCGCGGCTTCAGCGCCGCCAGCCTGCTCGACTATGCCCTCGGCCGCAGCCTGCGCATCCTGCCGCTGTTCGCCTGCGCCTGCCTGCTGTATTACGGGTTCGGCCTGGGCATCCAGGACCACGAGCAGTTGCGGGCCGCACTGAGCTTCCAGCAGGGCTTCATCCACCTGTGGACCATTCCGGTGGAGTTCAAGTTCTACCTGCTGCTGCCGCCGCTGGCCTGGGCCGGGTTGTGGCTGCAGCGCCACTGGGGCGATGCCACCCTGCTGGCGACGGGCATGCTTTTCCTCGCCGCCCAGCAGGCCGCCTGGCCCTACTGGCTGACGCCGGAAAGCGCGCCGGATACCCGCTGGTATCTGCCGTCCTTCCTATTCGGCATCCTCGCCGCCCTGCTGCTGCCGCGCATCCGCCAGCTGCCGCGCACGCGCCTGGCCACGCCCTTCGCGCTGCTGACCCTGCTCGCCCTGCTGTTCGCCTTGCCCGGCAGCCGCATGTGGCTGTTCGCCACGCCCCTGAGCGGCGACCTGCTGGACAAGCACCTCTACCTCGGCCTGCTCTGGGCGCTGTTCCTCGCCCTGCTTGTGGATGGCCACGGCCTCGCCGGCCGCCTGCTGTGCAGCCGGCCGCTGGCCCTCCTCGGCGCCATCAGCTACTCCGCCTACCTCTTCCATCTGCTGGTCATGCTGCCGCTCGCCGAGCGCTGGCCCGGAAACCCCACGGCCTTCGTCGCCGCTATCGCGCTTTCGGTGCTCGCCGGTGCCGCCGGCTACCTGCTGGTCGAGAGCCCGCTGGAACGGCTGCGCCGCACTCTGATACGGGCCACACAGGCACAGGCTGCGGCCATAAAAAAGCCCGACAGCATCAACTGACGGGCTCTTGAAAGGTGCAACGGTAGTGCTGCAGCTCAGCGCCAATGGACCTCAGCTTGTGAGCCTCTCACGCAGTGCCTTGATTCGCTGTTCGCAGCGCTGGAAGGCTTCGCTGGCGACGAGCTTTTGCCGCGCCTCCGCATCGCTGATAGCGAGCGTGTGGGAGACATCGCCGACCCTGTGGATATAATCACCGATGAACAGGTCGTGGCGCAGCGAAGCCCAGTCTGTATCGCGACGGTTGAACAGTTGCAGGGTCAGGTAGTAGTCCTCCATGTACTTCATGTCGTCGAAGTGCACCAGCGAACTCAGGTCGATCCGCTGCAGATCGAGCATGAAGCTGTGCAGCGGCGCATGGTTGCAGCGCACGAACTCCTCGTAGCTGTGCCCGTAGTCGTAGACCCGGTCGCGCCTGAGCAGCAGCCCGGTTTCGGCGTCCACCGCGGTGGAGTAGACGCGGGCGAAGGTGGCGTTGCTGCCGGTGGCCTTGAGACGGGCGAGCAGGCTGCGGTAGGCGTGCGGGAAGAGCACGTCGTCATAGTCGAGGAAGGCCGCATAGCCGCCGCCTACGGCCTTGAGTCCGTCATTGAGCATTAGGGCACGCAGGTCGGGATTTTCTGCGGTGGAAATGTAACGACGGAGGACCGGCTGGCATCCCTCATCCCACGGCAGGCACTCCAGTTCGTCCTGCAACTGCTCGACGCCTTCGTCGTCCAGGTCCTGCAAGGTCAGGTAGACCTGCACTCGACAGTCACCCTGTGCCAGCAGCGAGAAAATGGCGTTATCGAGTAGCCGGCGCTCTCCCTTACAATGAAAGCGGATGACTGTGGAAACCTTGTCGACAGGCACTGCGCTCAGGTTGCGCAGGTTTCTGCCGATCACGAAGCAACTGGCCTGCGGACAGGCCTTGAAGCCGCTGCTCGGCTGCTTGCCGCGCAACTCCATGATGCTCCGCTGGACATAAGCGATTTCGAAGTTGCGGGTATGGACGCCATGCAGATAGCCGGGGTCGTTGCGCAGTGTGGCGCTGATGTCGAAGCCCGGATGGCGCCGGGCCATTTTCAGCAGCGCCTCGATGGCGCCGTCGGGGAACAGGCAGAGATCGCCGAAAGCCAGGGTGTAATCGGCCTGGACAGCGCTGCCGGCGGCCTCCGTGGCGATGCAGTCGATGCCAGCTTCACCCAGCGCGGCGGAAAGTTCGGCATCGGCAGTGCAGAGCGAGTACGCCCCATGGAGGCCGCTACTGGCAAGACAGCGCAGGAACTTGCGACGCGCCTGAGGTTCGCTCTGCAGGCGCTGGGCGGCAGCATCGCCCAGCTCCAGCGCGATGCGCTGGGCGGGCTGCAGGCGCACCGGCTCGATATCGGCGAAGCGATGCCCACAAAGGGCGCGGCCGATAGCGTTGAGGTAGCCATAACCGAAACGGGTGTCCGGCTCCAGGTGAGCACCTTCCGCCCATTCGTTCCAGGCATTGACCACCACGAAGCGGCGGTCGGCCGGCAGGTTCTCCTCGCTGTAGCGGATCAGCTGCTCCATCCACTCCTGCATCTTTGCCGTGGTGAAGCCATGGAGGGCAAAGGCCTCACTGCCGTAGCGGGCAGTGTTGTCCCAGGTCGGCACCAGGGAGCGGAACAACACATAGTCGTTGTCCAGCGGCTTGCCCATGTAATGATCGGCAACCGCCGGATAGTCGAGCACGCTGCCATTGATAGGCCAGTATGGTCGCAGCCGCTCCTTGATGTTGGGCACAGCGCCACCGGTCCAGTCCTGCAGGACCCGCTCGACGGCGGCATCCATTCCGTAGGCTTGGGGCTTCACCGCCCCGCGGGTCAGGGTAGCGACCACGTAGGGCGCCGGCACGCCGTTGCGCTTGCATTCCTCGCGCCAGATGGCCAGGTAGTCGCCGCAATGCTCCATCGCCGAAGGTCGGTAGACGAACAGCAGCGGACGGCCGTCGACCTTGATGTAGCGCTCATCCTTGAAGAAGGGCATCAGGTAGCGAATGAAGTCGCGGGCATCGTCCTGCGAGTAGACCTGACCGAGAAGAACTTCCTGCTCGTTGCCGTCCCAGCGGCGGGTCCAGTTCTCGTTGGCCCAGCAGAAACTGTAGGGCATGTCGATCTGCGGGTTGGCCAGCAGCATCTGTGCGGGCTTCTCGAGGATGAGTTTCCCGGAAAACCAGTAGTGGTAGAAGATCATCCCGTGTACGCCGGCCTGGCGCATTTGCTCCGCCTGCCGGCCTAGCTGCTCGGGCGAGTCGAGGTGGTAATAGCCGACGTCCTCGTGGGGCACATGCTGCTGGAAGTGCCCCTGGAACAAGGGGTTGGCTGCACGCACCTTGTACCACTCGGTGAAGCCCTTGCCGTGCCACTCGTCGTTTTCCGGGGTCGGGTGAAACTGCGGCAGGTAGTAGGCCAGCACCTTGATGCTGTGGTGGACGATTTCCCCGGAATAGTCGTACTGCTCCTCGTAGTACTCCTGGGGTTCGAGGCTGAGTGCGGGAGACTCGAGCCGGTAGTTACGCCCCGGACAGGGGGTGGTGTAAATGAGGATGAGCCGCTCGAGCGCATGGGCCAGGGTGCCGTCCTCCTCGATCGGTTCGATGGGGAAGTCGCTGAAGGTCAGATCGAGCCGCAGGAACTGGCGCAGTGCGTCGGTTCGCCCCCAGAACATGCTGCCCTGGGGGAACTCGACACAGGGGAAGTCGGCGATGTCGAAATGGCCGAAACGCTGCAGCAGGTCGCGGGCAATTTCCAAATTATCGCTCCAGCCGGCATGCTCACGGGAGAGTCGACGACCTGCCGGATAGACGACCTTGCCATCGCCAGCCAGCAGCTTGAGGATCTGCGCGACGCCGCTGCGGCTACCACAGAGCACGTCCATCAGGTTGCGGAACCAGTCGTTCAGGCTCTGGCAATGGGGGCTTTTCTTGGTGTGGAAATGCCCGATGACATCGTACTGACTCAGGCGATTGCCGAACTGGACGATGAAGGGCGCGATATCCCGCCCGCGGTTGGGGACATTTTCCACCGTCAACTGACGCAGCAACGGTATGCCCTTGCGAAACAGCACCCGACAAGCCTCGATGTCGCGCCCCTCCGGGACCGAGACGAACAGGTCGAACTCAGCGGGAATATTGTTGAGATAAGCAATGCATCCGTCAGCCATGTCCTCGTAGTAGAAATGGAGGTGAACGGCGATCCTGCATGGCGCGACCACAGGGGGCTGCTCCAGGTAGGGATTCAAGTAGTAGGGGACGACGCGGAACAGGCTGTAGAGCAGGTCGTCCTTACCGGACTGCCCAGGGGAATGGCTGACCAAACCACCCGGCACTGCCGGCAACGCCGGCTTCGAACGAGCCGCGACAGTGGCCAAGGCGTGACGTAAACCTTGCCGGCGCGCCACGGAAACGAATTTGCGCAGCAGTTCCGGTCGAGCGACAACCTCGTCCAGCAGAGACCTAAGCCTGGCGCTGCGGGTCCGCTCTATGGCCAGGTGGATCCACTCGCCGCTAGCGGTCTGGATCGCTCGCCGCTCCCGGCGGCCGGCGCGTAGGTAGTGCAGTAGCGGATTGATGCCAGCAAGCCGCACATCGGCATATGTGTCCAGATAGGCCTGGGTGGTGAACAAGGCGGAGGGATTGCGCCCTTCGCGCCAGCCGTACGCCATATAGTGGGACAGGGGGTCGATGCCGGCATCGCGGATATCTGGGTAGGCGCCCAGGTAGGCATCGGCATCGAACAGCCCGCTCTTGACCACCTTGTGGCGCTGATACTCCTCTCGCAGACGACCGACGCCAGCCCGCCTCAAGGTTTGAACCGCCAGAGAACGCAGCAGGTAGCGCAACGAGTTGTAGCGTTGCAGCTTGTCGTTCATATGCTCGACAAGCTGGGCCTGCTGCCGCAGTTCATGCTCGGAGGCCTTGCCCTGTTCATTGCGTTTGGCTAGCTCGTTGCCCAGCCGGTCAACCTCGGCGACATGCTCTGCTAAGGCGCCTTCGAGCTGCTCAACCTGACGCACTTGCCGGATCAGCGTCTCTTCGCAGCTTTCCAGCTGAGCGCCTCGCTCGGCAAGAGCCTGCCCCAGGTCTGCCAGTTGACCGTCCAGAGCACGGATCTGCTCTTCGCGTTGCCCAAGGATTTCGATGTGTCGTGCATTGCTTTCGTCGTAGTGCTGGCTGAGCCGATACAACGCTTGTGGCTTCTCCAGCGAGGCATAGAGCTCATCCAACTGCTTGGCCAAGGCGGCATCGTCGCTGCAGCCGTCCGACACCAACTCCTGGAGCAACTGAGCGAGCACAAGCACATCGGCAGGGGCCGTCGGGTCCAGACACAGGTCTGCCGAGGCGAAGTCGTTGTGCCGCAGCCCTTCTTCGAGGAAATCTTGGCGATACTCCTCGAAAGCTGGGCTATCCGCTACGAACGGCAGGTCAAGTGCCTGGGCGATTCGTGCCAGCTGCTGCGCCGGGTCAATCAACATCAAGTCGTAGTCGACGAACACCCTGGGCCGGCCTTGCGTCTGCCGCATGCAGCCCAGCATATGCTCTAACCAGAGCAGATAGCCTTTCTCCAGAGGAAATCCATCACGTTTGAGCAGGGAGTGCGCCACGCTCATCGGGTTACGACAGGCGATGACATACGCGGTCGAAACATCCAGATGGGCGAATACGTCTTGCCAGAAAGGCAGCAAACGCGGCATGCGCGGATCTTTCAGTCCGAAGCAGTCAATTTCTGAGATTTTCTTCCGCAACAGCTGCGTGGCAGGCAGCTTGAACGCCTCGATTCGAGGCTGGCGCAACTCATCCGCTAAGATCGGCTGCAGGCTATCCCACTTTCGCCCAAGAGCGGCAAGCAATTCATTATTGAATGCAGCAATATCGCCATCTTCCCAAAAGCCTTTTTCGTTTATCCCCTCTTGCGGTTGCAACAGGCGTGTTCCCAGATCGACGCCCAGCACTTTAAGCCCGCGCGTAATGGCGCTGGTTCCGCTGCGATGCATGCCGAGTACGGCAACTATTCTTTTCTGGCTCATGTTCATGGTCAGTTTTCGTACTTTATATTCGAAACGCATCCAAAGTCGACAGTTCCTGTCGAGGTATTGCGCGAAGCGGGTAACACGCGAAACAGATAGGCATCGAGCAACCGGTGCAGGTAAGTTTCGCTGCCGCCACGCGCGCCGGTGACGCCCGCATTGAGGAAGTAAGTGCCGGGATTGAGACTGCACTCGAAGTTGAATTCAACTTCGACACTCGCACCTTCTGCGATATAGGCAATGGCTTCGCCAGTGCTAGGCGAACTCACTGCACCGCCAAGCTCGACCCCAGACAATGTCTTGATCATCATACCGAAACGCACCGCATCGGCAGACTTCGTGAAGTCAACCCGGTATTTATAGCAATAGGTCTGACCACGCTTTAGGCAGTTTACCGGTTTACCTGCCAAGTTGATAATCTGCGGATTGCCGATCTGCGCGCCTTGCGATTCGTAGGCCAGTACGCTTCTGGACTGCATGTGCGGATCATAGAATTCGTCCAGCTCCATAATCTCATCAGCTTCGCCGACCGCAGCGGAAGCAGTTGCCTCGAATCTGGCTGCCTCCGAAGCCAGTGCAGGCAGCCTGCCATTGCCCCCCTCCTGGATCTGCTTGCGTATCGCAGCCACTTTGTCTGCAGTCGCATAGAGCAGCTTCTGATACTGGCCAATAACCGCCTTGGGCATCCCCTCGGTCAGCTTTTCGCCCGAATCCATCAGAATGGCCCGATCACACAATTCCACAACCGTGCCGCCAGCATGCGACACGAACAAAATGGTGGCACCGCTTTTCTTGATCGCTTCGATGCGGGCGAAGCACTTGCGCTGGAACAGCTCGTCGCCCACCGCCAGCGCTTCGTCAACGATGAGAATCTGCGGATCGACATTGATCGCAACAGCAAACGCCAGACGCACCATCATGCCGCTGGAGTAGGTCTTGACCGGCTGGTCAATGAACTCGCCGATTTCGGCGAAGGCTTCGATCTCGGCGAAACGCGCGTCGGTTTCCTCGCGCGACAGGCCGAGCACCGCAGCGTTCATGTAGACGTTTTCCCGCCCGCTGAACTCGGGGTTGAAGCCCGAGCCGAGTTCCAGCAGGGCGGCGATCCGCCCGTGGCTGCGGATCTCGCCGGCTGTCGGGTTGAGGGTGCCACAGATCAGCTGCAGCAGGGTCGACTTGCCGCTGCCGTTGCGCCCGACGATGCCGACGGTCTCACCCTGGCCGATGGTGAAGGAAACGTCGCGCAGCGCCCAGAATTCACGGTAGTACTGGCGGCGGCCCCTGGCCAGCATCTGCAGGAGGCGGTCACGCGGGGTGTCGTAGATGTGGAAGCACTTGCTGAGGCCGGTGACGACGATGGCGTGCTCAGAGGACATCGGCGAACCCCTTGCGCGTTTTCTGGAACCAGGCAAAGCCTGCCCAGCAGATGAGCGCTCCGCCCAGACAGTACAGACCCAGGCGCGGCCAATCTGGAAGATGTCCGAGGAACAGTACTGCTCGCGCTCCTTCGACCGCCGGAGTCAACGGGTTGCCTTCGAGCAGGCCGCGATACTCCTCGGGCAGTGCGGTCAGGGGATAGAAGATCGGCGACATGAACATGAGAACGGAAGTGAGTACACCGATGATCTGCCCGACATCGCGCAGGTAGACTCCCAACGAGGCGAGGAGCCAGGTCACGCCCAGCACGAACAGCAGCAGCGGCAGCAGGATGAGCGGCAGCAACAAGGCCGTGGCCTCCACCTTGCCGAACAGGATCAGACAGGCGATCAGCCAGACGCCGAGGCTGACCAGGAAATGGAACAGTGCCGAACCCAGTGCCACCCAAGGCAGGATTTCCAGCGGGAATACCACTTTCTTGACGTAGTTGACGTTGCCGATGATCAGCCCGGGCGCGCGGTTGACGCACTCGGCGAACAGGTTGAAGACCATCAGGCCGGCGAACAGCATCAGGGCGAACTCGGTCTTCGACTCGCTGCCGACGCTCCAGCGTGCCTTGAACACCACGCTGAACACAAAAGTGTAGATCACCAGCATGAGGATCGGATTGAACAGCGACCAGAGCATGCCCAGGGTCGAGCCGCGGTAGCGCCCCGCCACTTCGCGCCTGATCATCACGCCGATCAGGCCGCGATGGCGCCAGGCGCTGGCGAGCATTTCCCGCGGCGACAGAGAGAACTGCAGCATCAGGCGAAGACCTCGGCGCGTTCCAGCAACTGGCCGAGCTGGTCCTTGGCCGACAGAGTCGGCGCTGCATCGATCGGCCAGGCGATGGCCAGCTGCGGATCGCTCCAGAGGATGCTGCGTTCGTGCTCGGGGGCGTAGTAGTCGGTGGTCTTGTAGAGGAACTCGGCGATTTCCGAGAGCACCACGAAGCCATGGGCGAAGCCTTCCGGTACCCAGAGCTGGCGCTTGTTGTCTGCGCTCAGGTATTCGCCTACCCACTGCCCGAAGGACGGCGAGCCCTTGCGGATGTCCACGGCCACGTCGAACACCTCGCCCTGCACCACCCGCACCAGTTTTCCCTGAGGCTGCTGGATCTGGTAATGCAGTCCCCGCAGTACGCCCTTGACCGAGCGCGAATGGTTGTCCTGGACAAACCGCACGGGGCAACCGATGGACGCCTCGAAGTCTTTGTGGTTGAAACTCTCGAAGAAGAAGCCGCGCTCGTCGCCAAACACCTTGGGTTCGAACAACACGACATCGGGAATGGCCAGGCGTGTCGCTTTCATCAGTAGATGGTCTCCACCAGGATGCGCTTGAGGTATTGACCATAGCCATTCTTGGCCAGGGGGGCGGCAAGGCGCTCGAGCTGTTCGGCGTCAATCCATTGGCGGCGGAAGGCGATCTCCTCGGGGCAGGCGACCTTGAGACCCTGCCGATGCTCCAGGGTGGAGATGAAGTGGCTGGCTTCCAGCAGCGACTCGTGGGTTCCTGTGTCCAGCCAGGCGTAACCGCGGCCCATGATCTCCACCGAGAGCCTGCCCTGCTCCAGATAGAGGCGATTGACGTCGGTGATTTCCAGCTCGCCCCGCACAGAGGGCCTGATGCTCTTGGCGATGGAGACCACATCGTTGTCGTAGAAGTACAGTCCGGTCACAGCATAGTTAGACTTGGGCTGCTGCGGCTTCTCTTCCAGGCTGATCGCCTTGCCTTGGGCATCGAACTCCACCACGCCGTAGCGCTCGGGATCGTGCACGTGGTAGGCGAATACACTTGCGCCCTCCTCCCGCGCCATCGCGCTGTCCAAGAGGCTGTGGAAGTGGTGGCCGTGGAAGATGTTATCGCCCAGCACCAAGGCGGACAGGTCGTTGCCGATGAAGCTCTCACCAATCAGGAAGGCCTGCGCCAGACCGTCCGGTGAAGCCTGCACAGCATAGTTGAGGTTGAGCCCCCACTGGCTGCCGTCGCCCAGCAGCTGCTCGAAGCGCGGGGTATCCTGCGGGGTGGAGATGATCAAGATGTCACGGATACCGGCCAGCATCAGGGTGCTGAGCGGGTAGTAGACCATCGGCTTGTCGTAAACCGGCAGCAGTTGCTTGGAGATGGCCAGGGTGGCGGGGTGCAGTCGGGTGCCGGAACCGCCGGCGAGGATGATGCCTTTACGCTTCATAGAGTTGTTCACAGCTCGGGAGAGCTCAAGGTTGATCTGTGTGTTTCGCCCCTCTTGCTAAGGCGAACAGCTTTATTGGCTTGCCGGGTGAAGGCTGGCAAGCCCTCTCTTACGCACCGGTAGTTATTTCCTGCAGCATGCGTTCGGCGTGGTATTGCCATTCGGGAAGATGGAGGCCGAAGGTGCGCTGCAGCTTGTCGGTATTGAGCCTGGAGTTGGCCGGACGCCTAGCCGGCACAGGGTAGTCGGCCGTGCCGATCGGCAGGATGTTCGCCGCAGCGGTTTTCAGCGGCAGTCCCAACGCCGCCGCCTTGGCGATGACGAACTGCGCATAGCCATGCCAACTGGTTTCTCCCGCAGCGACCAGATGGTAGACGCCACTCGCGCGGGCGGCCAGCCGCTCATCATGTCTCAGGCGCTGCAGCATCAGGGCGGTAACATCGGCGATCAGCTCGGCGCTGGTCGGTGCGCCGATCTGGTCGGCGACCACCCGCAACTCCTCGCGCTCGGTAGCCAGACGCAGCATGGTCTTGGCAAAGTTGCCGCCCCGGGCAGCATATACCCAGCTGGTACGCAGGATCAGGTGCCTACAGCCCGAGGCCCGGATGGCCTGCTCGCCTTCCAGCTTGGTTTGGCCGTAGACGCTGAGCGGTGCGGTGGCGTCATCCTCTTCGTAAGCGCCCGCCTTGCTGCCATCGAACACGTAATCGGTGGAGTAGTGCACCAGCCAGGCGCCTGTCGTGGCAACGGCCCGGGCCAGCGTAGCGACGGACTCGGCATTCACCAGCCGTGCAGTAGCTTCATCACCTTCGGCCTTGTCTACGGCCGTATAGGCTGCCGCATTAACGATGATGTCCGGCTGACTTGCGACAACCCGCTCGACAAGGCTTTGCGGGCGAGTGAAGTCCGCCTGTATCCGATCGCAGACAGTCAACTCGCCCAACGGAGAAAGTGCTCGCTGCAATTCCCAGCCAACCTGACCGTTGGCACCCAGAAGGAGTATCTTCATCATTTATTGATACTGCTTGCTCAGCCAATCTCGATAAGCGCCGCTGGTGACGTTGCCAACCCATTCCTGGTTGTCGAGATACCAGCGCACGGTCTTGTGGATGCCAGTTTCGAAGGTCTCCGCCGGTTTCCAGCCAAGCTCTCGCTCGAGCTTGCTCGCGTCGATGGCGTAGCGGCGGTCATGGCCGGGACGATCCTTGACGAAGGTGATCTGTTCCCGATAGCTGCGACCGTCGGCACGCGGCTGCTCCTCGTCGAGGATGTCGCACAGCGTGTTGACCACGTCCAGATTGGCCTTTTCGTTCCAGCCCCCGACGTTGTAGGTCTCACCCAGACGGCCGGCCTCGAGTACCCTGCGGATGGCGCTGCAGTGGTCCTTGACGTACAACCAGTCGCGGACCTGCTGGCCATCGCCATAGATTGGTAGTGGCTTGCTGGTCAGGGCATTGTGAATCACCAGTGGAATGAGCTTCTCCGGAAAGTGGTACGGGCCGTAGTTATTGGAGCAGTTGGTGGTCAGGACTGGAAGACCATAGGTATGGTGGTAGGCACGAACCAAATGATCGGAAGCCGCCTTAGAGGCCGAATAGGGACTATTCGGCTCGTAACGATTGTGCTCCGTAAAGGCCGGATCGGTCGAAGACAGCGACCCATAGACCTCGTCGGTGGAAACATGCAGGAAGCGGAAAGCCGCCGCTGCATCGTCGGACAAGCGGCCATGGTAGGCACGCACGACCTCAAGCAGGCGGAATGTGCCCACGATGTTGGTCTGGATAAAGTCCTCCGGCCCATGAATCGATCGATCCACATGAGATTCGGCGGCAAAGTTGAGCACGGCACGCGGCTGATACTTGTCCAGCAGCCCCGCAACCAGCCCCGAATCCCCGATGTCACCTTTGACAAAGACATGGCGACTGTCGCCTTTCAGGCTCTTGAGATTCTCTAGGTTGCCAGCATAAGTCAGCTTATCTAGGCTGACAACCATCTCGTCGCTGACTGCCAGCCAGTCCAGCACGAAATTTGCCCCGATAAAGCCTGCACTTCCTGTTACCAGGATGGTCATTTTCTTAAATCCTCTTCAAGCAGGCAGCCACTACAAGACCTAGGTTCCCGAGAAGGGTCTGCCGATAGACCTTTGACATCCTCAACAAATAGAGCCGCATTAAAAAACCGCTTTCGCGAGCCCTCTCGAAACACTGCAGCCGGTATTTATTTGCTTCCGTAAACCGTGACCGAACACGACTCAAAGCGTAAAGATTCTGCTCGTTCCACGCCCGAAACCTTCCCCCCAAAAGCATCTTGATGCGCTGCCAGCGGGCGCGCAGATCATCATTCGCTCCTATGACATTGCCGCCATGCTGACGATAATCCAGTGTCGGCTCGGGATCATATATGACCTCCCCTCCTACACCACTGACCACCATATAGCACAGCCAGTCATGGGAAACGATATGCGCATCCTGCGGAACCAACTCGAGCAAAGCTCGCGCGGGCTCGTTGAGCAGCATGGTATTGGCGCCAGCCAGGCTCTGGACTAGAGCATTGGCGAAATCCGGACCTCTCGCAAACAATGGTGAATAACCAACATCCTGACCATAGCCATCAATGAGGTGCGTTCGCGAGCAATACAGAGCAGGCTGCGAGCCTACCAGGCTGCTTAATTGAGCAATCCCACGTTCAAGCTTGTCGGGATACCATACATCATCCTGATCACTGAAAGCGTAAAAGTCTGCCCTAGCATTTCCATTCAGGACCAATGACATGAAGTTCCGAGCAAAACCTTGGCGCGGCCCCAGCTGAATTATCAAGCGATTGCACCCAAGCTGCTCTTGGTAGCTTTTCAGAATATCAAGCGTCGCATCGTTCGAACCATCATCAGAGGCATAAATTACCCAATTCTCATGAGTCTGCCGAACGATGGAGTCCAACTGCGCAGAAAGGAATTCCTCGCCATTGTAAGTACAGAGCAGGATTGCCACGCTCCCCTCCCCAAAGTCTGCTCGAGCCTGCGGAGCTTGAGCTAGACACTTCGAATCTTTGTTCACCTGATGGGTTACCTTCTTGACCCGATAATCCACGTCCGGCCACGATTTTTCCCTCTGAGCAGAGCTGACGACCCGATCATGCCATCCTCACCTGCAATGTCCGCCTGAGTTTTTACGACCGACGAGCATGAGGCGCTCATCGGCGCGACGTACAATTTGGAGTCGAGGTGCACTCCCAAACAACTCCCAAGATCACTGCCCCCTCATCTATACTGCCGTCCGAGCCCCTGAGGTCGGTTTTGAAACTCACACCTCCAGTATCTCCTTCGACGATATGGCTGGCCTAAAGAAGCCATGGTAGAGAACGGCTCGATTTTCGACGCGTGGCATTCTGCCTGCTGGCCGCCCCCTTGCAAACCCCTCAAGCACTGGCAGGCTGTCGCTCGCAAAGTAACCACCCTAGGCCATCCACCAAGCGCTCCAGCGCCCCCTGATTGGCGAGCAGCACCCGCCGTCCGGCTTCTCCCATGCCTTGGCGAACCTCCGCTCGCGTCAGCAACAGAAGGAGCTGACGCCCCAACCCATCGGCGTCAAAGACCGCCACCATCCCCCCCGCCGCGCGCAACTGCGCGGCGATCTCGAGGAAGTTGAACAGATGAGGCCCGGCCAGTACCGGCAGGCCTAGTGCCGCCGGCTCCAGCAGGTTGTGCCCGCCATTGGACGCCAGGCTGCCGCCGACGAAGGCCACGTCAGCCAGTGCGTAGAGGAACAGCAGCTCTCCCATGGTATCGCCGAGCAATACCTGATCACCCGCAGTAACCGGCTGACCGGACGAGCGGCGCACGGTGGCGAAGCCTTCGCGTCGACATAAGACATGAACGGCATCGAAACGTTCGGGATGACGCGGCACCAGGATCAGTAGTCCGTCGGGGCGCTCGCTCAGCAGCCGGCGATGGGCGGCGAGGATGATCTCGTCCTCGCCGGCGTGGGTGCTGGCGGCGATCCACACCGGACGCTCCGCCGCGCTCCAGCTGGCGCGCAGGGCGCGGGCCCGCGGCTGCAGCTCGGGATCGATGCTCAGGTCGAACTTGATCGACCCGGTGACGGCGACGCACTCGGGACGGGCGCCGAGCCGGCGAAAGCGCTCGGCCTCGGCCGCGGTCTGCACGGCGATCCAGCTCATCTCGGCGAGCATCGGCCGGGTCAGGCCGGCAAAGCGCGCGTAGCCACGCGCGGACCTCTCCGACAGGCGCGCATTGGCCAGCACGGCGGGAATGCCGCGCCGCGCACACTGGTGGATGTGGTTGGGCCACAGTTCGGTTTCCATGATCACCGCCAGCTTCGGCCGCACGCGATCGAGGAAGCGCGCCGCGGCCCAGGGCAGGTCGTAGGGCAGGTAGCAGTGCTGCACGCTGTCGCCGAACAGCGCGCGGATGCGCTCGGAGCCGGTGGGGGTCATGCAGGTGACGGTGATCGGCAGGTCGGGATGCCGTTCGCGCAGGGCACGGATCATCGGCGCCGCGGCGATGCTCTCGCCCACCGAAACGGCATGCACCCAGATGCCGCCGGGGCGCATCGCCGGCAGACGCAGCGAGAAGCGCTCGGCGATACGCTGGCGGTAGGCGGGCGCCTTGCGCCCGCGCAGGTACAGGCGCAGGGCGATCAGTGGCAGGGCGAGGTGCAGCAGGAGCGAGTAGAGGGCGCGGTTCATGGCCGCGGAGGATATCAGCTTGTGCGCCGCGCGGTCATGGCGCGCACAGGCGGCGCCGGCAACATGCCGCGGGCTTCGACTGGGGGAGAGCGCCGCCCTACGGGTTATACTCTGCGCCGTTCTTCCACAAGGCAGCTCCCTCATGTCCCAAGCCCTGAGCACCGATATCCTGATCGTCGGCGGCGGCATCGCCGGCCTCTGGCTCAACGCCCGCTTGCGCCGGCTCGGCTATGCCACCCTGCTGGTGGAGAACGAGCGTCTCGGCGGCGGGCAGAGCGTGAAGTCGCAGGGCATCATCCACGGCGGCACCAAGTACGCCCTGAGCGGCGCGCTGACCGGCTCCTCCGAGGCCATCGCCGACATGCCGCAGCGCTGGCGCGCGGCCCTCTCCGGCAGTGGCGAACTCGATCTCGCCGGCGTGCGCCTGCTCTCCGACGCCCACTACCTGTGGTCGCCGGGCACCCTGGCCGGCAACCTGACCAGCTTCTTCGCCAGCAAGGCGATGCGCGGGAGGGTCGATGCGGTCAAGGGCGACGCGCTGCCGCCGGCCCTGCAGCACCCGAAGTTCAGGGGCAAGGTCTACCGGCTGGCCGAGCTGGTGCTCGACGTGCCCTCGCTGATCGCCCGCCTGGCCGAGCTGGCCGGCGACAGTCTGCTCGCCGGCCAGCGTATCGAGCCGCTGCACGAGAGCGGCGCACTGGCTGGCCTGGTCGTCGACGGCCGCGAGATCCGCGCCCGCCGCGTGGTGCTCTGCGCCGGGCCGGGCAATGCCGGCCTGCTGGCCGGGCTGGGCATCGAACAGCCCGGCCAGCAGCTGCGCCCGCTGCACATGGTGCTGGTCAAGGCGCCGACCCTCAAGCCGCTGTACGCCCACTGCCTGGGTGGCGGGCCCAAGCCGCGCGTCACCGTCACCAGCCACCCGGCGGCCGACGGCCAGTGGGTCTGGTACCTGGGCGGCGACCTGGCCGAGGCCGATGGCGTGGCCCGCGACGAGGCCGCACAGATCCGCGCCGCGCAGAAGGAGCTGGGCGAACTGCTGCCCTGGCTCGATCTGTCCGCCGCCGAGTGGCGTACCCTGCGGGTGGATCGCGCCGAGCCGGCGCAGTCCGGCCTGGTGCGCCCGGACAACGCCTTCCTCAGCGAGCAGGGCAACCTGCTGGTCGGCTGGCCGACCAAGCTGGCGCTGGCTCCCGACCTAGCCGATCGGGTCATCGCGACTCTCGAGCGCGCCGGCATCCAGCCGGGCGCGCACGCTGTCCTGCCCGAGCTGCCGCGCCCTGCCGTGGCGGCGCCGCTGTGGGAGGAGCTGTTCGCATGAGCACCCTGCATGAGCTGTGGCGGCCGCTGGGCTCGACCGGCCTGATCGTCTCCCCGCTCGGCCTCGGCACCGTCAAGCTCGGCCGCGACCAGGGGGTGAAGTATCCGAGCGGCTTCACCATCCCCGACGACCGCGCCGCGCGCACGCTGCTGGCACAGGCCCGCGAACTGGGCATCAACCTGCTCGACACCGCGCCGGCCTACGGGGTGAGCGAGCAGCGCCTCGGCCCGCTGCTGCGCGGCCAGCGCCAGGCCTGGGTGATCTGCAGCAAGGTCGGCGAGGAGTTCGAGGATGGCGCCTCGCGCTTCGACTTCAGCGCCGCGCACACCCGCCTGTCCGTCGAACGCAGTCTAAGGCGCCTGGAAACCGACTATCTGGATCTGGTGCTGGTCCACTCCGACGGCCACGACCTGGCGGTGCTGGAGCAGACCGGGGTGTACGCCACCCTCGCCGAACTCAAGCGCGAGGGGCTGATCCGCGCCTTCGGCTTCTCCGGCAAGACCGTGGCCGGCGGCCTCAAGGCCCTGGAGTCCGGCGACTGCGCCATGGTCACCTACAACCTGGCCGAACAGGGCGAACGCCCGGTGCTCGACTACGCCGGCGCGCACGGCAAGGGCATCCTGATCAAGAAGGCGCTGGCCAGCGGCCATGCGCTGCTGAGCGGCGAGGACCCGGTGCGCGCCAGCTTCGAGCTGATCTTCGCCCATCCGGCGGTGAGCAGCGTGATCGTCGGCACCATCACTCCGGCGCACCTGGCCCACAACGTGGCCACCGCGGCGCAGGTGCTGGGGGCGCGACAATCGGTCTGACCGGCGCGCACAGACAACGGCGGCCGGCTCGTCTAACCTGACCTGAACGCCACGACTGCGCGGCCCGCCGCGCAAGGGGCCTGCTCGACCACATCAAGCCACCTGCCCGCCGAAGGAGTCGCCATGCACAGGATTCTCGCCCGCAAGGACCCGAGCACCTTCAAGACCCAGCCCCTGCATGTCGAAGCCAACGCCCAGCGGCTGATCTACCAGCCGCTGGGCCAGCCGCTCAACTTCGCCCAGATGCTCGAGCGGCGGCGACCGCTGCAGATCGACAACCCCCAGCACTTCACCTGCGAGCTGGCCAATCTGGGCGTGTCGGTGCGCCTGACCCTCGCTTGGCAGGGGCGCGACTACTGGCTGCTGGTGCGCCAGCAGCGCCGCGACCGCGGCGACTGCGTGCTCAAGCTGATTTCCGGCTACGTGCCCAGCCACGAACTGCACCTGCCGCTGCACACCGCGCTGCAGGAGGTGGCCGAGGAGTGTCTGGTGGAAACGCCGCGCGGCTGGCTCGGCGGACGCTTCGGCGAACACTGGCTGCCGACCCCGCACGATGCCAGCCTGCCCCATCACGAGCAGTACCACTACCGCCTGAGCCCGCTGTGCGGCGACGCCCGCCGGGTGCATGCCGGCAGCCTGCCGCTGCTGGAGCGTCCGCAGGCCTACGTGCACCTGCCGACAGCCTCCCTGCAACTGGTCTACGACCTGCGCCTCGAACTGCCGGCGGCGCTGCAGGCGCCGAGCCTGTTCCACAGCGACGAGTGCCTGGAGGACGGCGTGCTGGTCAGCCGCCTCGACCGGCACAACCCGGACCTCTACCTGCTGCCGCTGGAAGGCAACCCCGGCGAGCTGTACACCCTGCAGCAGGGCGAGCTGCGCCGTGCGGCCACCGACGGCCTGTGGCTTTCGGAAGGATTCGCCGCACAGGACGGCTGGCTGATCCGCGACGAACGCATCGGCTGGAGCGACTGGCTGCGCCAGCGCCGCTGCGCCTAGAGGTACGGCTGGCACGCCGGGCAGGATCACTCCCTGCCGGCTTGCGGCCCGGGAGCGGACGGGTTGCGGCCGTCGCCGCAACCCGCGACGATCAGCGACGCAGCAGCACCGCCGAACCCCAGGACAGGCCGACGCCGAAGCCGCTCATCACCAGGTTCTTCCACGCCGAGCCTTCGAAGGCATAGCGCTCCATCAGCAGCGGAATGGTCGAGGACACGGTGTTGCCGGCGCCGAACATGTCCTTCACGACTCTGTCACCATTCTCGCCTAGTCTCTTGGCGATGGCATCGACGATCGCGCCGCTGCCCTGGTGCAGGCAGTAGGCATCCACGCTGTCCAGGCTCAGGCCGGCCTCCTCGAGCACCTCCTGCATGTGCGGGATGATCTTCAGGCTGGCGAAGTTGAACACCTGGCGGCCGTTCATGTGGAAGCAGCCGTCGCGCACGATCAGGTGGTCGGCGCCGCTGCCGTCGGTGCCGAAGCGCGCCGGACCCAGCTCCCAGACCGGGTCCTCGCCGATCCAGGTGGCAGTGGCGGCATCGCCGAACAGCAGGGTGGTCATGCGGTCGCTGCGGTCCATGATCTTCGAGTAGGGATCGGCGGTGACCAGGATGCCGTTCTTCAGCCCGGTGGCTTCCATGAAGCCCTTGATCGCGTAGAGGCCATAGACGAAGCCCGAGCAGCCGAGCGACACGTCGAAGCAGGCGACGCCGGTCGGCAGGCCGATCTTGTGCTGGGCGATGGCCGAGGTGTGCGGCAGGCCTTCGCCGTCGCCGTTCTGGGTCACCACGATCAGCGCCTGGACATCCTCGAGGCGCAGCTCGGGGTTCTTGGCCAGCAGGTTGCGCACGGCGGCGGCACACAGATCCGAGGTTTCCTCGGCGGCATCCTTCACGGAAAGCGTGGCGGTGCCGATCTTGCTCGCGACGAACGCCTCGTCGCGGTCGAAGGACGCGGCCTGGGCGATGTTGTCGATGCGGCCCGCCGGGATGTAGCTGGCGATACTTTTTATTCCGATCATCTGTGCTTTCCACCATTGAACTGATCACGCCAGCTCTCTCGCCGGGGAGCTGACCGAGGCCCGGCAGACCGGGCGTTAACCTGGAGCAGGTGACAGGCGCTGCCAGCCGCCTGCCTCACGAGCGTTCGCGAATCTTCTCGACGATTGCCGTGGTCGAGCAACTATCGACGAAGTTAAGCACCTTCACGTCACCACCATACGTCTGCACGATGCCGGCGCCCACCACCTGGTCGAGGCCGTAGTCGCCGCCCTTGACCAGCACGTCCGGGCGCACTTTCTCGAGCAGCGCCTCGGGCGTGTCCTCGCTGAAGCTGACCACCCAGTCCACCGCCCCGAGGCCGGCGAGCACCGCCATGCGCCGGTCGACGCTGTTGATCGGCCGTCCCGGCCCCTTGAGGCGGGTCACCGAGGCGTCGTCGTTGATCGCCACGATCAGACGGTCGCCGAGGGCACGGGCCTGCTCGAGGTAGGCGACATGGCCGGCATGGAGGATATCGAAGCAGCCGTTGGTGAACACCACCTTCTCGCCGTGGGCGCGGGCGTCCTCGAGGGCCGGCAGCAGCTGGTCGAGGGTCATCACCCCGCGACCTGCGCCCTGCTCGCGCTGCACCGCACGGCGCAGTTCCGGAGCGCTGACGGTGGCGGTGCCGAGCTTGCCGACCACGATGCTGGCGGCCAGGTTGGCCAGCGCCACCGCCTGCGGCAGCTCCTCGCCGGCGGCCAGCGCGGTGGCCAGGGTGGAGATCACGGTATCGCCGGCGCCGGTGACGTCGAACACCTCGCGCGCGCGCGCCGGCAGGTGCAGGGCCGGCTGCCCCTGGCGCAGCAGGGTCATGCCATGCTCGCCGCGGGTCACCAGCAGCGCGCCCAGCTGCAGCTCGGCGAGCAGCGCGAGGCCCTTGGCCACCAGCTCGGCCTCGTCGGCGCAGCGGCCGACCACCGCCTCGAACTCGGCGAGATTCGGCGTGATCAGGCTGGCGCCGCGGTAGATGGCGAAGTCCCTGCCCTTGGGGTCGGCCAGCACCGGCAGGTTGCGGGCGCGGGCGGCCTGGATCAGCGCCTGATGGTTCTTCAGCGCCCCCTTGCCGTAGTCGGAGAGGATCACCACCTTGACCCGGTCGAGCAGCGCCGCCACCTCGCCGAGCAGGGCGTCGGCGTCGGTGGCGAAGGGCTCCTCGAAGTCGAGGCGCAGCAGCTGCTGATGACGGCTCATCACCCGCAGCTTGACGATGGTCGGCTGCGCGGCGAGGCGCTGGAAGTGCGCGGCCACCCCGGCGGCCTGCAGGCGCGCGGCCAGGCTGTCGGCCGCCTCGTCCTGCCCGGTGACGCCGACCAGCCAGGCCGGCGCGCCGAGCGCGGCGATGTTCAGCGCGACGTTGGCCGCGCCGCCCGGGCGGTCCTCGACCTGCTCGACCTTGACCACCGGCACCGGCGCCTCCGGCGAGATGCGGTTGGTCGCGCCATGCCAGTAGCGGTCGAGCATGACATCACCGACCACCAGCACGGGGGCCTGATCGAAACGGGGCATGGACAGCTTCATGGGGGCTCCGGGACGAGGAAAACGGCAGGGATCATAGCATGCCGCCGTGTCGAGGTTTGCGGATGCTTCCCGCCTGCCGCAGCGCTCAGGCGATGCCGGCGCCCCCCTCCTCGTCCAGCCCCATGGCGTGCAGGCGGGCATAGTGGCCGCCCTGGGCCAGCAGCTCGGCATGGCTGCCGCGCTCGACGATGCGCCCCTGGTCCATCACCAGGATCAGGTCGGCCTTCTCGATGGTGGACAGCCGGTGGGCGATCACCAGCGTGGTGCGCCCCTGCATGACCCGGTCCAGCGCCGCCTGGATATGCCGCTCGGACTCGGTGTCGAGCGCCGAGGTGGCCTCATCGAGGATCAGCAGCGGCGCATCCTTGAGCAGGGCACGGGCGATCGCCAGGCGCTGGCGCTGGCCGCCGGAGAGCAGCACGCCGTTCTCGCCGACCTCGGTATCGAAGCCCTGCGGCAGCTTGTCGATGAACTCCCTGGCATAGGCATCGGCAGCGGCCTGCTCGATGGCTTCCCGCGGCGCACCGGCCAGGTCGCCGTAGGCGATGTTGCTGGCCACGCTGTCGTTGAACAGGGTCACCTGCTGGGTCACCAGGGCGATGTGCCGGCGCAGGTTGCGCAGGCGGTACTCCTCGACCTCCACGCCGTCGAGGAGGATCTGACCCTCGCTGTGGTGGTAGAAGCGCGGAATCAGGTTGGCGAGGGTCGACTTGCCGCTGCCGGAGCGGCCGACCAGGGCGACCATCTGCCCCGGCTCGACGCTGAAGCTGATGTCGTGCAGCACCTGCTTGTCGGTTCCCGGATAGACGAAGCTGAGGTGCTTCACCTCGAGGCGGCCGCTGACCCGCTCGCGCTCCACGGCGCCGCGGTCGACCTCCGCCGGCTCGTCGAGCTGCTCGAAGATGCTGTCGGCCGCCGCCAGGCCCTTCTGGATATTGGCGCTGACCTCGGACAGCTGGCGGATCGGCTTGGGCAGCAGGCCAGCCGCGGTGATGTAGGCGACCAGATCGCCGGCCGAAGCGTCGCCGCGCAGGAACAGCACCAGGAACATCAGCGCCGCCATGGCGCTGTAGATCAGCAACTGCAGGGTCGGCGTGTAGATCGCCGAGGTCTTGACCATGCCCAGCTGCCGGTCGGTATTGCCCTGGCTGGCGTTCAGGAAGCGCGCCTGCTCGTAGGACTCGCCGCCGAAACTGCGCACCACGCGGTAGCCCTGGATGGTTTCCGACGCGACGTGGGTCACATCGCCCATCGCGACCTGGATCTTCTTGCTCTGCTTGCGGAATTTCCTGCTGGCACTGGTCACCACCAGGGCGATCACCGGCAGGATGGCGAGCATCACCAGTGTCAGCTTCCAGTTCATCCAAAGAAGGTAAGCGAACAGGAAAACCACCGTCAGCCCCTCGCGGATCACCACCTTGATCGCGTCGGTGGCCGCAGCGGTCACCATGGTCACGTTGAAGGTGATCCGCGAGATCAGGTGCCCTGAATTATGACTGTCGTAGTATCGGTTGGGCAGGACCAACAGGCTGTTGAACAGCGCAACCCTCAGGTCATGCACCAGCCCCAGCGAGACGCGGGCCAGGAAGTAGTTGCCGAGGAACGAGCCGAGCCCCTGCCAGGCGGCGATCAGCACGATCAGCAGCGGTACGGCATACAGCAGCGGCAGGTCGGCCAGCCAGTCGACACCGGGAAACAACGCGGCCTCGGGGTTGGTGAGGCCGTCGACGAAGTACTTGAGAATCCCCGCCATCATCGGCTGGGTGGAGGCGAAGATCACGTAGCCGACGATGCTGACCAGGAAGAAGCCTATGTAGGGCTTCACGTAGGACAGCAGTCGGAGGTAGACCTTGAGGCTGGATTGCTGGGCGGAACTGGCCATGCGGCGCCCTTGTTACAGTTGAGAAAGGCGGATTGTAGCAGCGAAAGCGGACAGGCCAAGGTTAGAGCCAGGCCAATGCCCACTTCGCTCCCGACGCCCCCGTTCAGAGCTTGCTGCGGTCCCAGCGGATCCCGCGCTTGACCACCTTGGCCGGCACTCCCGCTAGCACGCAGCTGCCCTCGTCGAAGGCCCGGCTTACCAGCGAGCGGGTTGCCACCACGGTTTCCGGCTGCAAGACAACGCCCTTGAGTATCTGGACGTCGCGCCCGACCCAGACACGGTCGGCTATCCGGATGTCGCTCGATGGATTCAGCCGCTCGCCCGTCTGGACATCAAGGATCGAATGTTTATCCCCGGTACGCATGATGATGTCCGTCGACAACATGCAGTCCCGGCCGATATCAATACTTGCGGCTTCATCCACCAGCAGGTAAGCCCCCTCCACCGTAGTATCGGCGCCGATTCGAATGTGCTGGTCCCGTGTATCGACCAGATAGATCTTGCCGGAACTGAAACGTACGTTCGGACCGATCTCGATGAGATTGTTCTCTCCCCCCAGGCGGATCTCGCAGTGCGTCAGCGTGACGTTCTCGCCGATCACCAGACGATTGTTGCGACCTCGCAGCTTGATCGTGACCTTCTTCAGGTTGCGCTCGCTGCTGGTCGGCAGCTCCAAGCGGTTGCCCGGACGGATCATCCGGCGGTTCTTGTAGAACAGGTGGTGCAAGCGCAGAGCTAGTTGCTGCAACATCGGAAACCTCGTTGGTTCGGAATACGCGCTCAGCGCGCGACCTGACCGCGCGCCGGAGTCTCTGCTGCGGGCGCCGCGAATATCTGGGCGAACATCGGGATCAGCAAGCGATTGCCGAACTCGCTCAAGTGGTCATCGTCGACATAGAGCGGCCAACCATCGCGACTGCCGTAGCAGCTGTGCTCATCGCACAGGTAGGGTAGCGGGTCGAGGATATGCGCTCCGCAACGCGCCGCAGCCTCGTCTTGGGCAGCCAGCACCACAGCATGCCGTCGCGCATAGGCGTCACGGCTGACCGACGGCGCCACCTGCTTGCCGAGCAGCATCGCTCGCCCGAGCAGATGCGGCACACTGTCCATCATCTCGGGAACCGGTCGCACCAGGTAAAGAGGATGATGCCTGGCCAGCTCGCAGGCACTAGCCACGTACTGCTCACGGAACTCGCGGAGGAACTCCGGAGTAGGTGTCTTGACCGGACTGGAAAAATACACAGCCGGCTGGCCGGCCCGCTTGACGCCAGGAATGGGCAGCTCGCCCATGGCATAGAAGCTGGTCCGGTTGACCACCACGAGCGGCAAGCCAGGGTATAGCGTCGCCAGCTTTTCCCGCAGCTCATCCTTCAGGATCCGACAGGGCTCGGGGCCGTTTTCCTCGAAGACCCGATTCGCCCCGAAGACCATCAGACAGGCACTCATGCCACGGAAATAGACGCCCTGCTGGGGGTTGGGCAGACTTTTTGCGATCGCCGTGACCACGGCATCGGCATGGCTGTCACCGATAACGACCGCAGCGACCTGATCGCCACCGAAAACACAGGGTGCAGCCTCTCCCAGACACTCCTCGATACGCGGATTACGGTTATGGCGCTCGGATTCGATCTGCGCCACGGCCTGCGGCAGGCGGTCGGGAAAACCACTGCGGCGCACCATCTGGGCAGACACGGCGATCACAGCCAGACACGACACCAGCCATACTGCACCGCGCACCTTGCCCCGCTGCTCCAGCCAGCCGCGAGCCGGCACCTCGACCAGATGATAGGAAAGGTGGCCAAGCAGCAATGAGAGCAACAGACCGACTGCGATCGACAGTGGCGAACTCTGCAGGCCGAAATACACCAGCAGCACGACCAGCGGCCAGTGCCACAGATAGATGGAGTACGAGCGCGTCCCCAGCCACTGCGCCGCCGCGCTGCCGGTCCAGACAGATCCTTGCCGGGCCGCCAGGATGATCAGGGCCGCACCGAGCGTCGGCAACAGCACTGCCGTGCCCGGCCAGCGCATCGAGGTATCAACCAGCAGCACTGCCGCCATCACCAGCGCAACCCCCATCCCCTCAAGCAACTGGCGACCGCGCACGGACAGCCCGAGGCCACCGCCCAGCAGATAGACCGTCCCGCCGAGCAGCAGCTCCCAGGCCCGCGACTGCAACTGGAAGAACGCGGCGCTCGGCTCGCGGACGCTCAGGAACTGGCAAGCCGCGAAGGACGCCAGCAGGCCCAGCAGGTGGGCCACGAGCAGGCTCCGTCGCCCGGACAGCAAGCGGTTCACCGCGAGCAGCGCCAGCGGGTAAAGCAGGTAGAACTGCCACTCGACTGACAACGACCAGGTGTGCAGTAGCCACTTCTCGTGGGATGCACTGTCGAAATAACCGGCTTCGGAGAGATAGCGCAGATTGGAGCTGAACAGCAGGCTCTCGCGAGCATGCTTGCCGAGGCCCTGGTATTCCCGTGGCATCAGCAGGAACCAGCCGACCAGCAGGAGCACCACGACCAGCACTATCAAGGCCGGCAGTATCCGCCGCGCCCGAGCCAGATAGAAATCGACGAGGCGGAAGCGCTCCGCCTCCAACCCCTTACAGACAATGCCGGCCATCAGGAAGCCGGAGATCACGAAAAAGACATCGACGCCGGCAAAGCCACCAGAGAATCCCGGTACATTGAAGTGGTAGAGGACCACGGCCACTACCGCCCAGGCACGCAGGCCGTTGATGTCTATTCGAAAACCTCCGCCCTGCGCGCCGACTGCAGAAAACTTCACGTCATATCCTCCATGGCCATTGCGATCCATCCGAGCACGCTCCTGCAGCCGCTATGGCTCTGCCTCACCTCGAAACGAAACGCGCCGGTATCATACAGAGGCAGGCAGCACCGTACGACTCCCCAGGTTGCCGCTGCGCCGCCGAGTATTTATCCTGCGCCGACATATCACCGGCTCCCAGCAGCAGGCAGCCCCTCCACCCACTTTTGGCGCGACGCTCCATGAAGATTCTCGTCACCGGCGGCGCTGGCTTTATCGGCTCGGCACTCATCCGTCACAGCGAGCACAGCGTCGCCAGCCTCGACAAACTGACCTATGCCGGAAGGCCAAAACCAGCAGCAGTGCGCGCTACGCTTTCGAGCAAGTGGGCATCGATGACCGCGCCGAAGTATCTCGAGCCTTTCGCGAGCATCGCCCCGACACGGTCATCCACTTGGCTGCCGAATCCCATGTCGCCCGCTCCATCGATGGCCCAGCCGAGCTCATCCAGACAAATCTGGTCAGGAACTGCCCCCTTCTGGGGACCGCTGGCCGGCAAACCGCTACCGGCCTACGGTGACAGCTCGCAGGTTTGCGACTGGCTGTACATGGAAGGTCATGCCCGCGCGCTGCAGAGGGTGCCCCCCCCCCCCGGGCAAATTGGGCAAAACCTACAATGTCGGCGGGCACAACGAGCGGCGCAACCTGGCAATCGTGGAGAGTCTGTGTGACCCGCTCGCAGAACTGGCGCCGAACAAACCTGAAGGCGTTGAGCACTATTGCGCCCTGATCACCTTCGTCAAGGATCGACCAGGACATGACCTGCGCTGATGGAGGCAAGACACTTCGTGCTGATCATCGAGGCACGTCAGGGACTCAAGGTTGCCTGCCTAGAGGAGATCGCCTTCCATCAAGGCTGGGCGGCCGAGCGACTGGCGCAACAAGCCCAGGCACTGGGCAAGACCGGTTACGGTCAGTACCTGCAGCGCCTGCTCGCTCAGGAGGTCACGCGGTGAACGTCATCGAAACCGACCTCTCCGGCGCGCTGATCATCGAGCCGAAGGTCTTCGGCGACCACCGAGGCTTTTTTCTGGAAACCTTTCAGGTGGAACGCTATCGTCAGGCCGGCATCACTCTGCCGTTCGTGCAGGACAACCATTCGCGCTCGCGACGTGGTGTGCTCCGGGGTCTGCACTTTCAGCGCATGCGTCCACAAGGCAAACTGGTCAGCGTCAGCCGCGGCGCAGTTTACGATGTGGCGGTGGACATCGACCCCGACTCGCCAACCTGCGGCCGGTTCGTCGGCATCGAGCTCAACGACGAGAACCATCGTCAGCTGTGGATCCCACCAGGCTACGCCCATGGTTTCTGCGTGCTCAGCGAGGTAGCCGACTTTCAGTACAAGTGTACCGACCTGTACTTTCCCGAGGACGAGGGCGGCCTGCTGTGGAGCGATCCGGATGTGAATATCCCCTGGCCGATCGCAGCACCGCAGCTTTCCGCCAAGGACCAGCACAACCCGACGCTGCGCCAGTTGCTGGGCAAGGAGCTCTGAAGTGCGCGTACTTGTCACCGGGGCTCGCGGCCAGGCCGGCCATGAGCTACTGCATCTAGCGCCTGCAGGCTTCGACGTCGTTGGATTGGACTCGGCAGCCCTGGACATCACCGATGCGCTCAAGGTCGGCAAAGTCATCCACGCGCTTCGGCCAGAACTGATCATCAACGCGGCAGCATACACCACGGTTGACAAGGCGGAGCAAGAGTCAGCACGGGCCTGGGCGGTGAATCGTGATGGCGTGGCTAACTTGGCCCACGAGGCTGAGCGGCTAAGCATACCGGTATTCCACATCTCGACCGATTACGTGTTTGCCGGAGATGCGCACGAGCCCTATCAAGAGACAGCCCCTACCGCCCCCCTCGGGGTATATGGCGCCAGCAAGCTGGGCGGCGAACTGGCGCTGGCAGACAATTGCAGTCGCCATATCATCCTGCGAACCAGCTGGGTTTTCGGTGCCTATGGCAACAACTTCGTCAAGACCATGCTGCGTCTGGGCCGAGAGCGCAAGGAGCTGAAGGTAGTGGCTGATCAGTACGGCTGCCCGACCTCCTCTGCCAGCATCGCCCAAGCGCTCTGGTCCCTGGCCACCAGGTACCGCGAGCACGGCCAATTGCAATGGGGGATCTATAATTTCAGCGGTACTCCAGCCTGCAACTGGCATGAGTTTGCCCAAGAGATTTTCCGTCAGGCACATGAGCTGGGGTTGCTGAGTCGAGTGCCGGTGGTGCATGCCATTACCACTGAGGATTACTCGACTCCGGCAAAACGTCCGGCCTGGTCGGTTCTTGGCTGCGCCAAGCTAAGCAAAGCTCTTGACCAAGCGCAACCCAACTGGACTATCGAGCTTACCCAAGTCCTATCAGGGCAGGCCGAACTAAAAACCGAGACTTTCTAAATCGATGAATAATTGCCCTCTATACACTGCAAGGATTGCAAAGACTTTAACCACCACTCCCTTGAGGGAAAAAATCGATACGTCAATTGCGAGTTACTGGCTACCCATCGGGTATTTCGTGCTATTGACCGGCCTCTTCTGGCTGCCTGAAAGAAGCCTGTTTTCGAAGACCTTCTATGCACTGATCGCTTTCCCTGCATTGCTAACGATGCTGATCAGCCCCAGAAAAATAGCGCTCCTAGCCAAAGAGCCGGTCATCGTTTTCTTTGTCACATTCTCCACCTGGCTCATTGCCAGCACCTTTTGGAGCAGCAGCGACCATAGCTTGTCATCCCAAATAAAACGTCCGCTCTATGTGCTGATGCTATTTGCTGGCTGCACCTTCATGGCCATATCGCGAGCCAGCACCACCTTGGGAAAAACCCTGTTCTATGCCTCGCTTGTCACAACACTCTGCGCCGCATACAGCTTTTCCTTGTTTCTATCCGACCCCGGCCAAGAGCGGCTGATAGGCAGCGGCAGTCTTTCCAATCCATTGCTAACGTCACATCTCTTGGGCTTTGCATGCGTCTATTGGCTGGCACGCTGGACCTGTGCACAGCAATATCAGGTACTTGCCATCGCTTGCGGCTCCATCTTGCTGGCAACCCTGCTGGCAACTGGCTCAAGAACCCCTCTGGTCGCCCTCGCTGCCACCAGTCTCTGGCTAGCTTGCACTTGGCGCTCAAGACGAGCATTTCTTCCCATCGCTGCGCTTGCTATCGGTCTCCTAGCGATGCTGGCATTGGCACCAGACTTGTTCACCCAGCGCGGTCTGTCTCATCGGCCAGAAATTTGGTCGAAGACACTCCAACTGATAATGGAAACCCCTTGGCTGGGCAAAGGATATGGTAGCCCTTTGGCCATCTGGGTTCCGGCCTTGGGGAAAACGCTTTCCGATCCGCACAACGTGGAGCTGGCTGTTGCGTATGAGCTGGGAGCCATTGGCCTACTATTGTGGTGCTTGATGTATGCTGCGGCCCTGCTCTCCTGTATCCGCCATCGTACCCGCCCTGAATTCGCGATCGCCTCGGCACTGCTGCTCTACGGCTTGATGGCTGGGATGACCGAAGGTAGCAATTTTCTTTCTCGTCCGAACGAGAGCTGGTTTTTGACCTGGATCCCACTGACACTGGTCGCCAGCCTTAGCATACGCAAACGCTTGGAACAGACAGGCTGATGAAAACCCTGAATGAAGACAATCTGAACGAGCTTCTGCGGAACGCCCAAGTCATCGAGGAGGACGGCTACGGCATCAAGGTGGCCTGCCTTGATAATGGCGACTACCTCAAGCTGTACCGGCGCAAACGCCTACTCAGCTCCGCACTGTGGTCGCCTCCGGCACGCCGCTTCGCCGACAACGCCGCACGCCTGAGGCAACTCGACATCCCAGTACCGGCCATCGTCGAAACGCTGCTGATTCCCAGCAAACAGCTAAATGGTGTCCGCTATCAGCCCCTCCCTGGCGACACCCTGCGCAGCCACTGGCGAGCCTTGGACGACGAGCTGCGTGCTGGCGAAGTGGAGCGCTTCGGCGCCTTTCTCGGCCAGCTGCACGAATCGGGCGTGTACTTCCGCTCCCTGCATTTGGGCAACGTGCTGCTCCTGCCCGATGGCCGCTTCGGCCTGATCGATCTGTCGGACATGCAGATCGGCCGCGGCCCACTGCCGCGCTGGAAGCGCCAGCGCAACCTGCAGCACATGCTGCGCTACCAAGAGGACCGTCACTGGCTGACCGTCGAGCATCGCGAGAACCTGCTGGCCGGTTATGCAAGCCACTGCGGCTCGGAAAGCGCCAAGCAACTGGGCCAGGCCCTCCAACGGCTGCAGCCCATGGAGGCGCGCCCATGAGTTCACTGCTGGAAAAGTTGCGCCTCCTGCTGTGCAAGCCGGCCAAGCTGCCGAAACTGCACCGGGCGCAGGAAAAATTCCGCGCGCGCTACCCGCAGTACCAGATCGGCGTCGGCACCTACGGCATGCCCGAGGTCCACGACTGGAACGAGGGCTCGACGCTGCGCATCGGCTCCTACAGCTCGATCGCCGGCAACGTGCAGATCTACCTAGGCGGACATCACCGCATCGACTGGGTGAGTTGCTTTCCTTTCCCGGCCTTCGTCGAGGAAACGGCGCAGATTAAGGACTACGGCGGCACCCGCGGCGACGTGGTGATCGGCAGCGACGTCTGGATCTGCTCCAACAGCATCATCCTCTCGGGCGTCAGCATCGGCCACGGCGCCGTGGTCGCCAACGGCAGCGTGGTCAGCCGCGACGTGGCACCCTACTCTGTGGTGGCCGGCAATCCCGCCAGGCACGTGCGCTGGCGCTTCCCCGAGGAGCAGTGCCAGGCGCTGCTGGCCAGCGCCTGGTGGGACTGGCCGGAAAGCGAGGTGCGCGCCGTGGCCCACCTGCTCTGCTCGCCGGACATCGGCGCGTTCCTCGACTACGCGGACAAGCGCTCAGCCCAGCAGTAGCCGCCCCAGCGCGCGCAGGGTCTTGCCGTTCCAGTAGCGCAGCGGCAGCTGTCCCAGCAGCTCGCGGGCCAGCGGCTTGTCCTCGCCCGCGCACTTGAGCAGCATCGAGTTGACGAAGCGGGCGCAGACCCGGGGATAGGCCGGATGATCGCTGAACTTCGCATAGGTTTTCAGCACGTTGTCGATCATGAACCGGCGGTTCTTGTAGGTATTGGTCTCGTGTACCCGGTACTTGGCCAGCACATCCGGCAGGATGTCGATGAAATAGCCGGCACGGGTGATCTTCAGTTCGACCAGCAGATCCTCTAGGCGGATCTCCGGATCGAAGCCGCCGACCTTCTCCAGCGCTTCGCGGCGGAACAGCAGGGTCGGCGCCGGCGCCCCCGCCTGCTGCGCGTCGAACACCCCGTCGAAGTCGAGGCGGCGGAACGGGCGCTGACGATCGCGCTTGGGCAGCGGCTCGCCGTGGGTGCCGATGGTCTGGATGTTGCCGGCGCAGATGCCCACTTCCGGCCTGTCCTGCAGGTAGGCCACCTGGGTGGCGATGCGCTCCGGCAGCATGATGTCGTCGGAGCCGAACGGCGCGATCAGGCTGCCCCTGGCCCGGGCGATGCAGTCGTTCAGGGTACGAGCCAACCCCTGGTTGGCCTGCGCACGGAAATCGAAGCCGTATTGCTCCTGGAGTGCGCGGATGCGCTCGACACTGTCATCCTTGGAACCGTCGTCCACCACCAGCAGTTCGATATGCGGATAGCTCTGCTCCAGCACGCTGCGGATGCTCGCCTCGATGTAGGGGGCGTGGTTGTAGGACGCGATGATCACGCTGACCAGGGGTTGCTCGCTCATTCAGGCCTCTCCTCGCCCAGCAGTTCGTCCAGCAGTTGGCGGTACTGCCGGCGGAAATCCTCGATGGCATGGGCCTGGCACAGATAGGCATAGGCCCGTTCGCCCTCGGCCGCGCGCTGCGCGGGCGTGAGCGCCAGCACCTCGCGCAGCCGCTCGGCCAACACCGCCGGCTGGCCAACCGGGAAGATGCGCCCGCCGCAATCCTCGAGGATCGGCCGCAGGCTGTCGATGTCCGAGCCGATCACCGGCAGATGGCCGCTCATGCCCTCGAGCAGCGCCAGCGGCAGCCCTTCGCTGAGCGACGGCATGACGAAGACGTCGAAGGCACGCACGTACTGCAGGGCATCGTCCTTCGCGCCCAGCAGGCGCACGCGCCCCTGCAGGCCGTGCCGCTCGATCGCCGCCTCAAGATCGGCGCGCGACCGGCCTTCGCCGATGATGGCGAGGATCGCCTGCGGATACTCATCGCTGATGCGCGCAAAGGCCTCGACCAGGTGAATGTGCCCCTTCACCGGCACCAGGCGGCCGATGGTGCCGAAGACGAAGGCGTCCTCCGGCAGGCCGAGCAGTTCGCGGGCGCGCTGCCGCGGGTGCTGCAACTGCTCGGCGCGGGCGATATCGATGGCGTTGTTGATCTGCCGGACGGTGCCGGCGGTGAGTCCGGCGCCGCAGCCCAGCAGATCGTCGCGTACCGCGCGCGATACGCCGACCAGGCGCCAGGCCGGACTGAGCAGGCGTCGCAGTTCCCAGCGCCGGTAGGCCCGGTCGTATTCGCCGAGACCGTGCAGCACGCCGATACAGGCCGGGATGCGCAGCCAGCGATTAAGCAACATCAGCGCATTGATCGGCTTGAAGCGGTGCACGATCACCGCATCGTAGCGTTCGGCCCGGCAGTGCTTGTACAGCGCCCACAACACCCTCAGGCGCAGGCCCTTGGTGGCGCCCTGGCTGAAGCCGAAGTACACCGAGCGGGCGGCCCGGCTGACCGGCTCCCCCGGTCCCGGCCGGCCGCGCAGAAAACCGGTGGTCACCTCGTAGCGCTCGGCTGGCAGCCCTTGGATCACCTGCTCGGCCAGATCGGAGGCATTGACGTTGTAGCGGTTCTGCAGCTGCAGGACCCTGATCCTGCGACTCATGGCCGACGCCCCAGCCACAGACGCAGCGCCTTGCGGGCATAGGAGCCCTTGAACAGCACCCGCCAGTCCTGCTTCAGGGCAGCACGGAAGTACTCCTTGGCCGCCTCGGCGTCACCGGCCAGCCAGGCGCTGCGAAACAGCGACAAACAGCGCTGCACATAGAACGCCTTCTTCAACGTCTGAAACTGGGCCCCCAGCCGCTGCGGCGCGAACACCTCGTCGACCAGCGCCAGACCGCCGGCTTTGGCATGGCTGAACTGGTGGCGCAGGCTGTCGTCGTGCTTGTGGATCAGCGCCAGCGGCTGCGCCAGCACCGTGCAGGGGTAGTTGGCCAGCGCCTGGGCGAATACCGGGATATCCTCGGCGCTGCGGAATTTTTCGGGGTAATTGCCTCGACCGAACACCTCGCGATGCATGGCGCACGCTCCGTGGGAAACCGCAACGCGCTTGTCCAGCAGATAGGCGCGCAGGCGCTGCAGCGGGTCGACCGGCAACGCGCCGGGCGTGTGCAGACGGCGCTTGCCGTCCGCCGAGACCGCCCAGTGTCCGGCCAGCACCACCCGGGTCTGCGGCTGCTCGCGCAGGTGCGCGGTCAGCAGAGCCAAGGCATCGGCGGCCAGCTCGTCATCAGCGTCGAGAAACACCAGATACTGACCGCGGCTCTCGGCAATGCCCAGGTTGCGCGCCGACGAGGCGCCGCCGTTGGCCTTGCGGATCGCCTGGAAGCGCCCCGGATAGCGGGCCTGCAAGTCCTTCACTACCTGTGGCGTGTCGTCGGTCGAGCCATCGTCGACGATCAGCAGCTCGCTGCCGTCGGTCAGCTGCGGCAGTACCGACTCGACGGCGCGTGGCAGCAGCCGCGCATAGTTGTAGCTCGGAATGACGACGCTGATCAGCGTCTCAGACCGCGTCATACCAGTCCATCCCGTCCTTGACCACCAGAATGTCTTCCATGATCAGGTAGCGCAGGTCCGAGCCGTAGAACATGTTCAGCGCATCGGTGGGCGAGCAGACCATCGGCTCGCCGCGGCGGTTCAGCGAGGTGTTCAGCGACACGCCGTTGCCGGTGAGCTTCTCCAGCTCCAGCATCAGCTCGTACCAGCGCGGATTGTGCCGGCGCTCGAGCACCTGGGCGCGCGAGGTGCCGTCCTCGTGGACCACTTCCGGCACCCGCTCCTTCCACTCCTCATTGACCTCGAAGGTGAAGGTCATGAACGGACTCGGGTGGTCGACCTTGAGCATCTGCGGCGCCACGGTATCCAGCATCGACGGGCAGAACGGCCTCCAGCGCTCGCGGAACTTGATCTGTTCGTTGATGCGGTCGGCGACGCCCGGCACGCTCGGGCAGCCGATGATCGAACGGCCACCGAGGGCGCGCGGACCGAACTCCATGCGGCCCTGGAACCAGGCCACCGGATTGCCATCGGCCATGATCCGGGCGATGCGCCGGGCGGTGTCGTCGATGCGCTGCCACTTCGGAGCGTTGGGATGGCGGGCACAGGCGGCGATCACGTCCTCGTTGGAGTAGGCCGGGCCGAGGTAGACGTGCTCCATCTTCTCCACCGGCACGCCGCGAGCCACCGAGACGTAGGCGGCGGCGCCCACCGCGGTGCCGGCGTCGCCGGAGGCCGGCTGGACGAACAGCTCCCTGACCTCGTCGCGGGCGATGATCTTCTGATTGAGCTTGACGTTCAACGCACAGCCGCCGGCGAAGGCGATCTTGCCGGTTTCGCGGATGATGTCGCCCAGGTAGAAGTCCATCATCTCCAGCGCCAGCTTCTCGAACAGTGCCTGCATGGCGGCGGCATAGTGGATGTAGGGATCGTCGGCGATGTCGCCCTCGCGCTTCGGGCCCAGCCACTCGATCAGCTTGGGCGAGAAGTAGTAGCCCTTGCCGTTCTCCTTGTAGCGGCGGAAGCCGATGACGTTGGCGTACTCGGTGTTGATCACCAGCTCGCCGTTCTCGAACTTGGCCAGCCGCGAGAAGTCGTACTTCGCCGCGTCGCCGTAGGGCGCCATGCCCATCACCTTGAACTCGCCGTCGAGCATCTCGAAGCCGAGGTACTCGGTGATAGCGCCGTACAGACCGCCCAGCGAATCCGGGTCGTAGAATTCCTTGATCTTGTGGATCTTGCCGTTCTCGCCCCAGCCGAAGAAGGTGGTGGCGTACTCGCCCTTGCCGTCGATGCCCATGATCGCGGTCTTCTCGGTGAAGCCGGAGCAGTGGTAGGCGCTGGAGGCGTGGGCCAGGTGGTGCTCGACCGGCTCGATCTTGACCTTCTTCAGGTCGAAGCCGAGCTGCTGCAGGCACCACTGGATGCGCTTCTTGTAGCGGTGGTAGCGGCGGTTGCCGAACAGGATGGCGTCCAGCGCCCGGTCCGGGGCGTAGGCGTAGCGCTTGGCGTACTGCCAGCGGGCCTTGTCGAAGAGGCTGATCGGCGCGAAGGGAATGGCCACCACGTCGACGTCTTCCGGCCTGATCCCGGCCTGCTCCAGGCAGAACTTGGCCGACTCGTAGGGCATGCGGTTCTTCGCGTGCTTGTCGCGCACGAAACGCTCTTCTTCGACGGCGGCGATCAGCTTGCCGTCGATGTACAGCGCGGCGGACGGGTCATGGCTGAGGGCGCCGGAAAGGCCGAGGACGGTCAGAGCCACAGATGTATCCCTCTATCTATTCAGGGCAGGTGCCGGGCACCTGCGGTAAACGTTGGTCGAGCAACCGGTAGAGGGCCGAATCGGCCGGCCAGTTGCGCAGGAAGCGGGCGCGGTCTTTGGCGTAGGCCCTGGCGAAGCGCCGCGGGCAGCGGTGCTGGTGCATGGCGTCGAGGTCGATCAGCGCCCAGCGACCGTCCTGCCACAGCAGGTTGGTGCCCTTGAGGTCGCCGTGGGCGATGCGCTCGCGGCACAGGGCGGCGAACAGTCGCTCGAGTGCCTGCAGCTCGTTCTCCGGCGGCAGACTACTGCCATCGCGCGCGAATCGGCGGAGTATATCCTCTCCGCCGGCATGTTCGGTAATCAGCCAGGCGCGCCCGCGCAGGCCGAAGCGGCGGCTCTCGCGCATGGCCAGCGGCCGCGGGGTGGCGATGCCGAGGAACTCCAGGCGGTTGCCCTCCACCCAGCTGTGCCAGGCGCGGCTGGGCCGCCAGCAGCGCTTGAGCCAGTGGCCCAGACCCTTGATGTTGTAGCGCTTGATCACCACAGGCCGGCCGGCCAGCTCGACGCGCGCCACGGTAGCGCTGCCACCCTGCTTCAGGGCAACGCCGGCGCCGATGGCGGCATCCGCCTGCTCCAGCAGCGGCAAAAGCGTCTCGGCCTGGTCGCGGCGGACGATGCGCAGGTCCTCGCGGCTGCGCTGCACGCTGAACAGGGTGCAGTCGCGGCCGAGCTTCTTCAGGTAGTCCCTGAGGCGCCAGCGGCGCACGGCGGCGATCGGCTCGCGCAGGTCGCTGGCGTCCAGCGCATGCGCCGGATTGGCCTGCAGATAGACCGGCAGCAGGCGGTCGATGAAGGGCTCCAGCTCCGCCGGCAGCTGGGCGAAGAGCACGCCGAGATTCTGCAGCGCCTGGGCACGGGCCAGCGGCTGCCCGGCCAGTTGGGCGCGGATGCCGCCGCCGTCGATCAGGTACAGGCGCTCGCGGCAGCGCAGCAGGTTGTCCAGGTGCAGATCGTCCTGCCACAGGCCGCGGGCATGCAGGCGGCCGATGGCGCCCAGCGCCTCGCAGAGCAGCGCCTGCTGGGCGGCGGACAGCGGCGGCTGCTCGGCCACCGCCTGCCAGACGCTGCCGAGGCTGACGGCGGCGGCGAGGAACTCGAACAGCAGCCAGCCGCCCTCGCCCGCCACCAGCCCCTCGGCCAGCAGCTCGGGGGTGTCCAGCTCCTGCTCGCGCAGCAGGCGCGCGCCGTCCAGCTCGCGGGCATGCTGGCGCGCCGCCCTGGCGCCGACCAGCAGCTTGGCCAGCACCCGGCGGCCCTGCCATTCGGCCTCGCCGACGTAGCGCTGGCCGGGCAGCACGCGCAACAGACTCAGCAGGCGCAGTTCGCCGCCGGGCAGCTCGATGCTCAGCGGCAGCACCGGGCGGCGCCCGGCGCTGGCCAGTTCGCTCAGGCGCAGGCTCATTCGCGACCCTCGAAGAAGGCGAGGATCTTGCGCAGGCGGCGCTTGTCGTTGGCCGACAGCCGTTCGCGCCCGCGGTACTGCAGGTAGAAGCGCAGGCGACGGCTGCGCGACAGGTGGTACTTGGCCACCTTGTCCAGGCAGGCGAGATCCTTGACGATCCGGTAGTCGAGCAGCGGCCCCCACCAGAAGCTGCCGGTCGGGCAGTCGATCAGGTAGAGATTGCCGGTCTGGTCGACCAGCAGGTTGCGCCACTTCAGGTCGTTGTGGGCGAAACCATGGCGGTGCATCAGGCGGGTGGCCTCGGCCAGCTGGCGGCTGACCCTGTCCAGCCAGTCGCGCTGGCGCAGGCGCGGGTCGTGGTTGCGCGCCAGGGCGGCGAGATCCGCGGTCCCGGCCAGTTCGGCGGTGATCAGCGCGCCGCGCGCGAAGCAGCCCAGGCGGCGCTCCAGCCCCCAGGCCACCACCGGCGCGGCGGGAATGCCCCACTGGGCGAACAGGCGCAGGTTCTGCCACTCGGCCTCGACCCGCGGCCGTCCCAGCCAGCGGCGCAGGCCCTTGCCGGCGCCCCAGTACTGCTTGACGTAGTAGCGCAGTCCGGCCACCTCGACGCGCAGCACCCGGGACATCTGGTCCTCGGCCACCCACTCGCCGTCCAGGGCGAACACCCGGTCGAGATCGGCGAAGGCCTCCCGCGCGGCGGCGGGCAGCTCGGCAGCCAGCTGCCAGCCACTCACGCCGAGGCCCCCGGTGCGTACTTGCGCAGGTAGCGCGCGCGCAGCCTGGCCGCCTTGGCCTCCAGCCAGGCCAGCAGGCGCGCCTCGTCGCGCAAGGTGTCGCGCAGCGGGCGCTGGAAGTAGCTCCGGAGGAAACGCAGGGCGTCACGGCGGGTCAGGCCAATGTCCAGCGCCGAGAAGTACAGCGCGGCCAGGTCCTTGTCGCGCCAGCGGCGCGGCACGGCGGGGCGGGTCTGTGCGCGGTGCAGGTCGATCACCGACAGGCGGAAATCGTCGGCGGTCACCGCCTTGTCCGTATGCAGCAGGAAATGACAGATGTAGCAGTCGCGGTGGTTGACCCCGGCGCGGTGCATGGCGCCGACCATCGCGGCGACGCGCTGGATCAGCGCGCGCTTGAGGCGCGGCTCCGGCGGTGCCGAGATCCAGTCGCGGCTGAAGTCCTCGAGGCTGACGGTCGGCGCCAGCTCCTCGGTGACGATGAAGGAGTGCTGCGCGGCGGGATTGGCGCCACGCTCGCCGAAGGCCACCGCGGTCATGGTCGGCACGCCGGCCTGGGTCAGGCGCTGGATCGCCGTCCATTCCTGGCCGGCGCCGAGCACCGGGGCCCTGAGGGTCAGCAGGTTCTTGACGATCTCGCCCCAGCCGATGCCACGGTGGATCTTGACGAAGTAGCCGCGCCCGGCCACCTCTGTGCGCAGGGTGCGGCGGCCTTCAAGTTCGCGGTAGACCTGGCCCTGCAGCTTCTCCACCTCGGTGAAGGCGTCCTTGCCCTGCCACAGGCTCTTGAAAGGTTCGGCGAGGATCAGTTGCATGGCACCGCTCCCGTAGGGGCGAATTCATTCGCCTGCAGAAGTTCGGCAAGGCGAATGAATTCGCCCCTACGGATCGTGTTCATGCTTGCTCCCCGAGGATAACGTCGGCGGCCTTCTGCGGCATGGAGTACAGGTCCGCCGTTTCGGCATAGGCCAGGCCGTTGGCGCCCCAGCGCGCACGCGCCGCGTCGTCGGCGAGCATCTCGGCCAGGTACTGGTTGAGGCGCTCCTGCTCGAACGGACTGGGCAGCACCCGGCCGCAGTCGGCATCGGCGATGTAGTGGGCGTAGCCGCAGACGTCGGTGACCAGCACCGGCAGGCCGGAGACCAGCGCCTCCAGCAGCACGGTGCCGGTGTTCTCGTTGTAGGCCGGGTGGATCAGCAGGTCGGCGCCGAGCAAAAAGCGCGGGATGTCGCTGCGGCCCTTGAGGATCTGCACCTGCTCGGACAGGCCGAGCGCCTTGACCTGCAGGAGGAACGGCTTGGGATCGTCCTGGCCGATGGCGATCAGCCGGGTGCGTTTCTTCAGCTCGCGCGGCAGGCTGGCCAGCGCCTTGAGACTGCGGTCCAGCCCCTTGGTCTTGAACCCCGAGCCGATCTGCACCAGCAGCAGGTCGGCGTCGCCCAGGTCGAACTCCTGGCGGAACTCGGCGCGGATCGCGGCGGCGTTGGCCGGGGCGCGGCGGTCCTGGGCGATGCCCGGCGGCAGGAGATGGAAGCGCCCGGCCGGCGTGCCGTAGTGCCTGACGAACAGCGGCTGCTGCACCTCGGAGATCATCAGGATCTCGGTCCTGGCCTCGGCGGCGAACACCGCGCGCTCGTACTCGGCGAAGTGGCGGTAACGCTTGCCGAAACGGTACAGCGGGTTGCGCAGGGTCTGCGCCTTGTCCTCGTAGCAGCCGTCGGCGGCGTAGTAGACGTCCAGCCCGGGCATCTTGTTGAAGCCCACCACGCGGTCGACCGGATCGCGGGCCAGGTCGGCGGCCAGCCAGGCGCTGAACTTCTCGTTGCGCCGGTGGTTGGACCAGGAGCGGATCTTCGCCACCCGCACGTCGAAGCCGGGCGGCACCTCGCCTTCCCAGATCGGCGTGTAGACGCGGATGGCGTGACCGCGACGCTGGCATTCCAGGGCGATGCGCAGGAAGTCGCGCTGCAGGCCACCGAAGGGGAAGTACTTGTAGAGCACGAAGGCCAGTTGCATCAGACGATTCTCGCAGGCAGCAGGGCCGCCAGCTCGGCGGCGATCCGTGCCGGGTCGAGACGGGTGAAGCACAGCGGCTGCTCCGTGGCCAGATCGAAGCGCTGGCGGTCCTCGGCCGTGGGCTGGTAGGCGCAGGTCTTCTTCAGGCAGGGCGCGCAGGGGAAGTCGCTGGCCAGATGGATCTGGCCGCGGCCGTAGGCGCCGGTGAAACCGGGGTTGGTCGGCCCGTACAGGGAGATGGTCGGCACGTCCAGGGCGGCGGCCAGGTGGCCGAGACCGGTGTCCACCGCCACGCAGGCGCGCGCACCGGCCAGCTCGGCGGCGACGCCGGCCAGATTCAGTTTCGGCAGCACCGTCACGTGCGCCAGCCCGGCGGCGATGCGCTCGGCGCGCGCCTTCTCCTCGGCATTGCCCCACGGCAGGCGGATCGCCCAGCCCTGGGCGCCGAGCCGTTCGGCCAGCTCGCGCCAGTAGCGCTCGGGCCAGTGCTTGGTGGTCCAGGTGGTGCCGTGCAGCAGCAGCAGGTAGGGCTCGTCGCGGCGGCCGGCGAGCAGGCGCTGGCGGTCGAGAGCATAGTCGCCGGTTTCCGTCGGCAGCGGATAGCCGAGCGCCTGGGCGAACAGCTGGCGGACCCGTTCCACCGCGTGCATGCCCCAGGGCACCGGCAGGCCGCGATCGTAGAAGCGACTGGCCAGCGGCTCGCGGGCGCTGGCGCGGTCCAGGCCGGCCACCGGGCCGCGGGCGTAGCGGGTGAGGAAGGCGCTCTTGACCAGGCCCTGGGCGTCGAGCACCAGATCGTAGTCGCGCTCGGCCAGGCGGGCCTTGAACTGCTGCCACTCGCCGCTGCGCCAGGTCTGCCAGAGGTTCCTGCGCCAGCGGCGCAGGGCCACCGGGATCACCCGGTCGACCGCCGGATGCCAGGTGGGGATCTCGGCGAAACCCTCCTCAACCACCCAGTCGAAGCGGATGCCGGGGATGGCGCGCTGCGCGTCGGTGAGCGCCGGCAGGCTATGGATGACGTCACCCAGCGAGGACGTCTTGATCAGCAGGACACGCACTCAGTGCTCCAGCGGCAGCGGGTCGGCCAGCGGGTCGCCGGCCAGGCGCTCGAGCGCCGCCAGCACCGGCTGCGGCTGCAGGTCGCGCAGGCAATTGTAGTGGCCGAAGCGGCAGGTGCGCTCGAAGCACGGGCTGCAGTCGAGGCCGAGGCGGACGATCTCCACCTGTTCGGCCAGCGGCGGGGTGAACTGCGGCGAGGTGGAGCCGTACACCGCCACCAGCGGGCGGTCGAGGGCGGCGGCCACGTGCATCAGGCCGGAGTCGTTGGAGACCACCGCCGCGGCACAAGACAGCAGGTCGATGGCCTCGGCCAGGCTGGTCTCGCCGGCGAGGTTGACCGCCTCTTCCTCCAGGCCGGGCATCAGCTCCTCGCGGATCGCCTCGCCGACCGGGTGGTCGTTCTTCGAGCCGAACAGCCAGACCTGCCAGCCGGCGCGGATCTTGGCGTCGGCCACCGCGGCGTAGTGCTCGGCCGGCCAGCGCTTGGCCTCGCCGAACTCGGCGCCGGGGCACAGCGCCAGCACCGGGCGGTCCAGCTCCAGACCGAACTTGGCCAGCGCCGCGGCGCGGCTGGCCGGATCGATCTGCAGTTGCGGACGCGGATAGGGCTTGGGCAGCTCCACGCCCGCCTCGAAGGCGAGGGCCATGAAGCGCTCGATCATCAGCGGGTAGCGCGCCTTGTCCAGCTTGCGGGCGTCGTTGAGCAGGCCGTAGCGCATCTCGCCGACCCAGCCGGTGCGCTGGCGGATGCCGGCGAAGAACGGCACCAGCGCCGACTTCAGCGAGTTGGGCAGCAGGATCGCCTGGTCGTACTGGCCGGCCAGCGACTTGCCGATGCGCCGGCGTCCGGCGAGGTCGAGCACGCCGTGGCCGAACGGGAAGCTCAGCGCCTGGCGGACTTCGGGCATGCGTTCGAGGATCGGCCGGCTCCACTCGGGGGCCAGCACGTCGATGGCGCAGTCGGGATGGCGCTGCCTGAGACACTGGAACAGCGTCTGCGCCATCACCATGTCGCCCACCCAGCTGGGGCCGATGATCAGGATGTTCATAGAAAAGCCGGAAGCAGGAAATCGTAGGGTGGGTTGGCTGCGCTAGCAGCGTAACCCACCAGGGATGCCGCAGGCATCCGCCGGCGGATCCACCGCTGGCCGGCCCGGCGGGCCGGATGGTGGGTTGCGGCCTGCGGCCTGACCCACCCTACGCGGATCCGGGTAGTGCTTACTTGACCAGGGTGCGCCATTCGGCGTGGGCAGCGGTCTTACCGGTGACCAGGTCGAAGTAGGCCTTCTGCAGCTTCTCGGTGACCGGACCACGGCGGCCGGCGCCAATCTGGCGGCCGTCCAGTTCGCGGATCGGGGTCACTTCGGCGGCGGTGCCGGTGAAGAAGGCCTCGTCGGCGATGTACACCTCGTCGCGGGTGATGCGCTTCTCGACGATCTCGACGCCCAGCTCGCGCGCCAGGGTCAGCACGGTATTGCGGGTGATGCCGTTCAGGCAGGCGGTGACCTCGGGGGTGTAGATCACGCCGTTCTTGACGATGAAGATGTTCTCGCCCGAACCCTCGGCCACGTAGCCTTCCGGATCCAGCAGCAGGGCCTCGTCGGCGCCGGCGGACACGGCTTCCTGCAGGGCCAGCATCGAGTTGATGTAGTGACCGCTGGCCTTGGCGCGGGTCATGGAGATGTTCACGTGGTGGCGGGTGAACGAGCTGGTGCGGATCTTGATGCCGCGCTCCAGGGCCTCGTCGCCCATGTAGGCGCCCCAGTGCCAGGCGGCGATGACCACGTGGACCTTCAGGTTGTCGGCGCGGATACCCATGCCTTCCGAGCCGTAGAAGGCCAGCGGGCGGATGTAGGCGCTTTCCAGACCATTCTCGCGCACGGCGGCACGGGTGGCCTCGTTGATCTCTTCCTTGGTGAAGGGGATCTTCATGCCCATGATGTGGGCGGAGTCGAACAGGCGGTCGGTATGCGCCTGCAGACGGAAGATCGCGGTGCCATCCGGAGTGTTGTAGGCACGCACGCCCTCGAACACGCCCATGCCGTAGTGCAGGGAGTGGGTCAGCACATGGGTGTTGGCTTCGCGCCACGGCACCAGTTCGCCGTCATACCAGATAACGCCATCACGATCGGCCATCGACATAATTTGCCAGCTCCTAAACCTAACAAGAATTCGGGGTTGTCGGGGCGCCTCAGGCCAGCCCCAGTTCGCGCCAGATCCGCATCACGCCGCGGCGTTCCTCGTGGAAGTGGTCTCCGCTCACACTGCCGGCCTGTTTTTGCAAGGCCAGGCGGTGGGCGGCTGCGCGATAGGCCTTGTAGGCCTCCTGCAGGAGTCGGACGTCGGAGCTCGCGATCAGGCCAGCCCGCTCCAGCCCTTCCAGAATGCGGATGTTGTCGGTGAAACGCAGCAGTTCAGGGTACTGCCGCGACCAGGCGAGAACGGCATATTGCACCATAAATTCGATATCGACGATACCACCGGCATCGTGCTTGAGATCGAAGGCGGCCGCGGCGTCGAAGGCCTCCGCCGCGGTGCCGCCGGCGGTGGCCTTGCTGCCCAGGTTGTCGCGCATCTTGGCGCGCATCTCGCCGACCTCGGCGCGCAGCGCGGCGCCGTCACGCTCGCGGCCGAGCACCTGGGCGCGGATCGCCTCGAAGCGCGCGCCGACCGCGGCGGAGCCGGCCAGCACGCGGGCGCGCACCAGCGCCTGGTGCTCCCAGGTCCAGGCCTCGCCCTCCTGGTAGCGCTCGAAGGCCGCCAGCGAGCTGGCCAGCAGGCCCGCCGCGCCGGACGGGCGCAGACGCATGTCGACCTCGTACAGCGCGCCGGAGGCGGTCTGCGCGGTGAGCAGGTGGATGATGCGCTGGCCCAGGCGGGTGTAGAACTGCGCGCTGTCGATCGGCTTGGCGCCGTCGGTCTCGTGCTGCTGGTCGCCGTTGTGGATGAACACCAGGTCCAGATCGGAACTGTGGCCCAGCTCGATGCCGCCGACCTTGCCGTAGCCGACGATGACGAACTCCGGCTCGCTGGCGCTGCTGCCGTCGCCACGGCGCGGGTAGCCGTGGCGCTGGCCGACCTGGCGCCAGGCCAGCTGCAGCACCTGCTCGAGGATCGCCTCGGCCAGCCAGGTCAGGTAGTCGGACACCTTCATCAGCGGCAGGCTGCCGGCGATCTCCGAGGCGGCCACGCGCAGGCCGTGGGCCAGCTTGAAGTGGCGCAGCGCCTCCATCTGCTGCTCCAGGTCGTCCTCGGGGATGCGGGTGAGGCGCTCGCGCAGCTCGGCGGCCAGCTCGTCCTTGCCCGGCGGGCTGTACAGGCGCCCCTCGTTGAGCAGCTCGTCGAGCAGCAGCGGGTAGCGGGCGATCTGCTCGGCCACCCAGGGACTGGCGGCGCACAGGGTCAGCAGGCGCGCCAGGGCGCCGGGGTTCTCGGACAGCAGCACCAGGTAGGCCGAGCGCCGCGCCACCGCCTCGACCAGCGGCAGCACGCGCTCGAGCAGCAGGTCGGGATTGCCGTGGGCGACCATCGCGGCCAGCAGGCCCGGCATGAAGGCGTCCAGCCGCTCGCGCCCCAGACGCTGCATGGCGCGCACCTGCGAGCCGTGCAGCAGGCCCTCCAGACGCTGCCAGGCGCTGGCGGGATCGGCGAAGCCGGCGTCGGCCAGGTGGTGCTGGGCCGCCTCGGGCTCGAGGGCGCCCTGCCACAGCGGCAGCCACTCGTCGCCGACGCCGGCCAGGCTGGCGCCACCGTCCTCGTCGGGATCGGCGATCACCTGGCGGAAGTGCCAGTCGATGCGCCCGCGCCAGTGCGCCAGCTGGTCGAGCAGCGCGTTCCAGCCGGGGAAGCCCATGATGAAGGCCACCCGCGCGCGCTCCAGCTCGCCGTCGGGGAGCATCTGCGTCTGCCGGTCGGCGATCGCCTGCAGGGCGTGCTCCAGGTAGCGCAGGAAGCGGTAGCCGTCCTTGAGTTCGTCGACCACCGGCGGCGGCAGGTAGCCCTGCCCGGCCAGGGTGTCGAGCACCTTGAGCAGCGGCCGCTGCTGCAGGCTGAGGTCGCGGCCGCCGTGGATCAGCTGGAAGGCCTGGGCGATGAACTCCACCTCGCGGATGCCGCCGGCGCCGAGCTTGATGTTCTCGGTCATGCCCTTGCGCCGCACCTCCTGCTGGATCAGCTGCTTCATGCTGCGCAGCGCCTCGATCGCCGAGAAGTCCAGGTAGCGGCGATAGACGAACGGCCGCAGCATCTGCTGCAGCTGCGCGCCGGCGGCCTGGTCGCCGGCCACCACGCGCGCCTTGATCATCGCGTAGCGCTCCCAGTCGCGGCCCTGGTCCTGGTAGTACTGCTCCATGGCGTTGAAGCTGTACACCAGCGGGCCGCCGGAACCGTAGGGACGCAGGCGCATGTCGACGCGGAACACGAAGCCGTCGACGGTCAGCGCATCCAGCGCCTTGATCAGCTTCTGGCCGACGCGGGTGAAGAACTCCTGGTTGTCCAGCGAGCGGCGCGCGCCTGCGGTCTCGCCGCCCTCGGGGTAGGCGAAGATCAGGTCGATGTCGGAGGACAGGTTGAGCTCGAAGGCACCGAGCTTGCCCATGCCGAGGATCACCAGATGCTGCGCCTCGCCGCTGCGCGCGCCGATCGGCGTGCCGGACTGCGCGCACTGCTGGGCGTACAGCCAGCGGTAGGCCAGGTCGATGCTGGCGTCGGCCAGATCGGAGAGGTCGCGGCAGGTCTCGCCCAGGTCGGCCAGGCGGTTGACGTCGCGCCATATGATCCGCGTCTGCTGGCGGTTGCGATAGCGGCGCAGGCGCCGGGCCAGATCGTCCTCGCTGGCGCAGCCCTCCAGCGCCGCGGCCAGCTGGTCGCGCAGCTCGCCGGCCCCCAGCGTCCGCTCCAGCTCGCCGCTGGCGGCCAGCTCGAGCAGCATGGCGGCGTCGCGCACGGCCTGCTCGGCGACGAAGTCGCTGGCGCCCAGCGCCCGCGCCAGCGCGGCGTGGCGCGCCGCCGGCCAGGCCGCCAGGGCCTGTTGACCTGCATCATCGAGACGGGCGCGCAGGCCCTGCAAGCTGTGCTCGACCAGGGCATTGAGTTCCGCGGGCAGGTCGATCAGGGAGGGGAGGCTCATGGTCTATCCTTAATCGCGCCCCGGCGGCCGTCGGCGGCGCTGTAGTTTTGCTACTGGACGTTTGTCGCGGGGTGCTGCTTTTGCCGTGAATATGTAGTAAAACTACAAGCGCGACCGGGACACCCCCGGTGCGGACAGGCTGCAACAGCCCTGGTCCGACAAACACAAAATTCGCTGCGGCCGCCCACAAGCCCGGCCGCGCTCTATCCGGCAACCGATTCTGGAAGCCTTTCCGCCCTGGAGCAAGCCATGCAAGATCTCGATCCCGTCGAAACCCAGGAATGGCTGGACGCCCTGGAGTCCGTCCTCGATCGTGAAGGTGAAAACCGCGCCCACTACCTGCTGACCCGCATGGGTGAGCTGGCCTCGCGCACCGGCACCCAGCTGCCGTACGCCATCACCACTCCGTATCGCAACACCATTCCGGTCACCCATGAAGCCCGCATGCCGGGCGACCTGTTCATGGAGCGACGCATCCGCTCGCTGATCCGCTGGAACGCCCTGGCGACCGTGATGCGCGCGAACAAGAAGGATCCGGACCTGGGCGGTCACATCTCCACCTTCGCCTCCAGCGCGACCCTGTACGACATCGGCTTCAACTACTTCTTCAAGGCGCCGACCGAAGAGCATGGCGGCGACCTGATCTACTTCCAGGGCCACGCCTCCCCCGGCGTCTACGCCCGCGCCTTCCTCGAGGGCCGCATCAGCGAAGACCAGCTGAACAACTTCCGCCAGGAGGTGGACGGCCAGGGCCTGTCCTCCTACCCGCACCCGTGGCTGATGCCGGACTTCTGGCAGTTCCCCACCGTGTCCATGGGTCTCGGCCCGATCCAGGCGATCTACCAGGCGCGCTTCATGAAGTACCTGGAGCACCGCGGCTTCATCCCCGCCGGCAAGCAGAAGGTCTGGTGCTTCCTCGGCGACGGCGAGACCGACGAGCCGGAATCCCTCGGCGCCATCGCCCTGGCCGGCCGCGAGAAGCTGGACAACCTGATCTTCGTGGTCAACTGCAACCTGCAGCGCCTCGACGGCCCGGTGCGCGGCAACGGCAAGATCATCCAGGAACTGGAAGGCGTGTTCCGCGGCGCCGACTGGAACGTGGTCAAGGTGATCTGGGGCCGCCTGTGGGATCCGCTGTTCGCCAAGGACACCAAGGGCCTGCTGCAGAAGCGCATGGACGAGGTGGTCGACGGCGAGTACCAGAACTACAAGGCCAACGACGGCAAGTTCGTCCGCGAGCACTTCTTCGGCGCCCGTCCGGAGCTGCTGGAGATGGTCAAGGACATGTCCGACGAGGAGATCTGGGCGCTCAACCGTGGCGGCCATGACCCGTTCAAGGTCTACGCGGCCTACCACCAGGCGGTCAACCACACCGGCCAGCCGACCGTGGTGCTGGCCAAGACCATCAAGGGCTACGGTACCGGTGCCGGCCAGGCGCAGAACATCACCCACAACGTCAAGAAGGTCGACATCGAGAGCCTCAAGGCCTTCCGCGACCGCTTCGGCATCCCGATCCCGGACGACAAGCTGGAAGAGCTGCCGTTCTACAAGCCCGAGCCGGACAGCCCGGAGATGAAGTACCTGCTGAAGAGCCGCGAGAAGCTCGGCGGCTTCGTGCCGCAGCGCCGCAGCAGGAGCTTCAGCATCCCGACCCCGCCGCTGGAGACCCTCAAGGCGATCCTCGACGGCACCGGCGAGCGCGAGATCTCCACCACCATGGCCTTCGTGCGCATCCTCTCGCAGCTGGTCAAGGACAAGGATCTCGGTAGCCGCATCGTGCCGATCATCCCCGACGAGGCGCGCACCTTCGGCATGGAAGGCATGTTCCGCCAGCTCGGCATCTACTCCTCGGTCGGCCAGCTGTATCAGCCGGTGGACAAGGACCAGGTGATGTTCTACCGCGAGGACAAGAAAGGTCAGATCCTCGAGGAAGGCATCAACGAGGCCGGCGCCATGTCCAGCTGGATCGCCGCGGCGACCGCCTACAGCAACCACAACCAGCCGATGCTGCCGTTCTACGTGTTCTACTCGATGTTCGGCTTCCAGCGCATCGGCGACCTGGCCTGGGCGGCCGGCGACAGCCGTGCGCGCGGCTTCCTGATCGGCGGCACCGCCGGACGCACCACGCTCAACGGCGAAGGCCTGCAGCACGAGGACGGCCACAGCCACATCCTGGCCTCGACCATCCCCAACTGCCGCACCTACGACCCGACCTACGCCTACGAGATGGCGGTGATCATCCGCGAAGGCATCCGCCAGATGACCGAAGAACAGCAGAACGTGTTCTTCTACCTGACCGCGATGAACGAGGCCTACGCCCAGCCGGCCATGCCGCAGGGCGTCGAGGACGGCATCATCAAGGGCATGTACCTGCTCGAGGAAGACCAGCGCGACGCCGCCTGCCACGTGCAGCTGATGGGTTCCGGCGCCATCCTGCGCGAGGTGCGCGAGGCGGCGAAGATCCTCCGCGAGGACTACAACATCGGCGCCGACGTGTGGAGCGTCACCAGCTTCAACGAGCTGCGCCGCGAGGGCCTGGCCGTCGAGCGCCGCAACCGCCTGCACCCGGAACAGAAGCCCGAGTTGACCTACGTCGAGCAGTGCCTGTCCGGCCGCCGCGGCCCGGTGGTCGCCTCCACCGACTACATGAAGCTGTTCGCCGACCAGATCCGCCAGTGGGTCCCGGTCAAGGAGTACAAGGTGCTAGGCACCGACGGCTTCGGCCGCAGCGACAGCCGCAAGAAGCTGCGCCACTTCTTCGAGGTGGACCGCTACTGGGTGGTGCTGACCGCGCTGGAGGCCCTGGCCGACCGCGGCGAGATCGACCGTACCGTGGTGGCCGAGGCCATCGCCAAGTTCGGCATCGACACCAACAAAGCCAACCCGCTGGACTGCTGAGGAGCGAGCCATGAGTGAACTGATTCGCGTACCCGATATCGGCAGCGGCGAAGGTGAAGTGATCGAGCTGCTGGTCAAGGTCGGCGACCGCATCGAGGCCGACCAGAGCCTGCTGACCCTGGAATCCGACAAGGCCAGCATGGAAGTCCCGGCGCCCAAGGCCGGGGTGATCAAGAGCCTGAAGATCAAGCTGGGCGACAAGCTGAAGACTGGCGACGAGCTGCTCGAGCTGGAAGCCGAGGCCACTGCGGCCCCGGCTCCGGCCGCCGAAGCCCCCGCCGCGGCGCCTGCCCCCGTGGCCGCCGAACCCGCGCCCGTCGCGGCTCCGGCCGCTGCGGCGGCGGAGAGCCTGCAGCCGGTGCACGTGCCGGACATCGGCTCGTCCGGCAAGGCGCGCGTCATCGAGGTGCTGGTCAAGGCCGGCGACGCGGTCGAAGCCGACCAGTCGCTGATCGTGCTGGAGTCGGACAAGGCGAGCATGGAGATTCCCTGCCCGCAGGCCGGCGTGGTCGACAGCGTGGCGATCACCCTCAACGACGAGGTCGGCACCGGCGCGCTGATCCTCACCCTGCGCGTGGCCGGCGCCGCGCCGGTGGCAGCCCCGGTGGCCGCTGCAGCTCCGGCTGCCGCCCCCGTCGCTGCTGCACCTGCGCCTGCCGCCGCTGCTCCGGCGGCCCCGGCCAAGGTGCCGGGCCCGGTCGGCGCACCGAGCGGCAGCGCCGGCAAGGTGCACGCCGGCCCGGCAGTGCGCATGCTGGCCCGCGAGTTCGGCGTCGAGCTGGCCGACGTGCCGGCCACCGGTCCGAAGGGCCGCGTGCTCAAGGAAGACGTGCAGGCCTACGTCAAGGGCATGATGCACAAGGCCAAGGCCGCGCCGGAAGCCGGCGTGAGCGGCGGCGCCGGCATCCCGCCGATCCCGGTGGTCGACTTCAGCAAGTTCGGCGAAGTGGAAGAGGTGGCGATGACCCGCCTGATGCAGGTCGGCGCCGCCAACCTGCACCGCAGCTGGCTCAACGTGCCGCACGTCACCCAGTTCGAGTCGGCCGACATCAGCGAGCTGGAGACCTTCCGCACCGCGCAGAAGGCGGTGGCCGAGAAGGCCGGCGTCAAGCTGACCGTGCTGCCGTTCCTGCTCAAGGCCTGCGCCCACGTGCTGCGCGAGCTGCCGGACTTCAACAGCTCGCTGGCCCCCAGCGGCAAGGCGCTGATCCGCAAGAAGTACGTGCACATCGGCTTCGCCGTGGACACCCCGGACGGCCTGCTGGTGCCGGTGATCAAGAACGTCGACCAGAAGAGCCTGCTGCAGCTGGCCGCCGAGGCCGCCGAGCTGGCCGAGAAGGCGCGCACCAAGAAGCTGTCGGCCGACGACATGCAGGGCGCCTGCTTCACCATCTCCAGCCTCGGCCACATCGGCGGCACCGGCTTCACGCCGATCGTCAACGCGCCCGAGGTGGCGATCCTCGGCGTGTCCAAGGCGAGCATGCAGCCGGTGTGGGACGGCAAGGCCTTCCAGCCCCGGCTGATGCTGCCGCTGTCGCTGTCCTACGATCACCGCGTGATCAACGGCGCCGCCGCGGCCCGCTTCACCCGCCGTCTGGCCGACCTGCTGGCGGAGATCCGTTCGCTGCTGCTGTAAGCGCCGCGCACGTCCGCCGCAGAAACGACAACCCCGCCGATTGGCGGGGTTGTCGTTTGCGGGTCTGCTGAACGTGGCTCCGCGCCTCAGCCCTGCTGGATGTCGCGGATCAGGAAGCTCATCGCCTTGGCCAACTCGGCCACCCCGGCATGGTCGCGCACCAGGGTCAGCAGCGGCGAACCGTCCTGCGGGTTGAGCACCTGGCAGGAAGGCCCGCGGTTGGGGCACTCGTAGCGCACGAACGGGTCGACGCCGAACAGCGCCACCGGGTGGTTGCGCACCTCGACCCGACTGCCGTCGGCGCTGCGGATTTCCTCGCGCACGTTGAGGCTGCCATTACCGAGGAGGCTCAGCTGGTAGAGCAGATCGTCGCGGCGCGCCTCGCCGACCCGATAGCCGCTGCGCAGCGCGTAGCTTTCCAGCAGGCGGTTGCAGTGCTCCAGCAGCGCCTTGCGCGGCGCCTGGCGCGGATAGAGGTGCTTGAGTTCGGCCAGGTAGCGCGCCTGCTCGGCGCCATCCAGCTGGCTGACCTGATTGCCGGAAGTCTCGCTGCCCTGCTCGTGCTGGCTGTCGTCGTTGCCGGTGGCCTCCGCGGCGGCGCCGGCCGGCAGCGCGGCGCCGAGCAGGGCCAGCAACAGGCCGCGACGCAGCCGCTGCATGAATCCTGTGTGCATGATGGTTACCCTTGGTTCACGTGAAAAATGCCGCCAGCTTAATCCGCACGCATGTTCGGCGCACAGCCCGGCGGCCTGCCAGTATTAACAGGATGTGACAGGACGGACAAAGGTCGCCGACGGCCCGCCAAGGGTTGCAGGCAGAGGCGCAGGCGGGCAAGTTAGACGAACGACTCACCGCCTTGCCGAGGAGGCAGCCATGCCCCTGCGCTCACAGATTCTCGCCCACAAGCTCGCCCTGCCCAGTGCCGAGCAGGCGCTGCCCGGGCGCGCCAGCGCCATGCCGGTGCCCGAGCGGCACCATGTCAACGGCAATCCGCTGCTGCCGCCGTTCCCCGACGGGCTGGAGGAGGTGCAGTTCGGCCTCGGCTGCTTCTGGGGCGCCGAGCGGCGCCTGTGGCAGCAGCCGGGAGTGTGGGTGACCGCGGCGGGCTATGCCGGCGGCCATACCCCCAACCCGACCTACGAGGAAGTCTGCTCCGGGCTGACCGGGCATACCGAGGTGGTGCGCGTGCTCTACGATCCGCGCCAGACCAGCCTCAAGGCCCTGCTCAAGGCGTTCTGGGAGGCCCACGACCCGACCCAGGGGTTAGGAGGACCGTCAAGGGTAAATCTATGCTAGATACCCTTTTTTTACAGACCTTCAACATTCCTGTAGCACTGGCCAGTCGATCTATGCGAAAGCCTTGTAGGCATATCACCTCACGCCCCCGAAAAAAACCTCAGAGCCCTAAAAAGAGAAATCCGCATGGAAACTGAAAAAATAGTTCTAGCTGGCGGCTGCTTTTGGTGCATCGAACCAGTCTTCAAGAGAATCAATGGTGTTCAGTCTGTCATGTGTGGCTACACAGGCGGGACCACCAGAAACCCAACATATGACGACATATGCACTGGAAAAACTGGACACGCTGAAGCGATCAAAGTTGAGCTTGACAAAAACACAATTAATCTACCCACCTTACTTGAAGTCTTCTTAACAATACACGACCCGACCACCCTAAACAGGCAGGGCGCAGATATTGGAACCCAATATCGCTCTGCTATTTTTTACGAAGGTGAAGAGCAAAGAACAGCCGCAGAAAACGCCATATCCGAAATAAACAAATCAAAAATCTGGGAAAACCCGATAGTAACCACCCTAGAGCGACTGACTGAATTTTATGATGCCGAAAATTACCATCAAGATTTTTTCACGAAAAACCCAAACAACAGATACTGTCAGATCTCAATAATTCCAAAACTCAGAAAATTTGACGAATTATTCAAAAACCTTCTAAAGCAACCAAAAATATAATTGATTGCGTTGTAGCGCGTCAAATCTTGCCCTGCTTTTCTGGAGGGTAGGAGAGAGAAATGTAGGACGCTGACTCATGAGCTGGCTGGTAGCTTTCGGCCAATAGAAGACATGGAAAATCTGGTCGAAACGCGCAACCATTGTGTTAAGCGTTTACGCTGGTGGAGCCCCAACAGTACAGGGAAGCAACGATGCATTTGAAACGTATTCGGGCTGCCAATTTTCGCGCGTTTGGTGACGGAATTCATGCCCCAGCTCTTGATTGGGAGCTCTCTGCTGGGCTGAACATCCTTGTAGGAGAGAATGACTCTGGCAAGACCTCGGTGGTCGACGCAATCCGTTACGTGCTCTGGACAACCAGTTATGAATTCATTCGCCTTTTCGAGTCGGATTTCCACATCAATGGCACGAACCGAGCCCGGTCACTGTTCATCGAAGCCACACTCGTGGACCTGGATCCTGGACAGGAAGCAGCCGTTCTGGAGTGGTTGACCCATGAGGAAGATGGCACTCATAGCCTTATCATCCACTTGCAAGCTAGGTGGGTACCGCCCAGGGGAAACAAGCGAGGTCGTGTCGAGGCAATCACATGTGCCGGACGAAACGGCACAGGGCAGGAGATCGGTGCTGCGGTACGTGAGCTTATCCGAGCTACCTACCTTCGGCCGTTGCGTGATGCAGAAGCTGAGTTGCGGCCTGGCCGGCAGTCGCGACTGTCCCAAATACTGGCTGCTCATCGGCGCATTGATGGGCAGGAGCAGAACGATTTCGATATTGAAACCCCAGACACTGTACCCAGCAACTTGGTTGGCTTGATGGCATTTGCTCAGCATCACCTGGGCGAGCACGACGTCATCAAGGGCGTTCAGGACGACATCAACGACAACTACCTGAACAAGTTCGCCTTCGCCGGCGATGTGCTGTCTTCACGTATCCAGATTGCACCCGAACTTGGGCTCCAACCAATTCTCGAGCGCTTCGAGCTAGGGCTGCTTCCAGCATCTAGCATCGATCCCGCCGAGCGCTGCGTTCGTGGGCTCGGCTACAACAATGCCCTGTTTATGGCCACTGAGCTTGTGTTGCTGCGCGATGGTGAAGAGCTTGCACTGCTCCTGATAGAGGAGCCGGAGGCCCACCTGCATCCACAGCTGCAGGAGCGTGTTCAGCAACTGTTCGAGCGCACTTCTAAGGCGGCCGATGATGGTAGCCGTCCGGTACAAATCGTCATGACAACGCACAGTCCGTCGTTGGCGGCGGGGGCAGACATTGCCAGTATGACCCTCGTAAATCGTGCCCAGCTGTTCAGTCTAGCGCACGGGAAGACCAAGCTGAAGAAAAGCGACTACGAATTTCTTCGGCGTTTCATCGACGCCACCAAAGCCAATCTCTTCTTTGCCCGTGGCGTAGTCATCGTCGAGGGGCCGGCCGAGGCGTTGCTGCTGCCGGCCTTGGCCGCGGCTTCAGGTTGTTCTTTCAACGAGCGCGGTATCTCTTGCGTGAATGTCGGCGGCGTGGGACTTTATCACTATGCGCGGATCCTGCAACCATTCGACGACACAGTGGTCCCTATTCCGGTCGCCTGCATCACGGATCGCGACGTTGTGCCTGACGAGGCGGATTACATTTCCCGATCCAACAATGGCCGTAAGCGCTTCGAATCGGACTACTCCGCCGAAGAGCTGGCGGCGCTAGTTCGGACAAAGGTAGAGCGAGCCCAGGGCGGGAGTACCCTCGTATGTGTTTCTGACAGATGGACTCTCGAGTTCGACTTGGCCTTGTACGGTTGTGCAGAGCTCATGCATAACGCCATCCATCTGGCCAAGAAAGCGGGCTCCAGAGGTGAACGACTGACGGAAGAGGACGAACAGGTTGCCATCGCAGAGGCAAAGGAGCTGTGGGCGCAATTGGCAGCGGCTGGCCACTCGGACGTAAAGCTTGCTTCGATCATCTACCAGCCATTAGCCGACAACGACGCGTCAAAAGCTGTAACAGCCCAGTATGCAGCTCACCTGGTTTCGACCGGGGATTATGGAGGTGGCGATGAGCTCTATCACCGCCTTCCGCCCTATTTGAAACGTGCCCTTAACCACCTGACCGGCAAGGTAGTGGAATGACGATACCCGCCATTACACAGTTGGATCTAGAGGCTTTGGCCAAGCTGACGCCTGACTTAAATTTCGAGGATGACGAGCGCCGTGCAGTGCTTCTCGAGAGCCAGTGCAAGGACATCAATGCGGCCCCGGGTAGCGGTAAAACCACCGTTCTTGCCGCGAAGCTCTTAATGCTGGGTCGCAAATGGGAGGCCGAACGCAGTGGCATTTGCGTCCTGAGCCACACCAATGTCGCCCGCGATGAGATACAGCGACGCCTTGGGACATGCGTTGAAGGAAGTCGACTGCTGGCGTATCCCCACTTCATTGGGACGATCCACGCGTTAGTGAACCACTTCCTGGCCTTACCATATTTGCGCAGCCAAGGTATCGAAGTGGATGTCATCGACAATGACGTGTTCAGCCGCCGGGCGCTCTCCCTGGCCCGCGCGAACTGGAGCTTACGCGCTTACATGGACAGAAACGCCAGTGTCGCGCCCATGGTGGAAGGATTGATTTTCAAGGGGGCCGACCTAGAGGTGGCCAGCGAAAACGGGACACTTCCGAAAGAAGGCTCGAAGACTCGTCAGGTGATCCAAGGCATCAAAAGTCAGCTGGCGATGGAGGGCGTATTTCGCCATGCCGATATGTTCGCCTTTGCTGAGCAGTTGCTGGTGGCCTCTCCGCAGATTCGGGCTCAGATGTCGCGGCGCTTCCCCATCGTGCTCATCGACGAAATGCAGGACACATCATGGGAGCAGGAGCGCCTGCTGCATTTGATTTTCGACGAGTCGGTGATCATTCAGCGCTTTGGAGACATCAATCAGAGAATACTCGGGAGCAGCAACGGCGCCGCGAATCTCACCTTCCCGCGAGCGGACGCACTGCCCATCTCCACAAGCAAGCGGTTCGGTCCGTCAATCGCCCAAGTGGTTGCCAGTGCGCAGCTGTCGGGAGTGCCGGTGTCGGGTGAGGGAGTGGATCGCCATGCACCCATGTTGATGGTCTATTCGACTGAACGGGTGGGTCAGGTCATAGCGACCTTCGGTGCTCAGGTCCTTGATCGGTTTGATGAGGCCGCTCTTAACAAAGGCTCAGTGAAAGCCCTTTGTGCCCGGAAGCAAGGCGATGCTGTGAGGTACACCGCCGGCAGATCTCTCCTAGATTACTGGCCAGTCAGTGCTGCCACTCATGCTCCCGGCTTGAGACTAGAGCGCTTCTGGTCGTTACTGGCGGGAGCTAGAAGAACGGGAGATCCGTCCCTTTCTGGACGTGTAGAAGAGGTTCGTCGAGCGTTATTCATCGTGCTGCGCGCTGCCAGAGCTGACGTGGTTCGTGACCTGAAAGCCGATTACCAGTTGCTTCGCAAGTTGGGAGATATAGGTGGGGACGTAGCGAGCTTTCGCTTGTTGCTGCGTGATTTGTCCATGGACAGGGTGTATGTGACTACCGAGGAAGGGCGACGCGCCATCCCGGCCATGCTTTTTGACCGGTTACGGCCCCTGTTGCCGGCGAATATGACTGTGGATGCGTTCACGGCATTGCCAGTTTTCTTGGAGCCGGATGCCCCTCCTGCTTCGGAGGAGCAGCATACTTTCTGCACGGTTGAGCGGCATGGTCGCCGACTCGACATCCAGGTTGGCAGCCTTGCCTCTATGAAAGGCGAAACTCATTTGGCCACCCTCGTACTTGAGTCTCTGGGTCATCCGAGCCGGCGTTTCGATATGGAAGTGGCTTTGCCCGTGATTGCAGGGCTCAGCGCACGAGCAGCGAGCATGCCTGAAGGTCAGTTATCTCAGTTCCGGAATCTGTATGTTGGCATGTCGCGTCCGACTAGTTTCCTCTGCTTAGCAGTGAACGCTGAACGAGTAACCGAAGAGTGCAAGGCGGCGCTGATGGGGCAAGGCTGGAACATCACCCATCTGATCTAAACAATGACACTCCTTATTGTTGTGTGCTGTCTTGGGAGGTGAGTCTGTAAGTGAGTGCCTTCGCTGCGAGCACGCCGGAGAATTGAATGGATGCACTGCTCATGGCATCTGCTGGTCATTCATGGCGTGGATGCGCCCAGCGTCGGCGAGGTTTAGGCCTCCATTTTCAGACTGGAGATCGTCTGTAGCGAGCGGCAGCTTTTGACCGATACCAGTCAACCGTCGTCCACTTTACCTATGCCCCTTCGGACGAAGTCCCTCATCCAGCAAGGTATTCTACAGCGATAAAGCATGGCGAAATCTTCGTCGCTCAAGAATGCTTTGAGGTGAGACAACACTTGGTCGTTGGCACCTCTCTTGCCAATGTAGTGCAGTGCGACCAGTGCTATGCCTGCAGGGCTGGAAGCGCATTGCAGTTTGTCGGGTGTGACATGTCGCAGGTGTGCAGCAGCTGCGCCTAGGTGCACTGTACGGCTGCGTCCACTGGTGTAGAACATTGGGACCAGCTGCATTTGGGTACTGAGTCTGAGCCGCCGTACCGCTTCCGCCCCGTGAAGTTGCAAGGTTTCACCATTGCGTCTGGCGATCAGCCGGACCAGCTGCTCCACGCCCGGCCTGACCAAACCGATGTAGCGGTTGAGCTTGGGGCGCATGTAGACGCCCCGCACGATGCGCTCCAGATCGCCGCGGGCGCACAGGCACGACAGCGCCCGGCTAATGGCTGCGGGGGATCCCAGATCCGCTAGTAGGGTGCGGCTGAACAATCGGCCCTTGGGCATGCGCTGGATGCGCCGGAAGACCATGTCCGTTACTGACGCACCTTTGGCGGGAGGCGCAAAGCGTTCTGTTTTAACCTCAGCCACTACAAGCCGCCTGTTCGTCGGCGAGCTCGCGCTCCCACTGGGCGACCAGGACGTAGACCCGACTGTGGGGCCGCTGGGTCTTCGACAGAACGAGGCGTGGCTTGCCGCCGCCCCAGGCCTGGGCTAGGTGCAGTGTGTCGCCGATCTGGAGATCGAGGGGCTGCAGGACTTCATCGGGAAGACGCACGACGGGTTCGCCGTCCCACTCTTTTATGGGCAGGGTGATGGGCATGCGGGCCTCCCTGACGGCGCGGGGCATGAGGTGTCCGCGGGGGTAGGGGGGGTCCAGCGAACCAGTGCCAACAAGGCCCACGGCGCCGACTCTCAGGATAGCGAACACGAGCGCTGGGTGGAAAGTGACGATAACGGATTTTATAGTGGGTTTTGGAGGGGGACTCGAGAGTGGCACGTGTCCTCTGAATCGTTACCAGGATGCACTCTGCCGGCCAGGAGCGGACATGGCCAATCGATGTCTCCCCTCGCCAAACGCAGTCACCGTGTGGGGGGGTCTACAAGCTGTTCTTGTGCTGAAGTCCGTAAGGCACCGTTCGGCTATCAATCTAGTAAGTGTTCTCCTTGGTTGAGTTCTGTGCGGATGCGGGAAAACAACTCATCTATGGTGAGCGTTTCATCAAGCTGTAGGTAGCAGCTCGTCAGTAGCGTTAGCGGGTGGACGCCGATGACGGATGAGAGCTCGTGAAGCTTAACGACGGTTGGGGACTTCAGGCCCCGCTCCAGCGAGCTGAGATAGGTCCGGCCGCTAACGTCCGCGAAGTCTTCCTGGGTAAGGCGTCTGTTCAACCTGGCCTGCCTGATGGCTCGCCCCAGTGCCTGCTTCAGCTCCATTTTGCTGCTCTCACAAAAGGAACGATGAAGCCTTCTTGAACACTATAGAGCTACACCCTATAGTGTTCATTTTGTGAGGATTGCTATGTTCATGACGTACAAACACGCGGAGCTGCCGCTGGGCAAGCTTTTCGGTGACCCCCGCGTGCAGCACTGGCAGTTCGTCGAGCAAGACGTTCTCTGGCCGTGGTTTTACATAGAGTTCATCCGGGAAGAGGGTGACGACAGGATGAGCAGCATGCTGATGATTCCATCGGTGCCGGCGCTTCAGCGCTTGCTCGACGAGCAAGACGATCGCTCCTGGCTGGGCCAAGCATTGCTGGTCACGCCGGCTCATTTGAATGGCAGTCAGCGCTGGATGATGGAACCGCTGGTAGAAGTGAGCGTGGCCATAGATGAGAAAGATAACCAGCTAGGCTATGTTTACAAGGTTGAAGGAGGGCGAAGCTACAGTACCCATCCTTGCTCAAAAGAAGCCGACTTGCGAACCTCTCACGTCGTTTTCTCCGCAAGCAACCATCTTCGCAGCAACTGAGCCGCGGGAGTTTTCATGGAAGAGTTGTGTCGCCAAAGTGAAAGAATAGATCGCTCAATTGTTGAGCAGAATAGATTTCTGGACCATTGTCTGGCACATAGTAAGCAACTGACAATATTCCTTGAGTCGGGGGTGCAGTTCATCGGTATAGTTCGCGAGCATGATCGAAAGTCAATCTTGCTCAGCGGGCGAAGCCGGAACAAAGAGCCGCGGATGATTTTCAAGAGTAGTGTTTCTTACATTCGAGCTGAGGAAAATCTAGAACTTTTCCTGCCATACAGAGGGTTGGGGACTGCCCTGCAGAGACGGAGGCGGAGGCGTTTGATACAGCTTCGGAGCCCAAGGAAAGGAGCATGACAACAGCCCATCAGCGCACGCTGGCTGTTATTCAGGCAGCAGAACTCTTGGTCGAGCTGAGTCGGGATTGCAGGCTGCCGAATGAGATCCGGCGTGAAGCACAGCGCTTGCTCAGGCACTATCCATCGAGAAGTGATTTAGATATCGCTAGTCGACTTGAGGGACAGAACCCCCTGAGAGTTGAGCCAGTCTTTGAGTCGCCCGACGAAGCATCGGTGAATTGACACCCCTTGGGAGCGTTGGTGCAACTCTAATCGGGTATCTGTCTGATTTGGGGATGCAATCAAGATCGCGTCGACTTGTGCGGACCTCAGAGTTTTCTGCGTTGTGATAATCCTGAAAGCAATGAGCTGCGCCTATGACAGGCCGCTACTGGACGAAAGATGCCATCCTAATCACGACTCAGCGACCGGATGTGCCACTCTCGAACCATCCAAAAATGTGACGATAAAATCCGTTATCGTCACTTTCCGGCCTGCGGCCACTTCGGTACCCTGAGCTCCTGCGCCGTGGGATTTGTTGGCACCGGCTCGCCGGCGCCTCCCCCCGCGGACACCTCCTCCTCAACTGCCGAGGATTCCTCGTCTGTTGCCACAACCGGCAATTGGGTCTTGGGTTACCAGTGCGAATTTCCGCAAGCAGGCGCTTTCAACCGCTCCAGAGCCTGATCAAGCAAATCGGGCTCCCACACTGAGAGCTTACCCTCGACATACCCTCCCTCCATCCGCATCGAACTCATAGTCCTGATCGACCAGCTCACCTCAGCGGTCAGTCGGTGGATATCGAGGAAGCAAAAGCCGATCCCCCGTGCGCTTGACTTCAGCGACTGCGCACCCTCGTGGCTGAAAACCACAGCCGCCCCCCCACAACATGTCAAAAGCGCTCCTCTCGATTTCGTCTAAACGCCCCCAAAAAACCTGCAGATCTGCTGAAATAGACTTTTCAACCTGCCCCCAGAATGACGCCGACTAAGCTCACTCTGGCATAGGGCGGTACGGGCAACGGAGGGACTTGGATGAGATGGAAGCTGACTTGCCGCGACGCCGGGGACGGCAGCGGCGACGCGATCCTGGAGCTGCCGGACGATCTGCTCCAGGCCGCAGGATGGACCGAGGGCGACACTCTGGAGCTGGAGCCCGATCCAGACTGCTCGACGATCCGGCTGAAGAAGGTCGTGCGGTGCGACGTGTGCGACGCCAGTACAACCGAAATGGGGCATGGCGTCCTACAGGCCCAGTGGCGCGATGGCGAGCGCGAAAGGATGCAGCTGTGTAGGTCCTGCTTCGGCTATGCAATGGCCACACTCAAGCGCGCGCACTGGGTTAACCATATGTTCGACGACGATCCTGACTCAGGGCAGGAGGACTGATTTCGTGAACAATCTGCTGCTGCACCGGGGGTATTACGGCTCCATCGAAGCCAGCATCAAGGACAACTGCCTGTTCGGCAAGCTGCTCTTCATTCGCGCACTGGTCAACTACGAAGGTGAGACGATAGCCGAGTTGCAGGCCGCCTTCCGCGAGGCGGTGAACAACTACATGGCCACCTACCAAGAGCTGGGGAGATAGTGGGTGCCACCGATCGTATGGCGTCTCGATGCGTACCACCACCGAATGCAGGGTCAAAAACGCTCCCCCTCGATTTCGCCTGAAAATGACCTGCCGATCTATTGAAATAGGGCCTTCAATCTGCTCCCTGGAGTGACGCTGCCATCCGTTCCCGCTGCCGAGTACGCCGGACAGTGCAGTCCCAGCGCCGAACATCAATCTCGAGACAAGCTGATGCTGAATGAAGTCATCTCTTTGGTTCTGCGCGCCGGAGCGCTCATCGCCGCCGAAGTTGCACGGCCAGGTGGCCCTCGCGGGGCGGGAGACAAGGCGGATATCGACGTCGAAGTGGAGATCCTGCTGCGCGAGGGGCTGCTGCGACTGCAGCTGGGAGACTTCTGGGGAGAGGAAACGGGAAGCGCGCTGACTGGGGCGAGCCATTGCTGGGTGGTGGACCCGAACGATGGCACCACGGATTTCCTGGCGGGTAGGCCTGGCTCGGCCATTTCCGTTGGCCTACTGAAAGATGCCGTACCGGTGCTGGGCGTCGTCTATGCGCCAGTTACCACGCGCGGGCCTGACTGCATTGCCTGGGAGCTCAGCATGACTGGCCTGCTGCGCAATGGCCGACACATTTGCCCCAACCTGGACGCACGGCAGCTCGACGCTAACTCGGTGGTGTTCGTCAGCACGGCCGCCGACCAGCAACCAGAGCTGAACACCGCGCTCTGTGCTCCAGCGCGCTTCAGCCCGATGCCCAGCATCGCCTACCGCCTCGCCCGGGTGGCCGCCGGCGACGGCATTGCGGGGGTTTCGCTTTACCCCGTTTCTCCACACGACGTGGTCGCTGGCCATGCCCTGCTCAAGGCTGCTGGCGGCGACCTGCTTGACCAGGATGGTCGGCCGATTCGTTACGACGATCTGGACAAGCCGCTGTGCCAAAGTTGTTTCGGTGGCAATCTGGCGGCCAGTCAACGCCTGGCCTCCCGCCCCTGGCGGCAGCAGCTTTCGATCTCCTGACGCCCTGATCGCCCATGTTGCATGACGGTAATCCACCCGCTTTGGGGCACCTATAAAAACACACTTCCAGACTGTGCTAGAGAGCGCTATGACCGAGAAAAAAACTTAACCCACTGTCCGGGGTGGCTTGACCACTACATGTAGCGTGAGCTGAAGTCGAATGCGACCAGACAGGAAGAGCGGGGTTTCAAGTGACAGAGCTGATCACCAAGGCCGAGCTGACGGCCATCAAAGCCGATAGTTACTCGCGCGAAAAACTACGCCGCCAAGCCCTTTGGGCGATGACCCATCGAGAGCGGCGGGCCCATGCGCTGGCTTGCCTCGATCTCATCGAACGGCTGGACCATGAGGCGCCGATTGGCGAAGCGGCAACCTGGACGCTGGGGGATGTGGCTCGTCTCGTACCGGTCTCCCGGCGTGACAATCCACCGCTCGAGGTCGTGCGACCGGCCGACATACCCGAGCCATGGCGCAGCCGTATGGCTGCAGCGAGCATCGGCTCGACGATGTGCAGTGCTTTCCCAGGCTACTACGTCGATGATTGGCGGACGTTCCTGAGGCTCTGGCGACTCGAGCATGAGCAATTGCATGAATATCGTTTGGATCGGTCATGACTGGAGGTCGGCGGTGAGCTGGATACGCTGTCGGTCCGGCGGTGGACGACCCGCTGAAGCGGGAGTACTACTCACACAAAAGCACGGCGATCTGGCTGATACAGACAGCACCCTGCAATAGGGACAATGCCAGTAAGTCATGGACCGGCAACGGCATACTGAACCGCAGTGGTTCGATGGTTAAGCCGAGTACGCGGCGTACTGTGCACGTCCCGCTTCGGCGGAGATCGCGCAGTGACACTTAACATCTCGGGACACAACCCCGGGTGAGGCAGGCATGAAGCACAAGAAAGTCTCTGACAAGCACGCCATGATCGCGAAATTCACGGGAGAGGCCCTACGATTGGGTGGCGGTGTTTCAGCCAACCAACGCCACTTCATACAGGTAGCTCTTGCCCATGGCACAACGATGGAGCCTGCAGGTCGCCTCGCGGGAGCCAACAGGGAGTGCAGCCATGTCTGACCAGTTCAAGCAAGAAGCCGTCACCCTTAGCGCCGAGGCCTACCAGGCGCTCCTCGACGAGCTCGAGGATCTCCGTATCGAGCGTGTTGCGTGTGATCGTTTAGCCACCGTCCACGCTTCCGAGCTGCTATCCCTAGAGACCATGAGGGCCCGCTTTCATTGATGCTTCGGCGATCCAAGCTGGCCCCCACTTTTGGTGAGCGGCCATACACGGACGCCATCGCCGATATGGCCAGTACGACCAGATCGATGCGGAGACAGGGCAATAAACATCAAGTCGATTCGTTCCGAGGAAGACCTAGCGGCAGCCCTTGCCCGTATGGAGCAGCTGTGGGGAGCCGAGATCGGTACACCCGAGGGCAATGAGCTGGATGCTCTGGCGTCGCTGATCGAGATGTACGAGGCCAAGCACTACCCGATGCCACCTGCAGATCCCATCGAGACCATCAACTAAATTCCGCATGGACCAGCGGAAGGTGACTCAGCCAGACCAGAAGTCATTCTGCGAGTCGAACAAGTGGCCAGCGGCCATGGATGGCCTCGTATCCCGGCGGCGGTAACGAGGTCACCACGTAGACCCGTCGCTCATCGCCGGCGGCCACCAGCAGGCCTTCGATGGCCTGGCCTTCCTCCAGATCGAACCAGTGCGAGACACCGGCTGGATCCTTCTCCATGAAGCGCTCCGCCACGATTCGCACGCCCAGAGGATGAAAGCGCGCCCACTTGCCCGCACTAATCGAATCCAGCCGCGCCCAGCCGGTCGCGGGCAGGTGTCCCTCCTGCTCCTGGCGCCGCCCCCAGGGCAGCCACTCCACCGAACCGTCGGCCTGCAGCACCGGCAGGGCTGCCTTCGGGTTGGGGAAGTAGACCCGCACCGGCTTGCCACTTTCCGTGTAGCGGCCCGCCACCTCGACACCTCCGCACATGCTGCACCTCCAGCTCCAGCCGTGATCAAGCCACCCCGCCGGACTCGATGGCCCGCAGAATCCGCCTGACCTGTTGCGCACCCGCCGCCGTCGCGCAGCAACTCAGCGGGGTGACATCCCCCAGCGCCGCGTTGGGCCTAACCAGCCAGTCGAGCGCGACCGAACGGTTTTCAAAGACACCCTCGGCCAGAGCCAGCACCTCCCGAACCCGGGACTCGGTTTCGCGGTCCTCCATCACGGGGCCTCCTCCTCGCTCACGGCAATGTGCAGATTCTGCACATTGCTCTCGGGCATCGCTCCTGATTTGCTGTATATTAATACAGTATTCTTTGAGGCCATCATCATGAGTCTGACACCGCTCGGCCCGCTGCGCGCGTCCGTCCAGCGGCTGCCCCTGTTCTCGAATCCGGTCGCGGCCGGATTCCCGTCGCCGGCCGAGGACCACATCGAAGCCACACTGTCTCTGGACGAGTTGTGCATTAGGCACCCGGCCGCCACCTACCTGCTGCGCGCCGCTGGCGACAGCATGCAGGGCGCCGGCATCTTCGACGGCGACGTGCTGGTGGTGGACCGCTCCATCGAGCCACGCGCCGGCATGATCGTGGTGGCCACCGTGCGCGGCGATTTCACCTGCAAGCGCCTCGAGGCCGAAGCCGGGCAGCCCGTTCTGCGCGCTGAGAACCCGCGCTACCCGGACATCCGCATCGCACCGGGCGAGGAGCTGGAGGTGTTCGGCGTGGTGGTCGCCGCCGTACGCCGTCTGGGAGGCTGACATGCCGACCTTCGCCCTGGTCGACTGCAACAACTTCTACGTCAGCTGCGAACGCCTGTTCCGGCCCGACCTGCGCGGCCTGCCGGTGGTGGTACTCAGCAACAACGACGGCTGCGTGGTGAGCCGCAGCAACGAGGCCAAGGCGCTGGGTATCGCCATGGGCGAGCCCTATTTCAAGCTGCGCGAGCTGATCGCCCTGCACGGCATCGAGGTGTTCAGCTCCAACTATGCCCTCTACGGCAACCTCTCAGCGCGCGTGATGAGCGTGCTGCGCGACCTGGCGCCGTGCATCGAGGTCTACAGCATCGACGAGGCCTTCCTCGACCTCACCGGCCTGCGCGAGCCACTCCCGGTCTTCGGGCGTAAGGTGAAGACCGAGGTCCAGCGCCTGACCGGCATCCCGGTCGGCGTCGGTATCGCGCCGACCAAGACCCTCGCCAAGCTGGCCAACTGGTGCGCCAAGAAGCACACCCGAAGCGGCGTGGTTGACCTCTCCGATCCGGCACGCCAGGAGAAACTGCTGCGCCTCGCGCCGGTCAGCGAGGTGTGGGGGATCGGCCGCAAGCTGTCCGCGAAGCTAGAAGCCATGAACGTGGCCACCGCCTGGGACCTCGCCCAGCAGGACCCGGCATTCATCCGGAAGGCATTCAGCATCGTTGTCGAGAAGACTGTGCGTGAGCTGCGCGGCGAGAGCTGCCTGGCCCTGGGTGAAAGCGTTGAGCCCAAGCAGATGATCGCCTGCAGCCGCTCATTCTCCGAGCGGGTCACCGACCTCGAGGACCTGCGCGAGGCGGTGGCCAGCTACACCAGCCGCGCCGCGGAGAAACTGCGTGCCCAGGGCGACTACTGCCAGCTGCTGCAGGTCTACATCCGCACAGGCGTCTTCAATCCCAACGAACCGCGCTATGGCCGAGCGGCGAGCGTGCCACTGGCCTGCCCCAGCCACGACACCCGCGACCTGGTACAGGCCGCCCTCGCCGGGCTCGCCTCGATCTACGTCCCCGGCTACCGCTACCAGAAGGCCGGCGTGGTGCTGATGGAATTCGCCAGCCCCGGCCAGATCCAGGGCGACCTGTTCGCCCCGCCGCCGCGGCCTGGCAGCGAGGCGCTGATGACAACCCTCGATCGCATCAACGCGCGCATGGGCCGCGGTACCATTCACCTCGCCCGGGTGCCGGCGGCGCCGGCCTGGGGGATGCGTCAGGAGCTCAAATCGCCCGGCTACGTGACTCGCTGGAGCGAGTTGCGCCGCGTGACCTGAGCACACAGCCTGGATCGACTGCTGTTGGCTGCTATCAACCCAGAGCGGTCGGCCATGGACGGCTGCAACCGGCCAAAAGCAGTCACTTGCTGCCAGCAGAGTGAGTCCTAGGGTTTGTCTGAAAAGTCCGCACGCAGGCATTTCTCGATGCAAGCCAGCA
>JAEAMF010000253.1_pt1 | contig 81602 bp, 76 predicted proteins | sample 8958721 | NCBI WGS metagenome assembly JAEAMF01 (sample SAMN16933255, study PRJNA681124) | bioreactor sludge metagenome | isolation source: anaerobic bioreactor treating anionic surfactant - SDBS | place: India: Bengaluru | collected 2019-02-28
TTAAATGGTACCTAAATCATTAGTTTGCTAGTCTAGAGCCATAACAAATAATAAATAATAAAGATCGAAACTAAGGAATAACGAATTAATTAGAGATGTTTTTATGAAGGAGAATATTGCTGTGGAGAAGAGTTATTGTTTTGCGCTAAAGGTGATTAAGACGCATTTGTATTTAGTTAAAGCGCAGAATGAATTTGTTTTGTCTAAACAGTTTTTAAGAAGCGGTACCTCTGTGGGTGCTAATTTGGAAGAAGCCGCGGGAGCACAAACCAGAGCTGATTTTGTCCATAAAATACATATAGCATTAAAAGAAGCCAGAGAAGTCAATTTTTGGATAAGATTGTTACGTGATGCGGATTTGCTTACTAAACAGATGTCCGCAGATTTGATAAATGATTCTCTTGAGATTATAAGAATACTGACAAAAACTTTAATTACCTGCAAGTATAACGATAACAAATCACAAATAACAAATCACAAATAATAAATAATAAATAATAAATAATAAAGATCAATTCCAACGTTTCGTTGCGCTGCACGAAATAATAAAGTATCAAATAATAAATAATAAAGATAAATCACTCCACTTGCTTTCTTATTTATAACTTTATTATTTATTATTTATTATTTAATTAAGTACTGCTCGCTTTATTATTTATAACTTTATTATTTGTTATTTATTATCTGTTATTTAATACGTACCGCTCGCTTTATTATTTATTATTTATTATTTATTAATTAAAAAAGGTATGTTAAACAAGTTGAAAAAGCATTTCGGTTACGACGAGTTTTTGCCGCTTCAAAAAGAGGTTATTGATCATGTTATGAGCGGGCGGGAGGGGTTGGTTTTGATGCCGACAGGGGGAGGCAAATCGCTTTGTTATCAATTGCCGGCTTTGGAACTTTCGGGTATTACGATTGTTGTTTCTCCTTTGATAGCATTGATGAAAGATCAGGTTGATGCGCTTAAGGCCAATGGAATTCCGGCGGAGTTTATCAATAGCAGTTTAGACTATAATGAGATTTCGCGAATAGAAGCGTCGGTGCAAAGAGGCGAGATTAAGTTGCTATATTTGGCTCCCGAGAGGTTAGCTTTGCCTCGGGTGCGGGATTTTTTGCGGACCTTAAAAGTGAGCTTGTTTGCGGTAGATGAGGCGCATTGTATCAGTGAGTGGGGGCATGATTTTCGGCCGGATTACCGCAATTTGAGGGCTGTGAGGGAGTTGTTTCCGTATGCGCCCGTGTTGGCATTAACCGCGACGGCCAATAAGCGGGTAAAAGAGGATATTTTGGATCAATTAAAGTTGAGGGATGCGAAAGTGTTTCAATCAAGTTTTGACAGGGCGAATTTGAGTTATGAGGTTTGGCCGAAAAAACAGGTTTTAAAGCAGTTGGTAAAAGTCTTAAAAACCGATCCTAACCAATCGGCTATAGTTTATTGTTTGTCGCGCAAGCGCGCCGAGAAGATGTCGGCGGATTTAAAAATCAACGGTATCAATTCCGCTTATTATCACGCAGGCATGATGGCTCATGAAAGATCCAAAGTACAGGAAGATTTTATTCGTGACAGGGTGAATGTGATTTGCGCCACGATTGCTTTTGGAATGGGTATCGATAAGCCGGATGTTCGAATCGTGGCGCACGTTGATATGCCAAAATCCATCGAAGGTTATTATCAAGAAACCGGGCGCGCGGGCAGAGACGGATTGCCGAGCCGATGTTTGTTATATTTTTCCAAAGGCGACATTTTTAAGCATGAATATTTTATCAGGGAGATGACGGATGCTTTGGATCAAGCAAGGGCCAGAAAACAAATTCAAGATGTTGTGAAATACGGTGAATTAAGCACATGCCGTCGCAGATATTTATTGGATTATTTTGGCGAGGAATATCAAAAAGATAATTGCGAAGGTTGTGATATTTGCAAGCCGGTTTTGGAAACGAAAGCGTCCCAGGTTCAAGAAACCGCTTATGATCCGGAATTGTTCGAGATTTTGCGCGCTGTTCGTTGGCAATTGGCCGAGGAAGGGGGAGTTCCACCGTATATTATTTTTGGTGATAAGACTTTGCAGGAAATGGCGCGTTATTATCCGCAGAGTTTGCAAAGTTTGGGAGGCATTTTTGGTGTCGGTAAAGAGAAGCTGGCGCAGTACGGAGAAATATTTCTTTCAGCAATTCGGGATTATTGCCGAGCAAAAAATTTAGCCGAGAGAATGCCGGAATTTGTGGAGTATTTGCCCGAAGTTAAGCAAGCGGCGAGTCACACAATCATGACAACCGTATATTTGCTGAATGAACAAAAATCAATTGAGGAAATAGCTCGGATCAGGGGAGTGAAGAAGACACGAGTTATGAATCATTTGGAAAAAGCGTTGGAAGCCGGAGTAAAAATCGATGTGAGCCATATTATGTTTAATCCGGAAAAATTATTAGCCATCAAACAAGCTTTCGACGAATCAAGAAGCGATTTACTCTCTCCGGTTTTTGAGCGTTTGGGCGGAAGATGCACTTATGATGAGATCAGGCTGGCGAGAGTCATAATTAAGGCGAGGAAAAGTCATAACGTTATAACGTCGTAACGTCTTAAAATTGCAATGAGGTGGGTATGATGGAAAATGCATAATGAATAATGCATAGTGCATAATGCATAGTGCAAAATGATTGAATCGCATACCATCAATGCATAGTGCATAATGCATAGTGCAAAATGATTGAATCGCTGGCGCGATATTTATTTAATGATCAAGTACCAATATTATGCATCATGCATTATTCATTATGCATTAATATTGTTAATCAAGCACCAATATCATGCATCATGCATTGTGCACTATGCATTAATACAGTTAATCAAATATCAATTACGTTATACGTTAAGACGTTAAGACGGCGTATGTTGGTTTTGCTCTTCGCATTCTATAATGGTATACTTATGCGACTGAAATGAGTATGCCGGAACAAGAACAAGAAAAAAAACCAGTAAAAAATACCAACTCCAATAAATCATTGAAGGAACTTTTGGAAGAAAGCATAAAGCGGACCAAAGATATGAAATTGGTTCCCGGGATAGAGGAGTTTGACAGGGCGGCTTCCATAACACAGCTGGTTAACCTCATCATCCGTAAAGCTTGGGAGGCCAAGGCTTCGGATATCCATATAGATCCCACCGCGGAATCGGTTATTGTCCGTTATAGAATCGATGGAATCGTTTATGATATTTTGAATTTGCCCAAAGAGAATCAGCCTCTTATCATCACTCGCATTAAAGTGCTTTCAGGATTACGAACAGATGAACACGCCATGGCGCAAGATGGCCGTTTTCGTTTGCACGAGGATGATACGGATATAGATTTGCGTATTTCCATTGTTCCAACTTACAGCGGGGAGGATGTTGTAATGCGCCTTTTGGTTGGCGAGGCTCGCTTGATAAGTTTAGAGGATTTGGGTTTTGCGAAGCGGGATTTGGAATTGATCAATCATTATGTTCATAGGCCTCATGGCATGATTTTGGCTACCGGGCCCACAGGATCGGGTAAAACCACAACATTGTATTCGATTTTGCAGATATTAAACAAACGCGAAGTATCCATAGTTACAATAGAAGATCCGATTGAATATTCGGTGCAGGGAATTACGCAAATTCAAGTAAATCCGCAAACCAACCTTACCTTCGCGGCTGGTTTGCGTTCAATCGTGCGCCAAGATCCCAATATAATTATGGTCGGTGAGATTCGTGACAATGAAACGGCCGGAATAGCCGTGAACGCGGCCATGACGGGGCACTTGTTATTATCGACCATACACACTAACGATGCGGCTACAACATTGCCCCGTTTGCTGGATATGGGGATTGAGCCCTTTTTAATCGCTTCAACCGTGAATATAGCCATCGGACAAAGGCTGGTTCGCAAATTGTGCGTCAAGTGCAAAACTCAATATACGCCGACTCAAGAAGAAAAGATGGCTTTGTCGAGCGTGATACCCGAAAAATTACTTTCGACACTTGATAAAGCGTGGCGCGCTCCCGGATGCTCGGAATGCAATCAAACCGGTTATGCCAAAAGAATAGGAATTTACGAAGTCTTGGAGGTTAACGAACCGATCAAACGCTTGATTATGAAAAGAGCCAGCGCCACCGAAATTCATCAAGCGGCTTTGGAGAACGGTATGACTTCCATGTTGGAAGATGCATATAGAAAGGCCGTAAACGGTGATACTTCTTTGGAAGAAGTGCTTAGAGTTGTCAGAGATTAATATGCCAAGAAAAAAATCCAGTGAAACAATTACCGCGGTAAAGGCAGACAAGCCTTTCATGCTCTCTTTGTCAGCCAAAGAAAAAATTATTTTTTCCAAACATCTGGCCAGCATGTTGGATGCGGGTATTCCGATTCACGAGTCGCTGCAAATATTGCAAGATCAAACAACACAGCCGTCTTTAAAATACATTATCGGTGTTGTTTTGGCTGATTTGGGAGACGGCATGACTTTACACAGCGGGTTTTCGAAGTTTCCCAAAATTTTTGATTCGTTTTTTGTCAATTCAATCAGTGTCGGAGAAGCTTCGGGAACATTAACCAGTACTTTGCGTTACATGGCAACACAGATGGAAAAATCCGAGGAAGTAAAAAGCAAAGTTCGCTCCGCTTTGTTGTATCCGGTGATTGTGTTTATGGGATCCGTGGGTATAGGCGTGTACTTGGCTTTTTTCATGTTGCCGAAAATATTGCCTTTATTCACCACGTTGAATGTAAAACTTCCTCCGACAACCAGAGCACTTTTGGCAATCAGCGGATGGATGAGTTCCAACTGGCCGTATGCATTAATCGGTATAGCCTTGGTATTGATCGGATTTTCTTTTTTAATGCGCATCAATTCTTTCAGTTATTTCATTTATCAAACAATATTACATATACCGATTTTTGGAAGATTGATGAGGGAGATGCAAACCGCGCAATTTTCGCGCATATTGGGAACTTTGCTTTCGAGCGGAGTTACCATTGTGCCGGCTTTAAAAGTTACCACCAAATCAATTGATAATCCGGTTTATAAAAAAGAATTGGAGATGATTACCGCTTCGGTGGACAGGGGGGAGACTATCGGCGCCGAATTGCAAAAGCATCCTTTGTTATTTTCGCGGATAGCGGCGAGCATGGTGGGAGTCGGTGAGAGAACGGGAAAGTTATCCGAGAGCCTGCTCTCCATGGCCGAGTTTACGGAAAGAGAGGTGGATGGCATGACTCGTAATTTGGCGACTTTGATTGAACCGATAACTTTGATTTTGGTGGGTTTGTTGGTGGGTTTTGTGGCTCTTTCCATTGTTACGCCCATCTATCAGATAACTCAAGGAATTCACATGTAAATTATGAAAATCATTTCAGGGTTTACACTGCCGGAATTGCTGCTGGTTTTGGGTATTATGGGAGTTTTGGTGGGTATAACGGCGGCAATCAGCAATACATCTTTGAAAAATACGGAATTTGATAAAGTGGTTGATACGGTGCGCGGAGAAATTTTTGCGGCACAATCCGATACCATAGCCGGAACTTTGGATTCGGAGTGGGGAGTGGCATTTTTTACAAATTCCATCGTGCGATATAAGGGTCAAAATTATTTGAACCGCGATCCTGTTTTTGATCTGGTTACGGAATTCAGCAATCAGGTTATAATAAGCAACGCGGATGAAGTTGCGTTTACACGGCCTTACGGATTTCCGGTTACGGATGTGGAGATATCCATATTTGACGGCTTGCGCTACGCGACGGCTACCGTCAGCCATATAGGGACAATTGAAATTCAATAATAATTCCCACTACGCTCCACGAGCTTTCTGGGCCAAGAACAATAAATATATAAATTAATCAATTCATTATGAAAAAATTATCCGGGCAAACATTGATAGAGGTAATATTGGCGGTGGCTTTATTGGCTATTTTCGCTTCGTCATTATCCGCTTATCTGACCAATCAGCTGGCTTATATGACTCGAGGGCAAAGCGCCTTGGAAGCCATTTATTTGGCGCAGGAGGGCTTGGAAGCGGCCAGATCCATCAGGGATGTTGATTGGGATAATTTGGCAACCGGAACGCATGGATTGGTTTATGACGGAACCTGGGATTTTTTAGGCACTGAAGAAATTATCGGAAAATTTACGCGCGTAATCTCGGTCGCCGAAATAGCGGAAAATGAGCGCAATGTCATCTCATTGGTAACTTGGCCGGGAACAGCTTCGTTAAGATCCGTTTCTTTGGCGACCAATTTGTCGAATTGGCGTGAGATAGTTGAGCCATTGTTAATCGGAAATTGGGGCAATCCAAAAACTTTAGGATCGATAAATTTGGGCCCGGGCAGTACGCCGACCGGTTTGGTTGTACGTGACAAATTTGTTTACATGTCATCTATCGCTTCATCGGGAGGAAAAGATGATTTTTTTATCGTAAATGCCACAGATGGCATGAATCCTTCGATAGTGGGCAAACTGGAAACAGGTTTGGGATTAAATGATGTTGCCATTGTTGGTAATTTTGCATATTTGGCGAATATGGACAGTACGAATCATTTATTGATAGCCAATATCAGCAATCCCGTCTCGCCTTATTTGATTCATTCGTACAGGTTGACCGGAAATACCGCCCAAGCGTTAACAGTGGCCGCTACGGGAACCACGGCTGTTGTGGGCACAGCAAATAATTCCGGCGCGGAAATTTATGTTATCAATGTCTCCAATCCAACATCTCCTTCCATTTTAGCCAATTTTGAAGTCGGGGCAAACGTAAATAACATGTTTATCAAGGGCGATAAGGTATACATTGCCACTTCGCATGATAATCAAGAATTGATAATTTTGGATATTGCCAATCCGGGCAATCCGGCAATTATCGCAACAATCAATTTACCGTCCACAAATGATGCAATAGGTATTTTTGTAAATTATCAAGATAATCGTTTATATGCGGCGAGGAAAACGAGTGCGGTTGCCAATTCTCCGGAAGCTGTGATTTACAGCGTTAAGGATCCGGCTAATCCGCAGTTTTTGGGGTCGCTGGAATTCGGCAATGATATTTACTCCGCATATGGAGCCGACAATTTGATGTTTATCGCAACCTCATACAGTTCGCAAGAATTTCAATTGTTCAATGCGGTCAATCCGGCAAATTTGCAATATTGGATCGGTTTGAATTTTCCGCAAAATGCGGTGGACATGGTTTTGGAAGATAATGTGGTTTATGTTGCCGTTAGATCCAATGACGCGCTTAGAATAATCACATCCGAATAAGGTATGAGGCCGAATAAGAAATCCGGTTTTACTTTGCTGGAGGTTGTTATTTATACGGCCATGGTGGCTATTATTATGCTGGGCGTGATTATGCTGGCTGTTGTAACTTTGGATGTCCGCGGAAAAGTGCGGGCATCGATTGTGCTTGGTGAAAATTACCGTTTTGCCATGAATCGGATAACCACGCTGGTTAATCAAGCTCAAGATATTTCTTCTCCGGGTTTGGGAGCCGTATCCGATGAATTGATTTTGCAGATGGGCGAGCCGGCTTTATCGCCAACTGTTATCAGCAATCAAAACGGTGTGATTTTTGTTCAACAAGGAGCCGGTCAACCCATGGCGTTAACTTCCGAAGAAGTGGATGTGTTGGATTTTAAAGTTGAAAGAGCAAATACCACCTTGCCCATGGTTAGAGTGGTTATGTTCGGCGAAGTCCGCGGGGCCGCGCCCTCTTATCCGGATTTAACGGTTACAACCACGGCCGTAATCAGAAAATAATATGAAAATCGGTTTATTCGCACATAAAGCCCCGGGTCAAGTCATGCTTATAAGTATCATGATTTTGGGCTTTTTAACTTTAAGCGCAATTGTTGTAGGTTTGGCGGCCATAGCCCGTGAATCACGTTCCACGACGGTTATTGAAAACAAAGCTTTGGCAGTGGCGGCCGCCACAGCTTGCGCCGAGCAAGCCATGGATAGGTTGGGCAGGGATGAGCTGTACTCGGGAAATGAGGTGGTGGAAGTTGCGGATATGGAATGCGGGATTCGTCCAATATTGTTTAACGCGGGCACATGGACCATAGAAACTTACGCCCAAGTCGGTCAACAGATTGCACGCTTCCGTTTAATTTTATCAAACAGAGCGCCTGTGGAAATTTTGTCATGGGCAGAGGTTGCGACATTTTAAAGAGAATGTGCTATAATAATCTCGCTTAAATAATTTATTTATTTTTATAAGGAGGAACTCGAATATTTGTTATTCGTTCTTTCCGCAAAATGTTTTCATATTATGAAACACACACTAAAAAGCGGTTTCACTTTAATCGAACTGCTCATCGTTATCGCCTTGATCGCCGTCTTGGCCGGTGCCGTCATCATCGCTCTTAACCCCGCCCGCCAATTCCAACAAGCCCGCGATTCGGAACGCTGGAGCCATGTGTCAGTCATCTCTAATGCCATTCAGCAAAATATTGCAGAGAATCGCGGATCTTGGACATGTACAGATATTCCTACAACAACAGCTACGTTAATTTCTTCTACGGGTTATGATTTGTGTCCTTGTATAGTCCCTGATAATTTAGCTGCATTACCTACGGATCCTGAATTTGGTACTGAATTTGTAGATTGTAGCACTGCATATAATACTGAATATACCATTTTACAATCTACTTCAACTGGTCGTATTACGATTTCTGCACCTCGTTCTGAAATTGCCCCTGCTGATAGCATACAGGTTATTCAATAATCTTTTTGCGGAAATTAAAACAACCTCCTTGCGGGGGTTGTTTTGTTTATGGGGGAGTGGTGAAGTAGGGGAAAGTTATAAGTTTGATTATTGTGTGGATTAGTTGATCAATCGTTTATGTATTTGTTTGATATTTGCAGATGCCATATAATATGGCCATGACTAAAGATGAGGCGATAAAAAAATCTTGGCTGGAGTTTTCCAATAAATTAAAAAAAGCGGCAGCTGATTATTTAAACGTGATTAAAGATTATAATGCCAAACAAACCGAAAAGAGTATCGAGGAATTTCGCAGTAAGATTAAAGATTTAAATTAATTTGTATTATGAGCATCATAAATAACCCTTTTCGTAAGCCGGATCAATATGAAAAATTGCGAATGATTTGGATAAAGTTTTGTGAAGATATAAATAATTTGAATAGCAATATTCTTGGATTGAGTGATAAAAGCAACTTGGATTAAATATGCAAAACCAAATGATTGGCATGGAAAAACCGCAAGAGATTATCTTGCAAAATATTGACGCAAGATCCGAAAGCCCGGAGAGTTTGATGGCATCGATGTTAAAGCAGGGGAATCAAGATGTTCAGGGTTTGAAGGATAAAATTTCTTCATTGCAAGAAGAGTTGTCTTGGGATGAAGAGAATGCGGAAATTAGAGCGCAATTGGAATCAATTACCGCTGATTTGAATCAAGCTTACATGAGTTTGCAAGATGAGGTAAAAGCGATAAATGAACAATTCAGATCTGATGATATTGAGACGAGTCAAGAAAGCGAAGTAACTGAAGAATTTGATGAGCGTGTTTTTATGGATGAGGTGGAGAGTGTTTTACGGGCTGATGATTTTAATACGGAAGTATTTTTGAAGCTCGTTAAAACTGCAGAATCTTCAGATGAAGCTCGAGAAATATTAAAATTTAATTTGGAAGAAGCGGTCGGAAAAAAGTATGCCGATAAATTGTTGAAGGACAAAGATTTTTCAGAGATATTGATTAAAACCATGGATGTTTTAAAAATGCCTATCACGGAAAATGGTCCAATCGGTATGTCCGAAAGAAATATAGTTAAAGTTTTGGCAGTGATTGAAGTTTTGGGAAAAAATACCCCGGATTTGTTACAAGCGGTTAATTTGAGCAGATACATGGAAGGGTTTGATTGTGAGATGGGACGCGATGTAATAGATGTGATTACGGCGGATTTGGATCCGGAAACCGGTGATTTTGCGCAAATACAGTTTACTCTGGGAATGGATGGAGAGCGCAAAAGTCAACAGATTAATCGGGAAACAGGTGAATCGGAATATCTGTCGGAGCAGGCGATGATACAGCGTTCGTTTACTCTGGATAGAAAAATAGACATTTCGGGAGAGGAGTTGGTCAAAAAGTCTGTGCATCATGATTTGTTGAGAATCCTGGATTCATTACAGGGGAGCGGTGCGGCCGCTAAGATCACAAAAGAATCATTACGGGTATATGATCAAGCCGGTTTGGACGAGGTTACATTAAATGCTTCATTGGAAAGAGGCGGTTATGCTTGGGCTGTATATGGATATGGTTGGGATGAGGATAAAATGGCTTTGGAGGCGTTTAAGGAGCAACAAGTTGAAAAATTTTTAGCTGAATTTGATATTGAAAATGCGAAAAAAAGCTTAAAAGAGAGAGAGCCGGATTTATCGGATAAAGAAGTGGAAAAAAGAGTTAAAGCATTGTCTGTGGGCGGTATTTCAAGCGCCAAAACCGAAGCGGTTAAACAATTTAGCGGATTGGATGCAAAAGATCGATTGGAATTATTAGCTGCAAATATAGAAAAAATGATAATTGATACAAAACAAGAGTTTATTAGAACTGCCGAGGAAGCCGGATTAACCGAAGTTGATATAAGTAATGTGGTAAAGGAATATGATGAGATGTTGAAAGAACCACAGACCGTGACTCCGCAAAGACTGGCGAAAATAGGTAAAGATGGACCGTTTTTAAGAATTGGGGAGAACGGATCTTGGATGACGGAAGCGAATTTTTTGGAGGCAGTGAGCAAAGGCGAAGATAAGGAAGTTCCTCAAATGAGAGGAAGATTTCATGCCGGTAAAATAGGTATGTCGCAAACGCAGTGGCATGGCAAAATGGAATTAAAAAGTGAAGGTGCACAAAAAGGAATGAATAGATTAATTTTAGAAGATAGATTAAATAAAGCCGTAAAAATATGAGCATTGAAAAAAAGAGTCAATTTAACTCAGCCGAAAAAGTTGATAAAAAGCCGGTGGAAAATGCGGAACAGGCTTGGCCAATGAGTGATCAAGATGAAAGTGAATTTTTGAAAGATCTGGAAATAAAAGAAATAGATTTGATTTGTAATCAACTGGAAAGTTTTGCGGTTACTGATCCGCAAATTGCGGCACGTGGTTACAAATATTTACTGGAAAAATATGCGTATCATCCTCAAACTCAAGCATGGGAAGATAGGATGAATGAGCTGCTGAAAAGTAAATAAAAAACTTCGTTGGTATACGAAGTGTTCAAAAAAGAATCCGCTGTAAAGCGTCGGAAGCGCTTTTGCGTATTTGAATATCCGCTTGAACCGCGTTTTGAGCCATATTTATGTCGATAATTTTGGCTCCTACTGTGCGGGCGGTGGAGATGATGGAAGAAGCCGGTGCGACCAAACCGCTGGTACCGATAACCAGAACAGCGTTGCATTTCACAGAAGTCAAAAATGCTTTGGCTAACATCTTTTTATCCAAAGATTCGCCGAACCAAACAACTCCGGGGCGCTCCAATGCTTGGCAACAAGGGGATAGAGGCAATTTTGAATAATCGAGTGCCATCTCTTGCCTCTCGAGTCCGCATTTTGTACAGCGGTTGCGCCAAAGTGAGCCATGCATGGATATTGTATTGAGCGTGTTGACGGCTTGGTGCAGATCGTCAATATTTTGAGTAAATAGATTTACATCAGCAGTCCAAAGTTTTTGCTCAATCCATTTGGCTAAAATATTATGCGCCAAGTTGGGCTTACAAGAATTAACCAGCCGGCGACGTTCCAAATACCAGTCCCAGATTAAGCGCGGATTTTTCGCAAAACCTTCAGCGGAAGCCAATTCTTCTACCGATTGATTGCGCCAATATCCATTTTCACCGCGAAAAGTGGGAATCCCGCTTTCCGCGGAAATACCGGCACCGGTAATAATCAAAGTGTTTAGAGATTTTTCCAAAAGCATTTTTGCTTGATTGTACGCAGAGCCTGATGAATCTACGGCCAAGCTTTCCATGAGCTACTCCTTTCCAAGGTGCGATTGAATAATATTTCATATTTTGCTGATTTCGTCAAGGTGTTGCATCATAAAAAATGAAAACTCAGTAAAGCACTTTTCAGAGAATTTGAGTTCGACGTATAAGAAAATGTCGGTGGCTTTGTTAGAGGGAAAGGCGATAAAAATAATATAAGTATAATTGTTTACCCTTGATTATAAATCTCTTGTCTGTTTAACTGTATTTACTATGACAAACCATCCATTAAATAAGGAATCTCGAGTTCCTGATGTAATCTTCAAAACTCGCGTACGCGATGAATCCATTGGCGGCGAAAATCCTTTTCGCTGGCAAGATGTTACCACTCAAGAAATTTTTGCAGGCAAAAAAGTAGTCGTATTTAGCTTGCCAGGAGCTTTTACACCAACTTGTTCATCTACACATGCGCCGGGTTATGAGGAAGCGTATGATAAATTAAAAGAATTGGGAGTTGATGAAGTGATTTGCGTAAGCGTCAACGATGCTTTTGTAATGTATCAATGGTCGTTAAAGCTTGGTCTTAACAAAGTTCGTTTGTTGCCCGATGGTAATGCGGATTTTACGCGTAAAATGGGAATGTTAGTTAAAAAGAATAATTTGGGATTTGGAGACCGTTCTTGGCGCTATAGTATGTATGTTGAAGACGCTGTTATCAAAAAGATGTTTATCGAAGATGGCTTTTCAGACGATTGCGAAGATGATCCGTTTGAAGTAAGTGGAGCGGGGGAGATGATTGTGTATCTTGGTAAGAAAGGAGAGTAAATTAAAAACTATATAAAGCAAAATCCCTCGATTGTTCGAGGGATTTTGAGTGGGGTTTTTGTCTGAACTTTTGATGGTGGTATTAAGTTGTTGTTGAGTCGAGATAAATTGAACCGAGATCAACCGCTTTTTCAATAGAATCAATATTATTTTTAATAAAATATTCGCGCAATTGTTTTTCGTTGGGTTTACCGGTTTGTTCCGGATTTGAGAATAAGGTGAGTGATTCTTTTAAAAGTTCGTACATCTCATGATTATGTTTTTTTAGCGGCAGATTGTGGTATAGCGAATAAAAAAAGAAATGATTAAGTTCGTGTAATATTATGCGCATTTGAGATTGAATATCAGTGTTTGCATAAACAAAGATGCGTTTTTTACGGTAGTCGTAAGGACAAAGGCGGAGTGTGGTAAGATCTATATGAACCGCTTCGAACGGACAAGAAATTTTAAATAGATTTTCCAGAGTAAAAATAATTTGATCGCCCAAGTTTAACCATTCTGATTCGAATTTCAGCGCTATATCTTGGAGGCTCTTATTTTCATCGTTGTTTGTAAACAGATTTGTCAGTGAAGCTTTTGCGGAGTTGCCGTCTTTTGAATTATTCAGAATAGTTAAAATATTTTCATTTTTAATCAGTTTTTTAAGATATTCCGCCATATCGCCTCTGCCATGCGATATTATATAGTTATCGAAAAAAGCGCGCGTATAATTTTCAGCATCGATATCCGGTGAATAAGAGGCGGTTAAATTGAGTTTCATGTGGGTTTGTTGATACATTACATTAAAATCAATAATATATAAATTATTATTATCTGTAAGTTTTTTAGATGAAAAACCCGCCTATCAAATAAGTTTCCACTGACCGCCGCGTGAGGTTGTAACGCATTCACCTCGATGATGTTTCAGTTATTTATTATTGTTTGGTGATAGATTGTAGATAATATTTTAATTGTTTCTTTAAAAAACGTCTTCCGGAGCCGCTTTTTAAAAACCTTTCCCGACCAATCGCATCTAATTTATTTAAATATGCTTCGTAATAAATAAGTACCAGTTCGCCTCGATACGATGTGGATGTGTTATCACCTCGATTGTGTTCTTGTAATCGTCTTTTCAAATCAGAGGTATATCCAATATACCAGCCTCCATCTTTGTTGCTTTGCAGTAAATAAACGTAATACATGAATAAACTTTACCACTATGGCTGCGCCACGTGAACGATGGCGTCGTTAAGTTTGGCGGCCACGTAAAATTTCGCTATCGCTCAATCACGCGGCTCACGTAAAAACGACAGCATAAGCCGTCGTTTTTACGTGGGGTGGCCAACCGGAATTGAACCGGTATTGCGAGAGCCACAATCTCGCGTAATAACCATTATACCATGGCCACCATGAATTATTTGGAAGTTCATCAAGATTAAAGTAACAAGTTCGTCAGGAGTTCATCCCACTACGCCCAAGGGCTTCGCGGGACAGGTCAAGTTGAAAGTCTAAAGTTTATCAAGAGTTACTCATGCTTCTCTTGATGAACTTTAAACTTGATGAACTTGTTACTTGGTGAGATAAACTTTAATCTTAGCCGTTATTAACCCAGCCGAAGGCTGTATAGTTATACAGGAAATACGGGTTTTTGACAAGAGGAATGGATTTGAAGCCGGGTTTGGTTAAAGTCCTTGATTAATTATTGGTTTTGCGCTATAATTGCGGAACTTTTTTATATGGCAAATATACGCAATATCGCGCTTATAGCACACGTGGATCACGGCAAGACAACTCTGGCCGATGCTTTGATTAAACAGAGCGACAGTTTCAGCAATCGCGAGCTGGAAGGTACAACGATTTTGGATTCCAATGAGCTCGAAAGAGAGCGCGGTATCACAATTCTTTCCAAGAATTGCGCTGTTATTTATAAAGATACCAAAATCAATATAGTTGATACTCCGGGACATGCTGATTTTGGCGGAGAAGTGGAGCGCGTGATGAATTTGGTGGATGGGGCGTTGTTGCTTGTTGATGCCAAAGAAGGGCCCATGCCACAGACGCAGTTTGTTTTGAAAAAGGCGATTCAGGCCGGGCATCGAATTATCGTAGTCATCAATAAAATTGATAAACCGGATGCAAGGCCGGATTGGGTGCTTAATCAAACTTTTGATTTGTTTGTGCAATTGGGCGCTACGGACAGGCAAGCGGATTTTCCGGTGGTTTACGCATCGGCTAAGCAAGGCAAGGCCGGCATGGATGAGGATTTAACCAAAATGGAGAATATCGCTCCTTTGTTTGATACGATCGTCAAAGAAATTCCGGAGCCCAAGAATGATGTAAACGGGCCGTTGCAAGTTTCAGTAGCCAACATCTCTTATGATAATTACCGCGGTAAGATGGGAATCGGGCGTGTGATACGCGGGGTGTTTAAGCCGGGGCAAGTTGCTTGGATCAATCGTGAAGGAAAAGTTACCAATATAAAAGTAACCGCGGTTTACTCGTTTAAAGATCTTGGCAAAGTGGAAGTTGCGGAAGCCGAAGCCGGGGATATTGTTACTTTTGCCGGAATACCGGAGATTCAGATCGGAGAAACTTTGGCTGATCCGGCCAATCCCGAGGCTTTGCCGGTTATTTCCATTGAACAGCCGACAGTGAAAATGAATTTTGGCGTAAACACTTCGCCGTTTTCGGGAAATGAGGGGCAGTATACGACATCCAGAAACATTAAAGAGAGATTGGATAGGGAATTGCAAAATGATGTGGCGCTTAGAGTTGATGATACGGGCGAGCAGGGCGAGTTTGTTGTATCCGGCAGAGGAGAATTGCATTTGGCGATTTTGGTTGAGAAGATGCGTCGCGAGGGATACGAACTGCAAGTATCGCGTCCGCAAGTTATTTTTATTGAAAAAGACGGAGTTACCATGGAGCCGTTTGAATCGGTTACCATTGAATGCCCGGATGAGATGAGCGGATCTGTGATTGAAGAAGCCGGTAAACGCAAAGGCGAGATTTTGGATATGCGAATGGAGAATGGGACCACTTTTATTGACGCTGTTTTTCCGACGCGCGGATTGATCGGTTATCGCACGCAATTTGTGCGCGCCACCAAAGGCAGGGGAGTGATGTATTCCGTATTTTTGGAATACCGTCCCAAATTGGGAAATATTGATTCGGCTCCGCACGGGTCATTGATCGCATTTGAATCCGGAACGGCGGTAACTTACGGTTTGTTGAATGCCGAAGAACGGGGAGTTTTGTTTATTACCCCGGGAACCGCGGTTTATGAAGGTATGGTGGTTGGGCAAAATGCCAAACCCGAAGATATGGAAGTTAATGTTTGCAAAGAAAAACGTTTAACCAATATGCGCTCCAAAGGAGATGGAGTTGCCGAGATTTTGGATGCTCCGCGTGTTATGAGTTTGGAAGAGGCTATGGAATATTTGGGAGATGATGAACTTTTGGAAGTTACTCCGCAATCACTTAGAATTCGCAAGAAGCATCTTAAATCCCACGAAAGACGAAGAGCAAACCAAGCGAGCAGTTAATATTTTTAGCGCAACCCTAAATCCCTTATCAGGGACTTGAAGACTCAGTAAACAAGTCCTCCTGATAAGGAGGATTTAGGAGGTTGTGCTAAGTTACACCAAACCAACTAAGGTTCGTCATTTCGAATCGGATGTGAGAAATCTATACTGTTATTACTAGTTTGAGTTTAATAAGCGGAGATTTCTCACGTGCGTTCGAAATGACGAATAAAGGGGGAGGAGGGGGTGAGTTAACACTTGATTAACCTCGGTTTTTTTGATAAAAGAAATGAGGTTCTTTACAGCAAAACAGAGAGGAGAGTGCGATGAACGGTTGGATAGATCCGGCTCTCCCTTGGGAGATCAAAGCCGCAATCGGTTTGGCGGGCGGATTATTGCTGGCTCTTGCATTGCTGATGATTCCAAAAAGATTTTTGGCTCGCATCAGCCGAGTACCTTTTTGTTCTCCGAATTGGATTACATCTTGGAGCGTGGTTGTTTATGTTATCGGCCTTCCGGTTTATATTTGGCTGGATTTTTATATCGGTCTTTGGCTGCTTGTTGTTGGCGGAGTATTGGATGTATTGGACGGCAAGCAAGCCGTGGCCATGAAGGAGCATGGTGTACCGCGAAGTCTTGAAAGCCAAGAAATCGGCGAGTGGTGGGATCCGTTGGCGGATAAACTGCGGCAACTTTCCGTGATTTTTATCATGGCGTTGTACGGAGTATTCAATCCGATCTTGGTTGCATTGGTAATTGGTGTGGATGTGTTTGGAACCTTGGTTCGCAAACCGTTTATTAAGCGCAAACCGTTTTCTCGCATGCAAAAACACATGCGCCAATCAAAAGCTTCCGCAGTTGGAAAGATAAAATCTTTGGTGCAAGTGTTTTGTATAATAACCGCGGCTCCCTATCAGCAGGGTTGGGTGGAATCCGGAATTTTGCCCGATGTTATGTTGATACTGGCTTTGATTTTGGGAGTCTTGAGTGTTATCTCGCGCGTCAAAATCAGCCGTGAAGTGGATCAGGTTGTTGATGAAGCGCATTCTTTTTTTCGGCATCAAGATATTTGATGCGCCCCGCCCGTCTTGGCGGGGATTTTTTATAAACAAAAATCCGCTAACGGGTAGCGGAGAAGCGGGATGAAGCCAAGGCGATTATTTCTTGGTCTTCTTGATAAGGAATGTTGAGGCGAAGCGACAAAGATTTGAGCATGGCCGCGCGCACCGTATTGGCTGTGAGCTCGGCGAGGCGAGTATGCAGGCCCGCGTAATTCAGAGTTATCTCCGAGTTCGGATCCCAGCAAACCGCATTGCAATCCGTGCCGGTTGCGAGGCAAAGTTTGCCGTTGCGCCGGTTTTTGAGATTCAGCTCGGCTATTACCGAGGCTTTGGAAAGAGTGATAACGTTGGAGAGCTCCAAGGCCGAGTTTTGAGTCAAATTACGGTTAATTGCAACGGCGATGTTGACGGTGCCCGCTACAGGTGGAGGTTGATCCAACTCTTCATCGTAAGCGGTGTGCTCGCCCGGGGACACGGCATTGCCGAGGCCTACGGTTGCAATGGCCCATATTTTAAATCCGTTTCGATTTTCTTGGAATGCGGTTCCCAGATATTGCTGTGAAACGGTTGTTACCATGGCCACGGTTTGATCGGAATCAATCTTCAAGTCCGCAATAAACGCAGTGAGATTGCCGATGATTGCGGGCAACGGCTCGATATTATCTTTTGGCAAAGTGCGATTGAGAAAATATGTGATGGATTGTTTGAATCCACCGCCGAACGGGGCCCAGCTTAAGCAGGATACGGGTTCGTAAAAACGAATCAAGGTATATTCCGAAGAACCGGAAACGACAAACATTAATCCTCCTTGGATGGTTTATGTTGTTGTCGGCGAGTTGCATTGTTGCCGGTTTGTAGGATAATGTCAATGCATGGAAATGGTTTTAATTATATTATCGGCGATTATTCTTGATTTGGCGATCGGAGATCCAAAATGGTTGCCGCATCCTATCAGGTGGATGGGTTTTTTTATTGCGAAATTGAATTACTTATTAAGAATAAGGGTTAATAATTTGAAAATAGCGGGAATTGGGCTGTGGTTTATCATTGTTGTCGGGACGGCTGTCGTGTCGATTGCTGTTTTGTTGATGGCCGCTTGGATAAATGTTTGGTTGGGAGTGTTGGTGAATATAATCATGATTTTTCATGCGCTTGCCATCAGGTCGCTTACGGATGAGGGAAGAGTTATGCGGAGGTTATTAAAAAGAGGAGATTTGGAAGGAGCGAGAAATCGTTTGCAAACAATAGTCAGCCGAGATTGTTCGCGAGAAGAACAAAGGGGAATAATTCGCGGAACCATAGAAACCATAACCGAGAATTTGTCGGATGGAGTTATTGCGCCGTTATTGTTTGCTATGCTGGGCGGAGGGCCGTTGGCATTAACTTATAAAGCGGTGAATACATTGGATTCGATGGTGGGATATAAAAATGAGAAGTACAAAGATTTTGGCTGGTTTTCGGCGCGAGCGGATGATGTTATCAATTATATTCCCGCACGGATTACCGGAATACTGATTGTCGTCACCGCGACAATGACTTTTCAGCATCCAATAAAGGCTTTGCGTTCTTGGATCCGTGACGCGCAAAAAGGTCCATCGCCAAATGGGGGGATTCCGATTGTTACATTTGCGGGAGCAAGGGATATTGAGCTTGGCGGAGATTGCTTTGCGCAAGATGGAAGTAGAATTTGCATTCCAAAAGTTGGTGGGATGAGGGAAAAGTTGATGCTTGATGATATCAAGTGGGCGAATGTGTTTGTTTATTTTGCCGTGATAATATTCTTAGCGGTATATTTTATAATTTTGATTATATTGTAATTGTGCTAACCGGTTTTTGATGATAAATTGTATTTCTTGCCGGAAAATCACAAAAAGTTTGTGTGCAAATGTTATCAGGATCGCTTTGCTTTATTGTTTGTTATTTAATATTTTAATACAAACCGCCGGCTTTATTATTTTTTATTTTAAAGTTTATTATTTTGTTATATATGACCGGTAAAACTCACTTCGTCATTGGTGCCAACATGGCTTGGGCAGCTTATTTGATTGTTCCCAAGGACATGTGGTTTTTACTGTTGCCGCTTATCGGCGGTATTGCTTCGCTTTTGTCGGATTTGGATAATCGTCATGCCACCGTGCATCAATGGACCAAAGGATTGCTAAGATTGTTGCTGATAGATCGTGTGAGGCACAGGTCTTTGTTTCATTCGTTGATAATCATTCCCTTGGTGATGTTGGGATCGGCTTTATTACTGCCGATTCATGTTACGGCTCCGTTGATTTTTACTTTGGGATATATGTCGCATCCGTTTATAGACGGGTTTAATCCGCAGGGTTGTGAGTTTTTATATCCAAGCAAGAATAACTACAGGTTTTTACCAAGATTTTTATGCGTTGATACCGGCGGATGGGTGGATAGTGGATTGTTTGGATTGGGTATTTTGTTTTTTGCAGTCTATTTTGCAGTTTTCTTTGAATTGATTAATGTCAGTTTGGTTTTGTCTTGACATTGAATCGGGAAGCGTGTTTTAGTATTTGCGGTACATTGATAATTTGCATAACGGAGTAAACGGATGGGACAAATAATGGAAGAAGATAAGAACTCAACTTGGTTTGATTTAATCAAATTCGCAGGAGGAGCGTCTTTTGTTATAGCGGTTATTTATTTTTTCGGATCTTGCGTTTTTATGCCGAGTTATAAGACGCAGGCCATGTCCGGTAATTATATTGTTTTCGATCAAGCCATTGTTGGCAAAGGTCCGCAGGGAGCGGTGTTAAATAAGGGTTTGCTGGAATTGGCCCAAATTACCAATCAAGGTATTGAAAAGTCAGATTTGAGCCAAACGATCAGCAGATTGGATGCTTTGCAGGCAAACTGTAAAAAACAGTGTGAAAGCATACCCTCGTTATCGCCGCCATTGCACTACCCGGGCAATTATTATTATCCTCAATATAAAAACACTTGCACGTACGGTCCATCTTGTACGGAAGCCGAATATAAAACATATGAGCATCTTCGCGATATGCTTGATGCCGGTGTTTTAAGTAAAGATAAGATGAATCATTATCTTTCCAATTATCCCAACTATGGATCGTGGTTTATGCGTACCGTTTGGGTTGGGGTTGGCGGATTTGTTTCCGTATTGGTGTTGCTGCTGGGCATGGTGTTGTTTTTTTGGATCGATCAACTCGTGAAAAATAAACAATATGTCAAAGCGCAAAAAATTCATGATAAAGTCAGAGTAATGATAACCTATAAAACTCCGGGATTTGCGGAAGAAGTTTCTTCAAAAGATTTGCGGAAAGAATTGGAAATGAATCTTATTGATGAGCAAGATCAGCGCGAAGCTGTACGCGCCGTACGCTTTTTGGAGCGCAACGGCCGTTAATTTTTTTTAGACGCTTAGTTGGCGTCTTTTTTATCTATACGCCAAGTGTTCGATATGGCGTTTGCGTGCCAGAGCGATTCTTTGCGCGTCGCCGTTGCTTTTTTCCAAAAGCATGGCCGCGTAGTTGCCTCCCAAAAAGTGGGGGAGGATGACGTAGGAACTGCCGTTTTTATATAAAATGTTGGCTTGGTCGACGTTGCCGGCTATGTTGATGATGGTGGCATTCGGATTGATTTTATTGAGTTTGTTCAAAATCAAAAGGTTGGCGTCGATGTCGGGGATGGTAACAACAATGATTTTGGCTTTTTCCAAATTCAGCTCATCCAGAAATTCGTTATCGTGAGCGTCTCCATAGATGGCTTTGATTTTTTTTGCATGCAATGAAGAGATTACTCCGGGGTCAAAATCAACAACCAGTAATTTATACTTGAGTTTTTTCAGTGTTTGCAGAAAATCGGTGCCAACACGGTGACAGCCAAATAAAATCGCGTCGTATTTTTCTTTTTTGATATTGTCTTTTAATAGCTTTTTACGTTCAAAGATCGTCAGGATTGGTGAAAGGAGTTTATAGATCGGATCCGCGTAGATGATCATCAGTGTTGAGCCGGTGATGGTGATGATGCCCACCATGGTAACCAGGGAAACAATCTCTTGACTAACAAAACCTGAGTTTTGTGCGAGAAGTATCAAAATAAAAGAGAATTCACTGATTTGGGCAACCGTTAAGCCGGCGTAAAAACCGGTTTTTTTGGTATAGCCCATGATACCCATCAAGATCATGACGATAAGCGGATTGCCGATTAACACAAAAGACGAGAGAAGCGCGGCTTGAGCCAGCATGGAATCAAGATTGTTGAAGGTGAGATGTGAACCCAAGAGAACAAAGAACATGATTATGAAAAAATCGCGCAGCATTTTCATCTTGGAACTTATTTCGTAATGGTAAGGAGAGGAGGCTAGCGCGATGCCCGCGGCCAAGGCGCCGATTTCAACCGAAAGGCCGATGATGTGAAACAATGCGGCCAAGCCAACGCCCCAGCCGATGGAAAACAGAAATAAAAATTCTTGTGATTTGGCGAAAAGTGTGGTGATTTTTGGCAGGATGTAGATGCTCATGAAAGCCAAGACCAAAAATATGATAAAGGTTTTGGTCATAATGGCGATAAGCGTATCCATGGCGCTCAATCCTTGATTTAAAGAGGAGACGAAAATTAATATGGCCGTTGCTACAACATCTTGAACCAATAAAAAGCCGATTGCGATTTTGCCGTAGAGCTTGCCAAGATCGTGGCGGTCGGATAAAAGTTTGAGGACGATGATTGTACTGCTGAAAGTAAGAGCTATGGCAATGAAGATGGATGTGATGATGCCGAATCCCAGCAAATAACATATTCCGAAACCGATAACACCGGTAAAAATTATTTGGCCGAGGCCGGTGATGATGGATATTTTGCCGACTTCGCGGATAACATGCGGGCTTAAACTAAGACCGACGATGAAAAGCAAAGCTGTAACGCCGAGTTGAGAAAATATTTCCAGAGTTTCGGCGGATTTGATGATGTTTAATACAGCTGGGCCGGCAACAATGCCCGTGATGATGTGTCCAAGTATCAATGGCAAACGAAGTTGTTGCATGACAAGCGCCATGATGGTGGCAAATCCAAAGATTAAACTGATTTCGATAAAAATATCCATAGTGAATTACCGATATTATAACATATCGAACCGCGAATTTCGAACCGGCAAGTTCATCAAGTTTAAAGTCTAAAGTTTATCAAGAGAAGCTAAAGTTACTCTTGACTAACTTTAATCTTGATGAACTTTTTACTTAGCGGGAAGAACTGTTTATTAAAAATCCCTCGTTTATACGGGGGAGATCAGTAGATGTTGTTTTCGGAGAGGAATTCTTCCGCGAGATCGACGTGATTGCGGAAGATTGTGTAAGTATCATACATTTGCGGGTAGATGCCGTTGGGGTCGTAAAGGGCGGTTTGCATACCGGTTTTTGAGGCGCCATGGCAATCGGCGTAAATATTATCGCCGATGTGCAAAAAGTTTTCGGCTTTGACACCGCAACGATCCATGGCGCGCACAAAGATTTCCGGGTCGGGTTTGGCGACTCCTTCGACGGCACTGTCTAAAATGAATTCAAAATATCCGGCCAAGCCAAAGCGATGCAAATCGCGTTCCAGTGTGCCATGGGCGTTGCTGATGACGATCATGCGGACTTTTGCGCCGCGCAATATACGGAGTGCTGTCAGTGCATCTTCGTAAATTACACTAAAGAAGTTGTGTTCGTCGTGATAGAATCGGCAAGCTTCGCGGAATATCTCCAATTTTGCCGCGTTTTGTTTTTCCGTAAAACGCGGATCGATAAAGTCGAGCAGACGGCACAGCACATCCGAATAATGCGTTGTTTGTGCAGTGTGGCTTTTTGCGGGATCACGCAAATAATCGGTGCGCATCCTGTAATCGGCGAGCATGATATCCGCGACCCTGTATTCCGACTCAAAACTCGCATTGATCAGTTTGGTTATGACTTGGGCATTGACTCCGAGTATGGTGTATCCCAAATCGTAAGAAATGACTTCCACCTTGGTAAAATCGATGAGCGACCAATCCGTTTCCATGAAAACCTCTTTTTGTGAGTGTGTGCCGTCAATGCTTAACAAAAAATCGTAAAAATGTCAATCCGTTGAAAGGAATCCGGAAATGTGGTAGAAAATAATCAGAACGTCGACAAACAACGTGTTTGAAGGAGTCTGTCATGGTCATCATCGAAGATTATCTGCGCTTGGGATACCGCGGTCTCGTCTTTTTGCACCGTGAAGAATCCGAGGAAAAATCCGGTTATCAAGACGAGCACACAATTCATACCTTGGCTTGTTATGATAAAGACGGAATACCTCTTAAAATCACCATGCATTGGCTGGAGTGTTTTCGTCCCAATGGAGGTAAACGATCTTGCCGGATAGAATCCAAAGAGATTATTGGACAGGGGGAATATGCTTCATTGGTTAAGCTTTATGGAGTCAAAGATGATTCTTTATATCATCAAGCGCGAGCCAAAAAAGAAAAGCGAAAGCGCGAGGCTGATGCAAAGTTGATTGAGATGACTCCCAAGTGTCCGATCTGCGGAAATGGCATGATCATCAAACATAGAAACTCGGATCAAAAGCCGTTCTGGAGCTGTGTGGGTTTCAGTAAGGGCAAATGTCGCGGATCCAGGTCAATTTTGAAAAGCGATTATTCGAAACTCAACAGATTGTTACAAATCGCCAATCAATTATGAGCGTGTCTCGCCGGGTATGGACCCGGCTTTTTTATTTGTTGATTTTGGTATAAGCTGGATATTGATATGAACAAATCGTTATTGATATTATTGGCAATCATTATTTTTGCCGGTTGGGGGTGCGATAAAAAAGATGCAAATTTTGCGGATTCATCGTCAATAACTTTGCAAAATGAAACCCCAATCGAGATTATTGCCGTTAAAGAAACGAGTTATTCAGTAGAGTCGATTCATGAAGAAAGCACGGGAAGAAGAATAGACTTGGAGTATCCGGTTTTTGAGGGCAGTGGTGATGAATATATTAAAATTAATGAAGAGATCAAGAAATTCGTTGATGAGTTAAAGGAAAGTTTTATCGAGGATTATAACGGATTGGATCATGAATATGACTTGGGAGCTTGGTTTTTGGAGAATTCGTTTACAGTACCAAGAAATGATGAGTCGTTTATAAGTTTGGTATTGGAAGGAGGGATGTATACGGGCGGAGCTCATCCAAATTATTTTTATAAAACGTTTTTATTTAATATGGAAGAAGAAGGGAGTTTGATGAATACGGCGGATATATTCAATCCGGAGGCGGGTGTTTTGGATGAGGATTCCGGAGCTTATGTTGATTGGTTGAATTACATTTCGGGTCAGGCGCGGTTAAGATTAATGCAACAAGATTATGCGGATGCCGACTGGATTAACGAAGGCGCGGGTCCGCAGGCAGCAAATTTCGCTTTGTTTTATTTAACGGATAAAGAAATCGTTTTTTTATTTCCTCCTTACCAAGTGGCTCCTTATGCAGCCGGTCCGCAACAAGTGCAATTTACAATTGATGAACTCGCTGAATATCTCCGAGCGTACAATTTCTAACAACGGAGGCCGGCCACCGTTTTGTCATTTTGACCCTGAGCGCAGTCGAAGGGTAGAAATCTCCGCTTAATCGCCTAAAGTCAGTAATAATAGTGGAGATTTCTCACATCTGATTCTCCGCCTGAGGCGGATGCGCCTAAGGAGCAGAAATGACAAACCTTGGTTTGCTTGGCTGGCAGCTGGTAGCTAGAAGCTTGCGGTTGATAAAGACGGATGCATCTAAGGAGCAGAAATGACAAAAAACTGCAAAAAGTTCATCAAGAGTGCCTTTAGTTGCTCTTGATAAACTTGTTACTTTATACTTGATATACTGACGTCATTTGACCTTTTGGTGATGGTTTCATAAAGTTGGTTAGGTACATTGTTATAGGAGGCAGAGAATGAAGACGCCGTTTTTTCAGGATAAGATTGCTTCGCTTGAAGAGTTGGGAGTTTTGTTAAAAGCTGCGAATTATCGAGAAAGTGTCGATTTGGTCTGCACGACCGGAGCTTTTGACATGTTGCATCCGGGGCATGTCAGATACTTGTGGCGCGCGGCCGAGCAGGGTGATTATTTGCTTGTGGGCATTGATTCTGATGCCAGAGTCCGATCGGCCAAAGGCGAACATCGTCCGTTTTTTCCGGAACAAGATCGGGCGAGTGTTGTTGCCGGATTGGGTTTTGTGGATTTTGTGTGTATTTTTGATGACATGAAAACTTTGTTGGATATTGTTTCGCCCTCCATTTTGGTTGTTTCGCCAACATCAACCGAAGATCCTTCTTTTAACCGCAAGATATATGCCAAGAGTCGAGGCATGACAGTCGTTGAAATTCAGGAACAGGCAAAAATGCATACCACGGATTTTGCCGATCGTATCATGCAAAAAATTAACAATATCGACAAGTCGTCGGGATCTTGATTCCATGCTAAACTAAGCATGGATTTTTTATTATGAGAATATACGAAGAAGGGCGGGGCAAGTATAAAACCACGTATAAATCACAGGGTTGTCAATTTTGCGATAAAGTTGTGATTAAAGATCAGGAAGTAAAGCAATTGGAAGGAAAGTATTGGCGGGTTTTGGCTTGTAAGTATCCTTATATGGATGGTAATTTGATGATAATTCCCAAAAGGCATGTAGAGCGTACCGATAAGTTGAGCCAAGAGGAGTGGGCGGAATTTTCAGATATGTTGCTTAAATCTCAGCATTTACTGTCTCAATTGTTCGCAACCAAATCATTTAATATCATGATGCAAGCTGGACCCAATTCCGGAGCTTCAATCAAGCATTTGCATTGGATGATAATACCTCGTCCCAAAAAAATATCTTTGACCGGATGGAACGTGTTGCAGAATTTTTATTTTGTTACGCTTTCGTATAAAGATTTATTGAAAAAAATCAACATGTTTTACTCCAAATCAAAATTGAGTTAAGCTACAAATTGTTGATTGAGTTACTATGCAACAAGTAAATTATTTACCATACTGGAAGTCGCTCTTGGGCTTTATTTTGGATAAAAATACCAATTGGAAACCCAAAGCCGGAGTCATGCTTGCGGTTTTGTATTTGATTTGGCCCATTGATTTGATTCCCGATCTTATGCCTTTATTCGGCTGGCTTGATGATATCGGAATTACGGCGCTTGCCATTTGGTATCTGGCGCATACGGTCAATAAATATATAGCGGAGAAGAACGGGGGAAATCGAATTTTGAACGTCGAACCATGAACGTCCATCCTTCGCTGAAGCTACGGACGGCGGGCGAATGTCGAACGTCGAACGGCGAAACACGAATCACGAATCTCGAACCACGCGTGCCCACCGAAGCTTTAGCGAAGGAGGGAACCTCGAATTTGGAACTAGGAATTAGGATCTGGGAACGGGAATAGCTTACACGGAGCACCTCCTTAGTAAGGAGGTTGCCTGCCCGCAACGCTCTAGCTTGCGAGGCGGGCGGGGGAGGATCCGCCGTAACTACTGAACTCGTTATGAACTTTTTAAACAGCCCGCCCCGAAAACGAATGAAATGAGTTCTTCGGGGTTACGACGTTATTACTTTACTACTACTATGCAAGATTTTTTGATAGCAATTATTTTGGGAGTTGTGGAAGGTGTGACCGAATTTTTACCGATCAGTTCGACCGGGCATTTGATTTTGTTTAACGAGTGGTTTGCTTTTGAAGAAAGTTTTACAAAAATGTTTAATATCGTAATTCAATCCGGAGCTATCTTGGCGGTGATACTAATTTTTTGGAAGGAACTTTGGCCCAAAGAGTTGAGCGTCAAAGAGATTGAAGCAAAATGGGGAAAGATATTTGTTGCGTTTGTTGTTACGGCCATATTGGGTGTTTTGTTGAGTGATTATATAGAGGAATATCTTTTTTCGCCTTGGGTTGTGGCAGTAACTCTTATTGTCTACGGCATAATATTTTATATTATCGAAACGGCACGTAAGAAATCAGCGGAAATAAAAACAGAAGTTCAGGATTCGATCAGCTACAATCATGCAGTCTTAATTGGTTTGGCTCAGTCTTTGGCTATGATTCCGGGCACTTCGCGCTCCGGTGCTACGATAGTTGGATTATTGTTATTGGGTTATTCAAGAGTACTTGCGGTGAAGTTTTCGTTTTTGTTGGCAGTGCCGACATTGCTAGCTGCCGGAGGTTACTCTTTGTTTAAATATGATCGGGGTTTGTCAGTGCAGGATTTTTGGTTGCTTGTTATTGGTTTTATCGTTTCGTTTGTAACGGCTTATGCGGTTAGCAAGTGGTTTTTGGGTTTTATTCGGACCAATACATTCATCCCTTTTGCGTATTACAGAATAGTCTTGGGTTTATTGGTTTTGGCTTATTTTGGCTATAAAATGATGTAAAACAGAGGTTTTTTGATGCTTGTGAAGTTTGCGTCCGCCTTGACAAGGCGGATTATTTAATGCAAAGTGGGATATCCTTGATCTCCTCGGATTCGGGAACAGAACATCGAAAAATATGCGCAAGACGAAATAATCTCGGCGCATCAAAAAAATATCAAAAACGGAGTGAAGATGAAACAAATCAAAAATCGGCTGTTTTCGTTATTCTTGTTCTTGCTGATCATGCTGGTTTCCGCTTACGCCAATGCGGAGAAAGATGCGGGAACCGGTAATTCGGGAATGCGCATTTTGGGGCCGGGTGATTACGGCTACGAACGCTATGTCCACATTCTCGAAACGGTCAGGCATGATCCTGATGCTGTGCGTTGCGTGTTCAGCGTGTGCCAACAGCTGAATAACTTTGCACCAAGCACTTGGCGCGAAGGCAAGTATTACGAAAGATGCTTGTCCGATCATAATGCACGCAAGAACAGAGTCGATTATCGGCCGATGCAAAATCCGCCGACAGTACAGGCGCTGTTGTGTTCAAATGATCTGGGAGCGCGGTTGCCGGCCTATAACAAAGAGGTTGGCGAGCGCGTATTCAACAGATACGCAACGCCGGCGCCGATTCAAACCGCACAACCTGATGATGATCGGGACGCGGAAACGGCACTGGCGGAATTGCGAGAGTTGGAAAATGCTCCGGCGGTTTCGGCTCCATCAGCCGTGCCTGCACCGGCGCCAAAAATCGCACGAGCGCCCAAGAAGGCCAAACCGGATTTGTCGTATTTAGGGGATTTCGCCAAGACACAGCCTTTGGCCGCAGCCCAAGTCGAAGCGCGTAATGCCGAACGCCGCAAAAGTATACGCTGTATTCCCAAAAATACGGAATTGGTTCAACTGGATCCGGACGGCGATGTTTACTTGTTCGTCCATCCGGGTGCCGATGTCGCGGATTTGAAGCGTTGCCTGCCCAAGCATAGCTTTGAGGCGAACCAGGTGGCGCATAACAATGATGCGGCGGATATCATTCCGTATTACCTGGAGGATGAGACCAAGCCGGTACGCGGAAAAAACCTGCGCTTTCATGAAGGGCGCTGGAATATCAAAAAGCCTCAATGGAAAGAGCCGGGACGGACTTTTTACGCGGATTGGTTTAAGGAGCATAAAGATAAGAAGTTCGGATTTGCTTTGCAGGCCGGACAGAAAATCTTTTTGCGCATGGCCGATACTTGGGTAACCAATGATTCGGCGGAAACGAATCCCGCGCCAAGTGCGGAACCGGCAAAGCCGAAACAAGGGTACAATCAGGCTCCCGCAGAGCTTGCGCCTGAAGAGATTGATCAAAGAGCGCAGTATCGTTTGGCGGAGAATACCGCCACGAACGAGTTGAACAGAAGTTTCTTCGTAGGGATAAACGGTACAACAACGCAAAATCAGTCCGCCGGCAGGGCTTATATAAGAGCCGGACCTCGGGTAGACCGAGTTATGTACATTTCGCAAGAACGGCATCGCCAAAAAAATGGCGGGGCCGATATGAACAAAAATTTCGACAATGTTCACCTCTTGTCGCAACAAGAAAAATTGTTGTGCAGAGGGCGTTATGGAGCCTATGCTTTCAGCTAGAAGCTTTCATAACATCTATCGAAAAAATCTTTTTAATCAGCCGCTGACCAAAAATCAGCGGTTTTATATTTGTGTAAAAACAAAAACATCGCCGATATTGGCGATGTACGATTAGTCCTTGAAACATTGTATGAGGAATTGAATTGGTTATTAATCCAATTCTTCGGCTTTGGCTATCATCTCCGCCCACATTTGTTTGCGGGTTATTTCGCCATTTTTTTGGCGTTCCATGATAGCTTTGATTTCAGGGTGCTGAAACAAATGGAGATATGTATCGAATATTTCTGTAAGAATTTTTTCGTCGGGGAGAGTTGTTTTATTTACCCCGGAAAAACCCAGTTGAGCCGCCAATATTTGAATTTTGTCAGCCATTGTTTCGGGTTCCTTTGTTGAAGTGAAAGGATTTTGCATATTAAATGTATTTGTTGGTTTTGTCAATAGTCATTGATTAAAGCCGTTTTATGATTGGTTTTCCGGCGTGATCGATGACAGACCAAAATTCGGTATCACGGGTAATGTATGAGGGGTGGTTGGGATCAAAATCAAATTGTTCGTGCAGGGCTTGGATTTTTTCGAGCGGCGGCAAATATCCCAAGCACCACGAATGCAATGCTGAAATCGTTTTTTGCTGAGCGGGGTTCAATTTGTTGTTTGAGTTAAACGTAGTTACCAATTCTTCATAAGATTTGCAATGAAAAAAAGTATATAACATGTGTAAAGAAGCATCGGGCGCATAAATATTTATATATTCCTCCAATGAATCTTCGGAAATATCAACCGGCGGTTCGGCTAAAATAGCTACCATTAAATCGTCATAATGCGCCAATATTTCAAAGATGGCTTTGGGAGATTTTTTTTCTCTAAACGCCAATAAAATTTCATTAAATTTCACCTCTTCCCGTTTAAGTAATTCTCGGCTCCATTTGTAAGAAGCGGCGTAGTCTCGGGTGGCTAAGCTTTTTACAAATTCAGCATGTTTATCTTGAATTATTCTTATTTCTTCTGAATTAACCGGGGGTCCTCTTCGGCTTTTTACTTGGTGCAATTCGATTTTTTTGGGAGCTTGTTCGGGTTCATATTCGATGGAGATAACGTCTATGGCGGATTTTGCGTCCAATTTATTGTTAGTACCCAAAAATAATTCAGTGGATGATGGTGTCTTGCCGGCCAGCCTGTCTTTGTGAAATTGCACTTCCAATTCTCGCAACACTTCGATTACAGACTCGATGCCTCTTAATAATTGATTTTTTGCAGTAGTGAACGCTTTATTCATTCTCGGTTTGGATGATGTTTTTTGAGCTTCACTGCTGATTTTTTGCAACAGTGGATCTATCTGTGAAAGAGGTTTGTGAAGCATGTAGCGGATTATGCGGTTTTGGAATTCGGTTTCTATTTCACGGGATTCGCCTTGGCGATTCGTCTCGACACTTATACGAAACAGCTGTATCGCTTTATTATAATCAAATACCGCATGCGGTGATGTTTCCATGGATTCGAGTTTTTCTTCAACTACGGTATCAGGTCGGTTTTTAACAGGTTCTCTTTGCAATATGACGTGAGGATGTTTCATCCTTGGTTCCATTTGGGGCATTGTTTGCATAATAATAACAATTATAGCATTAAATGGTGATTTGTTCGATTGAAAGTATTGCGTAATTTGTTGCGTACTATACAATTACCGCTATGAATGCGGATTTATACCAAAATAAAACCGACGAAGAATTGGCGCAAATGGTATTGGCGGATGCGCAGGCTTTTGTACAGTTGATTCGGCGCTATGAACCGCGTCTTTTGGCGTATATCAGGCGTATTAGCGGCTTTTCATTGGAGGATGCGGAGGATATTCTGCAAGAGTCGTTTATGGATGCTTATAAAAATATAGCTGTTTTTAATCCGACGTTAAAATTTTCCAGTTGGATTTACAGGATAGTCCATAATAGAACCATCTCCACATACAGAAAAAAGAAAAAAGAAATGGGGGATTTTTCGATTGATGATGAGGATGAGGGGTTGGCGCGTATATTATCGGCTAAAGATGACGCGACAAAGTTAGCGGATCAGTCTTTAACGGCCGAAGCGGTTAAAAAAATATTGCACGAATTACCCGAACGCGACAGAACCGTGTTGATTTTGGCGTATATGGAAGAGAAGACGTATGATGAAATCAGCGATATTTTGCGCGCGCCGGCAGGTACCGTGGCAACGTGGATACGCAGGGCAAAAATAAAATTTCAAAAATCAGCCGACAACAGGAAAATTTCAACCAATATATGACAAGCGTAGCAGATCAATTTGAATCCAAGATAGAGCACGGCGAATTGCCGGCTCCTTTACCGCGCTGGCGCGTACAAGCAAAGTACGCTTTGCTTTGGATTGTGTTTGCTTCTTTTGTGATCATGGGGGCCATGTCTTCGGGAGTTGCCATGTGGTTCATATCCGATCCGGGGGGTTTATTGTTTGAATATAAAAATAACGGTACTTTATCAAAGATTTTGGATGTTTTGCCTTTGTTTTGGATTTTATTGAGCTTGATAATGATTTATGCGGCGGTTTTGATTTTTGCGCGCGCTCCAAGGGGCTATAAATATAAAACAGCCGTGATCGGCGGAGCCTTGTTGCTGGCTTTTACGGCCTTGGGAGGAGCGATTTCCGCCGCTGGATTATCGGAAGATATCGAAGCAACGGCATCGCACTTACCGGGCTATGAATTATTTCAAAGACCTCGTATAAACAGAATAATTAAAATAGATCAAAACGGAATTGTCGGAGTAATTCAGGAGATTGGCAAGGGCCAGATATTATTAAGAGATCCCGGAGGAGTTGTTTGGATGGTGGATATAAGCGAATGCGATCAAATGCATATTGATTTTACGAAAGAACAAACTTGCGTACGTGCTTTCGGCATTCCCAGTACAACAATAAATGCTTTTCAAGCCGAAAGAATCATGCCTTGCCCCAGAGGAATAAGGATGCAACATATTCAGCGGGTCATGGATGATCAAATGAAAGAATTTTCCCGTTAGAATCGTATAGTGTTTTACGGACACGGCGGGAGGAGGCTAGCCGCCGGCCGAGTCCGATCCCTTGTTGGGAATAAGATAATTAATAATTGAATTTTTTTGAGCATGGCATGAGCTTTAACAAATTTTAACCGTTTATCGCATATGAAAATCCCGAATATTTAATCGGGATATCGGCAACAAATTTGTTACATGCTACATGTTTTCCCGCACCTATTTAAAATATAATGACGGGATCCCGCCAGAGGCGGGACATGCTGCATGTTATGACCTACGATTTTTGGAAAAAGGCCGGTGTTGTTACCGGGGTAATCGGTACTTTGGCGATAGCCGGTTCAGTGTTAGCTAACGATACAAACGTTAATATTCCGAACGAGGCGCAAAATCAAAATGGCGCCAAAAGAGGAATGATGCAAAGAGGCGCGTTTCAAGCTTCGGAACAAGCTCGTCCGTTTATGCATACTGAAGAAGAGCGCGAGGCTATTCATACAGCGATATCAGCGGGTGATTACCAAGCATGGTTCAATCTTGTATCACAAGATGGAGAATTGCCCGAACATCTTAAATCCATTACGGCCGATAATTTTGCCAAATTTGCTGAAATGCACCAACACATGGAAAGTGCACGTGCGATTGGCGAAGAATTGGGATTAGAACATCCCGGAAGAGGTAAAGGAAAAGGTATGGGTAAAGGAATGGGAATGGGTCGCGGAGCAGGTTGCCCCATGGCTCAATCAGCAGACGTACAATAAAACGTCCGCCAAGACAAAATCCGCCTTCGGGCGGTTTTTTGTTTGCTTTGCAGTCATTTAATTTATCGGTTGGCGTTTTTCCTAATGACAAGATACAATTAACTGCATAAATAACAAATAATAAATAATAAATAATAAATAATAAATAATAAAGATAAACCTCTACGCTTCGCTATCGCTCGCGAAATAACAAATTACAAATAATAAATAATAAAGAAAAATTGCTCTGCTCGCTTTATTATTTGATACTTTATTATTTATTATTTAATTCAGTACCGCTCGCTTTATTATTTATAACTTTGTTATTTATTATTTAAGAATGTAAGTACCGCTCGCTTTATTATTTATTATTTTTTATTTATTAATTAAATCAGTTAACAAAGGCCGTTATGTTTACAAATATTTTTTTAAAGTCTTTGGGTGCTTTAATGGCAACCATGTTTGGATTATCGCCTATGGCTCAAGTGGTGAATATAGATTTTTCCATGCCCGGTCAAGATGTTAAGCAAGGTGAAGGTGTGCAGAGATTTGCTTCGTGTTCGGTGTTAAAAGAACAGATTAAGAAGGCGAATGACGGACGAGCTATGTATAAAACCATGGACATGGTGGCTATGCCCATGGCGATGGAATCGCTAACCGTGGAAAACACTGCTCCTTCCGCCGGAGCGAGTGATTACTCGGAAACAAATGTACAGGTTGAAGGGGTTGATGAAGCGGATATCTTAAAAATGGATGGAACGTATGTATATCATCTTTCGAGAAATAGAATAATGATTTCGCAGATTTTACCAACCGATTCAGCGCGGCTGGTCGGTCAAATTGATTTGGAAAAAGAACTTTCAGCGCATGATTTTTATGTCGATGGCGACAGATTGATGGTTATGGGTCAAAAATATGAGGATAGATTTTATCCCATGCCGTTGATCGAGGGTATTGCGCGTGAAATCGCTCCGTATCCATATGGAGGATCGGTTGCGATTGCACAGATTTGGGATATAAATGATAAAGCCGGTCCGAAAAAAGTCAGAACAGTGGAGTTTGACGGATCTTTGTCTTCTTCGCGCATGATTGATGGAAATGTTTACTTGATAATGAATTCTTGGAGCGGGTGGAGGACTTTTGACATCATGCCCACTGAAAAAGAATTGGTTCCGGCTTTTAGAGACAGCGAAAGAGGAGCAGATTATGAGCCAATGGTACGTTGCGGTAATGTCGGTTATTTTGATCCGGAACCCAGCCGTGAATATTTGACGGTGGCATCGGTGCCAATGCATGGCGCGGGCGAAGTGCAAAGAGAGGTGATATTGGGTTCAAGCGAAACAATTTATGCCTCGCTCGAGAATATGTATGTAGCACGTCAGGATTGGCAGGTACGCCCTTTTTACGACAGCATGGTACCCGAGGATCGTGAGCAAACAAATATTTACAAATTTAAGTTGGATGACGGAAAAATAGAATTTGTTAAACAAGGTTCGGTGCCCGGGCATCTTTTAAATCAATTTTCTTTGGACGAGCATAACGGCTATCTGAGAGCTGCAACGACGATCGGCCAAGTTTGGCGCACTTCGGCCGATTCAACCAATAATATTTTTATTTTGGATAAGGATATGAAACCCGCCGGAAGCATTAAAGGGATAGCTCCGGGAGAGACGATTTATTCCATGAGATTTATGGGTGATAAAGGTTATATGGTTACGTTTAAAAATACGGATCCGTTTTTTGTGCTGGATTTAAAGGATCCGCAGAATCCATCGATTCTTGGTAAGCTTAAGATCCCGGGTTATTCGGATTATCTGCATCCCATGGATGAAAATCATATAATCGGAGTCGGTAAAGAAGCGGCGGAATCATCAGATAAAAATTTTGCTTGGTATCAAGGAATGAAAATTGCGGTTTTTGATGTTACGGACGTGGAAAATCCCATTGAATTGCATAAAGTGGAAATTGGAGATCGTGGCACCGAATCCCAAGCGTTGCATAATCACAAGGCTTTCATGTATTCACCGACCAAACAATTATTGGCCCTGCCGATACGCGTAGCCGAATTGCCGGCTTCCGTAAAAGCCGATCCGTATCGCGAGGGTGGTGAATATGGGGATTTCACTTTTCAAGGTGCTTACGTTTATAAATTGACGGTGGAAAATGGGTTTGAGTTTTTGGGCAGAATCACGCATCATAAAGATAATCAAGCGTTCTTGAAATCGGGTTGGTACTATGGAAATTATGATGATGATATAGATCGCGTTGCTTACATGGATAATACGTTTTTAACTTTATCCAATTCCGGAATTCAAATGCATCAGCTCTATGATCTCACCAAGCAGGGAGAAGTAACTTATCCGTTCGTTGGTGAACCCGGATATAGAGATGATTGGGAGTAAGCTCAATCGAACCTCGAAATTCGAATTACGAACCACGAATTTTGAACCATGAATAACGAACCTCGAACCACGAACTACGAACATCGAACTACGAATCGATCTAGGCTCGACGAACCTCGAATCAAGATTATGGATTTATCAGAACAAAAAAAGATAAGAACTTTTAAAGATTTGGATGTTTGGAAACAGGCTCATTCGCTTGTGATTAAGGTGTATATTATTACAAAAGATTTTCCCAAAGAAGAGCAATATGGGCTTGTAAGTCAGATGCGTAGAGCTGCCGTATCTGTTACTTCAAATATTGCGGAAGGATTTGTTAGAAATAGTTACAAAGAAAAAACGCATTTTTATTACATGTCCAAGGGTTCATTGGCTGAGCTTCAAAATCAATTATTGATAAGTAAAGATGTAATGTATTTAAGCGAAGAAAAATATAATGCGATTGAATTGGATTTAATACGTGTTCAAATGATTTTGAGTAAGTTCATTCAGAAAACCGAATCATTTGTACGACAAAATCGTGGTTCGTAGTTCGAGGTTCGTGGTTCGCATCAATATATGTCTCAAGGTTCCAAACGCACTGTTATCGCCCATTTAGTCAGCATGATCGGTTCATGGTGGGGGATTGCGGTTGCAACGGGATTGGTTTATCTGATTTATCCCATACCGGCGGAAAAATTATTGTCGTATATAATTTGGATTGCCGTGCCCACGGTATCGTCAGAGCTGGTTAAGTTTGTTATTAAGCGTCCTCGCCCTGTAATGCGCGGAGAGGCGGTAAAAGTTAAAGCTTACGGATATTCTTTTCCCAGTTCGCATACGGTTGCGGCTTTTATGATTGCAAGTTGGGTTTTGTTGGTCCCGGAATTAAGAGCTTGGTCTTACCTATTTATCATCTGGCCGTTTTTTGTGGGATGGAGCCGTGTGTGGTTAAGAGCGCATGATACGGTGGATGTATTGGGAGGATTTGGTTTTGGCGTTTTGGCAAGTTTGATGCTTTGGTTTATTTTTTAGCGCAACCCCTAAATCCCCTTATCAGGGGACTTGTTAGTCTGTTATTACAGCCCCTGATAAGGGGTTTGGGGTTGTGCCACTCTTGACATTAGCCTCTTTTTTTGCTTAAATACAACATTCTTGCGATAACGAGAATTGCACCGTAACAACTCAATAATGTGTAAGGAGGATAAAATGAGCGAAGAAAAGAATACCGACTGGAAACCGCCGAGTGTTGAGGAATGTGTCGCGATGTTGACAGCCGGAGAGGAGGGAGTGGAAAAGTGGAATGAATTGCGTAATGAGCATCCGGAGTGGAGGCCGCATTTGAGTGGGCAATGTTTTGCGAATTTAAATCTCGTAAGAGTAAATTTTACCCAGGCAGATCTTCGTTGTGTGGACTTTTCAGGCGCAAAAATTCATTGTGCGAATTTTGCAAGGGCAGATCTTGATGGGGCGAAATTTACCAAGGCAGATGGTGTCGAGGTTGATTTTTCTAAGGCCAATCTCACTGCAGTAACACTTTGCAAGACTTGGTTATGTAGGTCGAATTTTATTGAAGCATCTTTAGATGCGGCGAATCTTACATTAGCTAATTTATCTGAGTCGATTTTAATTAAAGCAAGTCTTAGAGGAACGAATCTCGAGGAGGTTGACCTTAAAAACGCAACTCTTACGGGAGCGAATCTCGATCGAGCGAATTTCACGGGAGCGAATCTTTCCGGGGTTGATCTTGAAGGGTTGTTGTTTCAAGGAGTAAATTTTTTTCGGGTTCGAGGTTTGCATAGATCGGATTGGGAGGCTTACGTGAAAGCCACTGAAGCCTCCATAGAGTTTGTTGATTGATCTTTTATGTTTAGCTACCGGCCGCGTGCACTTGTACGCGGCTTTTCTAATTGTCTGAACCTTGACCGTGTCCCTCCGAAGCATCTTGCGAAGGGGGATTATCAAACCGATTGCCAAACCGGTGCAAAGTTCATCCTACTACGCAATAAGCTACGCGGGACAGGTAAAGTCTAAAGTTCATGTCACCAAGTAACAAGTTCATAAAGTCTAAAGTTCTTCAAGAGTTACTTAAGCCTCTCTTTATGAACTTTAGACTTTAATCTTGATGAACTCCTGACGAACTTGTTACTTTTAACTTGATGAACTCATCTAGTAATCAAGTTAATATGAGCGTGAATCTGAGCGCAAATCAAGGTTCAGACATTAGAATGATTTTTCTTGCAAACCCTTTTCCTTCAGTCTAAAGTATATCCATGAGTAAACCACGAGTTATTTTAATAGATGTGATATCTTCCGATACAAAACCCGCAGAGGCTAAACGGAGGTTGTTTGAGTTGGAATCTTTAACGCATACTTATGGAGGGATGATTGTTGTTAAAGTTATTCAAAAAAGAGTAACACCCGATTATAAAACTTATATCGGATCAGGAAAGTTGGAAGAGGTTGTGGAAATTGCGGAAGCGGAGAAGGTTGATGTCATTATAATCAACAATTTGTTAAAACCGCATCAGATTTTTAATATTGAAAGAATGGTGGAGAGAAAGGGGATCAAAGTTTGGGATAGGATTGATCTTATCTTAAAGATTTTTCAGAAGCATGCGGATACAACCGAGGCTAAGCTGCAAATTAGGCTGGCGGGGATACGCCATATGGGTCCGCGCATTTATAGAATGGGTTTGGAGCTGGGTCAGCAGGCGGGCGGTATCGGTACGCGTGGAGCAGGCGAGACGAATATCGAAAAGATGAAAAGGCACTTGGCTGATGAAGAAAGGGCGATTAAAAAACAAATTGCCAAGTATTCCAATACACGCGGTTTGCATCGCGCAAGGCGCGATAAAATGGGTTTTAAAACAGCCTCCATCGTTGGCTACACAAATGCCGGCAAGTCGTCGCTGTTAAATGCGCTGACCAAAAAAGGCGCTTACGTTGCAGATGAACTTTTTGCAACTTTGGATACGCGCGTCGCGAAGCTTTGGCTGCCTCCGGTAGAAAGCCCCCTCGTCTCCGCCATAGGCGGATCCGCCTCTGGCGGAAAAGAGGGGCATCCCGCAATAAGCCCCCTTGTCAAAGGGGGGCATCCCGCCAAGGGCGGGATTGGGGGATTATCAGTACTCCTTTCCGACACTATCGGCTTTATCCAAGATCTTCCACCGCAGTTGATACAAGCGTTTAGATCAACACTCGAAGAAACGATTCATGCGGATTTGTTATTGCACGTGATAGATGTTTCGGATCCGTACATGAAAGAAAAAATTGATGAAGTTGAGGAGGTTTTGGCAGAGTTGGATGCGCAGGATACGCCGAAGATTTATGTGTTTAATAAAATTGATAATTTAGAGCGCATACCTCGAGCAAAACTTAAAAAAGAATTTAAAGAATTCAATCTCGTATTTGTCTCTTGCAAATCGGGCGCAGGCCTTGAGGAGCTCAAACAGCTTCTGGCGAAGAGTTTTTAGCCAAACCAACCAACAGGCTTCGTAGGGATAAACCTTGTGTTTATCCGCACTACGGCAACGGCTAGTTGTTTTTTGCACGGATAAACACAAGGTTTATCCCTACGAAAACCATTTGCTGTACTTTGAGAGGCATGCCTCTCAAAGAAACTTGGTAATTTGCAGCCCTTTCTTGATTAACTCTTGATGAACTTTTTACTTTTATCTTGATGAACTAATCCGCTGCAACTTCTCATTCTTCAATCCACTTTTCAAATTCATTGATGATGACTTGAACATCAGGAATTTGAGTTATTTCGGTTATGGCACTTTGGAATTGTTCGGCTTCCCAACGGCGGGCGAAGTCGCTGATTGTTTGGGCTTCAGCATAAGATAAGTTTCCACGGCGTAAAGGCGCGACAACGTTTTGTTGGTAGGAGGTATAGCCGGTGTGAATCAGCGGGCGTAGATCGGCGGGAATCTTCATGTAATCCGTGGATGTACGACGGCTCGTGGAAGGTGATTTGCGGATTAAATCAATCATAGCTTCCAAGCCTTGTGATTCATAAATCCAAAGCAATAAACCGGCACCAATAAATCCTTCATCATCTTGTAGATCTTCTTTGATTCTTTCACTTACGGGATGATATAGATCCAAACATCTATGATAATGATCAGGGCGATTATTTTTGATTGAGAGTAATTTGATTTTTATGAATTGGATCAGTTTTGATATTGATGAGATGTTTTCCGTTCCCAAATGTTCAATTAAAGTTGCCCAGCCTTGGTCGATTAAGCGAACAGCGGGTTGATGGCGCAAGCCGGTTACGGACCACATAACAAGATGTGCCAGCTGCCGTTTGAATGAGCTTGCCATTCCGTTAAAATCTATGCCGTATAATCGCAATTCTTCCTCAAACAGCATTTGTGATTCTTGATTTTTGAATCTGGCATCAAAGATTATTTCGGCTTCGGTTTCCGTAATTTTGCCCAGACGGCCCAACTCAAGCGTTTGATTGTCTTGTAGCTCAATGAATTTTTCACGAATATCCGGCAGATGCCAACCGCTGATACCGAGCAGTCTAAGGGACTCCGCCAAACTAAAAACGGCCTGTTCAGCCACATCCATCCTCATGGGGCAAATAAGCTTAAAAACCCTCCTTTGCTTACCATTACGAGCCGGCATATCCCGCACACTTTAAACTGGCGTTACAAAACTGACAACTATTACCAGCTACAAGCCACTAGCTACCAGCTACAAGCCAAACCAACCACTGTTTGTCATTTCGAATCGGATGTGAGAAATCTCCGCTGTTATCAACGCCAACCAAGGTTTGTCATTTTTGCTCCAATCTATTTCGTCATTTCTACGCCCTAGGCGCATCCGCCTCAGGCGGAGAATCGGATGTGAGAAATTTACACTTTTTTTCAGTTGCCAGCCTCCAGTCTGATGCTTTTGTATTAGTAAGCTCGGCATTTTGTGCCCCCTCCTTTGGTTTATCATCGCCTCCGGCGTGATCCCGCATACAATATTGTTTATTTAACAGTTGTTGCGGGAAGGGAGGGGGAAGGGGGTGAGTTAAAACCAAAGAACTAAAAGGATTATAACATCAATTAGTTGACATTTTACCTGATTTTACCTACTATAAGCACGTTCGTCGACCGTCAAAAGTCGAACGTCAAAGGTTTGCAAAACATGCCTTGATGTTTGACGTTAGACGTTAGACGTTTTATACTAACTAATTGTTTTCAAAAACTTATCAGTATGAACAGTTATTTGATTTTTGCCTTGGCCGCGGCTTTTGTCGCTTTGGCTTGGGGCGGATACCTTGTTAAGTGGGTTTTGGCTAAAAGTCCGGGAGAGGGCAAAATGGTTGAAATCGCCAAAGCTATTCAAGAAGGCGCTAACGCTTATTTGAATCGCCAATTCAGAATGATAGGTATTATTGGCGCGGTTGTATTTTTAGCGCTTTGGTTAACTTTGGGCATTACAATGGCGCTGGGTTTTGCCATTGGTGCCTTTTTATCGGGATTGGCCGGTTATATTGGCATGAGCGTATCAGTGCGGGCTAATGTTCGTACTGCGGAAGCCGCCAAAAAGGGTATTAAGGAGGCTTTGAACGTAGCCGTGAAAGGCGGAACGGTTACCGGTTTGTTTGTGGTCGGAATGGCTCTTTTGGGAGTGGCCGGTTTTTATGCCATTACCGGTGATTTGAAAGCTTTGATCGGTATCGGTTTTGGCGGATCTTTGATTTCGGTTTTCTCGCGTTTGGGCGGAGGTATCTTTACCAAGGCCGCGGATGTGGGAGCTGACTTGGTTGGTAAGGTCGAAGCCGGTATTCCGGAAGATGATCCGCGTAACCCCGCGGTTATCGCCGATAATGTGGGTGACAATGTTGGAGATTGTGCCGGGATGGCCGCCGACTTGTATGAAACATATGTGGTTACGGCTGTTGCCGCAATGTTGCTTGCGCATCTTACTTTTCCCAATAACGAATTGGCGGTTTTATTCCCCTTGGCAATCGGCGGCGTGTCCATCATCGCTTCAATTCTGGGAACGTTTTTTATCAAATTGGGAGCTAAACAAAATATCATGGGCGCATTGTATAAAGGATTGATTGCGGCCGGTGCATTTGCATCTATTGCATTTGTATTTTTGGTTTTTCAATTTTTTCCGGATGGTTCCATCATCAGCGCTTGGGCAATGTTCAAGTGTTTGATGATTGGTTTATTGGTTACGGCGGGTATGGTTTGGTTGACCGAGTATTATACTTCAACAGCATACAGCCCGGTTAAAAAGATAGCTGAAGCTTCGCAATCCGGACATGGAACCAATGTTATTGCCGGTTTGGCGGTTTCCATGAAATCAACGGCATTGCCGGTTTTGCTGATTTGTTTCGGAATTTTATGGGCTTTTTCATTGGCGGGTTTGTACGGTATAGCAATCGCGGCCATGGCCATGTTGTCGTTGACCGGTATTATTGTGGCGATAGATGCTTATGGGCCGATTACGGATAACGCCGGAGGTATTGCGGAAATGGCGGAATTGCCGTCCGAAGTACGTGACGTTACCGATCCTTTGGATGCGGTCGGCAACACTACAAAAGCTGTTACAAAAGGATATGCCATCGCTTCGGCCGGTCTTGCCGCTTTGGTTTTGTTTGCGGCTTATACGCAGGAATTTGTGGAGATCGGCAAACCTTTGATTTTCTTGCTCGAAGATCCCAAAGTGATTGTCGGATTGTTTATCGGCGGATTGTTGCCGTATTTGTTTGGCGCTTTTGCCATGGAAGCTGTAGGCAAAACAGCCGGTGCCGTCGTGGAAGAGGTGCGCAGACAGTTTAAAGCTTTGCCCGGAATTATGGATGGTACGCAAAAACCGGAATACGGCACAGCGGTTGATATTGTTACCAAGGGTGCTTTAAAAAATATGATTGTTCCGGCTTTGTTGCCGATTGTCGTGCCGGTTGTGGTGGGATTTGTCTTAGGTCCGGTGGCTCTCGGAGGCGTACTTGTAGGGTCAATCGTTACGGGTTTGTTTGTTGCCATCTCCATGACATCGGGCGGAGGAGCTTGGGATAATGCCAAGAAATATATAGAGTCAGGTCATTTTGGCGGCAAGGGTTCGTTTGCGCATCAAGCGGCCGTAACCGGTGATACTGTCGGCGATCCGTATAAAGATACGGCCGGTCCGGCAATCAATCCCATGATTAAGATCTTAAATATAGTTGCGCTTTTGATAGTTGCGATGATTGCTTAAACGAAGTTTCTAATAGAATTTAGGTTATGATAAAGACGCTCGTTACGAGCGTCTTTTGTTATGAAAAAAGCACCGATGGTGCTTGGATTATTCTTGGTAATGGATCAGGATTTCGGGTTTGAAATCACGACCACGCAAGATTGCGGAGCGCAGTTTTTTGTCCCACGCTTTGGCCAAGGTTTCCGCATCGGAAAGCCGGAGTTCGATGTACTCCTTTTTTCCGGACCAAGTATGCTTGGCGACTTCGTATAGCACGCCATTGGGTACTTGATCAAACTTCACACGCACGAATTTGACGTTGAAGAAATGCGGAATCGGATTCACAACCATGAGCTGCAATGTTTCGCGCATGAGAATGAATTGAAATTCGGCGGCAAATTCGGGTTCAATTTCGGGAAGTTCGATTCCCAAAATGCGTTTGTTGTAAAACGGTTCCCAAAGATGCTTCTTGCGCAAGGCCAGGATGGCAAACGGCAACAGTACGCAAGCGATGCCGCCGGCCAAAAGTGTTGCGGCCGGCAAGCCGAATTCGGCGCACAATGCTCCGTAAACCAAGAAAGAAAAGACAACAGATCCCAGTTTAATGGCGCGGCGTTTTACTTCCGCGGATTCGGGCATATAAACTTGCTTGTCCGCCAAGGGATCGGTTTTTGTGTCCGTGTCATCGTTTTGAACGATGCTGAATGCGCGCATGAGGAATCTCCTTAGGTTTGAGTCGAAGAGAAGGTGCGGTTGAATATGGTAATTAATCAGATTTTGGCTTTATTGTCAAGCCCTCAGCCGACGCTTTTGTCTATCAGTGCAAGACAATTATTCTTGAATGGCTCCGGAATCAACCAAGTCTTGATAGTGTTTTGGGCGTTTTTGCATTAAATACTCAATAACTTTCCCGCGAACCGGTTCATCCGAAAGCCCGTGTTTTTGGCTAAATTCCAATATTTTTTGTGCAGCTAAGTTTTCATCTTTGCCATCTTGCAAGATAAGTTCTATCTCGGCCAGTTGATAATCAAAGTCACTGTCAAAATCAACATAATCCAGATCGATTGTAAAACCGTCTTTGCTGTATTTGGTTCGAGTGGTAACGCAACTCATGAACGGCATGTATTTATTGGCGATTAAGTCTTCCTCCAGAGTGCCAACTTGAGGTATCTTTAGAAATTCGCGAATAGTCTCTTCGGTATTCAATTCAGTATATTTTTGAATTGTACGTTTGTCGTAATTTTTTGAGCCAACCTTTAATTCATATTTATCATTACGGCAACGCAGCCAACAATCTTGTTTGGTAAGATCATGAGAAGTGTTATCGTAATATGAATCGGTTATCGATTGTTCCGATATAAAGGCTGCGCCTTCGAGCAGGCGTTGTTTTTGCTGATTCGAGAGTTGAAATTTTTTTTCTATTTCCATCATATCTATTCCGACCAATTTTTAGATCTTTCGAGTGCGCGTTCGTATTGGTGTAAATAATTCTTTCCACGTTTAACGCGTTTGGGTTTAAAGATTTTTCCGCAGCCTTGATTTTTTACGGCTTCGCGCCAAGTCGGCCAAATGCCCGCGCCCAAACCGGCAATAAGAGCCGCGCCCAATCCGGTCGCTTCTATTTCCTTGGCTCGGCAAATGCGAACATTGCTGATATCGGCTTGGCTTTGCATTAAAGGTTCGGAACGAGTCAAACCTCCGGAGACACGCCAGAATTTTATAGCTTCGCCTGTTTGTTCGGAGAGGAGAGCGGCCATGCGCTCGGTTTGGCAAGCGATGGCTTCGATAGCGGCACGGCAAATGTGTGCGCGTTCAGTGGCGCGGTTTAAGCCGATAATCAGGCCTCTGGCCGAAGGATCCCAATCGGGTGCGGCCAATCCGGAAAAGGCGGGGATGATCGTGACTCCGCCTGTAGTTGTAACGGTTTCGGCGAGTTCGTCGAATTCTTTCAGAGTTTCAACTAAGCGCATGTTGTCTTTGATCCATTCGAGCATGGCTCCGCCGGTTAAGGCACTGGTTTCATAAGCATATTCGGTTTTGCGATTTGTTCGTTTCCAGCCTACGGTAGTTAAAATTCCGCTTGCGGCCGGACGTGGTATTTCGCCAATGCCAAACAAAGTGAAAATGCCCGTGCCGTATGTAACCGATAGTGTGTCGCTTCTTTGGGGTCCGTGGCTGAACAATGCGGATTGCTGGTCGCCCAAAATTCCGGTGACCGGAATTGATGCGCCGAATAGTTTGGGATCCGTGCTACCGAATAACGAATCGGATTCTTGGATTTTGGGGAGTTGTCTGTCTTCGATGCCAAAGGTTTTTAGGAGTTCGGGATGCCACTTAAGATTTTTTAAGTTCATGAGCATGGTACGGCAAGCGTTGGATGGCTCGGTGGCATATGTTTTGCGATTCGTGAGATTCCATAATATCCAGCTGTCAACCGTTCCAAAAAGTACGCGCTTTTTTTTGCCGTTTAATTTGCCCAGCAACCATTCGATTTTGGTTGCGCTGAAACTGGGGTCGATAACCAAGCCGGTTATGGTTTTGATTCTGCGCGCCAACGCTCGATCAGCTTCCAATTTTTTGCAACGATTGGCAGTTCGACGATCTTGCCAAACAATGGCGCGATGAAGCGGTTTGCCGGTAGCCGCATCCCAAGCGATTATGGTTTCGCGTTGGTTGGTTATGCCGATGCAGGCAATGTTTTTGGGATTTGTGCGGGTTGATTTGATGACTTTTTTGGCGGCGTCCAAAGTTTTTTCCCAAAGTTCAAGCGGATCTTGTTCGACTTCGCCGGTTTCTTTGGCATAGATGTTTAATTTATGAGCCACTTGATGAATTTTATTTAGTTTGGAATCGAATAATATCGCACGGGTTCCGGTTGTGCCGATATCCAATGAGAGAATGTATTTCATATTGTTCATACTATAATATCTTACAAGATATTGAACAAGGATTAATCGTATTTTGCGGGTCACGTTATTATGCTATGCTATGGCACATGGATTATATAATTACATTTTTCACCAATCTGCATAATTTGCACGATTTGATAACTTGGGGCGGATATACGGTGCTGGCCATTATCGTATTTGCCGAGTCCGGATTATTGTTCGGATTTTTTTTACCGGGAGATTCTTTATTGGTAACGGCCGGACTGTTGGCGACGCAGGGTTATTTGAATATTTGGGAGTTGTTTTTTTTGCTGGTTGTTATGGCGATTTCCGGTGATGCGGTGGGTTATCATTTTGGAAAGTACATGGGGCCAAAGATTTTTAAAAAAGAAAAGTCAATTTTTTTCGCCAAAGATCATTTGCTTAAAGCAAAACATTTTTATGATAAACACGGCGGAAAAACGATTATCATGGCAAGATTCATGCCTATTGTCAGAACTTTTGCGCCGATAGTAGCCGGAGCGGGTAATATGCCATATAAAAAATTTCTTTCTTATAATGTTTTTGGAGGAATTTTTTGGGTCGGTTCCATGCTGGGAATCGGATATTTTTTAGGTAAAACCATTCCCAATGTCGATAAATATTTGCATATCGTTATAGCTATAGTGATTTTTTTATCCATTTTACCCGGTATTATAGCTTGGATTAGAGAAAAGAGACTGCAATCACCCAATAAAAGTCAGGTTTAGACAGGCTTGCGGTATTTGGTGGATTTGCTAAGGTGTTTGCGGTACATTCAAGCAAAGCCAAGGAGAACAATGAAAAATGGAGGCGCATCTTGTAAACGCACTAACCTTGTTTTTTAGGCAAGGCGCAATTCAATTGCGGGAGCCGAGATTCCGCAAACTTCCTTTTCGTATCAATTACGAAGCATTGGATACTTTGCCGATTTTCAGAGATCTGATTTTTGAATTGTTGGATGAGATTATTATCGCGCAAGATTTTGATGCGGTAACAACATCGCCTTATGGGTGCAAATATTGGCCCGCCATTTTTGCCGACAGGCACGGTTTGCCGTTTTTGATGCCAATCGAAGTATCGGCTTCCAGCCATACTCCGCTGGGTTTGTACGGAGAACAGCCTGCGGGGAGCAGAATTTTGATGCTTAGTACTTTTAATCCTCCTTTCGGCCTTGATAACATGGAAGCTCATCCGTCGATCAGAATGTTTGATGTGTTATCCGCCGTACATTGTAAAACCGTTGAAATGATAACTTTATTCAATGCCGATCGCTCGCAAGCTTTCAATTGTTTTTTTTCGGCCAACAGAACAAGGGATGTTGCCATTAAAAGCATTTTTACCATGCATGATGTTTTAAAAGCTGTCGTTGCAACCCCTTTGTTTTACGGAGCGGATGCGGATTTGGCTCAAAGAGCATTGAAGCATTATGAAACAAATGAAGTTCGATGATTCGAACCATACTTAAGTACAAAGCCGTTTAAACGGCTGTTTTTATTGCATAATCAGCCAAATAAAGCTATACTGTTGTCATTCATATTGAATCATTTTCGTTATCATTATGCCGCCAGACAAATTAACACCGGATGAAGAACGCGATTTGTTTTTGCGCTTTAAAACAGATCCCGAGGCCATTACCGAGATCTATGAAAGGCATGCAAAACCGTTGTATTCGTTTCTTTTGAAACGATGCGGAAATAAAGAAATCGCCGAAGACATCACGGCCCAATGCTTTGTTAAGCTATTGGAAAATCAATCAACTTTGGAGTGGAAAGGCGCTCCGATCGGAGCGTGGTTGTACAGAGTTGCGGTTAACGCTTTAGCGGATCATTGGCGCAGTGCCAAATTTCGTAAAGAACAAGCTACTTTGGATGATGAGGATTCTTGGGATCCTCCATCCGAAGATGATCCGGTTTGGAATACGGAAATGACTTTGGAGCGTGAAAAATTAATGAAAGCCATGGAGCTTTTGGCGGAGCGGGATCAACAAATTTTAACGTTGCGTTTTTACGGAGGTTATAAAACCGAAGACGTTGCCAAAGAACTGGACATCTCCAATAATCACGCGGCGGTGCTTATTTATCGTGCACTCGGAAGAATGCGTAAAATTTTATTAGAATCCAAAGCATAATATGAACAACACAGAGCAAAATCGAGCAAACAGACTCGAGCAAGAACTGTTGGGCAAACAAGCGGTTCAAAACGATAACCTGCCCTATTTCAGGATGGCCAAAGCATTGGAATTGGATGCTAAGGATTTGACGCAAATGGACGAAAGCGTCATGAATGAACAGAAAATGCATTTATTGCAAATGGCTAAGAATATTAAAGAAAGCAATATGCAAAAAATATCCAAAAAAGCGGAAGCCGGTTCCAACACGACTGATAACAAGAACAAACAATCTTCACCCAAAAAGCCTTGGTATCTTTGGGCTGGGGCTTTTGCGGTTACGGCCGTTGTTTTGTTGGCCGTATTTGTGACTCAAAGCGGAAAGTTTCCTCTGGCTCCATTTGGTCAAGACGCTTCCTATATGGGTAAAGCGACTTTATCGGTGGTGATTCCGGCAGCGCATGCGGGAGATGCTTTTTCGGTTTTGGCCGATAAAGGTAAAAATGAAGCCGCGGAAACGGATACGACTTTCAGAATTTTCAGTAAAGTTGATGTTGATGAACAAACCTTAAAGCAAAGTTTGCGGATAGTCCCCGTGAACAGAGAGGCTGACGGCGTGTACATTGATTTTGATCTGAAAAAGGCCGAAGATGGTGTTTATTTATTGACTCCCGCAAAAGATTTGGATCCGGGTGAAGTTTATAAAGTCACAATAGCAGCCGAAGTTGAAGAAGAAAACGAGATTAAGCCCAGAGAATTCTCTTGGGCCATACAAACGCAAGATACTTTTAGGATTTTGCGTTCAGTTCCCGGAAATCAAACCGGTTACGTCCCGGTTGATACCAGTATAGAGGTGATGATGTCCAAAACAGGATGGGAAAAACCCGATCAGTATTTTGAAATAAGCCCGTCGGTCGCCGGACGTTTTGAAGAACATGGACGTACTTTGGTTTTTATTCCCGAAAAACCTTTGACACATTCAACCGTTTATACGGTTACATATAAAGCAGGCTGGGGGATTACGGGCGGCAAGGTTTTGGAAAAAGACATGGTATTGAAATTCGAAACAGAGCCAAAAACAGAAGAGGTGACAAACGGATATTTTGATGTCTGGAATTTTGTATTTGAAACCTCTTTGAAAGATGAAGCGATTATTCCGATTTCCGCTTCTGATGATTTGAAGGGTACACAAGTAGCCGTTATCGGTTATGCGATTTCTTTGGAGGATGCCAAGCGAGCCATTGCCGAAATACAATCGGTTCCTCATTGGGCATATTTATCGATTCAAAACGAAAAAATAAATACATTTAAGAGCATGGCGAATCATCAAGCTTTTTCTTTGGAAGTGCCGTTGGAAGCAGATGAAAATTCTTGGGAAAAGTTAATCAGATTGCCCGCGGATATATCAAAGGGTTGGTATGTCGTTAAAATGACGGCAACTACCGGTCAAGAAGCTTGGGTGTTATTACAGAAATCGGATGTGGCCGCGTATTCGATGATAGATAAAGATCAAGTACTGGTTTGGCTGGTAAATCATGATACATCCAAACCTTTGGCGAATATGGAAGTATCGATTGATAACGTGACAGCGAAAACTGATGCCATGGGAACGGTAAAATTGCCGACGCCGGCAATTTGGAAGGAATTTGAAAAGAAAGATCTTTGGGAGGGGATGAATGCTCCGATGTCTTTGATTACGGCGGGCGATGCCAATAATGGATTGATATTGCAATTGCAGTATCCGGTTTGGGGTTGGTATTTTGGCGATGAAGATTTACAGGCCCATGCCGATAATTGGTCGTATTTATACCTGGACAGGCCGTTGTATAATCTTAAAGATGAAGTGCGTTTTTTCGGCATCATGCAAAAAAGAGCCGATGGGCAGGGGGCGGGAGATATCAGTGTGGAAATCAGGTCTAATGATTTGGATTATGGCACTTATACGAAAAAAGTTTTGGCAAAAGTTGATTTGAAGACCGATGAAAGAGGATTTTTTGACGGCAAGTTAACTTGGTCTTCGGATATGTCTCCGGGTTATTATACGGTGGCGGTGATAAAAGACGGTAAAGATGCTTATAGAAGATCCTTGGAAATAAGAGATATCATTAAGCCGGCATATTCAATCAATGTAACAACAAACAAACGAGCGGTTTATGCCGGAGAAACGATTTCGGGAACAGTAAGAGCTTTATTTTACGATGGTACTCCTTATGCCAAATTAAAACTTAACTTGGAAGGATTTTCGCAAGGCTCCGAATTTTTGGTCAAAGAAACCGATGATTCGGGTACGGCATATTTTGAATATAAAACAACCGCGCCTAATTGCATTATAGAAAATGAAAATGTTTACTGTGATGATTCAACGCCGTTTACAATAACAGCGACTCCGCAGCAGGGAGAGGAGGCTGAAATCTACGGAAGCGCTTGGGTTACGGTTTGGCGCGGAATGCACAGTTTGCAGAGTAAGGATGTTAAGGTTGCGGATAATAAAGCGCAGATTAAATTGAAAGTCGTTGAAATCGATCCGGCTAAAATGAATGTTGATTACGGTTCGGTTTTTGGCAACGGAGTGTCCAGCGCCGCAATTGAAAGCGAAGTGTTGGCAATTCATTGGGATAAAATAGAGGCCGGTACTTGGTATGATGCAAAGGAGAAGAAGGTTTATCCCAGATATCATTATGAAAGACGGTTGGAATCTATTGGCAAATACAATATTAAAACCGATTCGGCCGGAGACGCGGTTTTGGATTTTACAATGCAAGACAAGATCGGTTATGTGGTTGTTTCCAAATACAAGGAACCGAATGGCGTTCAGCATGCGGTTAATACCTATGTCTATGGAGGAATGGGATATTATTCGGATTATTATGATGAATCAAATTCAATTACACTGGAATCCTTAAAGGCGGATAAGTATGATTACAATTATAAAACCGGAGAAAAAGTAGAAGTCGGTTTTGTAAAAAATCAGGAATTGATGAATGAAGATAATTCGCTGTTTTTGTTTGTTAAGGCACAAAATGGAATCGTCAACCACACGGCCGGATATCAGCCCGCATATTCTTTTGTCTTTGATGAAAAAGATATTCCGAATGTGGTTTTATATGGAATAGCTTATTCAAAAGGCGGTTTTATCCAAACTCGTTATGATGCATATTTTGATCCGGAAGAAAAAGGTTTGAATGTGGAATTATCGACGGATAAAAACAGTTATGCTCCGGCATCGCAAATTGTTACCAGAGCAAAAGTTACGGATAAAAACGGCAATGCGGTTAAAGGAGTTAAAGTTGTGATATCGATTGTTGATGAAGCTTTGCTGGCTATTGCCAATGTAAGCATGGAGCCTTATGTTTTAAGCGGGTTGTATAAAAACGTATCTGATGGGATATTGGCTTCGAATTGGAGCAATCAAGCGAAAAATTTCGGTCCCGGAGGAGCGGAAATGGGCGGAGGAGCGGGCTTTGGTCAAGTCAGGAAAAATTTTAAAGATACGGCTGAATTCTTGATTTTGGAAACAGATGCGGGCGGAAATGCCGAAGGATCGTTTTTAGCTCCGGATAATATCACTTCTTGGAGATTCACGGCTGCGGCTATTTCAGCAAACAGACAAGCCGGTGAAAGCCAAATCAGCGTACCCGTTACCAAACCTATATTTGTTGATGCGGTTGTACCAAGATATTTGGCGGTTAATGATAAGCCGGTAATTAAAGTGAGGGCTCATGGCACCGGATTGCCTTCGCAGGGAGAGATTGAATATATGATTGATATTCCGACTTTGGGTATCAATGAACAACAAATTAAAGGTCAAGCCGGAGAATCCGTGTATTTGGCGATTGATAATCTACAAGCCGGAAAACATAAAGCGGTTATCGGAGTAAAGGCTAACGGTAAAACCGATGCAATAGAAAAAATTGTTGAAGTTGCACAATCAAGAACAACCAAAGAAGTAAAAGAGATTATAGAATTGGCTCCGGGCGTTACATTGTCAGATCCGGGTGTTTCATCGCGTATTCAATTGATGTTTGAAAGTAAGGCCAAAGCCGAAAAACGAGATGATGTTTGGAATTTGGCTCATCCTTGGTCGGCGAGATTGGAATCGGTTTTAGCCGGTGCAATGATGAAAGATCTTTACGAAGAATATTATGAGGAAACGATTGAAAAAGAGTATTCTCCATTATTGCACTATCAGCAAGTTGATGGAGGCATTTCGATTTTACCTTATGCATCTTCGGAAGCGGCATTGACCGCAAAGGTTGCGGCCGCACATGCACAGGCTTTTGATACCGTAAGAATGGCGAATTATTTTTGGGAAATTACGGATAATAAAGATGCAGCCAGAGAAGAAGCGGTTTACGCTTTGTCGGGTTTGGCTTCTTTGGGACAGCCGGTTTTGGACAGGTTGAAAGTAATGCAAAATCAAACGGAATTATCTTGGCGGGAGAAAACCGCTTTAATGCGAGGCTTGGAAGCATCCGGAGACAGAGAGGCCGCCAAAATGATGCTGGATGATTTGTTAAAAAATGCGACAATCAATGATGATCAAATGTTTGTATCCGTAAGTGAGGATTTGACGGAAACCGTGGAAGCGACTATGGAAACAGCCGCGATAGCCGAAGTCTTGGCTCATCCTGATGCTGAAAAATTGATGAATTATGTTGATGCAATGTGGAGCCATGAAGCTGTCAGTGATTTGGACAGGGCTTGGTATTTATCAAGAGTGGTGCCGGCTTTGGCTGATGTTGATGTCAAAATATCATATGCGATCGGCGCCCAAACTGCAGAAATTGATTTAAGCAAATGGCCGGTGCATTCATTAGAGCTTACGGCGGATGAATTTAGACAATTCACAGTAACCAGTGTGAATGGACCGGCCGCGGTAAGTTTTACCAAGCGTATTCCCGGAGATATTTCCGAATCCAGCCCCTTGATTACCGTTTCACGCAATTACTTGGCTGAAAAAGGTTCTTTGCAAGATTTGAGCGAGGGAGATATCGTAAATGTCGAAATTAATATTTCTTGGGATGACAGAGCTGAAGACGGTTGTTATATTGTGCGTGACAGATTGCCGGCAACATTAAGACCGCTGTTAAATGTAAGTTATTCAAGATGGCAATTGGGCACGGATTGGTATCCGCATGAAGTTACATCGGCGGAAGCCTCTTTCGTGATTTGTAAATTGAATAAATCACAGACCATAAAATATCAAGCCAGAGTGGTTTCCTTGGGAACTTATAATGCCGGCGGAGTTTTAGTGCAAAGCATGTCTATTCCGGGTTTGGCGGCAGTTTCGAGTCCTCAAGTAATAGAGGTTAAATAAAAAAAGGCGGGTTTGACCCGCCTTTTTGAACTAATATGATAAAACGGAAAAATTTAATTATTATATCGGTTATGCTTGCGGTTATTTTGGGAGGCGGCTGCAATAAAAATCAGATATTAAAAACGATAACTTACGACAATGATTACGCGGGCATCAAGACGGCTATTGGAGATGAAGATTCCATTGAAGCTTCAAGCTTGCATCAATCAACTGCGGATATTGTGGAAGCCGTTTTTATTGATCACCGGCAATTTGCCAATACGGCAACGGTTCCAGCAAAGGAAATAAATGGTTACCCTGTTGCCGGAGTGGTAAATCATCATACTTTGGCCATGGATTTACAGGCTCGTTTTTTCAGATCGCTTAAAGTTGCGAGGCCTGATATTAAAACGTTTATAATTATTTCTCCGGATCATTTTTTAGCGGGTGCGGAAGTTTCGACTCATGCATTTTCGTATGCGACTCAAGCCGGAAATATAACATCCCGAGCTTTGTTAATGGATGGAGTATATGAAGCACGCAGTGTTAATATATTCGCCAAAGAGCACGGGGTGGGAGCTTTGGCTCCTTTTATCGCCAGGGAGTTTCCTGAAGCGCAAATAATACCGGTGTTTATAAGACCGGAAGCCGGTAAAGAAGTTTTAAAAATGACGGCTTACTCAATAAAACAATTGTCTGATGAGGATGCTTTTATCATCATTTCTTCGGACATGAGCCATTATCTGACGGATAAGCAAGCGCGGATAAACGATTTAACAACCTTGAAATGGATGCAAAGCAAAAATTGGCAAAAATTGGGTTTGGCGAATGATGATTATACGGATTCGAAGCATGGTTTTACGGTTTTGGGGCAATTATTTACAGAGATGAGCATTGAGCCGCAATTTTTTTTGCTGGATTATGCGGTATCTACCGATTACGGAGTCGATAAAAATGAAACCACCAGCTATATCAACGGATATTATACAATCAGCAATAATTAAAACCGGTGTGAAGCCGGTTTTGAGTGAAGAAAGTATCGGTTGTTATTGAGTCTGTTTTTTGAGTTGGCGTTTTTGAGGAAGCAAACGATATTGAACCGTACTATCGGTGCGCGATTGTTCCGTAAATCGGTATCCGCAGAAAAAAGATACAATGTGCATAAATGAATGGGCTTGGTAAAAATGCAGCCAAGGCACATCGTCCTTTTTTTCCGCGGAATAGCGGTTCTCGCCCGAGATCGTGAAAAAGATTTTTCCATCGCGAAGAAAATTTATGTTGCGATTTTTAAAATCAAAAAGAACGCAGTCCCCGGATTGCAATCCGAGAATTTGACCATACCTTTCTTGAAGGTGCATCTTTTTTCCTTTGTTATGAAAAAAGTGATGAAATAATTTCATCACTTTTGCATTTCTCTGTAAAGTTAATATTTATTTTACGTGTACCGGCGTTTCGGCGAGACGAGTCAGAGCTTCTTTGAGATCGGTTTTAACCAGATCTTTATCCAACTCGCGTATAATCAGATTTTTAATATCGCCGGCAAGTTCGTTTTTGACACGGCGAATCAGTTCTTGGGGCATGATGATTTGAATATTTTTGATGTTATGGTCATCGCCTGTGTCTGTTACCGTTCGAGCAAGATTTTTAGCGTATTGTTTTCGATCCTCTTCTTCATTGTTGGCTGCGTCGCTTTGAGCTCGTCGGCCGGAATTGATTACTACGGAACTTTCGGAATCGGGGCGGGCTGTTTCGGGTGCTTCGACTGTGTTGATTTGGTCGCAATCAATCTCGTTGGCAATATAAAAATGGGTTTTGCCGAAGTTACCGATTAATATAAGCGAAGGTTCGGAGAATATTTGTAAGTTTTCGGGAAGTTGCATACTGAATGATGATTAATACTTAGAATTTGGAACCGCGAATTACGAACGTCTAACGTCTAACGTCGAATGTCGAATGTCGAATGTCGAACCGCGAATTACGAACGTCGAATGTCGAATGTCGAACGTCCATCATTCGTCGAAGCTACGAATGGCAGGCAAATGTCGAACGCCCGCGCTCCGAAGCTTCATGACCCTCGTAGCTTCAGCGAAGTGGGTCAGCGAAGGAGGGAATCTAGAACCTAGAACTTGGAACCGTGCGGAACTCGTTATGAACGTTATGAACGTTAAAAACGTTATATCAGTTGAACTTGAGTTTGTTTAGATATTGCTCAAAAGGTTTGTGAAAATGTGTTGGTTGATTGATGCCTGTGTGAATGGCTTTTAGAAGAGGGGTTTTTGCTTGCAGTTTTTCGGCGAGTCTTAAACCTTGTTTGGCCGCATCTATGCCTTCGACTATGGTGAAACCGAGTTTGCCGGGATTGTTGGTTTTGGCTTTGATGAGTTTTTCTCCATAGGAACGGTTGTGGCCTTTAGGGGCTAATCCCGTAACAAGAAGATCGCCAAGCCCCGCCAAAGATGGAGCCGTTTCGGGGTCGGCGCCGGAGCGGAGCATGATTTCGGTAATTTCTTGAATCGCCATGGTAATTACCAAGGCTTTGGTGTTGGTTGGGTATTTTAGGCCGTCGCAGAAGCCCATGGCTATGGCATAGGGATTTTTCAGGGCCGCTCCAAGGCTGACTCCGAGCAAGTCGCGGCTGGTTGCGGCTTTGACTTGGTTGAAATTGAGAAGTGAAGCAACGATGCGTCTGGCGGCGGGATCTTCCGATGCGACCATAAAAGCGGCGGGTTGATTTTTGACAAGTTCGCCGGCAATAGCGGGACCGCCTAGCATACAGACTCGGCGCTTTAATGTTTTGGGAAGCATCTTTTGGATCATGACGGCGATCGGATTAAGTGTGTCCGGATCCAGGCCTTTGGTTATGCAAGCGACGATGGTATGTTTTTCAATGTGATTTTTTGCTTCGTCAAAGACGATTTTGGCCGCATGAGAGGGCAGGGCTGAAATAATCACGTCCGTATTTTTGAGACAAGAAAGCAATTCGGATTCAGCTTTAATGTTGTGCGGTAATTTTATCTTGCGAAGATATTTTTTATTGCGATGCTTGCGGTTGATTTGTTTTAAAACATCGGGTTCGATGCAGTACATGGTTACCGGATGATCTTGCCTTCCGATATGATATGCCAAGCTGGTGCCAATGTTGCCGGCTCCCAATATTGTTACGTTTAATTTTTTCATAACCGCATTCATTTTACATTTATTTCAAATTTTGGTCTAATTTTTTCTTGACCAAACGGAAATATTCGCTTCTTGATAATCCATTTGCCAGTCAGTGGAAAATAATTGAAGGTAAATATCTTTATCGGCAATAACATGAGTAATTTTGTTGTGTGCCAAGAAGTTATTGAAAATTACGGCATCATTGGTTTTGCGCCATGTTTGATATTCGTGAAAACGGTTTATGAAATCAGGAGTTTCGTGATTATGGCCGATCCAAACATATCTTTCCGTAAATGCCGGAGTCCACAAGCAATTGTATAAATCGGTGCAAATGATGGTGCTGTTTTTTGGAATGCCGTTTAATGTTTGCCAAGCATGTATTGTTTCGTTTTGGACGTAAAAGTACCGGTTCCATGCCGGATCCGATCCCAAAGCGAATTGTGACTGCATTATGTGAGTAAAAGGGAATAATAAAAGCGCGGATAATGAAATTTTTAAGATTAAATCGGTTTTTGGTTTTAATGCGTGATAAATCGATGACCAGAAAGGCAATGTCAACAAAACCAAAGCCGGCAGTAACGCTTGCATGAATTTACGATCCCAAGGCAAAGGCGAGATGATGCAGATAATGGCGGATGTGAGCCATGCATAAATCCACAAAGTGTCAGAAACATAATCTAAAGAATCTTTTTTCCACAACATCCAAGCATATGCCGTTATAAAAGGGAGCAGGATGATGAGCCACATCCAAATGGGATCAAGCGGCAGATTGTTGACGACAAGGTGATGATCGCGGAATTTGGAATCAATCGCCATGAGATAGGCGCCGTAGATCGTTCCCGGTAATAATGCGAGATTAAAAATGATGAATTTTTTCCAAGCGATAAAATTGGTTTTGATGAGTGCGAATATGGTTATCAGGCCGTAAATCGGTATGTAGTAAGGATGAAAACCGACATGAAAAGCGATTATGAGCCAGCGGTATTTTTTTATGGATTCATTATTTGCTATTGTTTGCCAAAGCCAACGAGTGCCAAGAAGAAGAAAAGCGAATGAAAGTATCATGTGCGCTCCGCCAAGCAGTATTGGAGCAATTGCGAATTCATTGGATAAATCCGAAGGTACTGGGGATCCGAATTGCCACAAACCGGCCATGCTCATAAATACCGAGTACAGCCATCCCGTACTGACACCGGATATCATCAGCAATGAAGCAATGCGTGAATCTTTTTCGTTTTTTGTTACGCTTTTTGCGGAAGCATAGACAGCGAATGCCAAAATTATTGTAGTAATAATGCGGAGTAATTCGTGATTTTGAATGGGTGAAAATCCGAGCTTGCCCAATTGTCCTCCAAGAGACCAAAATAGATCAAATCGAGAGATATGTTCGGGATCTGCGTAATAATTTTGCAGGAGCGGTGAAGTTTTTACTTGATTTAGATAGTTAAGATATACTCCGGTATCACTGGAATTGGTTATAGTGGCACCGAGCCAGAAATGATTCTGCGGAGTCATGCTGATGATGCCCAAAATAACCGAATATTGAAAAAACAACATTGCGAATGCCAGCACAAAAGCAAAACGCCACTTTTTTAAAGCGGCGCGTGATAATAATGCAAGTCGGTTAATGATCATTTGGTTAGAGGTACGACAATGTTATATGGAATTTTTGCGCCGTTAAGAGTTTGGATTCCGGTTCCGATTAAAGCCGGAGCCAAATATTGATAGTCATAAGAGCTTTCTTCGTTAAGGCGATAAAAACCAAAAAATACTTCGTTTATATCCATGGTACCTTCGATTTTTCCGCCAAGACCGCCGTTTAACAAATGTTCGCGCATTTCTTGAGCTGTAATAGCCGGATAATCTGAGCGTGCCGGGCTTGCGGTGAGTGTAATCCAGCCATATTCAATTTTAAGAGTTTCGGCGTTCATGATTAGAAAACCTCCGCTTTGCGCTTTTCCATCGGCAGATAAAATGTTGCGTGCATCCACTACCAAATTGTAAGTGATTGGTATGCGGGAAGGGAATTGTTTCGCAACGCAGTTTGCGGTATTTATTGCGGGGGCTTTAGCGGCCATCATGTTTTGCGGTGTGGTAATTTGACGAAAAGTATTGATGTCGGAATTAGAGATGCAGGCTTCATCTTTATCGATTTTGTTTTTCCATTCACGCCACGAAATTTCGATGGTTGGATTGTTGTATGATAACGGATCGATGCCATGATCGTACATAAATGCATAGAAAGCATCAATTATTTGTTGTTCGGACGGCCAATTATCGGTCAGTGTGTCATTTGGAGAATTCAATATGTTGGCGTAAGAAAGACGGCGGAATTCAGAGATGTATTCCCAGACTTCGCCCGCGGAATTAGTCCAAGCGAAAGAGTAATCAAGATTTCGTACTTGTTCGCCGATCAAGCCAACAGGCATACCAATGGCTGAAGTGAGATTTTGAAATTGAATGGAATCCAAGCCGGTTGGAGGTAAACGTAAAACCGAAATATCGGGCTGCAATGTGGGTAGATCCGTATTGATGCGAATTACGGAATCGGTTGCTTCTGTTTTTGGAGCAGGCGGTATTGCGCCAAAACCTTGCCTTTGAGACACGCCTGTTCTACTCGCTAAGTTGGTTATTGGTTCCGCGACGTTTACGCTCGTTATGGGCTCAAGGCAACCGGAAGCCGTGAAGATAAGAGCGAGCAGGCTCACGAAAAAGTATTTACGCATAATTATTGCCATTATAGCATATTTTTGCCAAATAATAGTGATGATATTGACGAATTTGCAGGCATGAGTTATATTCCTAGTTACTAACTAGGTTATTATGAACAGTTTATTTAAAGTATCGGCAAAAAATCACGCGGGAATGCTGCTGATGTCGATTTTAGCTGAAAAATTTGAAACTCTCGAAAAAGGATCTTTAAATGCCGACAAGATTTTTGTTTCTTTGAAGGATGTGTCCAAACAAATGCGTTTATCGCAAAAATTTTTGGAAGAAATCGCGGCATCGTTAAAAAAAGTAGGATTGATTGAGGGCAGAAAGGGTCCGGGTGGAGGATACAAGTTGGCGCGTGATCCACGAGAGATTTCGGTTTACGAAATAGTTACGGCTTTAGAAGGTCCGATTGCGGGTTTAAGTTGCGGCAGCGGATTTTGTCCCATTTCCGATAAGTGCGCTTCAAAATCTTTATGGAAATTTTTACATGAAGATCTTATCAAATCTCTTAAACAAACTTCATTATTGCGAATTATTGAGAAGAAATAGTCATGTCAAAATTATCAATTAAAAATTAAGAATTAAGAATTAAGAATTTTGGTACTTAATTAATATGATATTAAATAATAAATAATAAATAATAAAGCTATAAGAGATGTATTAGATCATCAGTTATGAAAAAAGTGAAAAAGAATGAAAAGAAGAGCGGGGGAGTTGCCGGGATCTATATGGATCATGCGGCTACGACGCCGATGGATAAAAAAGTCATTGAAGCAATGATGCCGTTTTTTGATGTGCATTACGGCAATCCGTCATCTTTACATGCGCCGGGGCAAATCGCGGCCGGTGTTTTGGCCGGTGCCCGTGAATCAATCGCCAAGCATTTAAACGCTCATGCGGATGAAATGATTTTTTGTTCGGGAGGAACCGAATCCGATAATTTGGCGATTATGGGAGTTGTTAATTCGGTAAAAGCCGAACTGTGTAAAAAATTCGGCAAGAACGCGGTGCCGCATATCATCACTTCAGCCATAGAGCATCCGGCGGTTTTGGAGCCGTTATTGAAATTGGAATATAAAGGATTGATTAAATTGACGCAGATTGAGCCCGCATCCAATGGAATAGTATCCGTAAAAGATGTTCAGAATGCGATTACGGATCAAACCGTGCTGGTTACCATTATGTATGCCAATAATGAAATAGGTACCATTCAACCGATTGCTGAAATTGGTAAAGCGATACTTAAATATCGAAAACAAAGTGACTCTGTATATCCTTATTTTCATTCCGATGCTTGCCAAGCGGCGGGTTACCTTGATTTGAATGTGGAAAAATTGCATGTTGATTTGTTGACATTGAACGGAGGAAAAATTTACGGTCCAAAAGGAATCGGTTTATTGTTTGTTCGCAGAGGAGTGAAAATTGAGCCGCAGATTTTAGGCGGAGGACAAGAGCGCAGAATACGATCGGGCACGGAAAACGTGCCCGGAATAGCGGGGTTGGCCAAGGCATTGGATATGGCGCAGAATAAAAGAGAGAAAGAATCGGCGCGTTTGGTTAAATTGCGCGACAGGTTGATGAATGGTTTGCTGAAGATTGAAAAATCAAGATTAAACGGTGATGAAAAAATGAGATTGCCGAATAATGTAAATATTTCTTTTATGGATATAGAGGGAGAGGCGGCCATGTTGTATCTGGATGCCAAAGGTGTTTATTGTTCAACCGGTTCGGCGTGCGCTTCAACATCGCTCGATCCATCGCATGTGATTTTGGCGCTGGGAATGAGCTATGAGGCGGCACATGGATCGCTCCGATTTACTTTGGGACAATCGACTACCATGAAAGATATAGATTATGTGATTAAGGTGATGCCGGAGATTGTTAAGCGACTTAGGGCAATCAGCCCGGTTTCGCTGGATATGACACGGTTTTAAAAACCAAATAATAAAATTACGAACGTCGAATGTCGAATCACGAACCTCGAATTTGGAACTAGGAACTAGGATCTGGGAACGGGAATAGCTTACACGGAGCACCTCCTTAGTAAGGAGGTTGGGAGGATCCGCCGTAACCGCTGAACTCGTTACGAACGTTACGAACGTTATAAACGTAATTATACGACGGCAGTGAAGTTGAAAGGATACATAAAAAATCAGCGGAAAAGTTGAAAATTAATGAAAGAATATTTTATGAAAGATGATAATAAGCAAAAACAAGTTGATATAAAGCCCGCGAAAAACGGAGGCGCGAGTTTTTATTCGGAGATTGTTAAGGAGCATTTTTTTCATCCCAAAAATTTCATGGAGGATGAAACCGGATATGAAGCTGACGGACAAGGGATGGTGGGCTCGCCGGCTTGCGGTGATGTGATGAGAGTTTGGATCAAAGTCGATCGGCAAACAAAGCGAATCAAGGATTTGAAATGGAAAACTTTCGGTTGCGCTTCGGCGATTGCCGCAACTTCGATGATGAGTGTTATGGTTACCGAGGGCGAGGGAATGACTTTGGAGGAGGCTCGTGTTTTGCGTCCGCAGGATATTACGGAGCGTTTGCATGGTTTGCCGGTAAGAAAGATTCATTGTTCGGTTTTGGGAGATAAGGCTTTAAGATCCGCGATCAACGATTACTATCGTAAAATGGGGGAGACGGATAAAATAGAAATCGAATCCGGAAGAGTAATTGATAAAGTTTTAAAGATTACGGATCATGATATTGAGGAAGCGGTTTTGGATGGAGCGGTTTCTTTGGAGGATGTACAACGTAAAACCAAGGTGGGAACAGGGGATCCCTCGTGTATACCCGAGGTGGAGCAATTGATCAGGTTTTACAGGGAGAAATATTTTGGCGCGGAATAATGTATTGACGTTTTGCATCCATGAGCTTATGCTTTGGTCATATGACTAAAAAAATTACCAAAATTGAAGTGGATCGCGATGTTTGTATCGGTGCGGCGCCGTGTGTAACAGTAGCGCCGGGCGTTTTTCAACTTGATGAAGAAAATAAAGCGATTATAGTTGATGCCAAAGGCGCGGATGATGATACTATACTTTTGGCTGCCGAGTCTTGTCCTGTGCAAGCAATTAAATTGTTTGATGAGGATGGGGAACAGATATATCCTTAACAGCCACTAGCCACTAGCCACTGGCTACTAGCTACTAGCTACTAGCCACTCGCCGTTTATAACGTTCATAACGAGTTCAGGGGTAACAGAAAGCGCAGGGATCAGCCCCGTGTTTATCCGCACGAAGATCGCACTTAGCCAATAATGGAAATTAAAAGCCCCGCAATGATTTCGCGGGGTTTTTTGAGATTAAGTTTCGGGTTTGGGCGGTTTGCCCGGAGCGGGGAATTGATAGGCTTGGGTTGTGCGCATATCTTGGCTGTCAGCCCAATCCAAGTCATCAAGAGCTTCTTGCACGTTGACATGCGAATTCTCGGGTGCAAGTTTTTGACGCCAGTCTTCTTGGATTTGCCGGACGTCGGTGCCTTCATCCGGAAATACAATCAACCCTGAATTATCGGTGTGAGTTATACAGCTGGGATATTCGGGAACTATGGGGGTGATGTCGCTATCCGGTTCCAATGCCGTAAAGCCGGATGCGGAGTCATTGACTCCCCAGGTTTCGCCGTTTGAATGCGGATCAGCGTCTTGGCAATTTGTTTGCGCGACAGAAGCCGTATCATCATTGAATTCCGACAAAATGTTTTGCATTTCGGCTTGGCTCAAACGCGCCGGTTTTTCATCCGCTGATTTGCCGATGAATTGTTTGTCGGTTTGTCTGACGTTCGCTGTTTTACTGCTCGGCAGAGCCGGGTCTTGCGATCCGAAGTGCAGGGTTTTAAAGCTACCGCTGTCACGAGTTGCGCGGGCATGCAACACACTGCTGCGAGCCGGAGGTTCTTCGCCTGTGAGCAACATCATGACATCGTTGCTTAAATACATGTTAGGATTGTCTTCAGCCATCAGCTCAACGGCACGATGCATTTTTTTGGCCAGGTCTTCGAAGTGCTCTGCGGCCTCGCGAAAACGTTTGGCATGAGCTTCCAAATCCTGCAGTTCCCTGCTTTCGAGCAAGTAACTGGCGGCCGGAAATTTGCTTTGAGATATGGTTTTGTCACGCGTCGCCAAAATTTTGGTGAGTTCGGAAACTCGTTTTTCCAAAGCTTGGCGAGTGCGCCTTTCGAGATTCAAAGCTTCTTTAGCGGAACGCGTTTCAGCTTCCAGGGCTTGTTTGGCTCGTCGCAAGATGGCGTTGGTGTTCTCGATTGTTTTGAGCCGTTTACCAAGCTCTTCAACCTCTTCACGCAGACTTTGCATAAAGAGAATGTCGCCGTTTTTGCGATCCGATTTTTTTTCTTCGGCTCTTTGAATGGCGTAGCCGGTCAACTGCCGCAGTTTGTCTTCGCGTCTGGCTGCGGTCTGCATGAAAGAGCGAAGAATGATAGACAATTTTTGCGGATCCTTGGGAAGCATGTCGAGCGTTACACGCATAACAATGGTTCGGCATTGTGCTCTGTAACGAAGATCGATTTGGTTTTCGAGCTTGAAACCAAATAAAGCATGGATGTTGAAATACTCACCGGCTTCGATGTTGTCGAGTTCAATTTTTTTATGTCCGTCCGGAGCCGGTACAAGCATTTCGGCGGCAACACTGCCTTGACGAACTACAAAGCATGCATTTTCTTCAGGATCTATGGAGATAATTTCTCCTTCCGGATAAATTGTGTCGAAGGCTCCTTTTTGAAAAGCTTCGACAGCCGGAGTATCACGTTTGAATGATGGCTTGTCTGATGTCACGTTATCTCCTTTGTTCAGTGGTAATGTCAAAAGACCAAGTAAAGAACAAGGTACATTAGATTGAAAATTGAATTTTGTCAAGTGTTAAGCAAGCTCCAAAATGAGGATATTTCGCTTAACATATTGATTTTCTCTGCTGTAAGAAAGTTGCTTTTGAGAGGATATTGTTTGATAGCCAAGATGATGCAAGTGCGGAACGAGATCTGCTTTGGCTTGACCGTTGGGATTTTGATATTCGGGAGTGATGATTACCAATTTGGCCTTGGATTTGAGAATTGGTCTTAAAGCTCGCAAAGAATCTATCCAGAGATTCAAAATTTGTTGAGCATTCTTTTCCAAAGTTCTTTGCGATTCGGTTCCATGCAATGGCGGGCCCAGGTATCCTTCAGTGATTATCGCGTCGATGGATTTGGGAGCTAGAAAATTTTGAATGTTGATTACATCAGCCGTGAATATTCGAAAACGTTTGGCATCTTTGGAAGAGATGATTTTTTCTTGCACCAACCAGTTGTTGTTGGCTTCGGTGTATTGAATTTGTTTGGCTTCTATATCGCTACCAATAATTTGTTTGGCATCTGTTGCCAAGACAGCTTCCATGAGGATGGTGCCGGAACCGCAAAACGGATCGAGTATGACTCCGTCGGAGGGTGTTTCTGCCAAGTTAACCATCATGCGGGCGAGCTTGGGCGGGAGCATGCCGTTTTTGCTGTCGCGTTTGGGGCGATCGTAATCACGCTTGCTCCAAGCATCGGCGTTTTGAACGTTTGCGGTTTTGCCTAAATACGCCCTGTCTCCATCCACCATCAAACAAAGATCGGCATTGGGAGTATCGCATAAATTGCATTTGGCAACTGCGGCGGGGGAAAGCGGTTCACCGCCTTTACCGGTGACCCAGCGTACGGAATAGCCTTTGGCACGAAGGTCTTTTTTAAGTTGGATGGGGAGTTTGAAGAATTTTTTTTGAGTTGATTTGGATCCATAAATCGTCAAGCCGAAATCCAAGGAGCGTTTACCTTCGGTATTGGCGTTTGCGGGAGCAAGTAAATCGGCAATGAGAGACGAGTTTAATTTGGTTAGAGATCCTTGATAAATAATATCGCCAAGTTTGATTGTTCCGCCGAGTTTATCCATTAATTGATTTGAATCCCAATTTTCGGATTCCAAAATCAGCATCTTATCGAATGCGTGAATATTTTTTGCGTCGGGAAGTACAGCGCGGATTTCAGCCGTGCTTAAATCAGGATGAGAACCAAGGATACAGAAATACATATTATTATTTAGCCACCAGCTACCAGCCACTAGCCTTTAGATTAAAGTTTATCAAGTCTAAAGTTTATCCCACTACGCCTAAACGGCTTCGCGGGACAGGTCAAGGGAGGCTTAGGTTGCTCTTGAAAAACTTGTTACTTTTAACTTGATGAACTCATGCGTTACGACGTTACCGCATGTGTGTGTTTAGATATTACATCGTGCCAAGAGAGATGACCAGAGGCCGGGATATTTCTGTTGACAATCCACGCAATTTATGGTGGGCTTGATGTGGCAAATACGTTATAGTATCAACCGCGCACTTTGATAATACTCATGGCAAAAAGGAGAGCCGTGATGAAGAATGAGAGCAGACTGTCGACCGGAGGATTGTTTGGCCCAATGAGGCTCTGCGTTGTTTTTTTGGCTGCGTTGGCTGTGTTAATGGGTTTTTCGCGTTCGGCTAAAGCCGACATTGCCGATTGTTTTAAGTCGGTTAAACGAAGCCAAGTTGACGGCCGGGAATATACGGTTGTCGTGTTTAATTCCGAAAAGAGATGCGATTTGTACATGGCGGCACGCATGTTTCCGCAATTGGATCCCAATACCAAAGAGCCTTTGCCGCCTCAAGTTCAATTGCGCAGTATGTACGCGGCCAATGCCAAAGTGCAATTTGGCAACAGAGAAGTGCGTACAGTGCTCGCGCGTTGCGTGCCCGATTCCAAGCCTTGGCCGGATCAAACCGCTGAAGAGCGGGATATGTGTCCGGATTTGAAAGTGAATTACTTTCAAAACGGCTTTGGCGGAGCGGTGATGATACCCGAAACCCGCATGCTGACTTATACTGAAAAATTGGAATCGGCATTTTCCAAAGCTTGTTTGAATCTGGGTTCTCGACAAGAACCGAGCGAACAAGAAAAGGAAATTTTGTCGGATTGCCAAAAACTTACCGCAGGGTTCGAATACAAAGCATTGCCCGAAAAAGAGGTTAAGATTGAAGCCCCGGTTATGAAGACCGATGACAACCAAACAGCGTTGTATGCCGCGGAAATCAAAGATCTCAAAGCCACTGTTGCCAAATTGGAACCCAAAGCTCAAAAAGAAAGCTGGCTTTGGCCTTTGTTTATGTTTATGGTTGGATTTGCGGTTTTTGGAGCCTCGGGCACTATTTTTGGTGTCAAAGAAAGGCGTACCAGAAAAGACATGGAAATGCGGTATAAATTGTTGCTGCAAGAAACAAAGCATGACGGCAACGGCAGGAAAAATTCTTTGCCGCCTCGAGTTGATACCGAGGAATTGGCGCGCAAGCTGGAAAAGAAATTGCGTGTTGATCTGGACAAGGAATATTCTGCAAAAGCCGCCAAAGAACGTCTGAATTTGGAAAAGCAGTTTGAATCCAAATACAGTGGAATTTCGGCGAATCTTGCCCGCAAGAACGGGGAGCTTGAGCGAACTATCGATTTGTTGAAAGAGAAAGCTCGTCTTGAAGCGGAGCAAGCGTGCGAAGCCGCGGTTCATGATTTGGCGAAAGAGAATAAGCGCCTGATCGAAGAGCTGGACAAAGCTTCAGCCAAAGCGAGTGATGCGGAAGCTGAAGCGGAAGCGTTTAAGCAAGAGCTTGCCAAAGCTGAAGCCAAGTACATGGAAGCCGAAAGAGATTATCGGGCTTTGCTCGCCGAGAATGCCAAGACTGAAACTCAACTTGAAGAACAGCTGAAGTTGCTGGCGAATTTGGAGGATCGCGCGAGAGCGGATCGCGAGCAATGCACGAGCTTGCAAACCGCTTTGCAAGATTTGCAAGTGCGTCACGCAAACCTCTTGGCGGCTCAGGGAGTCATGTGTGATCCGCACTCACCAATGAGCCGGGCATTGAACCGAGCGCCGACGCTGCCTATCGGAGCAGCGCCAATCGGAAGCTCGGAACTGACCAGAGAAAGTTCGGCTTACAGCATGGTGCTTGAACGCGGAAAAATGCGCGATGATCAATATGATGAAAAAGATAAAGAAAATATTTCTTCATCACGCTTCGGTTCGGCTGAATCCGGAGGCGGTGAAGATGGGGTTGTACGAAATCCCATGACAACGGAAATGGACGAATTGCGTCCCGCGCCTGAAGAGAAGGATTCTCTTTCTGAAGAAACAACTCTCAACGAATTCCGTTTGGATCGGGATTCGGATGACGGACAGGAATCCGCGGGAATAATTCCGCGGACAAGCCATGAGTCACATACCGCTTATAAAGCGGAAAAATCCTCTTCGAATGAAGAGGATGATAAGGCGCGAAGCGCCTCATAGTTTTAACCCGCCGCAGTCGGCGGGTTTTGTGTTTGTAAATAAAAAGAGCGCTGGGTTGACAGAAATCTTAAAATATGGTGGGCTATAGGATACTCATGTTGTAAAATATGGGCAGGACCTTGAAAATCGAGCGTGACAAAATTTTGTTGCGCAGCCAATGAAGGGGAGAGATCATGAACAACGAATCTGCAAAGTTGCGTTTTTACCTTTCTTTTTTGTTCGGTTGCTTGCTGTTGTTTTTTTCCGGTCCGGTATCGGCGCAAACAAGCACGCCTTGCGTGCAGGCCGTGGAAAATGTGACCATTCAAGGTGCGCGTTATCGCCAAATCACTTTGAGCGGTGAAAAAGAGTGCGACTTGTATGTGGTGGCCCGCAATTTTCCTCAATTGGGAGAAGATGGCAAGCCGCTGCCGATTCAGCAGCAGTTGCGTTCCATCAAAGCGGCCAACGACAAGTTGATGAAGGGAAAGTCCGGTTTGAGGCCGGTACACAGCGCTTGTGTACCTGATTCCGTGCCTTGGCCGGATCAAACCGTTGCCGAACGCGACATGTGCCAGAACCTTCGAGTCAATTACTATCCTGTCACCAAACAGGTTTTGGTTCCTCGGGTTCCGGAGTTTTCCGAGAGTGAACAGATTCAAACGCTTGGTGATGAAGCTTGTAAAGCTTTGTCCGGCATGGCTAATCCCACTCCGGAAATAAAACGTGTTCTGGCAGAATGCCAAAAACATTTTACGGACGTTGCAATTCCTTCGCCGAGCATCACAGCCGAGCAATTGGAATTGGCCAATGCCCGCGTTGAAATCGCGGCTTTGAACAAACTCACAAGCGAACAAAATAATGAGTTGGCCGTATTGAAAACGGACAAGGTACAGCTTACCGAAGCGAAGTCCGTATTCAGCCTGCTTACTCTGCTGTTTGCTTTTCTGTGTGTCATCGCAACAACGATTGCCGTCAGAAGCACGATCAAACAACACAAGCTGCGTGATTTGGCGCATATTGCGATCATGCAGATCGAAGACAGAGTCAAGAAAGAGTTGGAAAAGCGTAAAGCCGGCCCGACTCTTGATGAGTATCAATCGTTTTTGAACGATTACACTTCGGCGCAAGCCAAATTGCAGATCGAGGTCGGTGAAAAAGCGACACTCTCCCAGCAATTGGCCGACATGAAACAAGAGATGGAAAGCCGCTCGGCCGCAGCTTTGATGGCAAAAGCCGAACTCGCCGATCGCGTGGAAAAGCTTAGCGCAAAAAGCGCCAAGTTGATGCAAAAGGTTTTGACGCTAAATGCGGATTGCGAAAAAGCAAATGCGCAAATTGGCGAGCTTGGCGCAAAAAATGCCGAGTTGAAACATCAAAATGACACGCTCTTTCTGCAATTGGTAAAGTTGTACGAGAAGGAGCGAAGTGTTCGCGAAGAACATTTGCAAAAACTTAACGACTCGGTTGAATTGGCGCGTAAAGCCATTATTCAACTCGAAAGCCGGCTTCACGTTTATGTGAAGAATGAGGAAAACGAAAAAGCCGAATCGCTTTTGGCCAAATTGGAATCACTCCATAAAGTATTGGCCATGAGCGTTGCAGAAAGAGATGCCCGTCAAAGGGCGTATGGGATAATTTTGGAAAATAATCCTCAGCAAAACGATCCAACCCGCTTTTTGTTCGAGCTGCAGAGCAAGGACGATACGGCAAGTGTGGACAGGTTGGGATCCATCGCCGCTCTCAACATAGAACTCCGTGATTTGAACACCAATCTTTCACGTGAGAGCCCGGATGTTTTGGATGAGCTGGTACAGACACGCAGAGAGAATGCGGAGCTGAATGGTTTGTGGCGAGCATTGGTAACCGGAATCGCACGAGCCATGCAGCTTAATCTTTCGGCCATAGCCGAGATGGAACCCGAGCAACAAGCCGAGCAATTGGCACTCGGAATCGGTGAATTGAAAATGCAAAAATTGACCTCCAGCGATCTCGCGGAAAAGGTTGGTTTGTTGCAGGATCAGTTGTCTGATGTAAAGAATCACAACGCGGCTTTGCGCAAGGCTATGGAATCGGATCCAAGCCGTGAAGCCGTTGCCGCTTACGAGTATACGGCTCTGGCCGCGGAAGTCAGTAAAGCGTCGCTTGCCAAGAGGCTTGAAGAAGCCGAGTCGAGCTTGGAAGAAGCTAAACTGACAAATCGCCGTTTGCAGGAATCCGTCAGATCCAAAGATGCTTCCGGTCTTCTGGCTTTGGAAGCTCCGGAATTGGCGATTTTGCCGACAGAGCGCATCATGCAAATGGTGCAAGCCGGTATTCTGGCGCTTCAACATAAGTCCGGTGCCTTATCCGAAGCCGAAGTCGTCGTTTCCAGCGATCAAGAGCTTGGAGCTTTGCATAGCTTTTTGCATTTGCCGCTTGTGAGCACCCACTCATACAAGCTGCCTCCTACGCTTCTGACCAATATGGGGCCATTGCAAGTTTTTCACGTGTCTCATGAAACTTGCAGTTTGGCGCCGGTGATCGCAAAATCAGTTAGTACGCAAACCTTGCGGCCTTCGGCACAGCCGGCCACTGTCGGTGATTTGCGCAAACAGACTTTGCAGGGTTTGGGAACCATGCAGGATATCTTGGCCATGCGTCCGCCTCGTGTTCCGGAGTTCGAGGAACTTCCGGACGAAGAGAAGGATGATAAGCCCGCCCACTAACCTCAATCCCGCCAAACAGGCGGGTTTTTAGTTTGATTATTGACAAAAAAGCCGATTAAGCGTAGTCTGGCAATATTACAAATTAACAGCTTTTGCCGGCCATAGCCGAAAATCAAGGCTTCCGCAGCAAGATTCAACCGGATCCCAAAGCGGACGTGCAAAAGATATATATGAGAACATACGAACTTCTCTATATCATACCCGCGATTTTGACCGATGAAGAAGTCGCGCAAACGGAAAGCGATATTTTAGCGCTTATCCAAAAATACGGCGGAGATCCCAAAGAGAGCCGCCGCTTGGGCAAATTCAAATTTGCTTATTTGATAAAAAAGATCCGCCATGGATATTATGTCATGGTTTATTTTGATTCGGAGCCCGAGAACGTGGCCAAGATCAATGAAGCTTTGCGTATTCATGAACGCGTGGTGCGCCATTTGATTTTGAGCAAAGAAGAAGCCGGAGGAGAAGAATTCAATCTGGTGCAATTTCAAGAAGTTGTGGTTGACGGTTCTTCAAAGGAAGATAAAGGCAAGCGCAAAAAGTTTGATAAAAAATCCGAAACCGCGTCGCAAGATGTGCAAGCAGCCGCTGAATTGGACAAGAATGATGAATCCGAAGAGCCGGTTGAGGAATCTGAAGATACTGTCTCGGAAGATGAGAAGACAGAAGGCGTTCTAGATGTTCTTTCCGGTTTAAGCTCAGAAGAATTGGATAAAAAGATTGATGCCGCTTTGTCCGAAGAAGCCAAATAAATAAATATTATTACAACGACATGCGGTTTGCGATGAAAGTTTTATATGACCGCAGAAGTCGATTGAAGAGAGTATAAATCTAATTAATCAAAATATCATATGTCCATGAGTTTGAATCGCGCGCAAATCATCGGTAATCTTACCCGTGATCCGGAATTGCGCAATACCACCACCGGCCAAAGCGTTACTAATTTTTCCGTAGCAACTTCGTCGCAATGGACGGATGTAAACGGACAAAAGCAAGAGAGAACCGAATATCATTCGGTTGTGGCTTGGGGAAAATTGGCGGAAATTTGCCATCAATATTTGGGAAAAGGACGCAAGGTGTTTGTGGAAGGAAGATTGCAGACTCGAGATTGGGAAACTCCGGATGGAGGCAAACGTCAAAGAACGGAAATCATTGCCGAGAATATGATTATGCTCGACAGAGCCCCTGCCGGAGGTTCTCCGGCTATGCCGTCTTCGACCTCAACGCCAACTTTGTCCAATTCCGGAGTTGATCAAGGAATCGGCGATCAAGAAATTCGTGTGGAAGATATTCCATTTTAAAGCATAAACAATTATGAAATTACAAAAAACTTGCCCGTTTTGCAAGGCAAATATCAATCATATCAATTATAAAGATACGGATATGCTGCGCAGACACCTTTCTTCTTTCGGAAGAATAGTTGCTCGCAAGCGCAGCGGAATGTGCGTTTGGCATCAGCGTAAATTGGCCGCAGCCATCAAACGTTCGCGCTTTATGGCATTGCTTCCGTATTTGGTGCAATAATAAAAATTCGGCTTCGTGCCGATTTTTTATTTGCCTGACATTTGAATAGGGATTTATCGAGATTAACATTCAGGGATTAGTCAATTCGACTGCGCTCTTGGTTTACGACAGGATTAATTTTCTATAATTGTAATTTAATTACGCAAGTGATTAAATGTTTGGATATGAGTGAAGAACAACAATATGTTCGCCCGAGCTGGGATGAATATTTCATGAATATTTGCAAAGCCGTGGCATTGCGTTCGCATGATGAAAATACTCAAGTTGGATGCGTGATTGTTAATGCAAAAAAAAGAATAGTCTCGACAGGTTATAATGGATTACCGGCCGGCGTTGATGACAGCGCATGGGCGACCAAGCGCGATCAGATCATAAAAATACCTTGCGTTCATCAAGAGAATAATATTGTTTATGATGTCGATAAGTACGATACGGTAACGCATGCCGAGGCTAATGCCATCGTTTCCGCTTCGGAGCCTTTATACGAATGTTCGCTGTACAGCACGCTTTATCCGTGCAATGAATGCGCCAAGATGATTATTACGGCGGGAATAAAAAAAGTTTATTACGAAGACATTCGCGAATGGAAAGCTCATGCAATTACCAGGCTGTTATTTAAACAAGCGGGAATCGAAGAGATTTGTTTGAAAAAGAGTAAATAAGTGTAATTCGCTCAAACAGTTCATCAAGAGTAACTTAAGCGTCTCTTGATGAACTTGTTACTTTTAACTTGATGAACTGAGTTTTTGCTGCATTGACAAAAGCGGTTTTTTTTGTTATAATGGTAATGTTGAGTTCAAAAATATCGCTTAACAAAAATAAAAATATGCAAAAAATTAAACTGTTAAACTTGGTAAAGGAGGTTTTTGAGTAATTGCAAACGAAGAGAACATCTTCGTATTTTTATTAGAACAATAATTTGAATAATTTAGCTAAAATAAAACAAATATGACAAATCCCGCAGAAAATTGGAATGCTCAAGCACAGCCGCCGCAAGAGGCGCCAAAACCGGCATGGAAGCCGGAAGTGATTCAAGGTCAAGGCGTTGAGGCCGGCAAAGTGCCGGAAAATATTGTTTTGGGAAGTGAATATGTAAAAGCGAGTCCCGACAAAGAGGTTGAGGCGCCGGTTGATTTAAAGGAATTGTTCAGAGAAACCGCCAAACAAGATTCCGATCAGTTGTCGCAGATACGTAAAAAGATTGATTTGCCGGAACCCAAACCTTATGACAAAAATGAGCAAATCGGAGCGGAGGAATTTGAAAAGATTCTGACAAAACCAAATATACCAAAGCCTCGTGAACATGGGGCTGAAGCATCGGTAAATAAGTGAGGTAATGGCATTCAGAGATAATCCCGAACCTCCGAAGTTCGAAGGTGTAATGCCGACACCAAAACCTTATGAAAAAAATGAGCAGATCGGGTCGGAAGAATTTGAGAAGATTTTGACAAAACCCAATATGCCCAAACCTCGTGAACATGGAGCTGGAGCTCCGGTTAACATGAGCGAGGTTATGCGTGATATTCCGGAACCTCCAAAATTTGAAGGCAGATTACCTGAACCCCCGGAATATAAAGCAATCCCAACGCTGGCGGAATCCGAATATGAAGAAGATGTTGAACCGGAACAATTAACCGAGCAAGATATCATCAATTCTGATAGAAAAGCCGCTTAAATTTTTTTACCCATGCTTAAAAGCCGCTCCAGTTTTGCCGAAGCGGCTTTTTTTAACCTTGATTAACATGATTAAAGCGATTAGCAGGATTTTAATTAAGGAATAATATAATTTTATATAATTGATAAAATACAAGTTTTGTGATACATGTCACATAATATGAATATCGAGAATTTACAGGTTAAAGCTGAAGTTATAAAAGCGATTAGAGCTTGGTTTGATAATCAAGGCTTTATTGAGATGCACACGCCGAGAATGGTTGCTTTGCCGGGGCAGGAGCCGTATCTCGAGCCTTGTTGGCTCGACGTCAAACGTCAAACGTCTAACGTCAAATGTCGAGTGGCGCTGGTGACTTCGCCGGAGTATGCAATGAAGAAATTGCTCGGAGCCGGGTTGGATAAGATCTATGATCTTGGCCCCTGTTTTCGCAATAATGAACCGTGGGACGGGTCGCATGATCCGGAATTTTTGATGCTGGAGTGGTATCGACGTAACGCGGGCGTCAATGAGTTGATGGATGATGTTCTGAACCTGTTGACTTTTGTGATTTCAAAACAGCGAAATTCGAAATTCGAAATTCGAAATTCGATCAAGAAAATGACGGTTGAGGAGGTTTGGAGGGAGTATGCGGGAGTGGAGTTGGCTCCGCTTCTAGAGAATCGAGAAGCGATGGCCAAGTTGGCATCTGAAAAGTTTGGACAGACCGTGACGGATCAAGACGATTGGGATGATATTTATTATAAGATATTTTTATCAGAGATAGAACCCAAAATCGAGGCGGGAGAGCCGATGTTTTTGTATCGGTATCCGGCGAGCATGGCTGCGTTGGCTCGTAAATCCGAGGACGACAGCAGATGGGCGGATAGAGTTGAGTTTTATGCAGGGGGGCTGGAGCTTGCCAATGGATTTGCTGAATTGTCTGACCCGGTGGAACAGAGAAAACGATTTGAAGAAGAACAAAATTTACGTCGTCGATCAGGGAAGGAGGTTTGGAGTATAGATGAGGAGTTGTTAAACGCTTTACCAAAGATGGGTAATGCGGCGGGAATCGCTTTTGGAGTTGATAGATTGGTGATGCTTGTTACGGGGGCAAAATCAATCAATGATGTTATTCCATTTTCGGCACGAGACAGACTTGGTAAGAATTAAGATTATATTTGTTGATCGTCGGAATGCGGGTTATACTGGATGGATATGAATATCTATCGTTTTGTTAAATTATTGCATAATATTTATGCGGCTAAAGAACCGGATTTGGATTTTATTCAAGACAGCGGATTGCTGGCGGTTAAAATCGGGCAGATTCATGCGGTCAGAATAGATTTTTTACCTGAAGAAAAATGCCGCAAACTGGCTCAGCTATATCGTAAAACCGTTCCTTTGCCCGCGGAAGACGCGAAAAGATTGTTTGAAGAAATGGCGACTTCGGAGTTGAAGGAACAGCTTGAATATTTTGATGAAAAACCGTTAGCCTCGGCATCAGTGGGGCAGGTGCATCGCGCCAAATTGAAAAATGGCGCGGAAGTGGTTATCAAAATGATCAAAAAGGATGTTAAAGATCAATTTGTAAAGGAAGTTAAACAAGTCAAAAAATATTTCAAATGGGCTTTGTTGTTTTATCCCAAGCTGAAAGGCGTGGCCAATCCTCGCGGTTTGTTGGATATGATCGAAAGGTCAACTTTGAGTGAATTGGACTTACGGCATGAAGCGGAGGGACAAAAATTATTGCGTGAAATTTATGAAAAAAATAAAACCGAATATGATTTGAGTTTGCTTAAATTCCCCAAGGTGTATGAGCAGTATTCAGGTGAAAAAATCATGGTTACGGAATATATACCCGGACAAACGGTTGATGAATTATTGGAAAAAAGATCTTTGAATTACGATGTTTTGCTGGATTTGTTTCATATCCATGGTTTTTATATGTTTCAAGTGGGTATTTTTCATGGCGATATTCATCCGGGAAATGTTATTTTTACGGATGGAAAAATATTTTATGTAGATACGGGTTACATAGGCAGAGTTGAGGATTATATCAGGATCGGTTTGTTTAATTTTTTTGAAAATTTAAGTTATTACAGGTATAACGAATGCGCCTTTTATTTGAATGAGATGGCAGAAAAAAAGATCGGCGGACAGGCGTTTCTGGATTTTGAGAAAAAGTTTTTTGAGTTGTATAAGGATTTCGCGGGCAAAAGCGTGAGTGAAATCAGTTTGACCAAGATGATGATGAGGACGATTAAACTGGGAGTATTATCGGGCATGGAATTTTCGGAAAGTATTTTTGATATTATAAAAAGTTTAATGTATATGGATGGCATGGTTTTAAGATGTAATCCCGATGCGATTTTGATGGAAGACATGAGAAAGTTTATCGGAGAGCTGAAACCCAAGATTTAAATAATTCGGATAATGCTTGATAAAAAAACAGCCTTTGGGCCGTTTTTTTCTTTGAATTTTTCGTAATATTGAGTGAAAGATGGAGCGGGTAACGGGAATCGAACCCGTCTCTGATGCTTGGGAAGCATCCATAATAACCACTATACGATACCCGCAGAAACGATCACGGATAAAAGTTCGTCAAGATTAAAGTTTATCTCACCAAGTAACAAGTTCATCCCACTACGCAATAAGCTACGCGGGACAGGTCAAGTCTAAAGTTCATCAAGAGAAGCATGAGTAACTCTTGATAAACTTTAGACTTTTAACTTGATGAACTCTTGATGAACTTGTTACTTTAATCTTGACGAACTCGTCCGTTACGACGTTACAAACGTTACGATGTATGTATGATATACCACAGTAATTTAAAGATTTCAATTTTGGGAAGATGGAAGTATTGACTATGGTTGCGATGTTTGCTATATTTGAGCCCTGTTTCAACAACGGAGGATTGCGTCATGCATGTGGCAAGAGAGTTCAGGGATTTGCGCAAAGCGATTGCGGTTCGAAGCGAAGCATCGTGCCGCGTAATTCTTGAGCATTTGGATGCATTGCAAGTAATGCTGGAAAAGGCGCAGGCCATGCGGGCGGAGGATCCGGACTACAGCCTTGTTCTGCATCAGATTGGCGTACATGCGGATGCTGTGTTGAAGACTGTCCGGCAATCGGGCATCAAAGGAATTAGGATTCCGCCGGCCATGCACATTTTGAGGACATCCTCGCGTCAGGCGGATTTGACCCGTCAACTCGCTCGGCAAATCGTTTCATGATTTGATTGTCCGCGTTTCTCTTTATTGAAGCCTCGTATGTTTATGCGGGGCTTTTTGCTTGACGGGAAAGCTTGAATCGGGCATATTACGACTACTAAAGAACAAATAATTGATAATGCATGGTGAATGATGAATAACAATCATTTATCTCGTTACGAACAGCTTGCCCCGAAAACGAATGAAATGAGTTCTTCGGGGTTAAGAACGTTATAACGTGATGACTGTTTATCGGTTATGCATTATGCATTGTTAGTTATACATAATAATATAGTGTTATGGGAAGTCCAAACGATATCAAAAAAGGAGCCGTAATCATTAAAGACGGCGAGCCGTGGATTGTAACCAGTTTTCAACATGTTAATCCGGGTAAAGGTGCGGCTTTTGTGCGCACGCGTATTAAAAACGCGAAAACAGGAAAAACTTTAGAGCAAACATATAAAACTTCCGAAACTTTAACTTTTGCGGAAATTGAATATAGAAACATGTCTTATCTTTATCACGATAATACGGGATATGTTTTTATGGATAATAAAAATTACGAACAGGTCAGCATGTCGGATGAGGATATGGGAGATGACGCAAAATACTTGAAAGATGGTATTGAGGTTCTTGTCTCCATGTATCAAGGCAATGCTATCGCCGTTCAAGTTCCCAAAAAAATGAAATTTACGATTGTGGAAACGGCGCCGGCGGTTAAAGGTGATACCGCAAGCGGAAACGTTACCAAAGAAGCCAAGACGGATACTGGTTTTATGGTGCAAGTGCCCATCTTTTTGAATCAAGGCGATGAAGTGATAGTGAATACGGAGACCGGGGAGTATGTGGAACGTGCTAAATAAATCGTCTGAACCTTGATTAACCACGATTTTCGCTCAAATTAACTTGATTACTGATGGATTATTTATTGATATATAAAAATTACTCATTGAGTAATTTTTTAATTATTAGGTTCTATGGTTAGTTGTACCACTTGGCCTGTTCGTAGTAGAGTTCGGCGTATTTTCCGTTTTTGGCCATTAAATCGGCATGAGGTCCTTGTTCGATTATTCTGCCTTGATTGATTACAATGATTCTTTCGGCACGGCGAACCGTGGAAAAGCGATGAGAGATAAAAATCAATCCTCTTGATCCGGAGGCTCTTAGAACTCGTTCGAAGAAACGTGTTTCAGCATTGGCATCCATGGCCGATGTTGGCTCGTCGAAACCGATAATGCGCCCGCCGTGAATGAGTGTTCGGCTGATCAATAATCTTTGCGCTTGTCCGCCCGAAACCAATTGCGTGATTAAGCCCGGAGCCGCGGCCCAATTGCCGATAAATGTTTTTTCTTTGGCAGGCAGGCTGTTTATCACCGTATCGGATCCGGCTATATGCAAAGCGTTTTTGTAAGAAAAATTTTCTTTATTTTTTTCGGTGCCATAATAAAGATTATCTTTAACAAAATCTTGGTATAGTTCAGCATCTTGCAGCATCAGGTGAAAAGCTTTTCTCCATTCAATCGGAGAATAGTCGGACAGAGGTTTGCCATTTAGCAATATTTGTCCGGAGGTGGGTTTATCGAGCCCGGTAAGCAATCTTAGAAAGGTGGTTTTACCGGCACCATTTTCGCCGACTATGGCCAGGTGTTCGCCTTCTTGCATCATTATATTGATATTTTTAAGCACGTATTTGCTACTGTTGGGGTATTTATAACTGACATTGATAAACTCTATCGTAAGTTTGTCCGCAGGTATACGAGATCCGTGGATGTTTTCCGGTTCCTTTTCCATCAAGCGATTTATGTAAGACAAGATTTGCATATCCGCAAAAACTTTGGTTATGGATCCGGATACGCCATTTAAAGCTTCGCCCATTAAGCCGAATAAATTCAGTGCGATAAATAATGTTGCCAATTGATTCGGATCTTGCAAAGCCAGCCTGCCCATTATAATGATGACCGCGGAATATGCACCGATATGAAAGATGGAAATTATACCGCGGTTTAGCATGCTTTGCATCGCGATTTTACGGAAGCGGTTTAATATATTGCGATTGGCAATAATGTATTTGCGCAAGAACGATGTTTCACCGCCCAGTAATTTGAGCTGTAAAAAATGGCGTATATCCAGAAATACATAACGGGTATATTCGGTTCTTCGGCCGTCGATTGAATTCCATGTCGAAGTCCAGATATCGCTGTTGGTTTCTTTCCATAAATTTGCAGCCTGCAATAAGGCGTCGATGATAACTAAAACCGTAATCCACCAAGGCGCCACCAAGGCCAAACCCGCGGCGGCAATAAATTTTAACACTGAACGCAAAAACCATTCGGAATTGCCGGCCAGGCGTTGCAAGCGCCATAGATCTTCGCGAACGAAATCCAAACTTCTGCGTACTTCGGGTTCATTTAAAGCTTCGGGTTTTAAGCGCGCGACGCTTTCCCAAATTTTTTGCTGTGAGGCCGAGATGGCCACGCGCATAAACCAATCATCGGATTGCGAGTAAGTAAGTTCGTTGATAAATCTGCGTATCCCATAGGCGACGATGACAACTATCAGCAATGTTAAAGCGGTTTCGGTTTTTGTTGCGGCTATGGCGGCGATAAAAAGAGAGAAAAAATAGACTTCCAAAGGCTGTAAAAATGCACCCAATATAATTAAAACAAAACGAAATAAGGCCAAAGGTTTGTTGAACTCCCAAATAATTTTTAAAAACCGCGTATAGGCACGGAATTTTTCTTTTGTGGAAAATTGAATATTGATTTCCATTTTGCCCCCTTTATTCATGGTGATATTATAACATGGAAGTCATAAAGTCGTAACGGGAAATATTATTAGATAAAAGTTCATCCCACTACGCCAACCCACTTCGCTAAAGCTACGAGGGTCACGGGGCTACGCGGGACAGGTCAAGTCTAAGGTTCATCAAGAGAAGCAAAAGTAACTCTTGATGAACTTTAGACTTTTGACTTGATGAACGCTAAAAAAAATCCCTAAAGGGATTTTTTACAGGCTGTGCTATCCGTAGCTTTAACATTTTTTAAATTAATCGTTTATTGCGGAAAGCTATGCCGGAAGCGGTCTTTAAATATTTTTCAAAATTTAGTGCTTTCTTTTTGTCTGTAAATGACACACAGCATAAAAGTTTCCAAGGACGGTATTTTGAGGTATGAGGAGATGACCCGGTATCATGATGTGTAAGTCGGTTAGCAATATTTTCAGAAAAACCGGTATAAAACCGGTTTGGGAATCTGATACTTTGTATTATATATACGTAATACATAGTTGAAAGCCCTTCTTCGCATAAAGCTACGAAGGGCATCCTTCGCTAAATCTACTAATGGCTGTGCCATCCGTAGCCTTAGAAAAGGATGGCGTGCCATCCGTAGCTTTAGCGAAGGATGGTGGGCGAGGTGGGACTCGAACCCACACGGATTGCTCCACCAGCTCCTAAGGCTGGCGTGTATACCAATTTCACCACTCGCCCGAGAATAGCCACTAGCTACCAGCTACTAGCTACCAGCTAAACAAACCATTGTTCGTCATTTCGAATCGGATGTGAGAAATCTCCACCGTTATTACCAGCTACTAACTTCTGGCCAAACAAACTCCGTTATAACGTTACGACGTTACGACTTTATGACGAATTCGAAAAAACTGCATACTTTAATTCTTGTTTCTAAACATCGATTACAAGTATTTAGTAGTAGTCAATACAATAGTTTATCTTGAAGAAAAAATCAAGGTGTTTGGAATATGAAAAACACCCGGTATGGGTGTGTTAGGAATTGGGTTTGCGGAGACGCAATCCGCAGTGCTCGAGATGATGTTTGAAAACCGGGCCCGTGATATCATCCAACCAAGTGAGATATGTCTGTTCGAACAGTTCGATGGGCATGAAACATATCCAATTGCCAAATGTTTGGCCGGCCGGACTCAATTGTCCGAAAAACAATGAGTTGAGTTTTTCGGGAGAGCCGGTTCCGCCGTAGATGATGCGTTTGGAGCCATTGGGCGCAAAGCCCGAGGATATTTTGCTCGAAACATTGTTCAAACGCCAAGTCTTGGCGAGCGGTTCCAAATTAAAATAGCGGTTGCTTCTTCCATTTGTTGCGCTTCTTTTGGCATTTGCCGGCAAGGTAAATATCGGAGTACGGTTTTTGAAAAGCAGAGTGCTCAAATCACGATGCAAGCCCTGTTGCAAATCTTTGCGTTGGTTGAAAAAGTCGGCCACCGAAATTTGCGTGCCGGCAACATCCACATCGATTCTTGTGAATGCCATGAGATGGTACAGAGTATCATCTTCGGGCAAGGATGTTTTGGTTTGCAATTCGTACCATTCCAAGTCTTGCTCGGGGATTGTACGAATTTCGCCATCCTCGGGTCTTTGAAACAATACATTGGTTGTATGGATCGCAACCGTTTCGTTGATGAACGGCCCGAAGCGAATCGACGCAACCGATTTCAGATCATGGTTGATTCCTTCGCCGTCCCAAATCGCATGCCGGCTCCACGCCGAACGGATGCCCAGTTGTTCCGCATATTCCACCGCAGACATCATTTTTACCTCCAAATTGTCGAAGCAACGCTTATGTTTTAGATTTAAATACTTGCATAATCAGCGAAATTAGTCAAGATACGAGGGTATTTTTGCCAATGATTACAAACAAAAAACGCCCGGTTTAACCGAACGTTGTTTGCAATTTTTCAAATCTTAGGGAACAAGTGATTTATTCACTAAGAAGGAAATCCGAGCGGTGGGATTTTAGCGTTCATTGCGAACGCAGCTCGGAGAGAGAAAAGTTCGGGGTTTTTTGCCGTCCCGCGCTATTTTTTGGTTTGTTTTTTTGTGCGCGGGAGGAGAGCGGAGGGGGGCGGAGTGTTATATATATGAGCAGTTTACATCGCGGTTTACGGCCGTTCACCACGATGAGACTATTTGTGTTTGCGCCGTCTGCTATGGCGCTTTGGTACCAGCCTGCATTTTACGCCCTCCTTTGGCGTTTTTTGCGATTGGCCCGAGAGGGCCGGTTAAGTGACCAAGACTATTTCTGTTAGCGCCGTCTCACAAGGCGCTTAAGGCCGACAGATCCCCATTTTTCGCGCCCTCCTTGCGCAATTTTTTGAGGTTTCTTATATCGTCTTTGAGAAATTTTATGCCCTTTTGAGCCCGAGGCCTTTGTGCCTCTCTTTGGTCATTCTCATTGGGCAGTCTTTCTCATCGACGATTGCTTAAGATATCATATCTTGCGGTTTCTGTCAAGGGGGTTGCCCTTGGCCCGCATTCTACACTCAATGCACCACCCCTCGATCCGTTCAAAACTCCGCTAACT
>JAEAMF010000252.1_pt1 | contig 81571 bp, 70 predicted proteins | sample 8958721 | NCBI WGS metagenome assembly JAEAMF01 (sample SAMN16933255, study PRJNA681124) | bioreactor sludge metagenome | isolation source: anaerobic bioreactor treating anionic surfactant - SDBS | place: India: Bengaluru | collected 2019-02-28
CGGCGCCATCACTGCGTTCGGCTTCAAACCAGGGGCCGAGCGAAGCGAAGGCCCGCACCAACTTCCCGTATGTCAGCGCCTGCGGCGTGGTGGTTGCGGGGTTGCAGTCCTGCCGAAGGACAGGACTGCTTCGTGATCTGACTCGCCGTGATGTTTGAACGTAGCGCGCAGCGCGAAGAGAGTTTCACGGCGAACCCCGCAACTGCCACGACGCAGGTTGCCCGCAGCGAAGCGGAGGGTCGCGGACATTCGGGTCGCCTTCTTTGATCTGACCTTTCTTGGCGAATCAAGAAAGGGCAGTCGGCCGCCGGGCCGAGACCCGGCCTCGAAAAACAACCCCCCGGCAGGGGCAAAAAAAGGCGACTCCGGCGGGCAGAGAAACAACTCAGCCCTCCTTGAACAACCTCTCCCCCACAAAATCCACAAACGCCCTCACCTTAGGCGACAACTGCCGGCTCGACGCCCACAGCGCCGAAAACTGCCCCGTGTGCGTCAGGTCCTCCGCCAGCACCCGCTGCAGTTCGCCACGCCTCAGTGCATCCCGCGCAAGGAAGTCCGGCATATAGGCCAGCCCCATGCCCGCCACGGCCGCGCCCAGCATGGCTTCCATGTTGTTGCAGACCAGGGCGGCGGGCAGGTGGGGCGGCATGCCGGGCAGCACCCATTCCTCCAGCTTGCCGCTGGTCAGGAAGCGGTAGCGCAGGCAGCTGTGCTGTGCCAGCTCGGCGGGGGATTGCGGTATGCCCCGTGCCGCCAGGTAGTCGGGCGAGCCGGCCAGGATGAAGCGGAACGGCCCCAGCCGGCGCGCGACCAGGCGCGAGTCGGCCAGTTCGCCGCTGCGGATGACCACGTCCAGGCCGGCCTCGACCACGTCCACTAGGTGGTCGTTGAAGTCCAGGTCCAGGTCAACCTCCGGGTACAGGGCCTGGAACTCGGGCAGCACAGGCAGCAGGAAGCGGTAGCCGATGGTGGGCAGGCTCACGCGCAGCCGTCCGCGCGGCGCCTCGGCGGCGGCCTGCATGGTGGCGCGCGCATCGTGCAGTTCATCCAGGATGCGGCGGCAGCGCTCGTGGAACAGCGCGCCTTCCTGCGTGAGGCGCACCTGGCGCGTGGTGCGCTGGAACAGGCGCAGGCCCAGTTGCTGTTCCAGCCGCGCCACGTTCTTGCCTACGGCCGAGGCCGAGATGCCCAGGGCGCGCCCGGCCTCGGCAAAGCTCAGCAGGTCGGCTGCACGCACAAAGGATTCGAGTCCGCTGAAGCTGTCCATGTCGATTGCCAACCTGGGGTTGGGAGTGTGGGGAGTCTGGCGCCTATTTTCACGGCATTGCAGCGCTTTTATCGTTCATGCATGCCTGGCCATGTGCGGCCGGGAAATTGCGAAAGCCTTGCCAACCATGTCCTCCTGCCTGACTTCTTCCCGCGCACCGGGTGCGCTCCACGGCACAGCGCGACCGCATGCATCCCCGGTCTGGGTGCTGTTGTCGGTCTGCCTTGCAGCGCTGGCGATGCCGCTGAGCTTTACCGGGCCGGCCGTGGCCCTGTCTGCGCTGCGCGAGGCGCTGGGCGGCGGGCCGCTGGCGCTCAACTGGGTGACGAATGCCTTCATGCTGAGCTTTGGCGCCACGCTGATGGCGGCCGGCGCGCTGGCCGATCTGCACGGGCGGCGGCGCGTTTTCCTGACCGGGCTGGGCGTGGTGCTGGCCAGTGCGCTGGCCCAGGCCTGCCTGGGCGGGCAGGGGGCCATCGTCGTGTTCAACCTGCTGCGTGCGCTGCAGGGCCTGGGCGCGGCGGCCGCGCTGGCGGGCGGCACGGCGGCGCTGGCCCAGGTGTTCGATGGAGCGGGGCGCATGCGTGCCTTCAGTGGCGTGGGCACGTCGTTTGGCGTGGGCCTGGCCTTCGGGCCGTTGCTGTCGGGCTGGTTGCTGGGCGTGGCGGGCTGGCGCGGCGTGGTGCTTTGCGTGGCCGCCGTGGCGCTGGCCGCGCTGGTGCTGGGGCTGCGCTGCATGCCTGAGTCGCGCAATCCGCAGGCGCAGCGGCTGGACCGGGCCGGCGCGCTGCTGTTCACCGCAGCCCTGGCGCTGCTGACCTGGGGCGTGCTGCAGGGGCCGGAGGCGGGCTGGTCCAGCGCTGCAACGCTGCTGCCGCTGGCCGGCGCCGCGCTGGCGCTGGCCGCTTTCGTGGCCGTGGAGCGGCGCGTGCAGCAGCGCACGGGGCAGCCCATGCTGGACCTGTCGCTGTTTCGCTATCCGCGTTTCGTTGGCGTGCAGTTGCTGGCGGGCGCGCCGGCCTATGCCTTCGTGGTGCTGCTGGTGCTGCTGCCGGTGCGCTTCATCGGCGTGGAGGGCATGGCGCCGCTGCAGGCGGGGCAGCTGATGTTTGTGCTGTCCCTGCCCATGCTGTTCGTGCCGTTGCTGGCGGGCTGGCTCACGCGCTGGATCTCGGCCGCGCTGCTGTGCCTGGCGGGGTTGCTGGTGTGCGCGGCGGGCCTGCTGTGGCTGGGCGGGTGCGCGCCGGGCACGGCCTTTGCTCAGATGGCGCCGCCGCTGGTGTTGGTCGGCCTGGGCATTGGCCTGCCCTGGGGTTTGATGGATGGCCTGGCCGTGAGCGTGGTGCCCAGCGAGCGCGCGGGCATGGCCACGGGCATCTTCAGCACGGTGCGCGTGGCGGGCGAGGGCATTGCGCTGGCGTTGGTGGGCGCGGGCCTGGCGGCACTGCTGTCATGGCGGCTGTCGGCACTGGCTGCCCCACTGGCGCCGCAGGCGCTGGCGGCCACCGGCCCGGCCGCGCAGTTGCTGGTGACGGGTGATCTCGCCGGCGCGCTGTCGCTGCTGCCCGGCCTGCCTGCATCGGCCGTGCTGGCCGCGTATGGCCAGGCCTTTTCCACCTTGCTCGATGTGCTGGCTGGCATCACCGTGCTGACGGCGCTGGGCGTGTATGCCTTCTTGCGGGCCGGCACGCACGCAAGCACGGACATGGCACATGCCTGACAATCGCGGGTTTCACTCAGCCGCCAGCCGCTTCCAGTCATGTCCGAGGAATCCCAGAACAACGCGCCCCAGACCCCCTATGAATGGATCGGCGGCGAGCCCAGGGTGCAGGCCCTGGTGGACCGTTTCTACGATCTGATGGACCTGGAGCCCGGCTATGCCGAACTGCGTGCCGCCCATGGCAGCACGCTGGCCGACGCGCGCCAGAAGCTGTTCTGGTTCCTGTGCGGCTGGCTGGGCGGCCCTGACCATTACCAGGAACGCTTCGGCCATCCGCGCCTGCGCATGCGCCACATGCCGTTTTCCATCGGCATCCTGGAACGCGACCAGTGGGTGGCCTGCATGGACCAAGCCATGGGCGAGACCGGCGTGCCCGAGGAGTTGCGCGTGCGCCTCAAGGCCAGCTTCATGAACACGGCCGACTGGATGCGGAACCGGTAGCAGGTGGCTGCCCCCGGCGCTGCTGAAAAAAAGGGCCGGCCCCCTGCAGGAGGCCGGCCCAAGCAGCAAACGGTTGGGGTTCAGAGCTTTTCGTCGCGCATGTAGTACCAGTGGTACAGGAACCGCTGCCCCAACCGGCGAAACGGCGCAAACGCGGGCGAGCGCACCATGTTGAAGACGTTCGGATACTCCAGCTCCGAGTTGTAGATGGGCAGCTCGAAGGTCTTGCTCTGGCGGCCTGCGATGCGCTCGGCCATGCGCCGGCCCGCGTGGGCCGAGAAGGAGACGCCGTTGCCGCCATAGCCCACGGCGTAGAAGATGCTCTGGGCCGGATCGGGCTGGAAGACGCGCGGCATCATGTCGTGGCTCACATCGACCCAGCCCCACCAGGAGTAGTCGATGGTGATGCCCTTGAGCGCCGGGAACTTGCGGTGCAGGCCGTCCACCAGCTTGGCCATGTGGATGGGGTTGGGCGCATCGGCACCCGTGACGGCGCTGCGGCTGCCGATCTGCACGCGGTTGTCGGGCAGGCGGCGGTAGTAAAAGCGCAGCGTGCGCGTGTCGGTGATGACCTGGGTGGTCTTGAAGCCCGTGGCCTCCAGCTCCTGCTCGGTCAGCGGCCGCGTGACCAGCGAGTTCGAGAGGATGGGCATGATCTTGGAGCGCAGGCTGCCATGCAGGGCGTTGCTGGTGTAGCCGCCCGTGGCAAAGCCCACGGCGCGCGCCCGCACGGTGCCGCCGGGCGTGCGCAGGTGGTGCACGCCGTTGCGTGTCTCGACGCCCAGCACCGGACTGGCCGGGTGCACCTTGACGCCCAGCTCCCGCGCCTTGCGCAGGTAGCCGAAGGCCAGCTTGAGCGGGTGCACGCCGATGCCGTCGGGCTCGTGCATGGCGCCATGGCTGTCGGCATCGTTCACATAGTCGCGGCGCAGCTCCTCGGGGCTGAGCATGCGGGCGTCGTAGCCGAAGACCTCGCGCATGATCTGGGTCTCGTTGCGCAGGAAATCGAGCTTCTTTTCGCGGTGGGCGATGTAGAGGTGGCCGCCGGGCTGGGGCTCGCACTCGGGGAATTCGGCCACCAGGTCCTTGAAGGTCTGGAAGCCCTCGCGGATCTCGGCGTCGAGCTTGAGCGCCACGTCCTTGCCCCAGCGTGCGATCCACTGCGAGCGGTACAGGCGCCCGCTGGCGTTCTGCCCCTGGCCGCCATTGCGGCTGGTGCAGCCCCAGGCGGTCTGGTTGGCGTCCAGCACCACGGCGCGGATGCCGTGCTCGCGCGCCAGGAACAGGGCCGTGGCCAGGCCCGTGAAGCCCGAGCCGACGATGGCCACGTCCACGTCCATGTCGCCGGTGACCGGGCCGTCATCGTCTGGCGGGCGTCCCGCCGTGCCGACCCAGTAAGTGGGCGCATAGCCCGTGCCGTGGCCCGGGTTGGCGGCCACCAGCGGGTCGTACTGGGGGTCGTAGGGACGCAGGTGGCTGGGGCGGATGTCCTCGGCTTTCATGGCGGATGTCTCCTGGTGCGGCGGCTTGGGATCTGCCGCTTTTTGCTATGGATTCGGTGGAATGGGGCCAGTGCCGGCGAGCCCTGCAAGGCGGTGCACCGACGATGGAATCAGCATAGCCAGCAGGCCATGGAGCCAGTTAGCGCCACAGCCCAGCTTTCGATAGAGCCAGCGGCGGCCGGTGCGCGCGCCTGGACCTAACGATTGATGGCATCTGGTTCTAACGGGTCCGTGTGCCTGCTACCTACCATGGCCCATCGACATTTCGATGACGCGGCGCGGCGGCCCTGCCCGGGCCCGGCGCCGTGGGACCCACCACAGACAAGGAGACAGCATGAGCGCAGACACCAACCCTCCCGACGCACAGTTCCTGGCCCGCTTCGCCGAGGCCTGGAACCGCCACGACATCGAGGCCCTGATGGACTTCATGGCCGATGAATGCGAGTTCCACGCCGTGGCCGGGCCCGACCTCATGGGCCGCAGCTTCATCGGCCGCCAGGCCGTGCGCGAGGGTTTCCAGATGGCCTGGCAGGCCTTTCCCGATGCGGCCTGGCTCGATGGAGACCACTTCGTGCAGGGCGACCGTGGCGTGTCCGAGAGCACCTTCAAGGGCACCAAGGCCGACGGCCTGCGCGTGGAAGCGCGCATGGTGGATGTCTTCACCTTCAAGGACGGAAAGATCGCCGTGAAGAACGCCTTCCGCAAGGACCGCCCGCCGGTGGCGGCCGCCTGACGGCGCGGGGCCTTGCGGCCCCGTGCCACCGGGAACACCGGATACGCCACGGCAAGGCGCGCACCTGCGCAGCCACCACAACAGAGCATCAGCCGTGGCGCCTGAATAAAACAGGAGACAAGACATGATCGGAAATCAGCACGCCTCTTCACCGGGGCTTTCGCACGGGCTCAAGGAACGCCACATGACCATGATCGCCCTCGGTGGCGTCATCGGCGCCGGGCTGTTCGTGGGCAGCGGCGTCGTCATCAAGTCGGCCGGGCCGGCCGCGATTCTTTCCTTCCTCATCACGGGCCTGCTCGTGGTCCTGGTCATGCGCATGCTGGGCGAGCTGGCCTGCTCCATGCCCGGGGGAGGCTCGTTCTACGAGTTTGCGCGAGAGGCCTGGCGCGACCGCCCCGGCGTGGGCCGGCTGGCAGGCTTTCTGACGGGCTGGATGTACTGGTACTTCTGGGTCATCGTCGTGGCGCTGGAGGCCGTGGCCGGAGCCGACCTGGTGCGCTACTGGCTGCCCGATGTGCCCAACTGGAGCATCAGCCTGGTGCTGCTGGTGATGCTGACGCTGACCAACCTGGTGTCGGTCAAGTCCTTTGGCGAGTTCGAGTTCTGGTTCGCCTCCATCAAGGTGGCGGCCATCGTGGTCTTCCTGTTCGTGGCCGGCGTCTACGTGCTGGGCCTGACGCCCGCCTCGCAGGGCATGCACTTCGGCAACCTCACCGGCAACGGCGGCTTCATGCCCAACGGCATCGTGCCCGTGCTGACCGGGGCGGTGGCGGCCACGGGCTTTTACTTCGGTGCCGAGATCGTGACCATTGCCGCCGCCGAGACGGCCGAGCCGCAGAAGGCCGTGGCCAAGGCGACCAACTCGGTGATCACGCGCGTGCTGGTGTTCTATGTGGGCTCCATCTTCCTGGTGGCCTGCCTGGTGCCCTGGAATGCGGGCGGCATTGCCACGCCGTATGTCAGCGCGCTCAACACCATGGGCGTGCCGGCCGCTGCGCAGATCATGAATGCCATCGTGCTGACGGCCGTGCTGTCGGCGCTGAACTCGGGGCTGTATGCGTCATCTCGCATGCTGTTCGCGCTGACGCGGCGCGGCGACGCGCCCCAGGCGCTGGCCAAGGTCAGCCGCAATGGCGTGCCCACGCGGGCCATCCTGGTGGCCACGCTGTTCGGCTACGGCGCCGTGGTGATGTCCTATGTGTCGCCCGACAAGGTGTTTGCCTTCCTGGTCAACTCCTACGGCACGGTGGCGATCTTCGTCTACATCCTGATCGCCATCTCGCAGCTGCGCCTGCGCGCCCGGCTGGAGCGCGAGGCGCCCCACCAGCTCAAGGTGCGCATGTGGTGCTATCCGTACCTGACCTGGTTCGCCATCTTCGGCATGCTGTCCATCGTCATCGCCATGGCCTTCATCCCCGAGCAGCGCACGCCGCTGGCGCTGGGCGTGGCCAGCCTGTGCATTTTGCTGCTGGCCTACGCCGTGCGGCAGTTCCTGCAGCGCGGCGTGGCGCCCGTGGTGACATCGCTGTCCGAGGCTGCGCGGCCCGAGCCGCAGAAGTACTGACCCAGGGGCGACGGGACCGGCAGGGCCGGTCCCGGCCATTCCTTGCGTTACTGCTGCTCCTCACGGATCGCATCGGCCAGGGCCTTCACGCCCTGGCCGATGTCGTTGGCGGGTATGGATTGGTAGCCCATGCGCATGTAGCTGCCGGGCGTGCCCGGGCGTGCGAAGAACACATCGCCGGGCTCGATGAGCACGCCGTGCGCGGCGGCGCGCTGCGCCAGGGCTTCGACAGGAATGTGGTCGGGCAGTTGCACCCAGCACGAGCCGCCGCCGCGCACGGGCGTGATGCGGCAGCCGGGCGCATGCTCGGCCATGGCGGCCGTGAGGGCTGCGTGCCGCTCCTTCTGCGCCTGGGCCAGGCGCCGCTGCTGGGCCTCGTAGTGGCCGAGGGAGATGAACATGGCCAGCGTGCGCTGCACGAAGGTGGCGGGGTGGCGGATCATGAGCCGGCGCAGTGCACGCAGCTCGCGTATCAGCTCTGGTGCGGCCACGATGTATCCCACGCGCAGGCCCGGCGCCAGGCTCTTGGACAGGCTGCCCACGTAGATCACGCGGTTGCTGCGGTCCAGGCTCTTGAGCGCCGGAATGGGCTGGCCGTCGAAGCTGCTCTCGCTCTCGTAGTCGTCCTCGATGAGGATGATGTCGTGCGCCTCGGCCATCTCCAGCAGCGCCTCGCGCCGGGCCAGCGGCATGGTCACGCCCGTGGGGCACTGGTGGCTGGGCGTCACGTAGAGGTAGTCCAGCTGGCGCAGCAGCGGCGTGACCGGCAGGCCCTGGCCGTCCACCGGCAGCGGGATGACCTGGGAGGTGCGGCTGCTGAAGATGTTGCGCGCATCGGGGTAGCCGGGCTCCTCGATGCCCACGGCCGTGCCCTCGCGCATCAGCAGGTCGGCCACCATGTAGAGGGCGTGCTGAGCACCCACGGTAATGATCAGCTCGTCGGCCGAGGCCCAGACGCCGCGCCTGGGCAGGATCTTGGTCTGCACCTGCTGGATCAGCATCTCGTCGTCGCGCGCGATCTGGTCGGGCGCCCACTGGCGTATGTCCAGCACGCCCAGGGCCTTGAGGCAGCATTCGCGCCAGGCGGCCGTGGGAAACAGCTCCTTGTCGAACTGGCCGTACAGGAAGGGATAGGGGTAGCGCTGCCAGTCCTCTTCCTTGACGATGCTGCGCTGCTGGCTGGGCAGCAGCCACAGGCGCCGCGACCAGTCGGTGCGGCGGCCTTCGCCAGGGGGGCTGCTGGCCGCAGCGCCGCCCGGCGTGCGCCCCTTGAGTACGTCGGGATGGATGAAGTGGCCCTTGCGCTGGCGGCTCAGCAAAAAGGCTTCCTCGGCCAGCTGCTGGTAGGCCAGCACGACGGTGATGCGCGCCACGCCCAGGTGGCGCGCCAGCTCGCGGCTGGAGGGAATGGATTCGCCGGGTGCGAGGATGCCCGAGAGGATGGCATCGACCAGCATCTCGCGGATCTGGCCCTGCAGGCTCAGGGAGGGGCGGGCGCTGCGGCGAAACAGCTGCCCCCACATGGCGCCCTCGGGCGGTTGCGGCTGCGTGGCCGCGCGCTTGTCTGTCATGTCTTGTCGTTCCCGCCGCTGCGGCGGGCCGCTCGCTGTGTTTGTCTCCCGCGCAGGTGCAGGGCAGGGCCTGCATCCGCGACCGGCCAATATAGGCCAGCCGGTGCGCCACGGGGCCCGGAGTTTGCGATGGTTGCAATTTTTGCGGAGAGGCCGGAAATTGATATACAATCGTTGTCTTGGCGGCTGTAGCTCAGCTGGATAGAGTACTTGGCTACGAACCAAGGGGTCGTGGGTTCGATTCCTGCCAGCCGCACCAAAACGACAAGCCTCAGAACTGCAAAGTTCTGAGGCTTTTTCGTTTCAGGCGCCCGCACGGAGGCCGTGGCCATGGTTCAGGCACTGGTCAACGGTTATTTTTCGATATTTTCATGGTTTTCCGTAGGCGTTCAAAAAGCACGCTATAATTCGAAGCTTGGCGGCTGTAGCTCAGCTGGATAGAGTACTTGGCTACGAACCAAGGGGTCGTGGGTTCGATTCCTGCCAGCCGCACCAAAACGACAAGCCTCAGAACTGCAAAGTTCTGAGGCTTTTTCGTTTGTGCTCAGTTGGTGTCGAGGTTTGTGCGGCGTCTTCGCCTGCTGCGGTGATCTGTGTGAAGATCGGCTCCCTATGAGCAAGGCTTTCACCAAGGAATCCGACGGCGACGACGATGATGAAGTCGGCCTGCCGCCCTTGCCGCCGGGCGGCAAGAACTACATCACGCCCCAGGGCTTCGCGCGGCTCAAGGGCGAGCTGCTGGACCTGATCGACAACGAGCGCCCGCGCATCGTGGAGATCGTGCACTGGGCGGCCAGCAATGGCGACCGCTCCGAGAACGGCGACTATCTCTACGGCAAGAAGCGCCTGCGCGAGATCGACCGGCGCGTCCGCTTCCTGACCAAGCGGCTGGAGATCGCCGAGGTGGTCGATCCCTCCGTGCATGCCGGCAGCGAGCAGATCTACTTCGGCGCCACCGTCACCTACGTCGATGACGAGGGCGAGGAGCGCACCATCACCATCATGGGCATCGACGAGGCCGACAGCGCACGCCAGCAGGTCAGCTGGATCGCACCCGTCTCGCGCGCCCTGCTCAAGGCCCGTGTGGGCGACGAGGTGGCCCTGCCCACCCCCGCAGGTGTGCGCACGCTGGAAGTGCTGGAAGTCACCTACCCGGAGCCGGGCAGCGCCGCCGGGTAAGCGTTCAGGGCTGCAGTTTCTGCAGCAGCTCCAGCGTGGGATAGCCATCGGCCACCAGGCCCTGGCTTTGCTGGAACTGGCGCAGGCCCGCGCGCGTGGCCGGCCCCATCACGCCATCGGCCGTGCCGGCCGAAAATCCCCGGTCGTTGAGCGCGGCCTGCAAGGCGCGCAACTGCTCGCGCGACAGCGGGACCAGATCGCGTGGCCAGGCCGCCTGCACGCCCGGGCCACCGGCCAGCTGCTGCGACAGCAGGCCCACGCCCAATGCGTAATTCACGGAGTTGTTGTAGCGCAGGATGGTGCGGAAGTTGGCGCCCACCATGAAGGCCGGCCCGCGCGCGCCGGCCGGTGCGATCACGCTGGCATCGGCCATGGCGGGCAGGGCGGAGCCGTCCACGGCCTGCACGCCCTCGGCCGCCCATTGCGCGCTGTCCTGGCGCACGCTGGTCTCGGCGCGTGCATGGTCAAAGCCTGCCGGCAGGCGCACTTCCACGCCCCAGGGCTCGCCCGTCTTCCAGCCCGAATGGGCCAGGTAGTTCGCCGTGGAGGCCGTCACATCGGGCAGGCTGCCCCAGATGTCGCGGCGGCCATCGCCATCGGCATCCACCGCATAGGCCAGGAAGACCGAGGGCAGGAACTGCGTATGGCCCATGGCGCCGGCCCAGGAGCCGATCATGTGGGCCGCGTCGATGTCGCCGTTGTCGATGATGCGCAGGGCGGCCAGCAACTCCTTCTGAGCCCAGGCCGCGCGCCGGCCGTCGAAGGCCAGGGTGGCCAGCGCATCGACGGTGGGGAAGTTGCCGAAGTTGCTGCCGTAATTGCTTTCCATGCCCCAGATGGCGGCGATCACCTCGGCCGGCACGCCATGGCGCTGGCTGGCCGCCTGCAGCGGAGCCGACGCTTCGCGCAGCTTGGTGCGGCCCTGGGCAATGCGCTGGGCCGAGACGGCGCTGTCCAGGTACTGCCAGGGCGTGCGCGTGAATTCAGGCTGCGAGCGGTCCAGCTGCACCGCGCGGCGCTGCATCCGGGCAGGCTCCAGTGCGCTGCTCACGGTCTTGGCGGAGATGCCGGCCTCCAGCGCCTTGCGCGCAAAGTCCCGCTTCCAGGCCTCGAAGCTGGCGGCCTCGGCCTGCTGGGACGCATCTTGCGCGCCGCTTGCCTCGGCAGCAGGCGCTGCGGCCGGGCCGGCCTGTGCCGCCGCGGCAGGGGCGGCCGCAGCCGTGGAGTTTGCCGCAGCGGAAGCTGGCGCTGGCACCGGCGTGGGCGCAGGTCGGGAGGCGCAGCCGGCCAGCAGAGCGGCAGTCAGGGCGGTGGCCAGTCCGGCGCGGGTCAGCATGTGGGGGCCGTTGGCGTTGCTGGGGACGGGGGCGGTGGCATGTGCGTGGGGCATGCAGCCATTGTCTCCGCTGCGCCCTGGCGCTGAATGCAACACGGTGTTTCCGCACCAAGCCATCCATGGATCGCTATGCTGTGCTCCCATGACTGCTGCACCATCGCCCTCCCTGTCCCCGCCTGTGCAGGATGCCGCGCAGGCGCTGCGTGCCCTGCTGCGCCCTGGCCAGCGCTGGCTGGTGCTGACGGGCGCAGGTTGCAGCACAGGCTCGGGCATTCCGGACTACCGCGATGCGGCGGGGCAGTGGAAGCGGCCCCAGCCCGTGACGCTGCAGGCCTTCATGGGCAGCCATGCCACGCGCCAGCGCTATTGGGCGCGCAGCCTGCTGGGCTGGCCCGTGATGGCGCAGGCCAGGCCCGGCCAGGCCCACGCGGCACTGGCGCAGTTGCAGCAGCGCGGATGGATCGAAGGCCTGGTCACCCAGAACGTGGATGGCCTGCATACGGCGGCAGGCAGCGACGGTGTCATCGACCTGCACGGCCGCATTGCCGCCGTGCGCTGCATGGGTTGTGGCGCCGGCATGGAGCGCGCCTCGCTGCAGGCCATGCTGCTGCAGCGCAACCCCGGCTGGGCCGGCCTGAGCGCCCAGGCCGCGCCCGATGGCGATGCCGACCTGGAGGGGCGCGACTTCAGCCGCTTCGACGTGCCGGCCTGCCCGCACTGCGGTGGCGTGCTCAAGCCCGATGTGGTGTTCTACGGCGAGGGCGTGCCGCGCGAGCGCGTGGCGGCGGTGCGGGCCGCGCTCGGGCATGCGCAGGGCCTGCTGGTCGTGGGCTCGTCGCTGATGGTGTATTCGGGCCTGCGCTTCGTGCACGAGGCCGTGGCCCAGGGCAAGCCGGTGGTGGCGGTCAACCAGGGCCGCATGCGGGCCGAAGATCTGCTGGCCTGCAAGTTCGAGCACGACTGCGGCCAGCTGCTTCAGCAACTGGTGCAGGGCCTGTAGAGACGAGACCGGCCCGCAGGGCCGGGGTCAGGGAATGACGCGCGATGCGCGCACCACCGAATGCACGCGGCGCAGGTTGCGCAGCGCGGACTCCACCTGCTGGTTGTCGTGCACCGAGATCACGAAGCACAGGTCCGTGGTGCTCATGGCGGCCTCGTCGGCCATGTCCACGCGCAGGATGTCCACTTCGGCGCCGGCCAGCTCGGCTGCCACGCGGGCGAGCACGCCCTTGCCGTTGTTGACGGTGACGACGATGCGGGCCTCGAAAAGGCGCGCGGCATCGATGTCATCTGCCCATTCCACGACAATGAAGCGGTCGCTGTCCTTTTCCTGCAGGCGCTGTGCGATCTTGCATTGCGCGTGGTGCACGATCAGGCCTTCGCCGCTGCCCAGATAGCCCACGATGGCGTCGCCCGGCACGGGCCGGCAGCACTGCGCGTAGTGGATGGAGCCCTGGTTGGAGCCGTCCAGCAGCACGGCGCCCTGGAAAGGCCGGTTGCTGGCATTGAAGCGTTCGCGCGTGAGCAGCAGGGCGTCGGGCCGGTGGCCGTGGCGCGCCATCAGCGCCGTCAGGCGCGAGGCCACCAGCGATGCAATGCGCCGGCCCATGCCGATGTCCACCATCAGGTCGGCGCGGCTGCGGCTGCCTGCCATGCGCAGCACTTCGTCCCACAGCGCCTGGTTGGCTTCATCGGCCGGCGGCACGGCGTCCATGCCTTCGGCGCGCATGGCCTGGGCCAGCAGGTTCTCGCCCAGGCGTGCCGATTCGCTTTGCGCGGCCGACTTCAGGTAATGGCGGATCTTGGAGCGCGCGCGGCCGGTCTTGACGAAGCCCAGCCAGGCCGGGTTGGGCGTGGCTTCTTCGGAGGTGACGATCTGCACCACGTCGCCGCTCTTGAGTTCGGTGCGCAGCGGCACTTCCTCGTTGTTGATGCGAGCGGCGGTCATGTGGTTGCCGACCTTGCTGTGGATCGCATAGGCGAAGTCCACCACGGTGGCGCCGCGCGGCATGGCCATGATCTCGCTCTTGGGCGTGAACACGTAGACGGCGTCGGGGAACAGGTCCACCTTGACGTGGTCCCAGAACTCGGCGGCATCGCGCGTCTCGTTCTGGATGTCCAGCAGCGATTGGAGCCACTGCGTGCCCAGCTGCTCGGAATCGTGGCCCGGCTGGGCCTTGTAGAGCCAATGGGCGGCCACGCCGGCCTCGGCGACGATGTGCATTTCCTCGGTGCGGATCTGGAACTCGATGTTCACGCCCGAGGGGCCCACCAGCGTGGTGTGCAGCGACTGGTAGCCATTGTTCTTGGCAATGGCGATGTAGTCCTTGAAGCGGCCCGGCATGGGCTTGTACATCTGGTGCAGCACGCCCAGCGCCGTGTAGCAATCGATCACGCGCGGCAAGATGATGCGAAAGCCGTAGATGTCCGTCACCTTGGCAAAGCTCAGCTGGTTCTTCTCCATGCGCAGATAGAGCGAATACAGCGTGCTTTCACGGCCGGCAAGGCGGGCCTGCAGCCCCGCGCCGGCGAACTCGGCATTGACCTCGTCCTGCACGCGCTGGACCAGGTCGCGGCGTCGCTTGCGCGAGCGGGCGATGGCTTTTTCCAGCGTGGCGTAGCGCCAGGGATGCAGATGGCGGAAGGCCAGGTCCTGCAGCTCGCGGTAGGTCTGGTTCAGCCCCAGGCGGTGGGCGATGGGTGCGTAGATCTCCAGCGTTTCCGACGAGATGCGGCCCCACTTGCTGCGCGGCATGTCGCCCATGGTGCGCATGTTGTGGGTGCGGTCGGCCAGCTTGATCAGGATCACGCGCACATCGCGCGCCATGGCCAGCAGCATCTTGCGGAAGGATTCCGCCTGGTTCTCTTCGCGCGTGTTGAACTGCAGCTTGTCCAGCTTCGTGAGGCCATCGACCAGCTCGGCCACGTCCTGGCCGAAGCGCTGGGCGAGATCGGCCTTGGTGACGCCGCAGTCTTCCATCGCATCGTGCAGCAGCGCGGCCATCAGGGCCGGGGCGTCGAGCTTCCAGCTCGCGCACAGCGCCGTGACCGCGATGGGATGGGTGATATAGGGTTCGCCGCTGCTGCGCCACTGGTCGCTGTGGGCCTGGTCGGCGAAGGCATAGGCTTCGCGCACCTGCTCGATGCTGGTGGCATCCAGGTATCCCAGGTGCTCCATCAGTCCGGCAAAGGCATTGGCCGACACGGCGGTTGCCTGCTCTGCAGACATGCGCTCGGGCCGGGGTGGCGGTACGGGATCAGAGGGGGCTGTGAACGAAGTCAAGGCCGCTTTCATGACTTAAATGTAGCGTGCATGCTGGTTTGTGCAGGCTTCATGTAAAAAAAGCACCGCTGTGCGGTGCTCTTTGTGGGGCCATTGTGTTGCTTTGCAGCAAATCAGCCCGGAACCTTCTTCAGCATCTCGATGCCGACCTTGCCTTCGGCGATCTCGCGCAGCGCGGTGACGCCGGGCTTGTTCTTGGTTTCGATCTTGGGCGTGTGACCCTGGCTCAGCATGCGTGCGCGGTAAGTGGCGGCCAACACGAGCTGGAAGCGGTTAGGGATCTGCTCCAGGCAGTCTTCAACAGTGATGCGTGCCATCAGGATCTCCGGGAAACGTCAGTTGGGTTCAGAAATATTGAGAGACTCGAAGGTCTCTGCGCGGCGGCTGCGCTGAGCCGCATACTTGAGGCGCTGGGCGTGGATGATCGTCTTGAGATCAAACAGTGCGCTCTCGAACAATTCGTTGATTATAACGAAGTCGAATTTCGCCACCTGGGCCATCTCCTCGGCCGCGTTCTTCAGGCGCAGCTCGATCACCTCGGGCGCGTCCTCGCCCCGGTTTTCCAGGCGGGCACGCAGCTCGTCCCAGCTGGGCGGCAGGATGAAGATCAGCACGGCGTTCGGAAACGCTTGCTTGACCTGCAGTGCGCCCTGGTAGTCGATCTCCAGCAGCACGTCGGTGCCGACCTGGATGCGCTCTTCCAGAGCCTTCTTGGCCGTGCCGTAGCGGCGGCTGTGCACGTTTGCCCATTCGACGAAGGCGTTGTTCGACACCATGGCGTCGAACTCCTGGTCGGAGACGAAGTAGTACTCGCGGCCGTGCTTTTCCTGGCCACGCGGCGCGCGCGTGGTGTGGGAGACGGAAGGGGAGACGCGCGCATCGAACTCGCGCAGCGCGCGCACCAGGCTGGACTTGCCGGCCCCGCTGGGGGCCGAGACGACAAAGAGGTTTCCGGGGTAATCCATGGAATTTTGCGCAGTGTGTTCACGCATGGGCATCTGTGTTGGGCTTATTCGATGTTCTGCACCTGCTCGCGCATCTGCTCGATCAGCACCTTCATGTCCACGCTGATGCGGGTTAGCTCCAGCGTGGCGGACTTGGAGCCCAGCGTATTGGCTTCGCGGTGCAGTTCCTGGATCAGGAAGTCCAGGCGCTTGCCGATCTCGCCGCCCTTCTTGAGCAGGCTCTGGATCTCGTCCAGGTGCGAGTCCAGGCGGGTGACTTCCTCGGCCACGTCGATGCGGATGGCAAAGGCGGTGGCCTCGGTCAGGGCGCGGTCCTGGGCGGCTTCGGGAGCCACGGCGCCTTCGGCCAGGGCCATCGCTTCCTTCCAGCGCTCCATGAAGCGCAGGCGCTGCTGCTCCACGAGCTGGGGCACCAGGGGCGTGGCATCTGCCGCGAGCTTGCGCAGCTGCGCGATGCGGTCCAGCAGCATGGTGGCCAGGCGCTTGCCTTCGCGGGCGCGGGCCTCCAGCAGTTCGGTCAGGGCCTGCTCTGCCAGCGTGGGCAGCACGCTGCTCCAGTCAACGGCCGAGTTGCCGCTGCCGCTGGCCAGGCGCAGGGCGTCGGAGACGGACAGGCTGCGGGCGTCGGGCAGCCAGGACTGGACAGTGTCCTGGAGCATGGCCAGGCGCTGCAGCATGGCGGTGGAGGGGTCGGGCAGGGAGTTGCCGTCGTCGTTGTCGATGGCGGCGCGCACCTCGACCTTGCCGCGCTTGAGGCGGGCGGTCAAAAGGGCCCGCAAGGCTGGCTCATGCGCGCGCAGTTCGTCGGGCAGGCGGAACGAAAGATCCAGGAAGCGGCTGTTGACCGAGCGGATCTCCAGACCGAGCCGGCTGTTGCGGCCCGACGCTCCACCATCTTCTTCGGACGCGCCGTGCTGGGCACTGGCGTATCCGGTCATGCTGTAAACTGGCATTGGACTTTTGATGGATGCTTGCAATTGCCCGATTATCCGGGTTTCGCCCCATCCCTGAGACTCACCGGAGAAAAATGTCTTCCAAGATCAAGCCGGCGCCATTGCCGCCAGGCAGCACGATCGGCGGCTATCGGGTAGTGCGCAGGCTTGCTTCCGGCGGTTTCGGCGTCGTTTACCTGGCCTTGGATGCAGAGGGCAAGCAGGTGGCGATCAAGGAATACCTGCCCGCCTCGCTGGCCACCCGTGCCCCCGGAGAGCTGCAGCCCGCCGTGGCGCCCGAAAAACTTTCGCTGTACCGCCTGGGCCTCAAGAGCTTCTTCGAGGAAGGGCGTTCACTGGCGCAGATCTCGCACGCTTCCGTGGTCAGCGTGCTCAACTTCTTTCGCGAGAACGAAACCGTCTACATGGTGATGAACTACCTGGAGGGTGCCACCCTGCAGGACTTCGTCGTCACCGCGCGCGAGCTCAAGGCCGAGAAGGTGTTCCGCGAATCGACCATCCGCTCGCTGTTCGACGAGGTGCTGCGCGGCCTGCGCATCGTGCACCAGCACAAGATGCTGCACCTGGACATCAAGCCGGCCAACATCTTCATCACCAATGACGACCGTGCCGTGATGATCGACTTCGGCGCGGCGCGCGAGGTGCTGTCCAAGGAAGGCAACTTCATCCGCCCCATGTACACGCCGGGCTTTGCCGCGCCCGAGATGTACCGCCGCGACGCATCGCTGGGGCCCTGGACCGACATCTACGCCATCGGCGCCTGCATCTATGCCTGCATGCAGGGATTTCCGCCCAACGAGGCGCCGCAGCGCCAGGACAAGGACCGGCTCACGCTGGCGCTGACCAAGCTGCGCGGCGTGTATTCGGACAATCTCATCGAGGTGGTCGAGTGGTGCATGGCCGTGGATCCGGGATCGCGTCCGCAGTCGGTGTTTGCGCTGCAAAAGGAATTGAGCCGCGAAGGCGAGCGCCGCTACACCAAGCTCAGCGTCTCCGAGCGCATGCGCCTGCAGCTGGACACGCTGGTGACCGACGCCAAGAAGAACATGCAAAAGATCAGCGGCGCAGCGGGCCTGCCAGCCGTGGGCCAGGAGCGCAAGCCATGAGGTTTTCGGTATTCCAGCTGAGCCGCCGCGGCGGCCGTGCGCTCAATGAAGACCGCATGGGTTACTGCTACACGCGGGAAGCCGTGCTCTTCGTGCTGGCCGACGGCATGGGCGGCCATCCCGAAGGCGAGGTCGCCGCGCAGCTGGCGCTGCAGGTGATGTCCGTGCATTTCCAGCGCCAGGCCAAGCCGCTGCTCGAAGATCCGCAGGGCTTTCTGGTCGATGCGCTGCTGCACGCGCACCGGCAGATCCTGCGCTATGCCAGCGCCAAGGGAATGATCGACACGCCGCGCACCACGCTGGTCGCCGCCGTCATCCAGAAGGGCAAGATCACCTGGATCCATTGCGGCGACTCGCGCCTGTACCTGGTGCGCGGCGGCGAGCTGCTGGTGCGCACGCGCGATCACTCCTATCTGGAGATGGGCGAGATCGCGGCCCAGCTCAAGACATCGAGCCGCAACGTGCTGTTCACCTGCCTGGGCTCTCCGTCCAAGCCCATCTACGACGTGACCGAGCCGCGCCGGCTGGAGCAGGGCGACAAGCTGCTGCTGTGCTCCGACGGCCTGTGGGGCAGCGTGGACGAAGGGCACCTGCTGCGCACCCTGCACGGCCGCACCGTGTCCCAGGCCATTCCCCAACTGGTCGATACGGCGCTGCGCAATGCGGGCGATGCCAGCGACAACGTCACGGCCATTGCCATGGAGTGGGAGACGCCAGACGCCTTCGAGTCCACCATGGGCATCTCCACCCAGGACATCGAGAACGACGCGTTTGAATCCACGATCCAGGGCGGGGCAATCGAAGACCTGGAAGATGAGCTCGACGACGCGGCCATCGAGCGCTCCATCGCCGAGATCAACGAAGCGATACGCCGCTCGGCCGAGCGCCAGTTCAAGCGCTGACCGCCGCTGCCGGCCCGCGGCAGCGGTGCCGTTGGCGCGCATGGACTACCGAACCTATTGACGACAAAGGGCGCACGGGCGCCCGACTGGATTTCTACGATGAAGATTGTGTTGGCCTCCAACAACCGCGGCAAGCTCGCCGAGCTGCAAGCCATGTTCGCCCCGCTGGGGGTGGAGCTGATCCGCCAGGGCGACCTGTTCGAGGGCGAGGCGCCCGAGCCGCATTGCACCTTTGTGGAGAACGCGCTGGCCAAGGCCCGCTTCGCGGCCGAGCGCACGGGCCTGCCCGCCATTGCCGACGACGCCGGCATGTGCGTCTCGCACTTCGGCGGGCTGCCGGGCGTGGATACGGCCTACTACTGCACGCAGTTCGGCTACGAGAAAAGCGATGACAACAACGTGCGCGCGCTGCTGGAGCAGATGCAGGGCGTGGCCGACCGCCGCGCCGCCATGGTCAGCACCCTGGTGGGCGTGCGCAGCGCAAAGGATCCCGAACCGCTGATCGCCATGGGCCGTGTGCAGGGCGAGATCACCACCGAGCGCCGTGGCACGCAGGGCTTCGGCTTCGACCCCGTGATGTACATCCCCGAGCTGGGCCAGACCTTCGCCGAGATGGACCCGGCCGTGAAGCACGCGCACAGCCACCGCGGCCGCGCCACGCTGCAGATGATCGAACTCGTGCGCGAGCGCTGGGTGCGATGATTCCCATCCAGCCCCAGGATGCGGCCGCCGGCGCCCAGGCCGCCGTGCAGCGCGACATCCAGCACTACATGCGCCCCGGCACGCTGCAGCTGGGCAGCCTGCCGCCGCTGTCGCTGTACGTGCACCTGCCCTGGTGCATACGCAAGTGCCCGTACTGCGACTTCAACTCGCACGAGCACGGCCGCGACGGCCCCGAGCTGCCCGAAGACCGCTACGTCGACGCCCTGGTCGCCGACCTGGAGAGCGCGCTGCCGCTGATCTGGGGCCGCACCGTGCACAGCATCTTCATCGGCGGCGGCACGCCCAGCCTGTTCTCGCCCGAGGCCATCGACCGGCTGCTGGCCGCCATCCGCGCGCGCCTGCGCATGGAGGCCGATTGCGAGATCACCATGGAGGCCAACCCCGGCAACTTCGAGACCGACCGCTTCCGCGCCTTCCGCGCGGCCGGCGTCACGCGGCTGTCCATTGGCGTGCAGAGCTTCGACGACCGCCTGCTGCAGGCCGTGGGCCGCGTGCACGACGGCGCCCAGGCGCGTGCGGCCGTGCGCGAGGCGGCCGACAGCTTCGAGACCTTCAACATCGACCTGATGTACGCGCTGCCCGGCCAGACCGAGCTGGACTTGGCGCGTGACCTGGACGTGGCCCTGTCCTTCGCGCCGCCGCACCTGTCGGTCTATCACCTGACCATCGAACCCAATACGTATTTCGCCAAGTTCCCGCCGGCCATTCCCGAGGACGACCTGGCCTACGACATGCTGGACCGCATCACCGCGCGCACCGCCGCCGCAGGCATGCAGCGCTACGAGATATCGGCCTATGCGCGTGAGGGCCACCAGTGCTGGCACAACCGCAACTACTGGCAGTTCGGCGACTACCTGGGCATAGGCGCGGGCGCGCACAGCAAGCTCAGCTTTGCGCACCGCATCGTGCGCCAGGTGCGCTTTCGCGATCCCGCTCGCTACATGGACCAGGCCCTGGCCGGCGCGCCACTGGCGCAGGACGGCGAGGTGCGCCGCGCCGACCTGCCCTTCGAATACATGCTCAACGCGCTGCGCCTGCGCGAAGGCTTTGCGCTGCAGGACTTCATGGAGCGCACGGGCCTGCCGCTGTCGTCCATCGCCAAGGGGCTGGATGCAGCACAGGCCAAGGGCCTGATCACGCGCGACCTGGGCCGGGTGGTGCCCACGGAGCGGGGCTTTGACTTCCTCAGCGACCTGCAGGAGCTGTTCCTGGCCGAGTGAGCGGGCCAACGACCATTGAAAAAGGACGCCTCGGCGTCCTTTCTTCATCCAGCGCCACCGCGCAATCGGTCGGCGATCAGCCGCAGCGCACGGCCACGATGCGGCCTGTGCCGTCGACCACCAGGTTCAGGCGTTCCTGGTTGAACTCCATCGTCGTTGGCTGGCCTTCGCGCAGCACGCGGGCCATGTAGGCGCCCGACTGCTTGCGGGCGGCCTCCAGCGTGGCCGAGGTATTGCTCTTGCCCACGAAGGACTGCGCCGATGCCGCATTGCAGACCTGCACGGGGCGCGGAGCCGGTTGCGCCCCACCGCCGCTGCTGCCGCCAAAAGGATTGCTCATGCCGGCGCAGCCTGCCACCAGGGTGGTGGCGCCCAGCAGGGCCAGGGCGGCAAGGCGGCGGTGCAGGGCTGGGGTGGTGATCGTCGGCATGGTCTGTCTCCTCAATTCAGGGGGTGTGTGCTGCGCAGTATCAGGGCGGGCGCTGGCGCATCGCCTCGGACAACGCCGCATACCTTAGCCGGGCTCGGGCGGTGCCATTGGCATGCGGAAGTAACAGGCGGCAGCAAAGGCATCACGAAGGCATTGCCAAGGTGCTGCCAGGGCATCACCGCCGCGCGCTGCGGCCTTCCGCAGGGGCGTGGTGGAAGACCGTGGCCTCCAGGCCCATGGCGCGTATCCTGGCCGCCGCCTGATCGGCGCTGCGCTGCTTGGCAAAGGGGCCCGAGCGCACGCGCACGATCTCGCCCTTGTTGCTGTGCAGGGTCTGGCTGAGCGTGGGCAGCTTGGCTTTCTCCAGCCGCTCCACCACGCGCCCGGCATTGGCGGCTTCAGAGAACACGCCGATGTTGATGTAGTAGTTGCCCGGCTCCAGAGCCGCCGAGGCAGGCTTGGCAGGTGCCGGGGCCTTTGCGACGGGTTCGGCAGGCTTGGCAGGCTTGGCTGGTTTGGTTTCAGCCGCCACCTTGGAGGGCTTGGCGGGCGCTGGAGTGGCTGCGTGCACGGACGCTGGCGCTGGCGCAGGTGCAGGTGCTTTGGCTGGCACCAACGCGGCCTTGACGGGAATGGCTGCAGCTGCAGTGGCCGCGACGGCACCCGCAGCGCCGGCAGCTGCTACTACGGGCATGGGTTCGACCGTGCCGGAGACGGTGCTGCCGGCAGCGGGCAAGGGCGCTTGCGGATCAGGGCGCGCCTCGGCCTGGGCGACTGGCTCTTGCGGCCGGGGCGTGGGTGCGGGAGTGGGGGCGGGTGTGGGCGCCGGTTCCGTCCTTGGCGTTTCAACGGCAGCTACGGCTGCGGCGGGCGTTGGCGCCACTGCTGGTGCAGCTGGCGAAACTGGTGCAGCGGCCGGCACGGCTTCGGATGGAATCACCTCCGTCTGTGCCGCCATGAAATGTGGCGTGCCCGACAGCGCCCAGATGCCGGCACCCGCAGCGGCGGCAAGCACCGCACCGGCCGCCACGGCCAGCCGCTTGCGCAAGGGCGTGGCCGCGCGGCGGGCCAGGCGTTCGTGCGCTGCGGCCATGTTGGGAGCCTCGCCAATGGCTTGCAGGGTGAGGCGGCGCACATGGTGCCAGTACAGGGCATTGGCGCCCAGGCCGGGAATGGCAATGGCCAGCAGGATCAGCGTGGCATCGATGCCGTGGGCAATGGCCGGGGGCAAGCCCAGCGCGGGGCGCAGCAGCAGGCCCCAGACCAGGCCCGTGCCGCCAGCGGCCAGCGCGTAGAGGCCGCCCTCTTGCCACAGCCCGCGTAGCCCGCACCAGGGCAGGGTGAACAGGCCTGCGGCCAAGTTCCAGGTAGGCAAGGGCTTGCCCAGCGCGTCGAAGCGCTCGAACAGGCGCAGGTAATAGTCGCGAGAGGGCTCGCCAATCAGGCTGGCGTACAGGCCCGGCATCAGGCCGGTGCCCTGTCCGCCCGTGAAGCTGGTGACGCCGGAATGTGCGCCGGCGCCTGCCCGCTCGTTGGGGGCGGCGGCGTCATCGCCGTGCTGCAGCGCATAGGCTGCGGCAGCGAAGGCGCTGGCTATCGAGGGCGGCAGTTTGCTGGAACTCTTGGGAGAGTCGGCCGTGTCGGGCCTACTGGCACTGCCGGGCTCGGCAAAGGCGGGCTCCTGCCGGGCAGGGGCCGCCTGCCTTCCGAAGTCGATGGTGGCGGGAGGTGCTGAGATGGCGTCTTCCGATGGGGCGGGCATGTCAGCAATTGTGTCATGCACTCGTGGCTGTCGGAATCACGACATTCGTGGCTATCGATCGGGCGAATCCATCGCGCCCGATCGATTGGAGGCTGCTGTCAGCCCTGGCGCGCTGGCAGCACCGTGGCGCGGCACTCGCCGAAGCCGATGCGCGCGGCGCCCGGCTTCTCGCACCAGCCGCGCAGGATCACGGCATCGCCATCCTGCAGGAAGGTGCGGCTCTCGCCATTGGCCAGCGCCACGGGCTTCTTGCCGCCTTCGGTCAGCTCCAGCAGAGCGCCGGCCTCGCTGGAGGTGGGGCCGGACAGCGTGCCCGTGCCCAGCAGGTCACCGGGCTGCAGGTCGCAGCCGTTGACGCTGTGGTGGGCCACCAGCTGGGCCATGGTCCAGTAGGCGTGGCGGTAGCTGGTGTGGGTGATCTGCTGGGCGGCCTGGCCTTCGGCGCGCATGCGGCCGGTCTCCAGCGCCACGCTCAACTGCACGTCGAACGCGCCGCGCTCGGAGTTGGCGGCCGAGCTCAGGTAGGGCAGGGGCTGGGGATCTGCGACGGGCCGCGTGAACGCCGTGCGATAGGGCTCCAGCGCCTCCAGCGTCACGATCCAGGGCGAGACCGTGGTGGCGAAGTTCTTCGACAGGAAGGGGCCCAGCGGCTGGTATTCCCAGGCCTGGATGTCGCGCGCCGACCAGTCGTTGAGCAGGCACAGGCCGAAGATGTGGTGTTCGGCCTCGTCCATGGAAATCGCCTCGCCCCAGGCGTTGCCGGCGCCGGTGTAGATGCCCATCTCCAGCTCGTAGTCCAGGCGTGCGCAGGGCTTGAGTGCGGGCGCGGCGGCGTCGGGCGCCTTCAGCTGGCCCATGGGGCGGCGGAAGTCCACGCCCGACACGCGCAGGCTGGAGGCGCGGCCGTGGTAGCCAATCGGCACCCACTTGTAGTTCTCCATCAGCGGGTTGTCCGGGCGGAACAGCTTGCCGACGTTGGTGGCGTGGTGTACCGAGGTGTAGAAGTCCGTGTAGTCGCCGACCTGGGCCGGCACCGTGTATTCCACGTCGGACTGGGCCACCAGGCAATCCTGCAGTGCCGCCTGTGCGGCAGCACCTTCGCGCAGCGCGCGCGACAGCGCCAGGCGCAGGGCCGACCAGGCGGCCGGCCCCATGGCCATGAAGCCGTTCAGGCGCTGCTGCGAAGCGGCCTCCAGCTGCGGCTGCACGGCATCGCCCAGCGCCTTGAGGGCGCTTGCGCGCGCCAGGTCCAGCACCTGGTCGCCGATGGCCACGCCGCCGCGCCAGGCCTCCTGGCTGCCTGCGCGGCGGAACACCGCGTAGGGCAGGTTCTGGATGGGGAAGTCGCTGGCGCCGGTGTTGGCCGAGGCCACCCAGCTGCGCAGGCCTGCGTCATGGGTTTCGTTCAAGGACATCTGTCTCTCCTGGTTGGGTTTGTCTGTCGTTGGTATGAAAAGGGGTTTGGCGGGGCAGGGCGAGGCGTGGCGGGGTCAGGCGGCGGCAAAGCCGCCGTCCATGTTCCAGTGTGCGCCGCGCACCTGGGCGGCCTGCTCGCTGGCCAGGAAACCGGCCAGCGCCGCCACCTGCTCCACGGTCACGAAGGCCTGGGAGGGCTGCTTGGCGCCCAGCAGCTGGCGGGCCGCCGCGTCGGCATCCAGCCCCTCGCGCGCTGCCATCGCATCGATCTGCCGTTGCACCAGCGGCGTCAGCACCCAGCCCGGGCAGATGGCGTTGCAGGTCACCGGCGTGGTGGCGAACTCCAGCGCCACCGACTTGGTCAGGCCGATCAGCCCGTGCTTGCTGGCCACATAGGCCGGCTTGCGCGCCACGCCCACCAGCCCGCTGACCGAGGCGATATTGATGATGCGGCCCCAGCCGCGCTCCAGCATCTGCGGCGCGCAGGCCTGGATGGCGTGGAAGGGCGCCGACAGGTTGACGGCCAGCAGCTCATCCCACTTGCCGGCCGGGAATTCGAGCAGCGGGCTCACATGCTGCATGCCTGCGTTGTTGACCAGGATGTCGATGGCGCCCATCTCGGCCGCAATGCGCTGCGCCAGCGGGGCGATGGCGCTGCCGTCGCGCAGGTCCAGCCCGTAGTGGCGCACCGGCACGCCATGCGTTTGGGCGATCTCGCGCACCAGCGCATCGGTCTCGGCAGAAGCGGTGGCCTGGCCATGCAGCGCGATGGCTGCGCCCTCGCTGGCCAGATGGCGCGCCACGGCCAGGCCGATGCCGCTGGTCGAGCCGGTGATCCAGGCCACGCGGCCCGCATGCGGGCGGCTGGCCGGGGTGGAGGGGGTGGGGTTCATTTCAGAAGATCCATTTCCATATGCACGTACTCGCTGAGAAAGCGGACCCGCGCCCAGTAGATCAGCAGCCCGTCGGCATTGCAGGCCCAGCGCAGCGCCTGCATCAGCGGCGTGCCCAGGGCCACGCCCAGGTGCTCGGCGGCCAGTTCGTCGGCCGGCGCCACGCTCAGGTGCTGGCGCGCCACGGCAATGCGCGAGGGGTCGCTGCTCAGGGCCACGGCCAGGGAGCTGTGCTGCAGCTGGGCCTCGATCTCGGGGAACAGTTCCTGCTCCAAGTACAGCTGCGACAGGCAAAACCGCGCCGCGTCATGGTCGTACACGCGCAGCAGGTGCACGTAGGCGGGGGCCATGCGGCCCACGTCGGGGAAGCCTTCGGGAATCGGCGGCAGGCAGTCGCGCCCGGTGTGCAGGGTGATCTGGCCGATGTGGGCGCCAAAGGCCACCAGCTCCTTCCAGCTGGTGGGCAGCAGAAAGGACGGCGGCTTGTAGGGCGCCGCAATCACCCGCGTGCCGCCGCGCTTGCGCGTGAGCAGCAGGCCCTCTGCCACCAGGGCGCCCAGCGCCATGCGCACCGTGGTGCGCGACACGCCATGCAGCGCCTGCAGCTCCTGCACCGTGGGAATGGCGCTGCCTACGGGCCAGGCGCCCGTGGACACCTTGCTGCGGAACAGCCGCGCCAGCTGCAGGTGCAGCTTGTCCCGGCCTTGTTGAGGGGCCGACGCGGTGGAGTTGGAGGGCATGAAGGCAATAAAGTATCTATTCAGTGCTTTTATTTTTGCACAAAGCAATAGCCCTGACAGCCTGCACTGACGCCCGTCGTTGACAAATGTCTTCAATTGGACAGGCCGAATGACTTTTAAACTGCGGCCCTTTTTCCGTTTTTCGAACGTTGGCCAGAGCGGCCGTTGGGTATTTCATGCAGCAGCAACATGCTTGGGAGTTTTTTCGCGCCGGTGGAGTGGACCAGGTGGTCATCCGCACCGGGCAGGACATTGCGCACATCGGCGAGCTGGACCAGAAGCTGTGGGTGGCCCTGGCCTGCCCCACGCGCGGCATCGAGTTCGACAGCGACACGCTGGACCTGATCGACGAAGACAAGGACGGCCGCATCCGCCCGCCCGAGCTGATCGCCGCCTGCCAATGGGCCGTGGCGCGCGTGCGCGACCCGCAGGTGCTGGCCGATGGCGGCGACGTGCTGCAACTGTCCAGCCTGGAGCGCGACAGCGAGCAGGGCGCCCTGCTGCATGCCGAGGCCGAGCGCATGCTGGCCCTGTCCGGTCAGGCCGGCGGCGCCGCGCTGAGCCTGGCCCAGGTGCGCGAGCGCCTGGCCTCCCTGGCGGCCATGCGCTTCAATGGCGACGGCATCGTCAGCCCCGCCACGGCCGAGGGCGACAAGGCACTGGCCGAGCTGATCGAACGCATTGGCAAGGCCTACGGCACCGCTGCCGGCGCCGACGGCGTGGCCGGCATCGCGCGCCAGCAGGCAGATGCCTTCTATGCGGACCTGCGCGCACTGCGCGACTGGCATGCAGGCGCCGAGGCCCTGGGCTGCGGCATTGCCGAGCGCGACCAGGCCCTGGCCGCCGCCCGCGCCGTGGACGCGGTCCAGGCCAAGGTGGACGACTTCTTCGCACGCACACGCCTGGCCGCCTTCGACACGCGCGCGCAGGAGCCGCTCAACCCCTCCGTGGAGGGCTATGCCGCCCTGGGCCGCGAGGTGCTGGACAGCGGCGCCCAAGCCATTGCCGCCCTGCCCCTGGCCGCCGTGGCGGCCGATCGCGCGCTGCCGCTGACGCAGGGGGTCAACCCCGCATGGGCCGGCGCGCTGCAGGCCCTGCGCGAGCAGGCCGTGCAGCCCGTGCTGGGCGAAGACCTGCAGGAGATCACCGCCGCGCAGTGGGAACAGGTCAAGGCCGCCCTGCAGCCTTGCCGCCAATGGCTGGCGGCCCGGCCCGCCACGCCGCTCGATGCCCTGTCGCAGCAGGAGGTGCAGGCGCTGCTGGACGGCGGCCAGGAAGCCGCGCTGCTGGACCTCATCGCCCAGGACGAGTCCGAAAAGGAACACAGCCTGCAGGCCGTGGCGCTGGAAAAGCTCATCCGCCTGCAGCGCGACCTGCTGGCGCTGCTCAACAACTTCGTCTCGTTCAGCCTCTTTTACCGGCGCGAGGGCGCGGCCTTCCAGGCCGGCACGCTCTACCTGGATGCCCGCAGCTGCGACCTGACCGTGGAAGTGAGCGACACGGCTGCCCATGCCGCGCTGGCCGGCCGCGCCAAGACCTGCCTGGCCTACTGCGAGCTCAGGCGCGAGGGCAAGAAGAAAGCCATCGTCGCGGCCTTCACTGCGGGCGATGTGGACTTTCTCTTCGTGGGCCGCAACGGCGTGTTCTATGACCGCGCGGGCAACGACTGGGACGCCACCATCGTCAAGCTCATCGAGAACCCCACCAGCATCGGCCAGGCCTTCTTCCTGCCCTACAAGAAATTCCTGCGCATGGTGGAGGAACAGGTGGCCAAGCGCGCCTCGGCCAAGGAAGAAGGCGTGACCGCCAGCCTGGGCACGCAGGCCGGCCAGCTGGTCACGGCGCCCGGCACCGCTGCGGCCAACGCCACAGCCGCCACGGCTGCGGCCGCCCCGCGCAAGACCGATGTGGGCACCGTGGCCGCCCTGGGCGTGGCCCTGGGCTCCATCAGCGCCGTGCTGGTGGGCATCTTTGGCAAGTTCATCGACCTGGGGCCCTGGATTCCCGTGGCCCTGGTCGGCCTCATCGCGGCCATCTCAGGGCCCAGCATGATGATTGCCTGGCTCAAGCTGCGCCAGCGCAGCCTGGGGCCCATCCTGGACGCCAGCGGCTGGGCCATCAACGGCCGCATGCGCATCAACCTGCCGCTGGGCCGCAGCCTGTCGCAGACCGCCAAGGTGCCGGTGGGCGCGCGGCGCACGGCGGGCGATCCCTATGCGGAAGGCAACGGCCTGCGCAACATCCTGGTGGCGCTGGCCGTGGTGGCCTTGCTGGCACTGATGGCCTGGCGCCTGCACTGGGTCGATGGCCTGCTGCCCGCCGGCTGGCAGTACGGCGCGGCACCGGCCGCTGTGCCGGCTGCGCAAGAGACGGCGCCTGCACCGGCAGCGGCCCCAGCACCGGCACCGGCACCTGCAGCGGCGGCTCAGTAAGTCGATGCCAAGGGGCGAGCAAGCCACTTGCCCCGCCCCGGTCGGGAAACCTCAAGGCGCGACAATAGCGCCATGACCACCCCCACCCACGTACAACGCAGTGCCGTGCCCCTGAGCACGCACGACACCACCCGCATCGACGACCTGCGCATCAAGGCCGTGCGCCCCCTGATCACCCCGGCCCTGCTGCAGGAATGGCTGCCCGCGCCCGAAGCCGCGCAGCAACTGGTGGAAACCAGCCGCGCCGCCATCTCGGACGTGCTGCAGGGCCGGGACGACCGGCTCATCGTCGTCGTCGGACCCTGCTCCATCCACGACCACGACCAGGCCATGGACTATGCGCGCCAGCTCAAGGCCCAGGCCGACGCCCTGGCCGGCGAGCTGCTCGTGGTCATGCGCGTCTACTTCGAGAAGCCCCGCACCACCGTGGGCTGGAAGGGCTACATCAACGACCCGCACCTGGACGGCAGCTTCGCCATCAACGAAGGCCTGGAAATGGCCCGCGCCCTGCTGCTGGACGTGCTGGCCCTGGGCCTGCCCGTGGGCACGGAATTCCTGGACCTGCTGTCGCCGCAATTCATCAGCGACCTGGTCAGCTGGGGCGCCATCGGCGCGCGCACCACGGAAAGCCAGAGCCACCGCCAGCTGGCCAGCGGCCTGTCCTGCCCCGTGGGCTTCAAGAACGGCACGGACGGCGGCGTCAAGGTGGCCAGCGATGCCATCCAGGCGGCCAGCGCGCCCCACGCCTTCATGGGCATGACCAAGATGGGCCAGTCCGCCATCTTCGAGACCCGCGGCAATGGCGACTGCCACGTCATCCTGCGCGGCGGCAAGCAGCCCAACTACGGCGCCGAGCATGTGCAGGCCGCCTGCGCCCTGCTGGAAGGTGCGGGCCTGCGCCCGCAGGTCATGATCGATGTCTCCCACGCCAACAGCAGCAAGCAGCACCGCCGCCAGATCGACGTGGCGGCCGACGTGGCCCAGCAGATCGCCGGTGGCGATGCCCGCATCACGGGGCTGATGATCGAAAGCCACCTGCAGGAAGGGCGGCAGGACATCGTGGACGGCCAGCCGCTGGCGCATGGCGTGTCCGTGACCGATGCCTGCATCAGCCTGGAACAGACCGTGCCTGTGCTGCAGCAGCTGGCTGCGGCGGTGAAGGCGCGACGGGCGAAGCTGCGGGGGTGAGTTGACTGGCCGGGTCTGTTTGGGACCCGCGTCAGACAAGGGAGCAGTCCTGTCCTTCGGCAGGACTGCAATGCTGCAACCGCTACAGCGCAGTGGCGTGCATACAGGTCGCCGATGTAAAGACAGGGTCGGCAGACTGCGAGATCTCATTCAGATGCTGGGGCAGCGCATGCCCGCATCACGCTTTTCAGACCAGTCCGATTGCGCCATGCATTTTCGCATTGAATGATTGATTTTTATATCGGCTCAAGAGATTTTCTATTGTTGCATCCAGTGTATCTCAAGGATTGCGCAGATATGTTTGTCCATATTCCGCAGTGACAGGGATGGCGGGCAATGAATAATGAATGGCAGCTTCAACGTAACCCAGGATCTTCATTTCAAAGAATTCGGGTCATATATCATGGGTTTTGATTCTGCGGAGGAGGGATAGGTATGAGGCCTGGTGATGCAAAGCGGTTATTTGACCTCGCAGTTGGGCGCTCCGCCCCACCGCTTGCCTCCATGATCACCATTTTTGCCATTAGTTTTTATAGCCCTACTCTCGTTGCCCAATTCAGCATAGCCCTTTCCTTTGCATCACTTTTCTTTGTATTGCCGGCGAGTATTGGTGCCATCTTCTTTTCGGAAATCGCTGCCAGCAAAGATAAGGAGCAGTCAGACTCACTCATCAGTTTGCTGTTCTGGTTGGTCCTCTTGTACACCGGGGTTTGTTTTATTCTGGTGTATTGGCTTCCTGTTATCTCGAGAACCCTGATATCAGGTTTGCCAGAAGAACTATTAAATGGAGCCATATCCCAGGCAAGGTTGATAATTCTGTGTATTCCATTCTTCGGAGTTATCAATGTATGTAGCTGCGTTCTTGAGTCAAGATCACATACTGCCATCGTTGCAAAATTCAGAATGTGGCAGGTTTTTTTCCATGCAGCCTGTGTGGTTGTTGTGCTGGTGCTGCTTGGGAGGAATGAGTGGATGAGTGATGACTCGGTCGCTCTTGCCTATCTGTTCAGTGACATCATTTTTTCCATTGCCGCATATGCTTTGATGCGGAAATACTGTCAATTCGGTTTTTCATTCAATTTTCGTGGATTTCCTGGCAGAAGAATATTTTCCGTTTTGATTCCTGGTTATGCCAATTCTTTCTTTGGAAAATATCTGCTCTATATATTGTCAATGTCTGTTGCAGGGCTGGGTGCAATGTATTCTGCAATTCAATCCCAAGCTTCTGCCATATTGCTGTTGGCAGAACTGCCTGCCATGGGGGTCTGTGCTCTTCTGGCGATGGAGATATCAAAAAATCGTGGAAGATGGGCAGTGCAATTTCAGTTCATCAAAGATTCTTCTTCATTGATGATTTATTGTGCCATTATTCCGGCTGTTGCATTGATTGTATTCATGCTGTTCTATGAAATATCGAAGGCCAATGGTTATCAAATTGTCGGGGAGGGGTTAATTTCCTTGGTGTGCAAAGGAATTACGGATGTGGGGTTTTTCTATGCGGCAGCAATTTCTGGCGGGCTAGGCCTTTATTGGTCGTCAAGAATCATTTTTTGGGTTGTTTACGCATTGGTGTTTTTTGCCCCGATGTCATTGGGATTTCATGGCTCCAGTTATTCCATGATCAATTATGTTTTCTCATTTTCTTCTCTCCTGTCCTGTGCGCTGTTGGTCCTGCTTATCCGCAACAGGCGAGATTCCCTATCCGAAGAGAAGATTGGCTTGAAGCAGAGCCTGTAGCAGTGGTGGCCCTTGGCGAGGTGATCTGTCCTTCGGCAACCCCGCAACCGCCACGATGCAGGCGCTGACATACGGGGTGGGGAGGCGGGGGAACGTTCTCAGGCCCGCACGGGCCTGGGCTCCAGATTGCGCGCCGTGCCCAGCCAGGTCGCGCAATGCGTTTCATGACCATCCTCTGCCACCGCGAACAGGTCGGCTGCGCAGATGCTGAGCACGCGGCCGGCATCCACCACGCGGCCGCGCGCCCGCAGGTGGGTGCCGCGTGCGGGGGCGAAGAGCTTCACGCTGCCGTCCACCGTGGCATTGGCCCAGCCGGCAGGCAGCAGTGAACCTGCGGCCGACACCGCCGCAAAGTCGCCCAGCGCAAAGACCGCCGTGGCCTGCAACTGGCCCGGCTGAAAGCACAGGGCATCGGCAATGGGCATCTCCAGCTCGGTGGCTCCGGGCTCAGCACGCACGAAGCGCAGGCCCAGGGTGCGCGCCATGGGCATGGCCAGCACGGTGTTCTGCAGCGCCTGGGTGGATGGGGTGGGGTGCGTGGTCGGCTCAGTCATGGCCTGTCTCCTTCGTGGTGGGTGAAGCGGCACGGCGCACGCGCGGCCAGGGCGCGGCGGGTTTGTCGGGTGCGTTGGATGGGGCCGGTGCCGTCTGCGCCAGATCCCGCTCGGCCTGGCGGGCGCGCAGCCACTGCACATGGTCCAGGGCCTGGGCGCGCTGGGCCTGCAGCGCAGCGATCTGTTCGTCTATCTCCTGTACGCGCTGCTGCACGGCATCGGCCAGGTCACCGGGGCCTATGCGCCCCGCACGCCAGGCGCGCAGGTTCTCGGCAATGCGCGGCAGCCCGAACCCCAGCGCGCGGGACATGGCGATGAACACCACCTCGCGCCGGGCCGAGCGCGGATAGTCGCGGTAGCCATTGGGCAGGCGCCGGGGCTTGAGCAGGCCCGCGCGCTCGTAGTGCCGCAGCGCGTGGATGGAGACGCCCGTGAGCCGGGCGAGTTCGGAGATCAGCATGTGCCAAGGCTAGCAAGGCTCGTGCTGGGCTAGGGTTGGGAAGGGGACAGGTTTTTTTCTATCGCTGTCTCTTGCCAGTCGTCTTCAAGCCGGCTGCGCGGCAGGCCTCATCACGCGCGCCGTGAACCGGGCCATGAACTCGCGCGTGACAATGCGCCCGCCCAGGGCCGTCAGGTAGTTGGCGCAGCCGTGCACCACCGAGGCGCGGTTGTCGTCGAAGGCTTTCAGCCCCAGGCGAACCACGTCTTCGCTGGATGCTTTTTTCCCGAAGGATGCGGCCTCGCCGGCGCGGGCGAAGAACGCCGTGTCGGTAGCGCCCGGGCACAACGCCAGCACGCGCACGCCGCGCGGCCGGTACTCGGCCCAGAGCGCTTCGCTGAACGAAAGGACGAAGGCCTTGGTCGCCGCGTAGACAGCCATGTACGGGACCGGCTGAAACGCTGCCGTGGAGGCGATGTTGATGACGCCGCCCTGGCGCTGCTCCAGCGCGGGGAGCAACAGGTGCGTCAGCTCCACCAGGGCGCCCACATTCAGATCGATGGCCTCCCGCTGCATGGCCAGCGCCAGTTCATCAAACCTGCCGTGGGTGCCGAAGCCGGCGTTGTTCACCAGCAGATCCGGCAGCAGGCCCTTGGCGCTGACGGTATCGAAGACCCGCCGGGCCGCCCCGGGTGCGGCCAGGTCCTCCACCAGGAACTCGGCGCCGGGCAATTCGCGGGCGAGCTTCTCGAGCCTGTCGCGGCTGCGCGCGATCAGCACGACTTTGGCGCCACGGCGGGCAAGCTCCCTGGCAAATACTTCGCCGATGCCCATGGAGGCGCCGGTCACCAGGACGGTTTTCTGGGAGAAATCAAAAGGGGTTTTCATGCACTCGAGTATTGCGACAGGGGGCCCGCCTGGGAATGGGCAGCGCTGGTAAGCTGATTTGCATTCATGAAAAACCAACCGCCCACCACCTGGGATGACCTGCGCGTGCTCCTGGCGCTTCACCGCCACCAAAGCCTGCTGGCCGCAGGCGCTGCCCTGGGCCTGTCCACCTCCACCGTCGCGCGGCGCATCGAAGCGCTGGAGCAATCCCTGGGCCGCGCCCTGGTACACCGCAGCAGCGCAGGGACGACGGTCGAGCCCGATGCGATGGAACTGGTGGAGCTGGCCGAGCAATTCGAGCTGGGACTGGGCGGCATCAAGCGCGACGACCGGCCCGCTGAGAAGGCCCATGCGCTGACCGGCACCATCCGCGTCAGCATGGGCGAAGGCTTCGTGAAGCCGGTGACCGCCGTGCTCTCGCAGTTGAGAAGCGCGCACCCCGGGCTGCATATCGAAGTGGCCGTGGAGTCGCGCTTCACGGATGTCGGGCGGCGCGAAGTGGACGTCGCGCTCCGGGTCGGGCGCTCCAGCTCGGCCGTGGTGGTGGAGAAATGGGCGGGGCAACTGACGTTTGGCCTGTACGCCTCGCACGGCTATGTCGAGCAGCGCCTGCCGGGTCGCCGCCTGCGCGTGCAGGACTTCGCCGGCCACGACTTCGTGGGACAGGACCTGGCCACCGGCCGGCAGGACGCCTCCAACCTGTGGCTGGCCAGCCGGGGCGCCACCCGGTTCGTCTTTCGATCCGCCTCCGACCTGGCCCGCCAGGAGGCCACGGAGCAAGGCCAGGGCATCTGCCTGCTGCCCGACGCCATGGCCCATGCCGTGCCCGGCCTGGCACGGCTGGAGGTGGATGCGCCGCTGCCGTCCTGCCCGGTGTACCTGGCCTATCACCGCGACCGCCGCAACGTGCCGGGCGTGCGGGCGGTCATTGACGCGCTGGGCGCGGCGCTGGCCGAAGGGCTGCAGCCGCCCGCAGAAAAAGCCGAAGTGGCCAACCCTGCCGCGCAGTCATGACAGGCCCGGTCTTTCCAGACCTTTCAAGGCGAGGGCGCGGCCGACGGACCCGGTGAGCAGCCAGGACCATCGTTGGCCGTCGATCCCAACGAAACAAGAATGGGCAGTGGCTGGCGCGAAACGACCCGTTGTGGTCGTTCGTGCCTCGGCGCCTGCAACCGCTCAATCCTTGAGCAAGCGCGCCTTCACCGTTCGCCCCTTGATCTTCCCGCTATTGAGCCGGGCAACCACGTCATGCGCAATCTTGCGGTCCACGGCCACATAGGTTGCGAACTCGTTGATGTCGATCTTGCCCACTTGCTCGCGGGTGTAGCCCAGGTCTGCGGTGAGCGCGCCCAGCACATCGCCCGGGCGGATCTTGTCCTTGCGGCTGGCATTGATGTGGATGGTGGCCTTGGATGGCAGGAGCCGGCCACCGGGAGTCGGCGTCAGCTCGTCCAGCGGGTACCAGACGGATGGGCTGCCCTGCATCTGCTCGATGTTTCCGACCGCGCCCATTTCGTCCATCGTCGCAAGACTCAGGGCCAGGCCTTTCTGGCCGGCGCGGCCTGTGCGGCCGATGCGGTGCACGTGCACTTCAGGGTCGGGCGTGATGTCCACGTTGATGACGGCGCCCAGGTTGGTCACATCCAGCCCGCGAGCCGCCACATCGGTGGCGACCAGCACGGAGCAACTGCCGTTCACGAAGCGCACCAGCACCTGGTCACGGTCACGCTGCTCCAGATCGCCGTGCAGCTCCAGCGCGCTGTAGCCCTGGGCCTGCAGCAGCTCGGCAAGGGCCCGGCAGCGCGCCTTGGTATTGCAGAAGGCCAGCGTGCTCTCGGGCCGGAAGTGCTCCAGCAGGCGAGCCACCGCAGGCAGCCGCTCTTCCTTGTCCACCTCGTACCAGCGCTGCTCGATCTGCTCGCCGCTGTGCTGCGCGGCGACCTTGACCGTGACCGGGTCACGCATGAAGCGCGCGGCCAGCTTGGCGATGCCTTCAGGGTAGGTTGCGGAGAACAGCAAGGTCTGGCGCTGCGGGGGGCACTGCTTGGCGACCTTGGCGATGTCATCGACGAAACCCATGTCGAGCATGCGATCTGCTTCGTCAAGCACCAAGGTGTTCAGCGAATCAAGGTTCAGATTGCCCCGGTCCAGGTGATCGATCACACGGCCGGGCGTGCCCACGATCACGTGCGCGCCGTTCTCAAGGCTCGCGTTCTGGCCGCGCAGCGGAACGCCACCGGACAGGGTCACCACCTTGACGTTGTCTTCCGCACGCGCCAAGCGGCGAATCTCGGTCGTCACCTGATCGGCCAGCTCGCGGGTGGGGCAGAGCACCAGGCCTTGCACCGAGAAATTGCGCGTATCCAGCTTGGCCAGCAGCGCCAGGGCAAAGGCTGCGGTCTTGCCGCTGCCGGTCTTCGCCTGGGCGATCACATCCTTGCCTTCAAGCGCAGGGGGCAGGCTGGCGAGCTGAATCGCCGTCATTTCAAGGTAGCCGAGCCGCTCAAGATTGGCGAGCGTCGCAGGCGAAAGCGCAAGTTTGTCGAAGGAATGGGGGGAAGCCGAGGGTGCAGTCATGGCGGCATTTTAGTTTTGGCGCTCTCAGGGCCGGGGCGCGGCGCGCTGGTCACTGAGAAAGAGCAGGGGCTTGCTGGGCCATTGCCGGCATGTGCGAGAAGACGGCCAGCGGGGTGTTGACGGCATGGATGGCAAGAGGTCTGCCGTGGGGCTGCTGGCGTTGGCATCGGCGGCGTCCTGGCTGCGCACGCTCGGATCAGTGCCCTTGGGCAGGTTTCGGAGCAGCAGCCCGTTGGTGTTCTTTCAGGGGCGGACACTCCAGTTCGGCCGTGGTGTCGGAGAAATGGGCGGGGCAACTGACGTTTGTCCTGTGCGCCTCTCACGGCGATGTCGAGCAGCGCCTGCCGGGTCGCCACCTGCGCGTGCAGGACTTCGCCAGCCACGATTTCGTGGGACAGGACCTGGCCACCGGCCGGCAGGACGCCTCCAACCTGTGGCTGGCCAGCCGGGGCGCCACCCGGTTCGTCTTTCGATCCGCCTCCGACCTGGCCCGCCAGGAGGCCACGGAGCAAGGCCAGGGCATCTGCCTGCTGCCCGACGCCATGGCCCATGCCGTGCCCGGCCTGGCACGGCTGGAGGTGGATGCGCCGCTGCCGTCCTGCCCGGTGTACCTGGCCTATCACCGCGACCGCCGCAACGTGCCGGGCGTGCGGGCGGTCATTGACGCGCTGGGTGCGGCGCTGGCAGACGGGCTGCAACTGCCAGCAGAAAAGGCGAAGGCGGCCAGCACCGCCGCGAAGCCATGACAGGCACGGTCTTTCCAGATCTTCTGGTCTTGCATGTCGATGAGCCGGGCGACGAAGCTGCGTCCGTTACGCTGGCCAGCGACCAGGCGGCCGTCACCGTGTTCTGCCACCCCTGCACCTTGCGCGCCGGACAGAGGGTTCGCAATCGTCTCATTGCATTGGACGTCCGGCTGCTCCAATCACCGTATGGCTTCGATTGGCCGCAGGACGAGCGAGAAAAGCTGGGGCGCGACAGACTGATCAGGACCGGACATTACACGTACAGCGGCACGGGGAGGGTTATCGATGCAGGCCGTGGACAGGTGCTGGTTCACGGATTCCTCGTCGATTTTGGGAAAGTTCCAGAAATCGATCACGTCGAATTCGATATCCTGAGGCTGGACTGTGAAGGGAATGCCAGCGATGAGGAGTGCAGGGGCATCATTGGTCGGTGACCTTGACGGGAAAAAACGGAGCCGTGGCTGGCGTGGAACGACCCGCTGTTTGCGTGCGTGCCTCGGCTGCAGGTGTTTGCTGCGCAGCGGCTCCAGTTCTCTAGCTTTCTGCATTCGATGCCGGAAGGCGGCCGTCCCCCTTGAGTTAGGGCCTCAGGGATTCCCGGTTCGATTCAGACAAGATAATCCGGGTTGATTCGCTTACACTCGTGAAGTTTGACTCCAATGCATCAAATGCAGTCTGCTATTAATTTCCCGCTGGTCAACGTCGATTATTCGCTAAATGCTCTCGCAGACCATGACGTCACAGGACGGATTATTGATGCGATAGTATCGGTATATTCATTCCGAAATTTCGATGAGATCCCGAAGCGACTGCCACATGTCTTGGAGTTGTGCACGAAGAAGGAGCACTTCTGGCGGGAGCTGATAGCGGTTGCGGCTAGGCGGTACCGAGTCAGAGACACGGGGCAGGAAGTGTTGTTGTTCGAACAATCGCTTGAGTGCGGATTCCTCCGCACGTTTCGGTTCAGACCAGAGCCGTCATGGGCTTTGAGTTCTTTGGAACTGGCAGATGGTCACGAATGGGTCACTCTCGCTAATGAAGGTGTCCTGTATGACTTGCTTGACTGTGCGACAGCTAAGGCTGTGCACCAAGCATGGAATGATCAAAAGACCCGTGCGACGGACTTGCCAGCTGAGTTCGTGAATGGGCGATTGGCGAACACAACGGTCGGCCGCGCTGTAGTTCTGTCGCGCGGAGAAGGATGTGTCGTCTGCGGATCACAGGCTTCTTGCTATGCGGCGACGACCATGGGCGAGATTCAGGCTCCTTTGTTGATCCACCTCCCGATGTGCCCCGATCACCTTGCTGATGCCAAAGCTCATCCAACGATCTTTCAATTCGTTGTCGAGTTGCTTCAACAGTCAGTTGAACTCCCTGACCTGACCATGCTGCCGTCGATTCCGGATGATCTAGTTGGCCTAGTGCACAGGTTTTCCGCTTTGGGTCTTGGCGCGGAAGTGGGTGACGCGAAGAAGGGGAGTCGCGGGTGGGAATTAAGTATGCCGCTCGTCAGCGGCTGGCGATGGCTGCTCAGAATCAACTCCTTTACAGACTATTGCTATCTGCTGTTTGAACCGAATCAGAAGAAGCCTGCTTACAAGGCAGACTCGGCACCTCATCACCGCGAGCTGAAGTTTTTCCCTGATCACGAGCATTCTCGGCCTGATAGGAATTCTGACCGGGTGGCGCCGAGCTTTCTGTACGGCCATCCACTACTCGATATTAAGCGTTTGCGTGCTGTAGGCATCGAGAAGGGAGCATTGGCCACTGATGCAGCCTCATGAGAGTTCCTGGTGCGTTGAATCCGAAGCGACGGATGACTTCGACTGTGCAGACCTATGAGTAGTCCATAAGTTGCCCGGTTGATTTCACTCAATGAGCGTTCTGGCACGATAGCTAGATCGCAGTAGCAGCCGCTGATCAACGTCCGTTGTCAGGGGTGGATTCAACCGGTCAACGCAATACACTCATCAAACATCTCTGCAGGTGTTCTAAACGCCAGCGTCTTCCTGCGACGTTGGGTCAACTGCCTTTCAATCGCATCCAGTTCTTCCTGCGATTAGCCCGACAGGCCCAGGCCTTTGTGAAGATACTGCCTGAGTAAGCCGTTCATGTTCTCGTTGGTGCCCCGTCGCCATGGATGGTGGTGGTCGCAGAAGTAGATCTGGATGTCGGTTGCCAACGTGAAGCGCTTGTGACCAGCCATTTCCGTACCGCGATCCCTAGCAGGGAACGGTGGAGCTCATGCCATGTGCTGTGCCAAGTGGCCAAGGTGATGCAGACCACACTGCGCCGTGGGTCGTATCGATGGGGAGGAGTTTGTGGCCGTTTTCCTGCATGCCGATGCCATCGGCGTGATGGCGCTGGCAGAGAGCTTTTGTGCGCCGCGATTGAAGCCGGCCCATGACGCCCGCCTTGTGCCGGTAGCGATAGCGGCGGAAAAATCTTTGACATAATCGCCGCCGCTTTGTATCTAAAAGTTTAGCAAAAGGAAAATATGCTCAAGCCGGTATGGTTGTCAGTTGCATTGCTGTCGGCGGTATGTATGGTGTCAGCTTGCGGTGGCGGAGGTGGCTCGGGAGACAGCCAGCCAGGCGGCAATCCGGGCACGGGGCTACCGGGAACCGGAACTCCGGGGACCGGGAATCCAGGGACGGGCAATCCGGGCACGGGTAACCCTGGAACAGGCGGCGGTACGGATGGCGGGGTCGGCAATTCCTGGCTGACTTTCAGCCCGGCATCGATTTCCCATACGGTGAGCGAGCGCAGTTTTTCCGAGGCCATTTCCGTGGTGGCCACGTCCAGCAAGACCATTGCCGAACCGGTCAATGTGGCTATCGTGGATACCGAGGGCGTGGTCGATCCGCAGATGACCGAGGTGATCCAGCTGGAAGCCACCCGCTATGAGGCGAGGTTGTCGGTATTGCCGACACTCAAGCCGGGCAAGTATCGCGGTGCGTTCACGGTCAAGCTCTGCCTGGACGATCCCCAGACCTGCCAGAGGCCCTATCCTGGTTCGCCGTGGCTGGTGCCGTACGAGATCGAAGTCACACCCTGGCAGAAGCCGCGCGCCGAGCACAAGCTGCTGGTCTCGGAGGTGGGTGTGGCACTGAGCGCCATGCCAGGCTTTTCGCGCCTGAGCCATTCGCTGCGCGTGTCCGACAATCTGGGTCAGGCGAGCCGCTGGCAGGCTCGTTCCGACCAGGCCTGGCTGAGCGTGACCGCGTCCGGCTCGGCCGGGCAAGAGCTGCAGATCCAGGCCGACCCTGCGGCGCTGGTCACGAATGCCATCAGCTATGCCACGGTCACCGTCAGCTCCACCGATGCGGGCGTGGCCGCCGCCCAGCCCGTGGTCGTGGCCCTGTGGAAGGGGGGGGAGGCATCGCGCCTGCTGGCCAGCGGCCATGGTGTGACCACGCCTTATCTGCAGTTGCTGGCCGACCCGATCCGGCCCCATGTCTATGCCCACAACGGCTATGGCACGGTGGACGTGTTCAACGTGTACACGGGCGCGCGCGTGGGGGCGCTGTCCGCGCCGGGCGCCAGGCTGAGCAAAATGCTGGCCTCTCCCGACGGTGCCTACCTGTATGTCTGGGACTTGCCGGGCCGGCAAATCCTTGTGTTCGATGTGCGCGCCGGCCAACTGACCGCGACTTGGCCGCTGACGCCGCTCAAAGCGGGCGAGTTCCTGGAGCAAGAGATCGATCTGGCCTATGCACGCCCGAATGGTACGGGCCTGGTGGTGTCGACCACGGGGCAGATTTTTCGGGCCTCGGATGGCAAGCAACTGGCTGGCGCGGTCGCCGAGCCTGGACGCTGGTGGCCATACTTCAGCGCCCAGCTGCAATCCAGCTATCTCGCGGTTTCGCCCGACGGCATGCGCGTTTTCTCCACGGATTCGCGCAGAAAATCGCCCAATACGCCGTTTTACTGGGATATGGACTACAGCGAGGAAAATGGCGGCAGCTTGTCGCTGTCCCGGCCGTTTACCGCGCCCTTGTCGCAGCAGCGCCTGGATCAGGCGGTGGGCCTTGTGGTGTCGCGTGATGGCAAGCAGGTGCTCATGCCAGAGTCCAACGGCATTTCCGCCTGGAGCACGCAAGATCTGTCACGGTTGGGAGCATTGCCACGACGCCAGGGGACAGGCGCGACCCTGGTCCTGGCCGCGGACGGCCGCATGGTCATCGACAGTGGCGACAACGGTCAATTCGACCTACTTGCGGCCGACGGCCAGTTGATTAGAAGCATGGCGCCCTTCTTGCCCGTGGCGGGCAGCAAGCCGGACGAGTCGACCATCATCCGCTCCTGGTCGCCCCGGCTGGCGGTGTCCTCGGACGGCGCTGTCGTGATCCAACGGGCCTACCATCAGGTGGGCCGGGAAACCACCTTCCTGCTGACCTTCATGCCCATCGCTCCCTGAGGCACAACGGTCCAGCCGGACTGCAACGGCCCCCGCTCTGCCCCGGCTGCAAGCCCAGGCCAAGAGCGCGGGCCTGCCTTTGAATTGCAGCATCAGCCATGGATGGCTTTGATGTGAACCAGCAATGCACCGTCACTGAGGTGGTGTCTTTGCTCGCTGCTGGCTGCTCGCACAAAGTGCTCGTGACCCGCTGATGCTTACATCCAGCAGCCGGCAATGCACCGAGATGGGTCACACCCTTCGATGCCCGCAAAGTCAGGTGCTGCCAGCGGGACGCTCATACGGGTGGTCAGCGCATCGACGCGAGCAAGCCGAACTGCTTGTGATTGGGATACAGCACATCGAACTTGGCCTGCGACTCATCCGACAGATTCACCATGATGACGCCGATGGCGAGCGTGCCCAGCACGGCGCCAGCACGTAGCCAATGCAGCCAGCGCATGGCTGCGGAGTACCGGTTCGGAGCGGTTGTCTTGGTGTTTATGAGATTGCGGGGGAGGGGCGAGTTGGAAGGAAGCGCTTGGCATACACCGATGCCCGCAGCCCGCCGACTTTCACGAGCCGATGATGACGGCGGCGCTACCGTGGGCGCAGGGACCCAGCGCAGGTCGCACAGTTTAGGCCCCCGGTGCGTGCGCACATGAAACCGTGTCATCGTGGCCAAGGCCATTGGCAATTCGTTCGCCGAGCCGCAGGGAGATACCTTTTCGGCTGGCTGGAACCTCAACCCTGACTGCGGACGGAAGAGCTATGCCTGTAGAGCCGCTGCCACGCTGTCCGGCCACCTCTTCACCGAACAGGCGGCGCTGCGCAGTGCGTTCGGGCAGGTCGAGCTGCACCGCGTCGTCCCGAGCGCTGGAGTCCGAGAAAGACACGAAACGGTCGTGACCTGGCGGCTCCACTGTTCTGGTCACGTCAGGCCGTGACTTCCGCGAGCAAGGTTTCGGCAGCAAGCTTGCCGAGCGCATTGCCAGCCAGCGGGCTGTCGCCCGTGATGAGTTGCCGGTCCCGGTGCACGGCGCCCGAGATGCCATCGTTCACGATCTCGATTCCCAAGGCCTTGAGCCTTTCGCCGAACTTCCAGGTCAGGTGACCCGGCATGTAGCCGATGTCGGGAGTCTGCGCGTCGAGCGCGTCGGGGAAGGCACATATCTTGTAGCCCCGGTAGATGTCGCTATCGCCAATCGCGAGGAATGCGGCAGGGCCGTGGCACAGGGAGATGACGAACCGGTTGTTGGCGGCCGCCCATTCCAGCACCGCCCCCACGTCACGGCTGTCGGGCAGGCCGATCAGTGCGCCATGCCCGCCAGGCACGAAGATGGCTGCATATTGCTCCAGGCCCTGCGCAAGCACAGACGACAGGCGCAGCGGCTGCTTGAACTGCGGGTGGTACTTGTCGAAGAAGCCCTTGACCGTCTCGTCTTCGGATGGCATGGCCCAGAACTCGAACTTGACGGGGTTTCCCGAAACCGTTGCCACGTCGAAGGCGAAGCCTGCCTTGTCGAGGTGGTACATGGGCAGCAAGGTTTCGACGGGATGGTTGCCGGTGGAAAAGAAGTTGCCGTTGTCGGTCAGCAGGTAGCGCTCGTCCGCGCCGATCATCAGGATCTTCTTGCTCCCTTGATAGGTTGTCGCGTAATGGGCATCCCGCAGGTCGGACTTGGGCGACGTGAACTGACTGAGCGAGTAGCGGGATGGAAAGAACGCATTGAACTCGGCCGGGTCAGGTTGAGGTTGCTTGTCCTGGGTAGCTTGTTCAGCCATGGGGTACCTCTCGGGTAGGTTGCGGAAGGTCCAACGATGCTGCGGCAAAAATCCTGTGGCAGTGAGGCATTTCCGTCAATGCAGTGCAGACAAAGTTGACGATCCGCTTGCATCTGTTCGATGTCCCCGACAGAGTCCATGTCGTTCATCGTCGCAAGACTCGGAGCCAAGCCTTTCTGACCGGCATGGCCTGTGCGGCCGATGCGGTGAACGTGCACTTCAGGGCTTCGGATTGCTCGATGCAATTTGCTCCGTAGCCAGTTGCTTTTGCTGCATGAATGGCGCTTGCAGGCAATGGCAGGTTCGGGCTCGTTGCGCATCAGTTCACAGAGCACAACCAGCCTGAATCTGGCGGCCAGCAGTCGGCTGGCGACCCGTTGCTGTCGCTCAGTTTCAGTTTGCGGGAGTCGGCTTTCGAGCCATCGTCGCTGATTGCGGACAGATTCCGTTGCCAACTGAGAAGCCAGAAGCGCTCGCCTTAAACCCCATCATTCGGCGCGGCGAGATGCCAGGTTGGCATGAATCCACGACGACACGTCCGTTACCGGAATGGAGCGGCGTTGGTTGAACGTGCCGCTCTTGGCCCACGACATGCCGCGCCCCTGGGCAAAGGCTGCACGGTACTTGCTCATCATGTTTTGCGGGTCGCGCGCCAGCTCATCCAGCAGGTACTGCTCGGTCCATACCGACCGGGTGAAAGAGCGGCCAAGGCCCGCCTCCAGCTTGTCCGCCACCTCGCCGTAAGTCACGGTGTCGCCTGCCAGATACACAATCTCGTTGCGGATGCGCGGTTGGGCGAACACCACTTCGGCCGTCAGCGCGCCGATGTCGTCGGGAGTGGTCAACGTCACTGCAGTATCAAGGCTTCCCAGGGCGTGGACCGCATGGTTGTGCAGGTCGACGACGCCGAACTCGGGCTCGAACAGGTAGCTCATGAACATGCCGGTGGAGATGATGACCCACTCCGTCTGATTCTGGCTGCGCAGCAGCTCACGTACGTCGAGCTGTGCGTCGAAGATGTCCTGCGGGCCGCCCCGGCCGATCACGTCGAAGTCGACCCCGAACTGCCAGGGGAAGTACCGGGGAATGCCTGACTGCAGCGCGGCCCGCGCCAGCTTCATCGGTGTGTTGATGCCGGCTGCATAGCCTGCGCACCCGATCACGGTGTCATAGCGCGCGAAAACCACGGCAAGCTCATCGATGGAGCTTTTCACCAGGTCGCCCAGGACGATCTCGATGCCGAGGCTACGAATCTCCGCGATATCCCGCTGCTTGGCAGGCTCGGAGGATTCCACGGCGCTGGCGCGCAGCAGCACGCTGATCTTGGTACCGGCCGCGCTCTTGGCACGACGTGCGAGGTTGCGAAGCACCGGCAGGCCGAGTTCGCCGGCACCGAGGACGAGGATGCTTCGAGACGTCGCGCTAGGGTCTAATTGGTTCATCGTGTGGACAGGAGATTGAGAGAGTTCTGGCAGTCTAGCCACGCACCGAAGATGATGTAAGAAGGCACACGCGTGATACCGAGAGCAAACCACAGTGAACCGAGACGAAATTCTTCAATACGCGCAGAACGTTTGCGATGGCCTGCGAGACGATGACGATGGGGTGCGACGCGAGGTGCTTGCGCATGCCGGAAACCGCTGGTCGCTTGGCATTCTTCATACGCTGGGGGTGTATGGCAGGCTGCGCCACGCGGAGATTGGCAGGCGTATGCACGGCGTCACCCAGCGCATGCTGACGCTGACACTGCGGCAGTTGGAGCGTGATGGCTTAGTGCTGCGCCATGACTTCGAAGAGGTGCCGCCCAGGGTGGAATACGAGCTGTCGGAAAACGGCATGGAGTTGCTCCTGCGCTTGGTGCCGCTGTGGACGTGGATCGTCGAGAATGCAGACCACTTTCGGGAAGCTAGGCAAACGTTTGACACTCTTCACCGCGATGCCGACTCATAGGCTGCTGCGGTGTTGACTAATAAAGCGGTCAGCCAAGCAGTCATTGCCAACAGCAGCTTCTGGCCGTTTGCCATCGTCTGAAAAGAGCAGCCTGCCTTGACGACATCAATACGCAGGCAGCGATCCCTTGTCGCTTAATCCTGCCAACATGCCGTCATAGGGGCTGCCGTTTGTTCGCCCTGCCGCCCAGCCACCAACCCCAATACAGCTTTTTTCTCCTGCGCCCGACCGCCGCGAGCAAGCGTGCTCCACGCCAGGATCACTTCAGCAAGATCATCGTCCTCGCAGTAAAGGTAGGCAGTCGGCACTCCGAGGATTTGCGCAATCCGGTGAGACGTTTCCACGGGTGGCCGCCATCTTCGTATCCAAGCCGAAGACAACCATCCTGGCTTGCCTTCCGTTCTACGAATTCCGTAGAGACGCCCCTCGCCGATTCAACGAGCATCGCAGGATGCCTCATCATCCCGATCCTTCAACGGCTGCTTCTGGCGCGCCTCGGCTCGCCGACCTCGCCATCGACGCCGTCCTGCACATGGGCGCCGCGCTGGATGTGCTGGACCTGCACGCTCGCCACAAGGTCACGGCCATCAATTGCGTGTGCCGCGATCTGCTGCGCATCTACTACGTGAAGGCCGATCAGGCGCAGTCGCTGGAGCCGCAGGACAAGGAATTGCTGGGCCTGCTGCACGACACGGCGGTGGACCTGGGCTATGCCATCGAGGTGGTGGACCATCTGAATGGGGATGAGGCCGACGACCCCATCCTCTATGCCGTGAGCTATCTGCTCAAGGCGGCCAAGCGGTTTGCGGATGAGGGCGTGGCGGCGGGATTGGCGTGCGGGGCTTGCATTTGAAATAAGTGGTTGCTAAAGTGTCTCCATGCCCGAGAACGACATTTTCAAGGCCCTGGCCGACCCTACGCGCCGCTCCATCTTCGAGAAGCTGGCCGCTGGCAGCATGCATGCCAGCGCGCTGCGCGAGGGGATGGACATCAGCCAGTCGGCCATGTCCCAGCATCTGGCCGTGCTGCGCAACGCGGGGCTGGTGAGCGAGCAGCGGCAGGGGCGCTTCATGCATTACGAGGTTGATCCCGAAGGGCTGGCGCAGATTGCGGGCTGGCTGGCGAAGTACCGCGCCTACTGGCCGCAGCGCGTGGATGCACTCAAGGGCCTGCTCAAGGACATGGACCAATGAACAAGATGAGCGATATGGACACCGACGATGCGGCCCGCGAGCTGGTGCAGGAGTACGCGCTGGACGCTCCGCCCGAGAAGGTCTGGCGCGCCCTGAGCATTCCCGAGCTGCGCGCGCAGTGGCTGCCGGGCACCGAGCATGCCGAGCCTTTGCGGCAGGTGCCGCAGCAGGAACTGCGCCTGCGGCTGCGCGAGGCGGAGCCTCCCTTTCTTGAAAGCACGGTGGACCTGCAGATCAGCCCCGGCGCCGATGGCGGCACGCTGCTGCGCATCGTCCATGTGCTGACCGATGCGCGGGTGCAGCCGGCCAGGGAGGCGGCCAACGACGGCGGCTTCCTGATGTACGCGACCTGAAACCCTGCCCGGGCAACGGGGCACGCGGCGCAGGGCCGCAGCCCTTTCTTTTTTCACCACCACACACAGGAGTTCGCCCATGCGCGAATCGATGATGCTCGTCCCCATGGTTGTCGAACAGTCGGCGCGCGGAGAGCGGTCCTTCGACATCTACTCGCGCCTGCTGCGCGACCGCGTGATCTTTCTCAACGGCGAGGTCAACGACGCGGTCTCTGCCCTGGTCTGCGCGCAACTGTTGTTCCTGGAGGCGGAGAACCCGGACAAGCCCATTCACCTCTACATCAACTCGCCGGGCGGGGTGATCACCAGCGGGCTGGCCATGTACGACACCATGCAATTCATCAAGTCACCCGTGCACACGCTGTGCATGGGCACGGCGCGCTCCATGGGCTCCTTCCTGCTCATGGCCGGCGAGCCCGGCCACCGCATGGCCCTGCCCAACGCCAGCCTGCACGTGCACCAGCCGCTGGGCGGCGTGCAGGGCCAGGCCTCGGACATCCGCATCCATGCCGAGGAAATGCTGCGCACCAAGGATCGCGTGACACGCCTGTACGCCCAGCACTGCGGCCGCAGCTACGAAGAGGTGGAACGCGACCTGGACCGCGACCGCTTCATGACCGCAGAAGAAGCCCGCGAATGGGGCCTGATAGACAAGGTTCTGGACCGGCGCACAGTAACCCTCTGAGCCGCAGCGCCAGCAGCGCGCAGCGCGCCACTTCTCCACCCCCCGCAACCGCCACGACGCAGGTTGCCCGCAGCGAAGCGGAGGGTCGCGGACATTCGGGTCGCCTTTGCTTTGCCTACTTTCCTTCGGCCGGCGTACCGGTGGCGAAACAAAGGAAAGTAGGTCGGCCGCCGGGCCGAGACCCGGCCTCGAAAAACAACCCCCCGGCAGGGTCAAAAACAGGACCCCCACCCCACGCCAGCAACCAGCGCGAAACGCTAACCCCGCCCCCTCATCACCCCCGCCAACAACGGCATCCCCGTCCTCCGAGTGAACTCCTCATAACTGATGGGCGCACTCATCCGCGTATCCGGGCTATTGGCCTGCCAGTGCGCCCAGGCACGCCCCGTGCTCGCGTCGTAGACCAGCTTGAAGATATGGCTGGGCACATGGACCTTGCCCGGCCCGATGGTCAGCGGCTGGCCGTCGAACACCGGCCCGGTGAAGACGTAGACATCGCCCTTGGCGCGCTGGGCGTAGCGGCGCGTGTCCTGCTCGACCTTGCTCCAGACGCCGCCGTTGTGGGTCTGGTCCTGGGGAACCATGTTGGCCAGGCTGAAGCTCTGGGCCATGGCCTCGGGCGAGTACATGTCGCCGGCCGGCGCCATGTGGCCGCGCGAGTAGCCGGAGCGGCGGTAGTCGTCCAGTTCGGCACGCTCGGCGCGGGGCAGGCGGGCATCGGCATAGAACTTGTCGCTGCGCTTGAGGCCCTGGCCCTGCTCCAGCAACTGGCGGTTCAGGCGCTCCACCACGAAGACGGGCGTCTTGGTCTGTCCGCTGTGCAGCACGGCGAAGGCGCTGAAGCACAGCTCGCGCTGAAGGGGTTGGACCTGCAGGGCAGGGGGCTCGCCACCGGGGAAGAAATCGCGGCAGTGCGAAAAGCCCGTGGCCAGGCTGCCGGCAGGCGGGCTGCCACCACCGGAGGCCGTGCCCGAACCTGTCTCCGGCTGCTTGCGCAGGTGCTCCAGCCCGGGGATGGGCAGGGTGGACAGCAGGGGCGGCTCGGGCAGCTTGGGATGCCAGTTCGGGTCCAGGCTGCAGCTGGCGATCTGGAAGGTGCCCGCTGCCGCCACCACGGCGGCGATCACGGAGCGCCACAGTCCGCTGCGGCCGGAGGCTTTCTTCTTGGAGGCGGGGGAGGAACTGCGCTTGCGCGCGGAAGGCTTCTTGTTCTTGACTGTCATTCGGGGGCGGCAGGCGCTGGCCGCAGGGAGGCAAGTCCGCAATGGCGCGGGTTCTGGTTCGGATCCTAGGAATTCTCCTATGTTTCCAGGCCTCCAAATGTGTCCAGGTGCTCCGAAAGCGAGCCGTGCGCTGCCGGTCCTCAGGCCTTGGGCTGGAGACGGGCCGTCCGGTGTTCGGACGGCGCGCCGAACCAGCACAGCGCCAGCGCCAGCACCGCGATGCCGCCCAGCGAAAGAAAGGCCGCATCAAAGCCGAAGCGCTGCGCGATCCAGCCCGCCAGTGCCGGGCTGGCGGCCGCGCCCAGGCCCTGCAGCGTCATCACGGCGCCCAGGCCTGCGTTGACGTGGCCGGTGCCGCGCAGCGTCTGCGCGACCAGGCCCGGCAGGGCAACGCCCAGCAGCCCGGCGCCCACGCCGTCCAGCACCTGCACGGGGATCAGCGCCCAGTCGGAGTCCCAGGTGGCGGCGACCAGGCCGCGCAGCGGCAGCGACAGCAGGGCCGCCTTGACCAGCAGCCAGTAGCCGCCGCGCTGGGCGTGGCGCCCGGCGAGCAGGGCCATGGGGATCATGACCAGTTGCGCCACGATGATGGTCAGCGCCGTGAAGCCGCTGGGGTTGGCATGGCCGCGCGCCACGGCGGCCTGGCCCAGCAGCGGCAGCATGGCGGCATTGCCCAGGTGGAACAGCAGCATGGCCACGGCCAGCACCCGCAGCGCCGGCGTGCCCGTGAGCACGTGCATCAGGCCGGGTGCGCAAGGCCCGGCCTGCTCTGGGGGCGGCGTGCCTTGCGGGGTTTCATCAAGCCGCATCAGCGCCAGGCAGGCCAGCGATGCGCCGCCCATCAGGGCCATGAGCACGAAGACGGAAGGCAGTCCCCAGCGCAGGCCCATGGCCCCCGCCAGTGCGGCCGTGGCCACGTTGCCGGCGTGGTTCCAGGCTTCGTTGATGCCCAGTTGCCGGGGCAGGTCCGCATGGCCGGTGATCTGCAGCGTGATGCCCAGCAGGCAGGGGGCGATCAGGGCCGCGACCACGCCGGTGATGACCTGCGATGCCGCCGTCACGGCCAGCGATGGTGCGATCCAGATGGCCAGGTTGCCCGCCAGCAGCAGGGCGATGGCCGCTGCCAGCAGCCTGCGCTTGCGGCGCGAGGCATCGACCAGCGCGCCCAGCGGCGTGGTGGCCAGCATGCCCGCGATGCCGCCCAGGGCCATGACGTAGCCGATATCGTCCAGCCGCCAGCCCTGGGCGAGCAGGAAGACGCCCAGGAAGGGGCCCAGGCCGTCGCGCACATCGGCCAGGAAGAAGTGGAGCCCCGGCAGCCAGCGCCGCGCATGGTGGTGTGTGCGGTGCATGGCGGCTTCCTTCAGCGCAAAGGGCCCTTGAACACGAAGAAGGCGCCCAGGCAGATGAAGCCGAAGCCCACCAGGTGGTTGAGGGTGAGCTTCTCGCCCAGATAGAGCACGGAGAAAACGGCGAAGACCACCAGCGTGATCACCTCCTGGATGGTCTTGAGCTCGGCCGCGCTGTAGACCTCATGGCCGAGCCGGTTGGCGGGCACGGCAAAGCAGTACTCGGCCAGCGCGATCAGCCAGCTCACCAGGATGACGAGGTACAGCGGCCGGTTCTCGAACTTCAGGTGCCCGTACCAGGCGAAGGTCATGAAGACGTTGGAGATCAGCAGCAGCAGGACGGGGGCGATCTTGGGGGACATGGCGGGCTCGGTGAAAGCGGGAGAGCAGGGCAGCAGGGAAGCAGGAAACCAGGAAGGGGCAGGAACCCGCCCGGCCCCGGTGGCCGGGCGGTGGCGTCAGCGCGCGCGGTCGTACAGCGGCTGCAGGTCCGACAGGCTCGCACCCATGCTGATGGCCTCCAGCGAGGTGCCGTGCGCGTTGCGCGTGCCCAGGCCCGAGGCGGCAAACAGCTGCCCCGGCTGCAGCGGCTGCTGCAGCGCATGGGGGGCAAAGCGCACGATGGCGCCGTCGGACAGGATGACGCCGTTGGCATCGCCGCGCGGGCCGGTGAGAACAGCCTCGATGCGGCCCTGGGCCTGCTGCGTCTGCAGTCCTGCCATGCGCAGGTGCGGGGGCATGGGGCGGGCGCGGCCGGGCTCCGGTGGCTGGTCATACACGGTCTGGCCGGTGGCGGTGTTCACGATGGCGTCGGCCTTGACCGCACCACCGGCTTCGCTGCGGCCGATGATGCGCACCGTGTCGCCCACCTTCACGGCGGTCGTCAGCGCATCGGCCATGTGGGGCGGGAACCGGACCACCGTGCCGTCGTTCAGGCGCAGCCCGTCCACTTCCCCGTAAGGGTTGGTGAGCAGCCGGGCGACTGGGCTCTCGAGCACGGCCTGCGCGTGCGGCATGGCCGCGTGGGGCGCGCCAGGGCCGTGGGCAGGCAGGGGCGGGGCGGCATGCGCGTTCAGTGCGCTGGCACCCAGCCACAGGGCGGCGGAAGAAAGGGTGAGACGGGTCATGATGGCTCCTGGGTTGGCGATGGACATGCACAGTCCAATGCAAGCGCCATGCCATCCGGAAACCTCATGAAATCAAGGGCTTGCGGTCGCTGATGCGGGCCATGTGTCCGAGATGGCGACAGGGGGTGTCACCCATTCGGACACCGCAGGCGGCGCCTGTGCCCGCTGCTGCCTCAACCCAGGCCGAACTCCGCCAGCTTGCGGTACAGCTGCTGGCGCGACAGTCCCAGGCGGCGTGCGGCCTCGGCACGGTTGCCCATGGTTGCGGCCAGGGCGCGCGTGACCATTTCACGTTCCAGCTGGGCGACGGCGGGGGCCAGCGGCCCGTTCCAGTCGATGGCGGGGCCGTTCGCCGCCGCAGGCTGCAGGCCGATGTGCTCCGGCCCGATGACCGGCCCGGGGCACAGCAGGGCCGCGCGCTCCATGGCGTTGCGCAGCTCGCGCACGTTGCCGGGCCAGTCGTGCGCCAGCAGCAGGCGCGCGGCGTCGGCACCCAGGCGCTTGGGCGAGGCGCCGCCGCCTTGGCGCAGGAAATGCTCGGCCAGCAGCAGCACGTCGCCCAGGCGCTCGCGCAGCGGCGGCAGGTGCACGGGCACGACCTGGAGCCGGTACCAGAGATCCTCGCGAAAGCGCCCCTGCCTGACGGCGTCCGGCAGGTCGCGGTGCGTGGCCGCGATGATGCGCACGTTCACGGGCAGCGCCCGGCTGGCGCCCACGGGCGTGATTTCGCGCTCCTGCAGCGCCCGGAGGATCTTGGCCTGCGTGGGCAGCGGCATGTCGCCCACTTCATCGAGGAACAGCGTGCCGCCCTGCGCCTCGCGAAAGCGCCCGGCGCGGTCGCTGACGGCGCCCGTGAAGGCGCCCTTCACATGGCCGAAGAGTTCGCTTTCCATCAGGTCTGCCGGAATGGCGGCGCAGTTGACGGCCACGAAGGGGCGTTCCGCCCGGGCGCTGTTGCGGTGCAGGGCGCGTGCCACCAGTTCCTTGCCCGTGCCGGTCTCGCCCAGCACCAGCACGGTGGCGTCGCTGTCCGCCGCCAGGCCGATGCGCTTGAAGACCTGCCGCATGGCCTCGCTGCCGCTGACCAGCTCGGCTTCATCGCCATCCTGCTCCGGGTTCTGCGCCGGATTCTGTGCGGCGTTCTCGGGGCTGCCGGCCTGGCCGGCACTGAGCAAGGCGCGCTCCAGCACCTCGACCAGCGAGGTTCTGGCAATGGGCTTGGTCAGGTGATCGAAGGCGCCCAGGCGCATGGCCTCGATGGTGTTGCTGCCGCTGGCATAGGCCGTGAGCATGATGCAGGGCGCCCGCGAGAGGCCGCGGGCCTTGCGCAGGAAGGCCAGCCCGTCCTCGCCGGGCATGCGCAGATCGACGATGGCCACATCCACCGAACCGCCCTGCAGCACCTGCAGCCCCGCCGCCACCGTGGGCGCCGCGCTGACTGCGTGGCCCAGGTCGCCCAGCATCTCAGCCAGGCTTTCGCGGAAGGCCGTGTCATCGTCAACGATCAGGATGCGGGCCATGGAAATTCCATTTCTATGCGGGTGCCTTGTGTTGTCTTGCCCAGCGCGATGCGGCCGCCATGGGCCAGCACGATTTCGCGCACCAGCGCCAATCCCAGCCCGGTGCCGCCGGGGCGTGCGGTGGTGAAGGGCTCGAACAGCGTGTCGCGCAGTTCGGCCGCGATGCCGGTGCCGTCATCGGCAATCCACAGCCGCAGGCAGCCTTTGGCGTCCCGGTCCGCGCCCAGTTCCACCCGGCCGCCGTCCGCCGTGTGCGCCAGGGCGTTGAGCAGCAGATTGTCCAGCGCGCGGGCCATCTGTGCGGGGTCCAGCAGCGGGCGGCGCCCTTCCCGCAGGTCCCGGGCAAGGCCGGCGGACACCGCCGTTGCCAGCTGCACGCCGCTGGCCTGGGCCATTTCTGCATGGGCCTGGAGCCTTTCGTCCAGCAGCTGCTGCAGGTCCACGGGCTCCGGGTGCACGCGGAAGGGCTGGGTCAAGGCCAGCAGGCTCGATACCAGGTCTTCCAGGCGCGCGGTCTGTGCCAGCACGGCCTCCAGGGCGCCCTGGCTGCGGGCCTGCCGCAGTGGCTCGGGCGCGGCCAGGGCGTTCTCGGCCTTCATGCGCATGGTGCCCAGCGGGTTGCGGATCTCGTGCGCCAGGCCTGCGGACAGCCGGCCCAGGGTGGCCAGCCGTTCGGCGCCGAGCAGTTGCTGCTCCATCTGAGCCGACTGCCGCTGCCAGCGCCGCAGCATTCTGCCCAGCCACAGGCCCGAGACCAGGACCATGCCCAGCAGCAGGCTGACGGCAAGGATGAGGGGGTTGACCACGTCGGCGCTGATCAGGGGGACGCGCATCAGCGTCCAGGCCACCAGGGCGGGCGCATCGGCCTGGGCCGGGCAGGCGGCAAAGACCACCGCCTCGCGCAGGCCGGGGCGCAGGTCGGTCACCAGCCCGGCGCTGTCCCGTGCGCGCTGGGCGGTGGAGGCGATGCGCTCCATCTCCGCACTGGGCGCATCGCGCTTGATGCCCGAGCCGTCATAGGTGGGAAACGCATAGGCCACCACGCCGGGGCCCTCGCGCCAGAAGCCGCCCTCCATGCCGGGGCGCTCGCGCAGCGCCAGGTCCAGCACGGCCTGCGCGGCGGACCGGGCCTGGGCAGATGGCGTATCTGCCGTCAGCCCCGCCAGCCCCATGCGCACGGCCCCGGCCTGCAGCGCGCTGCAGCTGACGCCTGCGGCGTCGCGGGCGCGGGCAACCTGCTGGTCGGTGCCCTGCCGGCTCAGCAGCAGCAGCAGCCACGCCAGCACCAGGGCGACGGCCGAGATGGTGAGCCAGAGGATCACCAGATCCCGTTGGATGGACTTTTGCGGGGACAGGGCCGGCTCCTGAAGTGATGCGCTGGAACATACACCGAAAGGGGGGCCGCGCCTGGCAGCCAGGGCAGCGTCGTCCTGCGCGGCCGCCGTGAAAGTAACGCCGTGGCGTGCCGGCGTTACGTGACATCGCCCGTAACGCTGCGGGGTGACACGGTGGTGGCTGTGCTTGGGTGCCCAAATAAATCAATAGGTTACAGATGGCTTGGCGTTGGATGAAGACGTCCAGGCCCATGGCACGCTTGTTGCAACAGGATGCAAAAAGCTTGTCGCAGTGTCTGGAAAACCGTGTGCTGCGCCGGCCGCCCCATTGATCGCTGTCTTTCGGAGGAGAAACCATGGCCGCTGTCTCGTTGTCGTTTGCAGGCATGCCCCTGCCGCGACTGCGCGCCTACCCGGAAAGGGCGCGCAGCAAGCCGTTGAGCGTACCCGCGTCGTTTGCGTCTGCCGCCGTGCCGCGCGCCGCTGCGCGCGAGGCGGGCGACGGAAGCCCCCATGCGCAGGTGGCGCAGGCGGCGCCGGTGGCGCTGCTCACGCGGGTGAGCGAGGGCGTGCGCATCGTGCGGCGCAGCGATGTGATCGTGGCGCAGGCCGGCGCCTTGCTGCAGCAGGGCGACCGGGTCATCGTGCCGCAGCAGGGCAGCGCGCAGGCGGTGTTCCAGGAGCAGGACGGGCAGGCGCTGCTGGGCAGCTTTGCCGGCGGAACGGATGCCACGCTGGCGTATTTCAGCCGCAAGGCGGATGCCTGCTCGGTGGTCTTTGACCTGGTGGCCGGCCATGTGGACCTGGCGCTGTCGGCCGTGGATGCCGGCATGCTCGGCGGCGGGCCGGCCGGCCGGGGGCGCAGGGCGATCGGATTTCACTGCTATTCACAACCCATTGCAGGCCGTTGAACGAAGGCGCTCAACATGCACGACATCATCGAACCCTCGCACAGCGACATGCCCCTGGATCTGGCCATCTGGCTGCCGCCCCTGCAGGCCTGGCGCAGCGTCTATGGCAACGGTTTCTGCGACGAGGCCATGCAGGCCTGCATGGAACGGCTCAAGGGCCTGGGCATCGATGCCCAATCGCTGGAGCGCGCGGGCGATACGCTGCTGGTTCGCGGGTTCGACCCCCGCACGCTGGCCGACACGGTGCTGCCCGGCCATCATGCCCGGCATGGCTGGATGCATGCGCTGGAGTCCGCCCTGGTGAGCGAGCCCGTGGTGCACGGCTCGCGCCAGGCCTATCTGCGGGCCGAGGTGCAGGCGCTGGGCTGCGTCTCCTTCGCGGGGCTGCACGAGATACGCGGCAAGGGCCACGCCACGGCGGGCGGCCAGGACATGGCGGTGCGCAGAATGCCCGCCAGGCTCATCAAGGGCTACCAGGCCGACATGCAGCTGGCGGGCCGCCTGCTGGACGATCTGCGGCTGGGCCATCTGGCGCTGGCATTCCAGCCCGTGACGCTGCTGGAGCCCGGGGGCATGGCAGGGGGAGGCAGTGGGACCGGCACGGGCCGCACGCTTTACCACGAGTGCCTGCTGCGCCGCAGCGTGTTCTCTGCCTACGACAACTATGCCGTGCCCCATGCCATCGAGGCGCTGGAGCGGCTGGGCCTGGCCGCGCGGCTGGATCGCAGCGTGCTGTGGTCGGTGATAGGGGCGCTGGAGATGAAGACCGGCCACAGCCTGGGCTGCAATCTGTCGGCTGCCTCGTTCTGCGACGAGGCCTGGTGGGAAGGCGTGTTCGACTATCTGGAGGAGCGGCCCGAGATCGCCCAGCGCCTGGTGCTGGAGATCACCGAGACCGGTGTCTTCCCCTGCGAGAAGGCCGCGCTGGGCCTGGTGCGGCACCTGCAGATCCTGGGCGTGCGCGTGGCGCTGGACGATATCGTTCCCCGGCGCGGCGGCCTGGACATCCTGGGCAAGCTGCGCGCCAACATCGTCAAGATCGACAAGTCCGTGCTGGACCAGAGCCTGCAGGCCCGGCCGTCGGCCCGGATGCTGCAGGGCCTGATCAGCCTGTGCGCCGACCGCGGCGCCTGCGTGATCGTGGAAGGCGTGGAGTCCGCCCAGGGCATGGAGGCCGTGGCGCTTGCGGGGGCGCATGGCGTGCAGGGGTTTTTCATAGCCCGGCCATCGCTGCATGGGCTGCTCGACCAGGTGGTGTGCGTTGCCGATGTGCTGGAGGTGCTGCAGGCGTCCGAGGCGCAGGAGGGCGACGCGCTGGACATGGCACTGAGCATGGCCCTGAGCTGGAGTGGCATGGACCGTGTGCCGGCTCTTTCGGCTGCCGACGGCGGGACTGGCGGGGCCGTCGGCGCTGTCGGGTCTGTCGGGGCCCCTGCATCGGCGCTGTCCGCCGCCTAGGCGCGCAAGGGCCCGCACCTGAACGCAGGCCGAGCCCGGCCCGCGCTGCACCTTACTCCAGCATCAGCGGGCTCGCCCTGCGCCGCGCCATGGCCAGGCGGAACAGGTCCATGAAGCGCGGTGCCACGTTGGAGATGTGAAAGCGCTTGCCCGTCTCGCGCGCGGCCCGGCTGTAGCGCTGGCGCCGGGCCGGGTCGTCGCGCAGCTGGCGGATGGCGCCGATCCAGGCGTCGTCGCTGTCGGGCAGCAGCAGGCCGTTGACGTCGTTTTGCACCAGCTCCGGCACAAAGCCCCAGTTCGATCCGATCACGCAGCCGCCGCGCGCCAGGATCTCCATCAATCCCCAGTTGGCCACGCCGTAGCGCAGCGGGTAGAGGAACAGGTCCACCGAGGCCAGGGTGCGCGCGAACTCGTCGTACGGCAGCTTGCCCGGGAACTCCACCACCTGTGCGGCCGGGTGGATCTGCAGCAGATGGTCGCGGAAACTGGCCACCTTGCCCTGGTAGCGGCGCTCCACCCATTGCTGTTCGTAACCATAGGTCACGGCCGTGGGGTCGCCCAGGGCGATGAAGCGCATCTGCTGGCCATCGCCCTCGCGCACCAGGCGGTCGACCAAGCGCATGAAGGTCTCGAAGCCCTTGGAGCTGGACAGGTCGCGCGATGAGAAGGCCACGGTGAAGCGCGCGTCCTGGCGCGGCACCGGCTCGGCCTGCTCGTCAGGGGCCTGGATGTCGAAGCCCTCGAACTGCACGGCCACGCGCTCCTGCAGCAGCGGCGGGAACAGCGAGCGCGCATGGGCGCTGGGCGCGATGGTCAGGTCGCTGCACAGCACCTGGTGGTAGTGCAGCATTTCCATGTTGCGGTCGGCCAGGCGCTGGGACAGGTCGGGCGGGTAGTCGGGCTCGTTGCCGTGCACGCGGTAGCTGGGGAATTCGATGTAGCTGACGATGGCGGCATCGATCTCGCCGTACAGCAGGTTGGGCGCGGCCCACAGCGAGTGGGCGACCACCACGTCGATGCGCTTGCCCTTTTCCTTCTCGAAGGCCTGCAGGCCCTGCAGCAGGCCGCGGCCTATGCGCGCCGAGCGCTCCACCTTGCTGGAGTAGTAGTAGCTTTGCGGGCCGACGATGTCGCCATCGGGCCGGAACGACAGCAGGTGGTCGCACTGGCTGGCGTAGTTCTCGGCATGGCCGGGCATGGTCATGAACCAGCTGTCGGCCGCGCCGCTGGCGCGAAGGTGGCTGCACAGCAGGCTGTACTGGCTGGGGTAGACGGCGCTGACGAAGATGATGACCGGCTTGTCCTGCATGTTCGTGGAGGTCTCCATGGCGTGGGGGATGGGATGTGTCGGAGGGCGTGCTCAGCCCGGCACGGGCACTTCGGGCTCGCCGTCGCTGATCTGGTACTTGCGCATCTTTTCCCAGAGCACCTTGCGGCTGATGCCCAGGTGCTGGGCCGTGTTCTGGCGCTTCCAGTCATTGGTGTTGAGCGCCGCGATGATGCGGTTGCGCTCGTCCATGTCCCAGTTGCTGCGGTCGGCCAGCAGGGGCTCGGCGGCGCCGGCGTCCGGCGGGAAGGTGGTGGCCGACAGGGCCTGGGCGTGCTGCAGGATGCGCTGCGTGGCGCCGTCGGCGTTCCAGTCGCGCGTCTGGCGGGCGGCCACGCCGATGCGCTCGGCCAGGTTGCGCAGCTCGCGCACATTGCCGGGGAAGTACATCTGGGCCACGGCGTCGAGGATGAAGAAGGGCGGCTCGCCCAGCTCCTTCATCGTGGCCTCGCCCACCACCTTGTGCAGGATGGCGTGGAAGATGGCCAGCTTGTCGGCCTCGCCGCGCTCCTCCAGGCTGGGGATCTGCAGCTCGATCACGGCCAGGCGGAAGAACAGGTCGGCGCGAAAGCGTCCCTCGCGCACCAGCCCGCGCAGCGGCTTGTTGGTGGCCGCCACCAGCCGGAAATCCAGCCTCACGGCGGCGGCCGACCCCAGCCGCGTGATGGCGCGCTCTTCCAGCACGCGCAGCAGCTTGACCTGCTGGTACAGCGGCAGGTCCGCGATCTCGTCCAGGAACAGCGTGCCGCCGTTGGCCTGCTCCAGATAGCCCTTGTGGGCATTGACCGCGCCCGTGAACGAGCCCTTGGCGTGGCCGAAGAACAGGGACTCGAACAGCCCGTCCGGGATGGCGCCGCAGTTGACCACCACGAAGGGGCCCTGGCCGTAGCGGTTGTTGCGCTCGTGCAGCCGCTCGGCAATGCGCTCCTTGCCCACGCCGGTCTCGCCGATGATGAGCACGCTGTGCTCGCAGTCGGCAAAGGTGTCCACGTCGCGCAGCAGGCGCTGCATGCAGTCGGCCACGGCGATGATGTCCTCCGAGCGCTGCACCTGGCGCTGGTTGCTCTGCATGCGCCGCAGTATGCGCACCAGCATGGCCCGCAGCTCGGCCCCCGTGAAGTCGAAGGGCAGCACATGCGAGTACTCCATGGCATAGGTGCCGGCGTTGGCGTCGCGCTGCTTGGCGCTGACCCACAGCACGGGCATGCCGAAGGTGCCCTCCACGCCCTGGCGCGTGAAGCGCGCGCCCTCCAGCACCGAGACGCTGACCACGGCGATCGCATTGCCCAGCTCGCTGGTGTCGGCGGGCAGGGTCAGCCCGTCGGCGCGCACCACGTCCACGCCCAGGTTGAGCACGCAGCGCTCCACCCGCTCGGCGATGTCGGCCTGGCCTTCCCAGACATAGATGACGAGCTCGTCCAGATTCACGTTGCATTCCCTCGTTGTCGATTCATGGATTGGATGGCCTGTGCAGTTCAAAAAACCAGTTGCGCCGTGTCGCAGCCGATGGACAGGGCCTTGATGTCGGTGCGGCCCACCTCCAGGCCCAGCGTGTCCTTGAGCACCGTGGTCAGCAGCCCGCCCACGCCATTGAGGATGGGCTTGAGCACGCCGGTGATCATCGGCTTGAGCAGGGTGCACAGGGCGCCGGTGCAGGTGAGGTTGTTGTCGCGGTTGAGCAGGGACTGGATCTCGGGGCTGTTGGCGTTGATCGCGTACAGGTACTGCGGGTGCGAGGTCAGCAGCTTGGTCACGTTGTGCTTGACGCAGCCGTTCCAGTTGAGCAGCGAGCTGAGCAGGCCCGCGCAGCTCTGGTAGCCGTTGTCGTAGGTGGAGATGCCCAGCACATCCAGCAGTCCGCCGGGCACGCTGGTGTAGGAGTTGAGGGCGGCCGAGAACGTGCCGCTATTCCAGGTGGAGGACGGGCAGGCCACCAGCAGGCAGGACTTGGCGATGGCGTTGTTGAACGTGAAGTTGGAGGTGAGCAGCGGCGGCATGTAGTCCTTGTCGCTGGCCACGCCGCGCCCGTTGAGCAGCAGGTTGGTGAGGCTGGTCACGTTGTAGAGCCCGTTCACCATGGAGGCGTCCAGATAGGAGCCCAGCAGCCGCGTGGTGATGTCGGTGGGCGTGGTGCCCGGCGGCTGCAGCAGGCCGCTGAGCAGGTTGAGCAGGCCCGTGACGATGTTGTCGACCGTGTCGCCCAGCGCCAGCTGGTTCACCTGCGTGGAGCGGTTGGTCTTGGACCAGTTGGGGTCGGCCGGATCTTCGTAGCCCGGCTCCATGCCCAGGCCCGTGGTGGAGTCGGTGTACTCCAGGGCCGGCACCCACAGCTTGCCGGTCAGCACGGGCAGGTGCAGCAGGGTGATGAGCTGCTCGTCCTGCAGGCCCTTCTCGCAGCTTTGCTTGTTGGCCGGGTCCATCTTGCCCACGCAGGCGTTGAGGATGGAGGACTTGACCGACAGGTCCATGGTCTGCGGGCTGGCGCTGCACTGCAGCGCCGTCAGCGTGCCCGTGGCGTTGGTGATGTCCACGGCAATGGGCAGCTTGACCTGGGTGCCCAGGATGTCCTTGACCAGCCATTTGAGCGCGCCGCCCAGCAACTGGTCCGTGTCCACGTTCAGGTTCAGCCGGATCTGAGCGCTGTAGCCCTGCGTGCCGACGGGGCCCACGGCAATGGTGGGCGGCTGCACGATGGTCAGCTGGGCCTTGATGAGGCCGGCCACATCGAGCTGGTTGGCCTGCAGCGCATGGCCGTTGGCGCCGATGGCGATGGCGGTCTTGAGCACGTCGCCGATGCCCAGCTGCACGTCCATGGCCGCGTTCAGCGGATCGGTGCGGCCGGCGCCCAGGAAGGCGAACAGGCCCTTCTGGTCATCCAGGCTGCCCAGCGGGATCTTGATGGTGCTCAGGCCCGCGTTGATGATCTGGGTCTTGAGCGCGTTGAGCTGCACGGCCAGCGCGTTGTCGGTGATGGCGCTGATGGAGGCATCGATCACGTTCAGCAGGGTGACGCTGGCGATGTTGGCCAGGCCCTCGGGCGACAGCGCGCGCAGCTGCTCTATGCCCAGGTTCACGCCCAGGGCCTTGAGCAGGCCGGCCGGGCTGATCTTGGCGTCGGCCAGGCCCTTGGAGTCCAGCAGGGTCAGCATGCCCACGTCCAGCCCCACCAGGCCCAGCAGCCCGCCCAGCGGCGTGTCCTTGTTGAAGCGCAGCAGCTGCGAGCCCACCTGGAAGGACGCCACCGAGTCGTTGCGCATGGCAATGGCCTCGGCCACCACGAGGCGGCTCCAGGTGCCGGGAAAGATGGTGGGCGAGGTGCCGCCCACCGTGACGCGCGCCGCGTTGAGCGGGCCGGAGGCGGCGTCGAAGAAGCGGCCGCCGCTGGACTGCCTGGCCGGGTCCGCCGGGTTCCAGTTGCCGCAGCTGACCAGGGTCTGGGCGCTGCTGCGGGTCAGGGGAACCGGCCAGTTGGCCGTGATGCTGTCCTCGCCCGCCGTCACGCAGGCGGCGCGGTTGCTGCGCTCGGCATTGATGGTCTGGGCGGCCTGGGTGGCTGCCAGATCGGCAATGCGCTGCAGGTCGCGCTTGGCGTAGTACATGTAGCCCAGGTCCACGATGCCGAGCAGCAGGAACAGCACCGAGCCCAGCAGGGCGAACTGCACGAGCAGGCTGCCGCCTTGCCGGCGCCCTGGCCGGCGCGTGTGGGGGCGGGGTACGGATGCGGGGAGGTGGGTGAGCATGCTCTGGTCCTCCTGTCTTAGCTGCCGGGGGCGAGCCTGATCAGGCTGCGGGCCTCCAGGCGCGTGGGTTCGCCCAGGGTCTGGCTGCCCACCTGCAGGCCCTGGCCCAGCACGGGGGGAAGCATGTACACCACGCTCAGCGTGGCCTGGGAACTGGTCCAGTCGATCTGCACCTGGGTGGGCGCCGTGCCGGGCGGAATGCCGCTGGCCGTCAGGCTCTGGTTCACCACGTCGGTGGTGGCCTGCAGGATGTTGGCGCGCTCGGCCGGCTTGGCCGGATTGAAGCCAGCCATCCCGCCGAAGGCCAGATGCTGGACCATGCGCGCGCCGTCGCCCGTGGCGCGCGCCACCGACTGCTGGGCCTGCAGCACGCGCCAGTACACGAACATGCCCATCAGCAGCATCACCATCACCCCGGCGATCAACGCGAACTCCACCGCCGCCACGCCGCGCTGCCGCCTGCGCAGCCCTGCCGCGAAGGTATCGCCGGTGTCCTGCATGAACTCGGCCGATGCAGCAGGGCGTGCCCCACGCACGGCATGCCCCAACCCAGGGACACCGAGGAAGGGCCTAAGCCGGCCGCGCCGCCCCGCCCCGAGGGTGTCGCCGGTGGCCCGGATGCCCCCCTCCCGCGAAGCGAGAGAGGGGGAAGGCGCGAAGCGACTCAGGGGGAGCTTCATAGCCCCCCCCTGTCCACCATGATGCTGGCGCTGGCGGTCAGCGTCGTCGGCATGACCAGGCCGAAGCCCGGCAGGGCGGGTGCTATCGGGCTGGTTCCATAAGGGATGGTGAAGCCCACGCGCACCATGCAGCGTTCGGCCACCAGCACGCCACAGGTCAGCGTGGCCGAGCACAGCTCGCTGTTTTGCAGCCTGCAGATGCGCACGTCGATGCTGCCTGCCGTGGGCCTCAGGTCGGCAGGCAGCCAGTCCAGCCGCTGCTGCACCAGGCTGCGGGCTGCGTCCAGGCGGGCACTGCGGCTGGTCTGGTAGCGCAGCGTGGCCCGCGCGGCGTCCTCGGCGGCGGCCTGCATGGATTCGCGCACCAGGAACGCCAGCCCGTAGCTGATGCAGGCGTACAGCAGGGCGAAGAACACCGGGAAGATGATGGCCCACTCCAGCGCGTACACCCCCCGCTGCCGCAGGCTGGCAGGCCGGTGGGGGTGGTGAGCGCGGAGTGGGCGCCGGATCATGGTCGTTCCTCAAGCTGCTGGCCGGGGCGGGCTCAGTTCTTGCCGCCGGCTTCGACGCCGGTCTTGTACAGGGCGGGGATTTCCGTCTCGAAGCTCTTGAGGTAGCGCGCATAGCTGCGCCGCGCCTGCTCGCCGTCGATGGGGCGGGCACGCTGGCCCGGCTGGCTGTGCTGCATTCCCAGCAGCCGCAGGGTGCCGCCGCCGATGTCGATCTCGCGCCGGGGCACGTACATCACGGTTCCATCGGGGTTGGTGTAGAGCGTGTAGCCGGCCAGGATGGAGTCGGTGGAGGGCTCGGCGAACACATGGGGCCGTGCATCCACCTGCTCGGGCGGGCTCTGCACTTCGCCAAAGGCCTGGGCGTGTGCCGGGGCCGTATGGGTCAGAGCCAGTGTCAGGGCCAGGCCGGCAGCCGGCAGCCAGGGCGCCAGCGCTGCGGCGGCTGCGCGGCGGGGCAAATGCATGCGGTGTGTGTCTGGCATGTCGTGGTCCTCAAAGTGGCGAGGCCGGTGCTGCGCCAGCGGCGCCGGACGGCTCGGACAGAAGAATGCGCCGGGTGATGCCGGCCGGCAGGGCGCTCGCGTCGGTGGCGGGCCTGGGCACGGGCTCCACGCCCCGCGCCTGCCGGGTCCCGGGCGCGGGCGCTGCGGACAGTTGGCCGCCGCGCAGGCGCACCGCCTCGTTCACGCTGGCCAGCTGGGACTGCAGGGTCTGCAGCGAGGTCTGGTCGATCATGGGCAGGGCGCCCTTGGCCTGGGGCTGCGCCAGCTGGCGCAGCAGCTGGGAGGCCTGGGTCTCGTTGCCGCTGGCCAGCCAGAACAGCGCCATGTTCAGCTGCACCCGCGCGTTGGCCGGGGCCAGCTGCGAGGCCTGCATGATGGGCATCTGCGCGGCGGCCAGCTGGCCGTCGAGCATGTGGGCGTAGGCCAGGTCGCTGAGGACGTTGGCGTCTATGGGATTGAGCTGGCGCGCCTTCTCCAGCTGTTCCACGGCCTGGCCATACTCGCCCTGGCTTGCGTGCAGCAGGCCCAGGCCGCGCCGCGCGCGTGCCGTGGTGGCGCCCTGCAGCAGCGCCTGGTAGGCCTGCCGGGCCTGCTCGGCCTGGCCGGTGTTGCGCAGCGCGTCGGCCTGCATCAGGCGCGATTCCGGTTGCGTGCCGTATTGCTGCTCGAAGGCCTCGGTATGCGCCAGCGATGCATACCACTGGCCGGCCTGCTGCATCTGCGTGATCAGGTCCAGATAGGTCTGGGCGTTGTCGACCTGGGTGGCCTGCTGGGCGTTTTGCAGCTGCTGCTGTGCCTGGGCTGCGGTCTCCTGCTGCGAAGAGGTGGCGCCGTAGCCTTGCGGCCCTTTGCCGGCGCAGCCGGCCAGGGCCAGGGCCATGGCCAGGGGAGCCAGGGCTGTCCGCGCTGTCAGTGCTGTCAGCGCTGGCGTCCGCCCGGCGGGGGTGCCTTTGTGGTGTTTCATGCCTAGCGTCCTCCCATGGTGGTCAATGCCCTGATCACGGCCAGGAAACCGGGGCCCGCCGTGATGACCAGCAGGGCGGGCAAAAGCGTGAGGACCATGACGCCCGTCATCTTGACGGTGATGGAACCTATCTTTTCCTTGAAGCTGGCCTGGCGCTTTTCGCGCAGCCGGATGCTGAATTCCTTGAGCGGCTCCTGCACGGCGCCGCCATGCTTGTCCACCTGCACCAGCAGGTTGACGATGGCGCTCATGTCGTCGTCCGCGCTCATGTTGACCATGCGCTGGAAGGACTGCTCGCGCGTGCGGCCGGTGTTGTAGAGCTGGTTGGCCAGGGCCAGCTCGCCGCTGATGACGCGCAGCACGCCCTTGAACTCCGAGGCCAGGATCTGCAGGCTCTGGTCCACGCTCAGGCCCACGCCCTGCAGCAGTCTCAGCAGGTCCACGAACAGCGGCAGTTCCTCGACCACCTGCTCGCGCCGGCCCTTGGCCCGCGAGCGCAGAAACCACTTGGGAAGCATGAGCCCCAGGCTCACTGCCACAAAGCCGTAGACCAGCGCAGCGTTCTCGCCGGGGCGCAGCACACCCAGCGCCAGCAGGGGCAGGACCACGCACAGCACCATGCGGCTGGCCACATAGGCCATGCTGCCGTTGCGCGTGCCCACGCCGGCCTGGTCCAGCAGCTTGCGGTCCTCATCGGCCAGCAGGGCCTTGGCCACGCCCCATTGCAGCCAGGCCGGTGGCGGCAGGTTGGCCGCCACCGCCTGCGGGGAATCGGACGAACGCACGTTGATGGACAGCGGGTTGAGCAGTTGCGCGTCGTTGGCCTGCATGGCGCTCTTCGTGGCCGCCTTCGTGGTCGATGCCGAGTCGCGCGCCTGCAGGATCCTGGCGACCTGGCTGGAGGCGCGTGCCGAGCGCCACAGCCTCCACACCAGGGTGGACGCCCACAGCACCAATCCCAGGGCGCCCAGGCCGATGCTGGCGATCCACAGTTGCTGCGTGTTCATGCGTGGCTCCTTGCGCAGACGGGTGGGCGGGCGTGTGCTTGTGCCTGTGCTGTCATGGGTTCACCTCAGCTTGGCCAGCCGGTACAGGAGAAAGGCACCCAGCGCTTCCAGGGCGGCGGCGACCAGGACCATGGTCTGGCCGCTGTCGTCGTTCCACATGCGCATGAAATAGCCCCGGTTGATCACCATGATCAGCGTCCCCACCACCAGGGGCAGCAGGGCCAGCACCCAGGCCGACATGCGGATCTCGGAGGACAGCGCATGCAGTTCGCGCTCGGCGGACTGGCGGTCGCGGATGTAGGCCGACACGCGCTCGAGCACCAGGTCGGCGCGGCCGCCATAGCGCACGCTCATGCGGAACACGGCGGCCAGCAGGCCGAATTCGGGCAGGCGCCAGTTGCGCTCGAGCTGGCCCATGGCCTGCCCCAGATCGGGCGAGGCACTGAGCATGGCCGCCGCCTGCTGCAGGGCATCGCCCAGCGGATCGGGGACGTTGTTCAGCGCCATCTGGAAGGCTGCATGGGGCGAGTTGCCGATGGAGATCAGGCGGACCATGTTGTCCAGGAAGCCGGGCAGCTGCTGCAGCAGCCTTTCGCGGCGCTTGGCCTGCCGCCGCCAGATGCCCAGGCCCAGAAGCACGGCATAGAGCACGGCCACCACCAGCCCTGCCGCCGCTCCTGCCTGGCTGGCAGCCAGCAGGGCCAGGACCAGGCCGGTGATGGCGAACAGGGCCAGGGTGTTGGATGAGATGCCCCAGGACTGGATGCCCAGGCGCTGGTTCAGCCATTGCACCGCGGCGGGCGCCGGCGCAGGCTGCGGCGCGGCGGGCTTGTAGACAGGCTCGGCCATGGCAAGCGCGGGCGCAATCGCCTCCCTGTGGCCTTCGACGCTGCGCTGCAGGTGCAGCTTGATCGACTGCTCATGCTCCTTGCGGCGCCCGCGCATGATCACCCACAGCGCCAGTGCCAGCAGCAGGCAGGCCAGCGCGCCAAGGATGAGGATCACGGGTGCCAGGCCTGTCATCGCACGCCTCCGCTGCCGGCCTGCTGCTGCGAGCGCCACCAGCTCAGCAGCTTGGGCGAGTGGGGCGAGATGCCCAGCGAGACCCAGTGGTCGATTTCCTGCCCGTCGCCGCCCACCTGGGGCTCGTAGCGGTACAGCTCCTGCATGGAGATCATGTTGTCGGTCATGCCCGTGACCTCGGTCAGCGACAGCAGGCGCCGGCGGCCGTTGGACAGGCGGCCGATCTGCACGATGAAGTCCACGGCATTGGCGATCTGGCGGCGCAGGCTGACCTCGCTGCCCTGGAAGCCCGCAAAGCCTGCCAGCATCTCGGCCCGGTACAGGCACTCGCGCGGCGAGCTGGCGTGGATGGTGCCCATGGAGCCGTCATGGCCGGTGTTCATGGCCTGCAGCAGCTCCAGCACTTCGCCGCCGCGCACTTCGCCGACGATGATGCGGTCGGGCCGCATGCGCAGGCTGTTGCGCAGCAGGTCGCGGATGCTGACGTGGCCCGAGCCGTCGAAGCCGCCGGGGCGGCTTTCCAGCCGCACCACATGGTTGTGGTTGAGGGCCAGCTCGGCCGTGTCCTCGATGGAGACGATACGCTCGCTGGAGGGGATGAAGCTGGCCAGCGCGTTGAGCAGCGAGGTCTTGCCCGAGCTGGTGCCGCCGCTGACCAGGATGTTGCAGCGCGCCTGCACGGCCATCTCCAGGATGCGGCAGATGTCGTGGTTGAAGGTGCCCAGCTGCACCAGCTCGGAAGGCGTCAGCGGGTCCTTGCGGAACTTGCGGATGGAGACCGAGGGGCCGTCGATGGACAGCGGCTCGATGATGACGTTGATGCGCCCGCCATCGGGCAGGCGGGCATCGACCATGGGGCTGGATTCATCGAGACGCCGGCCCAGCGGCGCCAGGATGCGGCGCACGATGCGCAGCACATGCTCGTCGTCCTTGAAGTGCAGGGTCTCGCGCTGCAGCACGCCGCCGCGCGAGACGTAGATGTTGCCATGGCCGTTGATGAGGATGTCCTCGACCCGGGGGTCCTCCAGCAGCGGCTGCAGCGGTCCCAGTCCCGTGAGTTCGCGCGTGAGGGCGCGCGCCACCTGCAGCGCCTCCTGCTCGTTGACGGGCACGGAGTGCAGGCGGATGAAGCTGTCCAGCTCCATCAGCACGAACTGCGCGATGGCAGCCTGCGACCAGCGGCCGAACTCGGCGCCCAGCTCCTCGATGCGGCTGAGCAAATGCTCGTGCGTGCGGTTCTTCAGGTCGAGGAACAGCGCGCTTTGCTCGAACTCGCTGGCCTGTGCGTCCGCCAGATGGGAATAAGCCGTGGTCGTCATGGTGCGTTCAGCTTCTTGTTCGGTGGAAGAAACGGTTCAGTCCGCGGGCGGGCGCGGCCTGATCGCCCGCATGGGCCTGGTGGTGGGTGGTGATCAGCAAGGTGGCGAGCTTGTCCACGGCCTGCACATAGGGCTCCCGCTGCAGGCGGCTGGGCAGCAGCTGGCCCTGGTTGACGGCCTGGGCCAGCTCCCGGCGGCGCTCGGGGATGGTGGCCAGCAGCGGCAGCTGCAGCTGCCTGGCGATCTGCTGGGCCTCCAGTTCGAGCTGGCTGTCGTGCCGGCTGACGATGAGGTGCATGCGTTCGCGCTCGATCTTTTGCTCGTCCAGCTGCCGCAGCAGTTCGGTGGTGGAGACCACGCTGGCCACGCTCTGGTCGCAGACCACCCAGACCTGGCTGGCGCGCAGCGCCACGCGCATGGCCAGGTGGGTGGGGACGACGGCGCCCAGGTCGGCAATCACGTGGCGGAAGTACTGGCGCAGGCGCAGCAGCAGGGCATCGACGTCGGCATACGAGACATCGCGCAGGCGGCTGGACTGGCGCGGCAGCGTGAGCATGCGCAGGCCGCTTTCGTGGCGTGACAGGCCGGTGGAGGCCAGGCGCCGGTCGAAGCGGCGCAGGTTGTTGACGGCCTCGATGAAGTCGAAGTCGCTTTGCGTTCCCATGTACAGGGAGCAGTCGCCGCTGGGATTGCCCAGGTCGATGAGCAGGCCGTCCAGCGTTTCGTTGCTGATTTCGCTGGCGCTGATTTCCTTGCCCTCGATCCGGCCGTGCAGGCGCTTTTGCAGATACCAGGCCAGGTGCGAGACCAGCAGGCTGCTGCCCAGGCCCGCGCGTGCGGACAGGATGGCCGTCAGCGGCGCGCTGGGCGCGCTGGACTGCGGTGCCGGCATGCGCTTGATCAGCTCGCGCACGGTCTGCAGCGCGGTCTGCACGGGCGCGTCCACGTCCAGGAAATCCTGCACGCCGGCACGCAGGGCGGCCAGCATGCACTGCGGGTACTTGGTGCGGCCCACGGCCACGCAGGGCAGGTGGGGGTGGGAGATGTGCAGTTGGGAGGCCAGATGGGCGGCCTCGTCGGTGGACAGCGGGTCGAAATGCACAAAGATGGCATGCGGCATGAAGCGCTGTACCTGCTCCGTGATGTTGTCCTGGAAGCGCGCCACGTGCAGCCGTGTGCCGTCCAGCATGCGCTGCATCCAGGACTGGGCCAGCGCGCTTTCGGGCGTGCCGGCATGGATGAACAGCAGCTCCATCTCCAGCACATCGTCGAGCGGCTGTGGCGGCTGGCGCAGCGCGGCAGTCGATGCAGCGGCGGACGCCGCTGCGGCATGGGGCGGCGCCATCCTGTCCGGTGGCGCCTTGTCCAGCAGCGCCTTGTCCAGCAGCGCTTTTTCCTGGGCCATCGCGTCGGTGGCGGGCTGCAGCTTGCCGGCCAGCGAGGTCGAGGAACGCAGACCCAGCAATGTCTCCAGCGAGGTGGGTGAGCCGATGGCCGGCGAGCCTGTGGCGTCCACAGGCGAATCGGTTGCGGTGGGCTTGCTTGTCATGTCGTCAGTACGAGAAACCGGGTACGGCGGTGTCTTGGTTCATTCCGCCGGCGAGGTAGGGCAGCCAGACCTTGCCGGCGTTGCGCTGCTCGGAGCGCGCGCCCGGCAGCAGGGCTTCGAGGTTGGTGCTGGCGGGCAGCGGGTGGACCAGGCGCGGGGTGACGATGATCACCAGCTCGGTCTCTTCCTGCGTGTAGTTGAGGTTCTTGAAGAAGGTGCCCAGGATGGGCAGGTCGCCCAGCACGGGCACCTTGCTGACGTTGGAGGTGGTGGCGCGGCTGACCAGCCCGCCGATGACGAAGCTCTCGCCATCGGCCAGCTCCACCGAGGTGTCCGCGCGGCGCGTGCGGATGGCGGGCACGGTGACGCCGCTGATGGTCACGCCGCTGTTGAAGTCCAGGTCGCTGGCCTCGGGCGAGACCTTCAGGGCGATGCGCTCGTCCGACAGGATGGTGGGCGTCAGCTGCAGCTTGATGCCGAATTCCTTGTACTGGATGGCAATGTTGCCGTCGCGCGCAGGCACGGGAATCGGCAGCTCGCCGCCGGCCAGGAAGCTGGCGTTCTGGCCGGTCTGTGCCAGCAGGGTCGGCCGGGCCAGCACGCGGGCCATGCCGTTGCCCTCGAGGATGCTCAGCTGCGTGACGATGCCGGCGCCACTGAAGGCCTTGCCGAAGGTCATCACCAGGCTCATGGCGCTGGCAATGGCCGAGGAGGTGTTGTTGGACACGCTGCCCGATCCCGTGTTGCCCGAGCCCGTGCCGCCCGACCCGGTATTGCCCGTTCCCGTGCCCGTGCCGTTGGTATTGGTGCTGATGCTGCCGACCACGCCGGGGCTGAAGCTGCCGAAGCTGAAGCCCTGGTTGTTGCGCCCGCCGCTGTAGATATTGACGCCTACGCGCTTCATGGCGGATTTCTTGAACTCCACCACCTGCACGTCCACCTGCACGGTGTTGCTCCTGACATCGATCTGCGCGTTGTCCACCAGCGGCGTCTGGGCGGGCGCGCCCAGGCGCAGTTCGGCCACGGCCTGGGCATGCTCGGGGACCGAGGCCAGCCGCTTTTCCAGCAGCAGGTGCTGGCCTCTGACCTGAACCTCCCAGCGCTGGGGAACGCCGCCCTTGCGGGGCCACACCACCAAGCTGGTGCTGCCCTGGGCCTTGGGTGTGAGCAGCAGCTCGGTTCCGCCGGAGCCGGAGCCGGCACTGGCGCCGGAGCCGGAGCCGGAGCCCGGCGTGGCGCGCAGCAGTTTCACATCCAGCACATTGGGGTCGCCCACGGCGATGCGGACCGGGGCGTCGGCCAGCGCCATCAGGTGCTGGCGCCCGGCCACCAGCTGCAGGGATTCGCCAGAAAGCATGTCGCCGGCACCAGGGTTGGCCATGCCCTGGCCGGCAGCGGTGTCCGCTGGGGCAGACACCGCTGGCGTCAAGGCCAGCAAGGCCATGCTGCCGCACAGCGTCCAGACCGCCCTCTGCAGCGGCGTTGCCCCGGCCGTCGAGATGTTCTTGCACTTCATGGCATCTCCCTCTTGTTGTGTGTTGTCAGTAGTTCACCATCTGCACGGCCGCTCCGTTGTGCAGCTCCACCGTGCGTTCGCGCGGGGCCCGCTGCGGCTGCGGCCGCACGGCGGGCGCGAGGGCCGTCATGGGCTGCGCGGCCGGCTTGCGGATGTTCCTGGCGTCGGCGCCGGTGGCCAGGTCCTGCATGCGCAGGCCGGCGAAGGCGCGGTCTGCACCCTCCAGCGTCTGGTCCTTCCTGAGGCGGCCGGCCACCGGCTGCAGCGCGCCGGGCAGGGCGGCAAAGAGCTTGGGATCGGGTACGGACAGGTCGTCGGGGTTGCGCAGGGCCAGGGTGAGCTGGCCGAATTTCTCGGCCAGCGTGAGGCGCTCCACATCGTCCAGCGGCACGGCCAGCACGGCCGATTGCACGTTCTCCGGGCGCTGGCCTGCCTGATCGCCGGCGCTGGCGCGGCGCAGCGGCGAGCCTGACGACTCCTTGTCCTGCTGTGCCTGGCGCTGGGCCGCCGACAGGGGCGGGCGCTCGACGCTGCCGGCGCCATAGGCCAGCACGCGGCTGCGCGCCAGCAGCAGCCGGGTCTGCGCGTCCACGGGCGCCTGGTCGGACTTGCCGTCCAGCGTGAAGTAGACATCCACAAAATCACCGGGGCGCACATGGTGGCCTGCGGCCATCTGCTCCCGGATGGCAATCGCAACGGCCCGCTGGCCCGGCTCCAGTTGCAGCGCCAGGCCGCTGAGCAGTTGCTGCTCGAACAGCGGGGTGCCCGGTGTGAGCGGCATCAGCGTGGTGCGGCCCAGCACGTCGTCGGTTGCGGCAAAGCTGCCCGGCACGGGGGCAGGCAGCTGGGCCAGCTTCACATCGTCGCTGCCGATGCGCTGGCCTGCGGCAATGGCCTGGGCCACGACCACGACGGCGTGCAGCTGGGCCGGTTCGGGGGCCGGCTGCGACGAGGCCGCGGGGGAGGGGGCAGCCACGGGGCGTGCGGGCTGGCTGCCCAGCATCCAGGCAAGGCCCGCAAGCACGATGGCAAGCCCCACCAGCAGTCCGGCAAGAATCTTGGTGAGGTTCATGGCTGGGACTCCTGGTGCAAGTGCGTTGCGACGGTGTTCAGGGCCGGGGGCTGCCCTGGCGCTTTCCTGCCATGGCGGAGAAGCTCCTCCAGGGCAGGAAAGCGTCCAGGCAGCGCACGGCCATGGCGTGTGGCGGAGCCGGTCCATGGACGGCGTGGAGGCAGGCAGGTGACAGGCATGGGCATCTCCGGTTCAGACAAGTGGCTGGCTGTGGCGCCAGGCCAGGGCGATGGCCGCAATGGCCATGTAGCCGGCATAGGGGATGGAGCGCTGGGGCTGGCGCGGTCCATCGGTGGCGCCTGCGGGCCGGGGCGTCGCGCCCAGGGGCGCCAGGCGGGCCGTCCAGGACAGGGCCGCGCTGGACAGTGGCAGCCGTGCCTGCAGCCACAGCCCGGTGGGGCTGTCCCGAAGGTGGCGCAGCGACAGAACCAGTACACCGTGCAGGCCGGCCAGCAGGCTGCCGCCGGTCCAGATCAGCAGCAGGTCGAAGCCCCACCCGAACCACAGTCCCGCGACCGCGCCGAACTTGACGTCGCCCGCTCCCATCCAGCGCAGTGCATAGAAAGGAAGCAGTACGGCAAACCCCGCCAGCATGCCGGCCAGCGCGTTCCAGGCCGAGACCTGGAACGGCTGGGCCCCACTGGCCAATGCGCCAGCGCCTGTGGCCAGGCCGAGCAGCACCATCCAGTTGCGCACGCGGCGGATGCGCAGATCCATGGCCGCAATCGTTGCGAGCCATGTGATGCAGACGCATAGCCATAGCGAGGTCGGCTCCATCTTCAGGGCGCAAGACCTGTGAGCTTGGTGGCCAACCGGTTGAACAGTCCGTTCAGATCGGTGCCCAGCGCGGTGGCGCCCACGACGATGCCCACGGCAATCAGCCCGGCAATCAGTCCGTACTCGATGGCGGTGGCGCCTTCCTCGTCTTTCCAGAAGCCCGGCAATCAGTCCGTACTCGATGGCGGTGGCGCCTTCCTCGTCTTTCCAGAATTTCTTGATCGTTTCGGTCATGTCATGGTCCTTTCGGTTTGCAAGTTGCCTCGGGGCCGGTGGCCGGCATGGCGATCGCGCATCGGGCCGACCCCTTGCGGGCCCACTCGGATCGCGCCGGAGCCGGCGCTCAGGGCGTGAAGCCGGTGAGCTTGGTGGCGATCCGTGTGAACAGGCCGTTCAGATTGGTGCCCAGCGCAGTGGCGCCCACCACGATCCCCACGGCGATGAGGCCGGCGATCAAGCCGTACTCGATGGCGGTGGCGCCTTCCTCGTCTTTCCAGAAGTTCTTGATGATGTCGGTCATGGCATCGTCCTTTCGGTTGCAAAAGCCCATCGTTGTCGATGGCAGCGGCTGGCGATGGGCCCAAGCCGGCCGCTGCACGGGAACCCCTGCTTCCCACTTCACCACTGCTGTCGCGCGGCGGTGGTTTGAAAAGCGTCTGAAATGGGGCGCAACTGCTGCTCAAGGCGCAGCTGGATTCGTTGGGGCATGGCGCTGGCGGACAGGGTGGCCACGGCAGCGTCCATGGGGTCGGGGCGGGTGCGCGAGGGGGCCTGGCCGGGAGCCATGCCGGGCACCGTGCCGGGCGAGGGGTCCGGCGTGCCGCCACCTGCTGGAATGGGTTTTTGCGTGCTGAACAGCGCGTTCAGCCATTGGTCGGGCGGGTCCTGCGGCAGCAGGCGGCCGGTGGTGCGCGCCAGGCGCAGTTCGTTGATGCGCTGGTCGTAGATGGCGTCGGCCTCGTCCAGCAGCAGGCGCTGCATGTCCAGCTGGGCGTCCAGCACCTGGGCCAGGCTGCCGCGGCCGACTTCGAGCAGGCGCCGGCGGCCCTCGAAGGCGGCGCGCGCCTCGCGCACGGCGTCGGCCAGCTGGCTTTCGCGCTGGCGGCCGGACTGGGTGCGGCCCCAGGCGGCGGAGGCGGTCTCGCGCACCTGGCGGCGCACGGTTTCCTGTTGCGCTTCCTGGGCCTGCAGTTCGTTGATGGCCTTGAGGATGCGGTCGCGCAGCTCGAAGCCGTTGCCGAAGTTCCAGCTCAGCTCCACGCCGTAGCGCGTGCCCTCGGCATAGAGCACGCCGCTGGGGTCGCGCGTGTGGGCCACCACGGCGGCCAGGGTGGGAAAGCGCTGGGATTTGCTGCGGTCGACTTCGGCGCGGGCCTTCTCGATCTGCTGCTGCATTTCCTGTAGCTCTGGACTGACGGCTTCGGACGCCTGCAGGGCCGAGTCTTCGCTGGCCGGCATCCATTGCTCGGGCACATTGAGCTGGGGCAGCCAGCCGGCCTGGGGCGTGAAGCCGAAGTAGCGCGTGAAGCGGGCCAGCGCATCCATGCGCTGCGACTCCAGCGCATGCTGCTGGGCCAGGGCGCCGGCCTGGCGCGAGGCGGCCTGGCGCAGGTCGTTGCGGCCCACGGCGCCCAGTTCGGCGCGGCGCTCCTCGATGCGCGCGAGCTGGCCGATGATGCGTGCCGACTCGGCCGCCACGCGCGCCTTGTCCTCGAAGCGGTGCAGCTCCAGCAGGGCGGTCAGTGCCTCCAGCAGCACGTTCTGGCGCGTGCCGTAGAGCACGCTGCCCTGGGCCGCCTCCTGCGATTCGGCCGAGCGGATGCCCGCGCCGATGGCTCCGCCATCGAGCAGGGCCATGCGCACTTCGGCATTGACGGCGGTGTACGACTCGCGGCCCCGGCGGAGCTTGGCATCGCCCGTGTTGGTGCCCACCTTGAAGGTGGGCCAGCGCGCGCCGCGCGCGGTGTTCACGTCATGCCCGGCCGATTCCAGCGCGGCGCGCGCCTTGCGCACGTCGGGGTATTCGTCGAGCAGGGCGTAGAGGGCATCGAGCAGGCGGCGCTGCCCGCTGTCGCTGGCCAGGGTGCCGGGCGTGAGCTGCTGGGCCAGGCGCAGGACCACGGCGTCGGGTACCGGGACGGATGCGGGTTCGGGTGAAGGTGCGTGAGCGTGAGCGTGAGCGGAGTCCGCCGTGCCCGCCGCAGCCGTGGTGGCCAGGTCCGGTTCCTCGGCCGCCATGGGCGCGGCCTCAGCCTGCAGCGCCTGCAGGGCCGATACGCAGCAGGCAGCGGCCAGCAGCTGGCGCAGCCGGGCGTGCCAGCCTGTGGTGGGAGTGGACGGGCGGCCTTGCATCAGGGCTCCCGGAAGGCTTCGCTCTGGATGCGCAGCACGGGCCGCAGCAAGTACCAGATAAAGGGTTCGTGGCCCAGCAACAGGTCGAGCTCGGCCTGCATGCCGGTGGTGATGCGGTTGTCGGTGCGGCCCACCCAGGGCTGCTCCAGGCTGGCCTGGATGCGGAAGTACGAGGGCGAGTCGGCCAGGTTGGGGTCGCGGTCGGCATCGGCGGCCACCAGGGTGACCTGGCCGGGCACCGAGCCGTAGCGCAGGAAATCGTAGGCCGAGATCTTCACCCGGGTGGGCTGGCCGGTGCGCACGTAGCCACGGTCGGCGGGGCTCAGGCGTGCTTCGACGATGACCTCGTCCTTGTCGGGCACGACTTCGAGGATGGGCTCGCCGGGCTTGACCACCCAGCCTGCACCCGAGCTGCGCAGTCCCTTGACGAAGCCGCTGGTGGGCGCCAGCACGGCGGTGCGCGTGCGCTGGGTCCGGGCGCGCACCAGGTCTTCGTTGAGGCTGGCCAGCTCGCGTTCGGTCTGGGCCAGTTCGTCGGAGGCGCGGCGGCGGAAGGCGCCCTGGGTCTCCTGCAGCTTGGCCTGGGCCTGCTCGATCTTGGCGCGGTTGCTGAACAGCGTCTGGCGCGATGCCGCCAGCTCGGCGCGGACCTGCTCCAGCGCCCGCTGCTTGTCCAGCACTTCCAGCTGGCCGATCAGCTGCTCGGCGGCGAGCTGCCCGGCAATGGAGGCTTCCTGCTGGTGCAGGCGCAGATTGGTCTCCAGCCCCTCGATGCGGGCCTGGACCTGGGCCACGTCGCCGCGCGCCTGCTGCAGCTGGGCCTGGGCCGCGGCAATGCTGCCCTGGTGTTCCAGCGCGCGGGCCGAGAAGGCGCCCAGCTCGGCCTGGACCACCTGCGGGTCCAGGTCGGCCGGGAAACTGGCGCGCTGCAGCGGCCTGCCCTGGCTTTCCGCGCCCAGCCGTACCTTGACCGCCTGGGCCGTGGCCATGCGCGCCGTGAGCTGCTCGAGGTTGAGGCTGTTGCCGCCCAGGTCGATCTCCAGCAGGGGCTGGCCCTGGGTCACGGCCTGGCCTTCGCGCACATGGACGGCGGTGACGATGCCGCCTTCCAGATGCTGCACGGTCTGCACGCGGTCGGAGGGGATGACCTGGCCGCTGGCCACCACCACGTTCTCCACGGGATAGAACAGGCCGGTGATCACCAGCGCGGTGACCGGGATGGCGAGCAGCCACTTGCCGCGCGCCAGGCCTGCCCAGCGCGATACGGGGGGCGTTGCGGGTGGCGTTGCGCCGGATGCATCCGCGCCGGCCCCGGCCGGCCCGGCCTCGAGCGGGCGGGATGGCTGGTGCGACTGGCGCAGCACCAGGGGCAGATCGTCGTAGCGGCCGGCTCTCATGAGGCAAGCTCCGGCGCGACGGCGGGCTGGTCGGGATGCGGGGCCTTGTCGGCGGGTGCGGGGGCCGCTGCGGGCACGGCGGCCTCGCGTGCCGTGCCGAACAGCTGGGGCAGCAGTTGCTGGGGCGAGCCATGCTCGATGCCGCCATCGCCGCGCACATGGTAGAGGTGCTGGGCCATGGAGGCCACGCGCAGCGAGTGCGTGACGACGATGACCGTGTGCTTGAGCGCAATCTGCCGCAGTGTCTGCAGCAGCGCGGTTTCGCTCTCGAAATCCAGGTCGTTGCTGGGCTCGTCCAGGATCAGCACGGAGGGGTTGCGCAGGAACAGCTGGGCCAGGGCCAGCTTGCGCAGCTCGCCCGCCGACAGGCCCGCGCCGCCTTCGCCCAGCACCGTCTGGTAGCCCTGGGGCAGGCGGCTGATGAAGCCATGCGCGCCCGAGATCTGGCAGGCGGTGACGATCTTGTGGTCGTCGGCATCGGGGTTGACCATGCGCAGCCCGTCCACGATGGGGCCGCTGAACCAGTACACCTGCTGGGCCAGGCAGCCTATCCAGCGGCCCAGCTCGGCGCGCGGGAACTGGGCCATGTCGTATTCATCGATGAAGATGCGGCCCTGCGTGGGCTGGTAGAGCCCTGCCAGCAGCTTGGCCAGGGTGGACTTGCCGGCGCCGTTGCGCCCCACGATGGCGTGCAGCCCGCCGGGGCCGATCTCCAGCGAGGCCTGCTCCAGCGCCACATGGCCGCCCGGGTAATGGAAGCTGGCCTGGTCCAGGCGCAGCCGGCCCTGGGGACGCGGCAGGTCCACGGTCTCGGCCGTGATTTCGACGGGCTCCTCCAGCACGGACTGCAGGCGGCGTGCGGCCTCGTTGGCCTGGGCCAGCGAGCGCCAGTTGCTGGCCAGCTGCGAGATGGGGCCCAGCGCCTTGCCCGACAGCAGGTTCACGGCCATCAGGCTGCCGATGCTCATCCACTGCGCATTGATGGCAATGGCACCCACGGTGATCACCGCGATGGAGAACAGCGTCAGCAGCACGGTGCTGGCTTCGCGCGCGTTTTCCATCTCGCCGTTCTTGCCGAAGCTCTCGGCCAGCCAGCGGTCATAGCCGTTTTGCCAGTTCTGGCGCGCGGCGGCGTCGTAGCCCAGCACCTTCAGCGTGGCGCGGGCGTTGCAGACTTCGGCCGTGCCCCGGTCCAGCATGCGGGCCTGGGCGATTTCCTCCACGCGGCCGCTGCGCACCTCGTCGGCCCACCACCAGGCCAGCACGCCCATGATGAGCATGGCCACCAGGATCACCGGCAGCACGGGCCAGGCAATGATGCCGATGACCACCAGGGCCAGCAGGGCCATGGGCAGGTCCAGCAGCGAGGTCGCCAGGCCCCCGGACATGCCCGAGCGCATGGCGCTCACGTCGCGGAACAGCTGCAGCCACTGGCTGGAAGAGCGCTGCTCCAGCGCGGCCAGCGGGTGGCGCAGCATGGAATGCATCAGCGCCTGGGAGACATCGCGGTCGATCATGGCGCCGGCTTCGCGCAGGGCGCGGGCGCGCCGGCGGCGCAGCCACCATTCCAGGCCCAGGAAGCACAGCACGCCGGCCACCATGGCCGTGAGCGTGGCCGTGCCGCCGCGTGCAATGACGCGGTTGTAGACCTGCAGCAGGAAGATGGATGGCAACAGGCCCAGCACACTGATGGGCAGGGACAGCCACGCGGCACGGCGCAGCTGGTGAGCGGCCCGGTCGAAGGACTCGGCGATGGCAGTTGCAAAAGCCCCCACCGTCTCCGTTCCCGACGGCATCGCCGTGGCCTTGGCCAACTGGCGGGGAAGAAGGTATCGGATCATGTTCTGATGGGCTTAGTAAACGTCTTTACAAAATGTAAAGGCGCTCGTTTCCCAAATACTGTAGCGAGTTATATACAGTCCTCTATAAGTTTTATTCAATCAATAATGCATGTTCATTTGATTTTGATGTGGATCAAAGCGGATGGCGGGGCTGGATGCTATTAGGTGGGCCCCGTGTCCACTGAAACTGTCTCGTATGGCATCTGCGGCCAGGGCCAGATTGGTAGTGGCGCGGCCTGCCAACAAAACCGTGTCGCCTTTATGGGTTGTGCGAAGAAGTGAACAGATCAATTGATTGAGATCGTCATACCAATTGACGTGCAGAAGATCTGCCAGCGCCGCCGCCAGCTGCCGCAGCGGCTCGCCGTACAGCAGTACGCGCCGGGCCTGGGCCGCGCGCACCAGCGGCTCCAGCGCCAGCTGTGCAGTGTCCATGCTGACCTGGCCCGGCTGTATGCCGGCCAGCACGATCAGCCTGCGGCTGACATGGGGGGCGTGCTCCTGCAGCTGGGAAAAAGCAGCATGCATGGACAGTAAGTGGTTGCTCAGGCTATGGTCCAGCAGGCAGATTCCACTAGGCAGCAGCTGCGGCTGGCCGGCGCCGATCAGCGGCCGCCAGTGCGCGAGCGAGGCCTGGACCTGTGCAGGCGCATAGCCCAGCGCATGCATGGCGGCCAGCGCGGCCTGAGCATTGCGGGCCATGTGGTGGCCATCCGATTGCAGGGAAATCCCGAGGCGCCGGTTGTCTATGCTTATTTGCAGATTTCCATTGTGAAACCCCATTTCACGGACCTGCGCATTGGAATGCGGCCCGAAGGTGATGAGACGCATTCCCATGCGTTGTGCATTCTCAATAATGCACGGGTTTTCACCTATGTCTTGTTCGATCACCAATGCACTGCCTTTGTGCATGTGCTGCATGGCTTCCACGACTTCCTGCAGCGCCTCGTATTTGCGGCAGGCGGACAGACCGGCCGGTCCGCACTGCTCGGAATCACCAGTACTGGGGATGTCATTAATTGAAAGATTAGTAATAACCAGAATGTCTGGATCAATCAGCGGCAGATCTCCACGCAGTGCCTGCAATGGCAGCTCCAGCAGGGCGCAGGGCGCTGCCTCGCTCCAGTTGATCATCTGCAGCGCCGTGCCCTGGGACAGCAGGGCGTCGCCCCGTGCATCGCCGCCGTCCTGCAGGCATTGGCGCAGCATGCCCAGGGTGGATGTCTTGCCCACGCAGCCGCTGACCGCGATCACGGGCGCCTGGATGCGGCGCCGGGCGGCCTGCGCCAGGCTGCGCAATCCTTCCTGTATGTCGGGCACATGCAGCACGGGCACGCCATGGTGCAGCAGGCCCTGCGGGCTGCTGCTGATCAGGGCCGAGGCCCGCAGCGTGGGAAGCGCGGCGGCCTGCACGCCCAGGGCCATGCCGGCACGCCGCACCAGCACGGCGGCGCCGGGCTGATGGTGCAGGCGGCTGGCGTCCAGCCCCGCGCAGCAGGTGCCGGTACCTCTGCCTTGCGCTGACGGGGCGTCCAGCCAGCGTCCGTTCATCAGCTCGGCCAGTGCAGGGCCTTCCCAGGACATGGACGGGTACAGGGTACCGGCCGCGGGCGAGAAAGCCGGCCGGCCCGCGGCCTCGCCGTCGCGCGCCCCCAGCAAGCAGGCCCTGGCAGGGCTGCCGTCCGCATCCGGGCCATTGCCGGCCTGCGCAGGCACGGCCTCGCCTTCGCCTTCGCCTTCGGTTTCGTGCTCCGGTTCGGTTTCGGCCACGGCGTGGCTGGCAGCCGAGCGCAGTGCCTGGGCCAGCGCGTCCAGCAGCTCCAGGCCGGCCAGGCTGGATGCCAGCAGCCAGGCGATTTCGCGCGGGGACTGCAGCACCTGGCGCAGGCTGGCGTCGGCAAAGGCGGCATGGCGGCGCCGGGCGGGCGGCAGGTACAGCGCCTGTTCCGGCCAGATGGCGCGCTGGGCCAGGGCCTGCAGATGGCGCTGCAGGCCGATCTGCCACTGGCGCAGCAGGTCCGTGGGCTGTGGCTCCAGGCCAGCGTCGAGCTGCAGGCTTTCGACCAGTGCAATGCCTATCCAGCGAGCGCAGGGGTCGTCGGCCTGCCCGCCAGGGCGGTCATCGGGGCTGCCGGGCATGCGCAGCAGCGGCGGCAGCGCGGCCTGCAGGAAGGCGGCGGGCAGGACGGCCGTCTCGGGCAGGGCGCTGCGCGCCGCACGCAGCGTGGGGCTGTCGCTGGTGGGCGGGCGGGAGCTGGCATAGGCATGCATGGCCAGTTCGGCCCAGCTCAGCAGGGGCTGGCCGCTGCGGGATGCATCGGCGTGGGCCGCAGCCTCGGCCTTGGTGGCGCTGGCCGACGCGGCCGCGGTGGACAGCAGGCTTTCCGCCAGCGGGTCCATCAGCGCCGGAATGCGGGCGCGGGCCTGGCTGTCGGCCCCCGGCCCCAGCACAAAACTGTTGCGCAGGTGGCGGGCCAGCACCAGCATGGCCAGCGCGCCGGACAGGCAGTCGCCGGGCAGCGGCTGCAGCCGCTGCTCCACATGGCCCATGGCCAGCGCAATGGCCTGCGCCAGCGCGGCGCTGCCCGCATGGCGCTGGGCCTGCAGCAGGGCGTAGGTCACGCCCAGGTGGTCGCACACGTCTTCGCAACCGGGCCAGCTCCCTTCCTTGCCCTGTTGCGCCAGCAACTGCTGGACCGCGGCGTGCACCGGCACGAGGTGTGGCCACAGGCGCTGCTGCGGCGGGTCGGTTCGCGGCACGGCCAGGGCGGGATGCTCACCGCTGATGTACATGCCGCGCAGGTGCAGCAGCAGGCAGGGGGGGTGCAGGGGGCGTGGGAGGGGGGGCTCATCGTCGGGTGCGCCGGCAGCCCCACCCTGGGGCGGATCGGGCAGCAAGGGGTGCAGCAACTGCGCGCGCTCCAGGCTGGCATCGGCCAGGGCAAGGGAGCGCAGGGGCATCTCGGTCCAGGCACGGCAATCGGGCAGGGGACTGTCCGCCTCCAGGGGTGTGATGTCCTGGACCCAGTCGATGCGCAGATCGACCTCATCGCGCTTGCGGGCCCAGGCCCACTGGCGCACGCGGGTCGCTCCCTCGCGCCAGGCGGCCTCCAGCGTGGTGGCGCGTACATGGAAGACGGAGGCGGCCTTGTTCTCGGCCGCCACCGTGAAGAAAAGAATGCAGCCGGGGTAGGGCTCGGGCAGCAACACCATGTGCCGTGCCAGGTACTCCAGGCCATTTGCCAATTGCTGCGACAACATGCTCTCGGCCTCGGTCAAGGTCAGTGGGAGGCTGCGCTTCCCGTGGGAACGGGACGCCGGGCTGCGGTGCGCTGACCGCGTACGGATCTGTTCTTTCATGGCGGCCCGGCGGCAGGCGAGTGCGGAGCGCGGCGGCTCAGCGGTAGTCGAATTCCACGCGCCGGTTGCGCTGGTGGGCGTCTTCGCTCGTGCCTTCGTCGGCCAGCCGCTCCTTGCCGTAGCTGACGGACTCCACGCGGGCCGGATTCACGCCCAGCAGCTGCAGGCTGTTGCGCACCGCGTCGGCACGTTTTTGGCCGAGCGCCAGGTTGTATTCGATGCCGCCGCGCCTGTCCGTATGGCCGCGCAGCATCACCGAGCGGCCGGGATTGCTGCGCAGCCACTGCGCATGGCTTTCCACGATGGCCCGGTCGCTGCTGCGGATGGTGTAGGCGTCAAAGTCGAAGTAGACGATGTGGGCGACATTGGCGGGACCGCGCTGGTCGGCCTGGCTCGTGGCCACCACGGGTGCGACGCCGGAGCTGGCCGGCGCAGGCGCCGGGGCCTTGCCGAAGGCGTAGTGGTGTTCGGAACGCTGCGTGCTGGTGGTGGCGGTGGAACCGCAGGCGGCCAGGCCTGCGGCCAGCAGCACGATGGTGCACAGCCTGAGAGTGTGTGACATGGAAAATCTCCTGGGACGTGCGCCGCCACCGCGAGGCGGCGGCGCAGGGAAGGAATGCGGCGCCCGCAGGCGCCGCTGCAGCTCACAGCAGGGCGTTGTGGTGCAACTGCTGCGTCAACACGCTGGCTGCTGCATCGGCCGTGCTGCTGGCATGGCTGCTGATGGAGGTGGCAATCGGATCCAGCTCGGCCGCAGAGGCCGTTGCCGCTTGCGAAGTGCCGCCCAGAAGGCCTCCGAGCAGTCCGCCACCGGACGATCCCCCCAGCAGCCCGCCCAGCAGGCCACCGCCACTGCTGCCGCCACCCAGCAGTCCGCTGACGATGCCGTTGTCGCCGACGACCGTGTTGACCACACCGCTGACGATGCCGTTGTCGCCAGCCACGGTGTCGAGCACGCCGCTGACGATGCCGTTGTCGCCGGCCACCGTGTCCAGCACGCCGCTGACGACGCCGTTGTCACCGGCCACGGTCTCCAGCAGGCCGCCGACCAGGCCGGTGTCGCCCGTGAGGCCGC